>JAESFI010000060.1_pt1 | contig 159218 bp, 144 predicted proteins | sample 9269361 | NCBI WGS metagenome assembly JAESFI01 (sample SAMN14504119, study PRJNA617095) | algae metagenome | isolation source: Brasilonema angustatum HA4187-MV1 and co-occurring heterotrophs from moss... | place: USA: Manoa Valley, Honolulu, Hawaii | collected 2009-07-20
GTGGGCATCTCTCGACAAATGTTTCCGGATTTGTAATTCTACATCCATTGCTCTGCTTACCTTCCAGAGTTTTCTATCCATGATTCTTTTATTCAGAATACCCGGAAAGTGACAGAAGAGGGATAATAGTACCTTGAAGGAAGTTCTGGCAGTGTTGAAAAATGCGCCGTCAGCCTACACCTTATCTGTACTCAGATAGGTGTAGGTAGTTCACTAGATTTGTTGGGTAGAGTCCCTGAGAGGGGGACTTTGTAACCGAAAAATTTTTTAAAGATTTACTTTATAAATTGCCTCCAAGTAGTGTTTGAATTGGTAAACCAAACCCTAAATAATTCCGAATGACTAAAAACAAAGCAAGTAATCCGATAAAAAATACGGTGGTTTGAATATCTTGAGCAAAACAAGTAAGTTTTTCCCGCCAAAGTCCATAAAGATTGACTATGTACAAAGGCAAATCGCTGAGTGCAATGACGATAATTGCCCCCAGTTCGCCAAAACTGTAATATGCCAGAGGTACACCTAGAGTAATTATTCCAAATCGAGCAAAATTACTCTGAGCTGAATATAAGGGCTTGCTAATTGCCAATAGAGCAGGACTTATAGTATAAAACAGTAGAGAAAACCAGATGCCACTGCACAAGATTGGCATCATCCAAGTAGCTGCAGCATACCTTTTATCATATAGTACGGTAATAATTAAATCACCAACAGTAACCAAGCTTGCTAATCCAATCGCACACCCTATTAGTATCACCCACCGTTGACGGATAATTTTTGCTTGCAAACTTGACCTTGGTAAGTCAGCTTGTTGGGAAATTGCAGGAAAAATGACTTTATAGCTAAGTTGTTTAATAACTTCTCGGGGTATGCTTGCTAGGGTATAAGCTACTGTATAAACCCCTAGCATTTCAAGTGACAGGATTTTACCCAAAACCAGGCGATCAGATTGTTCAGCTGCAAACATTAGCCCTGATGCAATGAACATCCACTTGCCAAAGGATAGAATTTCTTTAACAGCTTCTGGTTCCCATGCAAAGCGATTGGAGTATTTTGGTATTAACCAATAGCTGCTAACTAGTTTGTATATTGCTCCTATCACCATCCCAACAGCTAAAGACCAAACAGTTGGATAGCGCCAAACCAAGATACATAAGGTAGACAAAAAACTTGCTTGCAATAATAGGTCATACACAGCAAGTTTTCCTAATTCCATCCGGCGATGAAGAGTATGTTGGCTAGTACAGCTAAATCCATCAAAAATTGAGAATGATAGGCTGATAGGAATGAGCCACAATAAGCGTGGCTCATTGTAGAAATTTGCCATTGGAAAGGTGACAAGTAAACAAACAATCCAAATGACAACACCACGAATAACTTGTATAGTCCAAGCAGTATTTAGAAAAGCCGGTTCATCACCTCGTTTACTATTAATTATATTTTGAGCAATACCAACGTCTGAGAATAACTCAAGACCAACTCTTAGGGTGGTGACTAAAGCCATCAAACCAAAAAATTCTGGTTTAAGCAAGCGAGTTAGAATCAAATTATTCCCAAACCGTAGGATTTGAATCCCTCCAAAACCAATAATTGTCCAGATTGCACCACGGATAGCAAGCTTTTTTAGAGATGTCATAATTTATGAAAAAATTTAGGTATTATTTGTAGTTCTTATAGAGCGAGTGATGCACTTTCTGATAATACAGTTACAGTAAGGCTATTTTAACTTCATACACGAATAACTCCCTTCTTCTTTACAAGCTTGACCTTTTGGCTCAAGTGGATGGATGGTTTTTCTACCAATTCCCACATAAGGGCGGCAAAGCCAACACTAGCAATAATTCCTAGTAATAAGCAAAATGCTTGGCTAAAAGCGCTATTGTGAAGCAGCTTAATACCAATAAAAAATGCTGCTCCGTAAATAGCACTATGGGTGAGATACAGACTGTAAGAAATATGACCTAGAAATTGTAGCCCTCGCCACTTTAACCAAACTTGCATGCGATTGGCTCGTGCGACTTCGAGTATCAGTACGGCGACAATCACACACCCGATGGTAAATTGTGTTGATTTTACCACTCCAGCAGTCAACAATAGTGCTGAATAAGAGTAAAAGAAGATAGGCTTCAACTTATCACGCCATGACCAGTAAGCAAACACCCCTAGCAAAAATCCGTACCATAACGGCAAAAAGAAAAAAGGTCTGTTATTATCTCCAAGCAGACCTATAGGAAAAAGAGCGGCAAGGACAGCAGCAGGAACAAATACAACTGCTCGACTGTAACGTAAATTCCACGAAGAATTAAGCCACTGTGCTAATCCTAAGAGCGCACAAAAGATTACATAGAACTGTACTTCTATACACAATGTCCAGTAAACTTCGTTGATATGTGGAAGTCGAAAAATATCTTGTAAATAGAATAGATGTGTCAGCAATCTCGGGAAAGATAAAGGCTCCTTTCCTGGCGCAAACGCCTCACCTTTGACATGGGAAGATAGGAATGCAAAACCTAGAGCAACGACAATTGAGACGTAATAGGGTGGAGTAAGTCGGGCAAAACGACGCAGATTGAAACGCCCAAAGTAGGCTAAGTCGATCTTTGCCTCACGTAGCGAGTGCGCAATCACAAAACCACTGAGGACAAAGAAGATGGCTACACCTAAGCCACCCCACTCAAAAACGACAACTACAAGCCAGTGGGGCAAGGAGCTGGTTAATAAGGCAATACGCTGATCTAAAGGAGCATGGAATAAAACTACCCATAAAGCTGCAATACCGCGTAGCGCATCAAGGAAATAGAAATGCTCTTTGGGCTTAGGTAGTGAAGTTGTTGAAGTTGTTGATGAGACTTTGGGGTTCATTGTCTACACAAGCATTGGGAAATATTTTTTGGATGATATTAGCGCTACGCTTTTTAAGGAGGGTTACTAGATTCGTAACCAGAGGTTGTGACGATCTGATATTCGTTCAGGAAAACTTGCTTTTGTTGATCATCAGGACGAATAGGTTCTAGTTTTCCTTCCAAGGCGCTAGTCATTAAGTGATGCAGGCGTGCGACTTCATGGTGTATATTAAAGTCTTTTTCTATTTTTGTTCGACCTGCTGTACCAAATGCTGCTCGAAGTTTTTCATCATTCAGTAACTTTTCGACACGCTGTGTCAAGGAAACAGTGTCTCCTGGTGGAACAAGATACCCATTCACACCATCTTCTACCAACTCACTGACGCCTGCAATCTGGGTGGCTACCACAGGTACACCAGCAGCCATTGCTTCCATTAGTACAACTGGTATCCCTTCAGCAAAGCTGGACATAACGAAAATATCGGTTTGCTGAAAGTAATTGCGTACTTCAGCTTGGGATTTATAGCCAACGAAATTGACATTCTGATTTAATCCCAACTGAGTTGTCAAAAGTTCTAAATTTTGACGGTCTGGACCATCACCTACGACTGTTAATATGATGTCTGGATGCGACCGCCTTAAGGTGACCAAGCTTTCTAGTAAAATAGGCAAACCTTTCGCTGCAGCCAGTCGTCCGACAAAAAGTAAGCGTTTTCCTGAGTCGTTGTGAGAAACAACATTGAATAAAGCTAGATCAACACCACAATGAATGATATGCATTCGATTCCACTTATCGATGGGTGCAAATATCATTGCTTGACTGCGAGCGTAGTGACTGATACAACAAACAAACAACGATCGCTTGATTTTCTCATCGAGTCGCCATTGATGTGGACGGAAGAAAATGTAGGGACCGTGTAAGGTGAAGCTATACGTAAAACCGCCCATTTCGGCGGCGATCATGGCAACAGTGCCGCTAGCTTCTGCAATGTGGTTGTGTAGATGTACGATTTGCCTTTCTTTGATTTGTTTGGCAAGGATGCCTGCTTCCAAAAAGTAGAAGAGTTGATAGAGCGCACCTCGCAATCCAGGTTGGCTGGTTGAGAATGCGAGCTTGATTGCTTGCAAGTATTTTTTTGGGGAAGCAAAAAGTAAACTGAGGTGCGCTAACACTAAGTTGATGAAATTGGGAGGAAGAATGTAGAAAGTGCGATCGCGCTCTAGCTTCTGTTCTTCTCCCACTATATGTTCATCCCCTGTTCGGCGAACAGAGAATGTCTGGACGTCCACCCCCATTTCTCGCAGGGTTGTGACTTCTCGCTGAATGAAAGTATCTGTTGCTCTGGGATACTCACCAGTTAGGTAAGCTATACGCATGGAATTCAGCTTCCTAAAGGTTGCAACGAGGGTGTCGGCTGCGATACCTGTAACAATTCGGTATTGCTCAAACTGCGGTCAAGTGCAGTGTCGAGTGAATACCTGGGGTTCCAGTTCAAAACTTTTTTGGCACGGGCATTACTGTAGCTAAATAACTTAAACCGAGCATCCAGTATGATTGGGTTGAATATACCAGGTAGTTTTGCTTGCCCATTCAGCACTTTTTTGTTGTAGAACCAGAAGATCCAGGCGATCGCCCGCATCAGTGTCCAATTGATCCGAATCATCCGGGGCAAAGAGTATTTGCGTTTCGCCAGTTGTTTGACATAAGCTCTTTGAGTGGGCAAGTCGTCATCAATGATATTCAAAGTTTGACCGATAGCCTCTTCACGTTCCACTGCGCTGACAATCGCTTCAGCACAATTCTCGACATATGTCAATGGCATCGTTGCATAAGCGCCGATTCGCAACCACAAATTGCCACTTAATTTTCCTCCAAGCAGGGTACTCCAGAGGTTATCTCGTCCATAAACCAATCCTGGACGAACAATTGTCACCTGTGCCTTGTGTTCTTGCTCAAATTCGCGGACAAGTTCTTCTTGAAGAAGCTTGGTTTGGGCGTATTCATCCCGCTCAAGAGGGTCGCACTCTACAAGTGTATCTTCAGTGATTGTTGTGCCAGAGGTTGTGCGAAGATAATCGTACACCGAGAAAGTGCTAATATCAACCAACCGCAGCACATTATCTGAAATCATCGCATTGAGCAAGTTTTCGGTGGCAATGACTGTGCCAGCAAATCGTGTATAAAAGTCGCCTTCTTTAGCGGCTGCCAAATGGATGACTGCGTCTACACCTTGGACTGCGTCAACAATACCATTGGGGGAGCGCAAATCGATACGTATCAGCTCCACATTTGGGTGATTGTGCCATGCTAGGCGCTTTTCATCACTAGATGGTCGCACAACTGCACGTACTTTATGTCCTTGTCGCAGTGCTTGGGCAACAACATATTGTCCGAGAAAACCGGACGCACCTGTTATCAATAATTTCATACGTGATTCACCTCCAATAGTAGGGCATTAATTAAGTGATGTGTACGCTCCATATCTTCAAAACTGATTGGTGGTTCTTTACCTTCGATGACTGCTTCATAGGTTTTGTCTAAAAGTCGATGGATACCCTCATACACTGTTTTTTGCATAATTTTGTTGCGAAAGTTCGTGAATGATGCTCCAATGAAATCATATCCATTCACAAAATGATTAATCAGCGGAGAGAGCAGTTCTCCAGAACGGGGTATGACACAACGCAAATGCGGCTGAAACAAATCAGTTTCTGCATAACCTTTTGAACCTCGCACTGTAACGGCAAAAGACTTGGGTAGTGTGTGACAACTGAATCGAATTCGAGCGTGTGCTGAGCCTCCGATGACGATCGCATCAAGGTCATCATAACGGAATAAGTCTCCACCACCATGATTACTCCATACAGCACTAACCCGCTCAAAATCTGGTATGAAGCGCACCACCATTGAGCACAAGTGTGTCAGAAAATCATGAATAACCCCTGCGGGCATTTTATGAATGGGATTAGGCAGGTTTTCGTCTGCAAATACTCCACCATCCCGAACTGGAAGTGCTATCCGAACTTCAACTTCCTGGACTTCACCAAGAGTCCCATCTGCAACTAATTTCTCAATCGCCAGGATTGGTTCGTTAAAGCAGTAGTTTTGGTTTTCAATCACCCAACGATTGTGAGACTGTGCAAAAGTCCAAAGTTCTTTAAATTCATCGTAAGTCGGTGTAATAGGCTTCTCACAGAACACGTATACACCAGCTTCTAAGCAGTCTTTGGCAATCCGTTTGTGTGTGTGAGGCGGAGTCAGAATATGTACAATGTCAGGCTTGATCTCATCAAGCATCTGGCGGTAATCGGTATAAGTTGAGTCTGCACCGAACCGTTGCGCTGCATATTTAGCAGAAACTTTTGAAAGGTCGCAAACACTGGCTAGATGTGCGCGTTCAGATTTGGAAAGAAAACTCAGATGTTCTTTGGAGATTGCCCCTGTGCCAATGACGGCTGCTTTAATTTTTGTGACCATTGATACTCTATTTACTCAAAAATCAAGTGTTTTATCAGCTATTATTTCCATGATTCAAGTGAAAAATTGCGCGTAACTATAGATACCAATATACGGCAAAAGAGAGATTGTTTTAACTGGGTGAAGGGGCGCTTTTGTATTCCACCAAAGTGCGCTGTCGTTTCAACAATCTATTGATGTGAAATTGGATTTGACCCAGTAATTTAGGGTATTTTTCTAACACACCACAAAACAGGGCGTAGAAAATAGCATCTTTTTTGTCAAAACCTTTAAACCGTGCCAGTCGATACACTCTGTAACCTAACAAAGTATAAGCTATTAACAGCAATAGTATGCTTAATCCCCGAGTTGGCAAGAAACTAGCAAGGGTCAACACAGGCAAAAGCAAACCCCACAACCAACTCCTTAAACTTTCTCTCACCCAATGGCGTTCGGGACTGCGACCGTGTAGCCAAGCCCCCTCCGCATAAGCATGACCATTGCGAATCTCTCGTTTCCACCACTGACGAAAACGGGTAATTTGGGCATCATGTGATGTCATTTCTGCATCGATACGTAAAATTTTGCCACCAGCCTGACGCAGTCGCACACACAGTTCTGGTTCTTCTCCTGCAATTAATGTTGGATTGAACCCTCCTACCTTTTTGAATGCGATTGCTCTCATCATGGAATCACCACCACAAGCTTTCGCTTCACCTATTGGGGTGTTCCACTCAATGTCGCACAGGCGGTTATAAATAGAGTTAGTAGGAAATTCTTCTCGACGTCGCCCACACACCACGACAACATCAGCTCTGGCAACTAATTCATCCACAGCACGTTCCAACCATCCCTCTACAACCCGACAGTCTCCATCCACAAACTGGACGAATTCTAACTCTGGTTGTATTTGTAATAAATATTCAAATCCTGTATTTCGGGCACGGGCTGCAGTGAATGGAATAGATAAATCGAGTTCGATAACATGGACACCAAGGGAGCGAGCCAGTGCTACACTTCCATCTGTGGAGCCAGAATCAACGTAGACTACTGTTGTTATTTTTCCTATCACTGATAGTAAACACGCTTGAAGACGATTTCCTTCGTTGCGTCCGATGACAACAACTCCAATAGATTGCAAAGCAATACCTCCTGTAATTATTATCTAGCTTGAAAATGGGTGTAGGGGAGCCACTGCCCTAGTGGGAACGGCCACGCCTTACGGTGAGTCCAGCGCTCTTGGTAGGGTCTCCCTCCGCAGGCGACTGGCGAACCCGGAGGGCTATCGGGGAGAACCTCCGGTTCCGCTGCGCTTTAGACCTCTGGGCGTGCGCTTTGCGCATACGCAGTCGCCGTGAGAGCGGGAGACCCTCCAAAGAGCGCTGTCTCACCGTGTGCGGGTTAAGCGCGTTGAGGAGCCACTGCGTTGCGGGGGTTCCCCCCGTTGTAGCAAGTGGCGTGCATGTGGCGTGAGCCAGTACTGTTTCATGGCAAGGTTTGTGAAATTTTCTCGTGATTGACTGACTTGAAAATAAGGAGTTAGGGAGTGAGGAAGTCAGACAGCACGGTGCAGGAGGATCTCCCGCTCTCGGGCGTGACTGTTTTCGGGTTGGGTGAGTGAGAAATACTTTTATGTCTTCTGGTGAGGCAGTGCTCAGCTAGGGTTTCAGTGACACTCACGCAACTGCCGCTCTATGGCTGACGCCATAGGGTGTACGCAGTTCATGATGGCTGTTTAGACGCGTTTAAGTAACATGCAAATAACTTTTCTTGTTTTGAATATTAATTGGTTGAATTATCTTTCGTTGGCTCATAGTAAAAGCAACTGTTATAAACAAAGTCCAATACACGTTTTCTCCACGTAACAAAATACTTTCTGTCACGTTATTAATGCTCAGGAAAGTGAGATAAGCTAATGGCCAAAGATATTCTAGATTTTTAGTTGCATAACCTTGTTTTAATGCCCGAACAAAGGCTGTAAAATAAATAATTAAAAAAAGTGAAAAACCAATCAACCCAAGGTCAAGTGCTATATCAAGAAAACCATTGTGGCCATGAGGTGCAACCCAACCAGTACCTAGTGCTTGACCTGCTTCGATGGCATATGGACTTTTCGGTGCCCAAAATGCACCACGCCCGTAACCCAACAATGGTCTTTCCATTAATCTACCTAGTGCATAAGTCCATATGGGTGTCCTTCCAGTAAAAGTTGCGTCTCTTCCTAAACCAGTTAAGAGTTCTACCCAATAAGTTAAAAGTGGTACGATAATACATCCTAAAAGAAGAATTCCAATGTTTGTGAAAATTACGCTTATTTTTCCATGCCAACGAAAGTTTTTATAAAACATTATTATAAAAATAAGTACAAAAGAGAGAACAAGAGAAGTTTTGGAAGTTGAAAGCAGCATCAATACCAGCGAAAGACCAAAGCCAAACCATTTGTAGAAAAAAGAATTTTCTTTCGGCAAAGTAAAAAATGTTATTGAGGATAAAACCATCATGCTTCCAAAGTTATTTTTGTGCCCATATACTCCTTTCCATGCTCCTGGATGAGCTTCCATTGCATCACTTGCTTGATGTATACCAACGGAAGGTAACACAAGGGCAGCTATTATACTTAAAAAACATCCTATCAATAAAGCATTGGCGATGACTTGTACCTGCTCTTTTTGATTAAATCGTGTAGCAAAGTATAAGCTAAACGAGGTCATCATCAAGATATCTCTACTGTTAAATAATGTGAAGTCTGGAAATTCTGACCAGAGAAATGATAGCAGAGCTATGACACTTAATATACAAAGTAATATGTTTTTTCTGCATAGAATTATTGTCTTTTTCCAGAAGACAGCAACGAGAAGGGTTGACATTCCCCAAACAAAGAATCTAATGAATGTGACAACTGCACTTGGCAGTACAAGACCTAGAGAATCTACACCAAATACGCTGGAGAAGAAAGATAAACCTAAAATAATAAAAGCTTTCTCAGCAATTCTTAGATATTTTTTCACAATTGTATATTGCTATACGTAGAATTGGCTTAATTTATTTAATACTAAATACACGTGATCATAAAATATGTCGGCTACTTAAACATTTAAAAAGTGAATCCTGAATATTTCTGAATTAGGTCACTTCGCTGCTGATAAACAGTTTCTTCATCAAAAAACTGACCAGATAGTGCAGCGGCTCGAATCAACTTACTTAATCTTGATCGGTCTGAATTCAGTTCAATAACTAAGTCAGCCAGTTTTTGCCAGTCGTTCATTGGCACAAATGCACCACCTCCATATCGAGACACGAGATCTTGGGAATAGGAGCTATCATAACCGACAATAGGACAACCGGAGACTATTGACTCAATCAGGCACCGAGGTGATTCTGGTGTTTTATGGCAGAAAAGAAAGATGTGATTTTCTCTCATCGTCTGCAAAATTTTGGTTTGGTCATTAACAAACCCAACTAAATTAACATGCTCACCAATCCCTAACTCTTGAGTTAACAACTTCATCTTCAAAAGAAGTGGCCCATCTCCAAACCAAGTGGCTTTGACATTAACACCAGCTTGACAAATCCGATGTATGATATGTAGCCAATCGAATGGTCCTTTCATGTCAGCTGCTCGTCCGACATAGCAAATCAGTAAAGGTTCATTAGACTTTAATGACTCGATTTTGAGGTTTATGCTTGATTCGTCAATTTGATCAGACTTTTTTGTATGAACATCGTAAATGCAATGGGGCTGTTTGCAAAAAGGTGAATATGCTTGATAGCAATCTTGCCCTTGAAAAAGTCCTAGGCTGCTTTGACGAATCAAGTATTGTTGATAGCGTTTCATCAATGGTAGGTGCAAAAATTCTTTAATCCGGCTTTTGAGAGGCAAACTTTGCAACGTTCGACTGATGACCTCATACTCAACGCGATCTAACCACGCAGTATAAGGTCGTCCTAGCTTTATAGCTTCCAAAGCAGCAATTCCTCCCCAATCTCCAATAGGTCGAGCTATTACGAAACAAAGATACTGGTTTTCATGTATTTTTTCTTGTAATAATCGACGTGTTTTTGCATATACCTTTGTAAAGTCTCGCAATTTATATGCGTAGGGCAGTGGTACAAATTCCAGTTGATCCGCGCATGGCAAATCTGTGAGTGGTTGCCATACTGTTCCAGCAGTGGAAGACTCTTTTGTTACAGCTATGTGTTCTGGTAAGGAAGGACCAGCGATCACAACTCGCTCAAAATTTTCTGCCCAGCGAACCAAACCTGCGCAGGTTTGGTCATCCAACCCCAATTGACCATCTATTTCCCGAAGCGGAACTGAGTTTACTAGCAAAAGACTATTTTGTTGAATTTTATTCATAACGTTCATAGCCTCAACGTTTTGTATAATAACCCAAGTTGCTAGCTATCAAAAAGCATTTTTATTTAAGTACAAATTTTGATGTTTGAGTATTTAGGAGTACTTAAAAATAGCTTTTTTGTAAATTCAGATGCCGTTTCTGGACACTAATTAGCAACTTAACGTTAATATCTCAACTAAGAATAACTTGCATTAACTTAGTCCCTTTCCGTACGAACCCACACGCTTTGAGGCTTGACTAAAAACTTGAAATAAACTGGAATTTTCCAGAGAATATAAAAAGGAACAGTTAAAAGTTCGCGCAGAGGAAGGTCTTGTCGAGCGAACTTAGTCCAAGCTGTCAAGATTGCAACTAGGAAACAAAGTCCAGCTGTGGCAACAATAACTGCTGGCATGAATGATGTTCCTAAAACCCCAAAAACCAAAGAAAGTGCCATGAGCACTAACCAAATAACAACAAGCAGGGATAAAGGCGGTACACATAAATCCAAAATACTCACCAACAAGTCGAACCTTTTTTGAAACACTGCTTGTTTAAGCAAGATGGGGACATAGGTTTGTATGATTTGTAAATGACCATGATCCCAACGAGTTCTCTGACTTTTAGCAGCCTGCGACTGCTGTGGTAAATATCCAGTGACTTTTGCTTCTGGGCAAAACACTGGTCTGTGTCCAGCTAAAGTCAAGTCCAAGCCTAGTTTTAAATCTTCAAGAAGGTGAGAGTTGGCTAAATTAACTGAACGAATCACTGTCCAAGGGAAAGCCATACCTGTGCCAAGCAACGGGCAGGACTGTCCCAAGCGTGCTAATCCACGGGGACGAACTAAATTCCTGACGATGTTAGAAAATTGTGAAACAAAGTCTTTTGATGACTGTGAGTTTTTCGGTCTACTCATCAAGTAGGTGGCTTGGACAGGTGCCCTCAAGGCGATCGCACGCTGACTCAACAGTGAAATTGCATCTGGTTCGACTGTACAGTCAGCATCAACAATCACAACCACATCAGGAGGAGCCGACTCCATAAACTGTAAGCCGTAATCTAAGGCGTATCCCTTGCCTTTTCGCTCAAGATCGTAACGCTCAATAACTGTAGCACCTTTGGCACGAGCAATCTCTGCTGTGGTGTCACTACAATTGTCAGCAACAACAACCAAACTATCTTGTCTGTTTAACGCTGGGAGCAGTTTTTCGATTGTTGAGCCGATAACAATTTCTTCATTGTGGGCAGGAACCAAGACAGTAACTTTCAGATCTTGGTCATTGTCTTTATTAATATAAAAAGTGATTGGCAATAGAGCCGCAGTACATTCAATCAGAAAAAATAGGCAGACAATAAACAGACCACTAGCGCTTACTAACAGAACAACATCAGTAAACGAAGCCATGAATTGGCTCATTGACATGGCATTGTTACCTCAAAGATGTGAATTGCCAACTTTTGAAGAATGGATGATTCTTGCAGGTATCCCAACTGCTGTTGCTCCTGCTGGAACATCGCTCAGAACCACAGCGTTAGCACCGATACTTGCGTTATCTCCAATACTGACGTTACCAAAGATTTTCGCACCAGCACCGACATTGACACGTTTACCCAATTTCGGTGCATCAAGCGGGCGATCTAGGTAACGATTGCCTAAAGTAACCCCTTGGCGAATAATAGACTCATCGCCAATCGAGCAGTCTCCGTGAATGACTATTGCTCCTTGATGTTCAACAATCACGCGACGACCAAGTTCCACAGAGTAGGGTAGTTCTATTCCGTAATGATTCCGAACCTTGCGAAATAGCATTCGATAGAGAATGCTCAAAGGCGCTCGCAAAAGTAGTGGTTTAATCTTCATCCGCCAAACTCCAAAACGGTGAACAGCCACTGCTCGAAATCCGGGCTTAGTCCAATCACGTCCGTGGGCAATCCAGTCTTCCTTAATCAGTTCCCAAAGACCTAAAGTAGATTCTGCTTGGTCTGTATTGACCATGAAGTTTATTTGTACACCCATTGTTCATTCCCCGTTCCAGTTTCTACAACATCCTTCCCTCCTCGAACGTTAGAATAGTAGTAGTTGCCAGGTTCGTGCTTCACGTTTACAGCATTGGCAATCATTCCCAAAATTCTGGCTTCAGAACGTCCCAGCAAAGATTTTGCTGCTGTGGCGCTTGCTGAATCCACAACACCTGGTCGAGCAACCAGCAAAACTCCATCGGCCATTTTTCCTAAAACTGCTGCATCAGCAGTGCCAACCAAAGGAGGAGTATCAAATACGATGACATCGTAGCGATCGCAGAACGTTTCAATCAAAGTTGCCATACGCTCAGAGTCAATCAACCCAAGGGGATTAGGAGGTTGCACTCCAGCTGTAAGGATTGATAACTCTTTTGTGACTGTTTGCACAGTTTGCGGAAGTTGATCTTGACCAACAATAACGTTGCTTAAACCAACTGAGTTTATGATCCCCCAGAGGTGATGTTGCGATGGCTTACGCATGTCTGCATCCACTAGGAGAACTCGCCGTCCCGCCTGAGCCAGTACTGCAGCTAAATTGGCAGAAACTTCTGATTTTCCTTCCCCAGGTACAGAACTTGTTACTACAATTGTGCGAACTTTTCTATGGCTAATGAACTTGAGATTTGCCTGTAGCATTTGATAAGCTTCATGAACCACTGAGCGAGGAGAGGTTGCCACAATAATTCGAGCAGAAGCTTTTTCTGACATCAAGTTAACAGGAGCGGATGTCTTATTCGATTCAAACTTAGGAATTAATCCCAGCAAAGTATAACCAAAAAATGTCTCTGCCTCCTTAACCGTTTTCAAGGTTCTATCTATCAAGTCTACAAAGAATGCAACTGCTACACCCAGTAATAACCCGACAAATACACTGCCTCCTGCTAAAAGGAATGTTATTTTAGAGACAGATGGTTTTTTGGGAACCTGAGCCGGTTGAATTTCTTTAGCATTGCCAACAGTTTGCTTTTCTGCTACTTCGATTTCCTGTAGTCTGCTGACAAGATTTTCGTAGTTCTTTTGGGCGATAGACAACCTTCGCTCTAAATCTCCTTGCTTTTTCTCTAAATTTGGTAGGGCAGAAAGTCTCTGCTTATAAGTTCCTCGAATATTAGACAATGCTTTTATTTTGCTTTCCAGACCCTGGCGTTGCGCTTGTATGAGTGCATATTGACTCGTCAGATTTTCCTTTATTTGCCCTATCTGCAACTTACCAGGAACAACTTTTTGTTGATTTCCTAAAACTTGCTTAACTCCAGATGGTCCTAAAACCTGTTCAACTCGCTGTTGTAATAAAGCATTTAAAGTTATTTCTTTATTTTTTAGCTCAGTGATCGCTGGATGATCACTGGTGTAGCGTGCTTCGTCATTTGCTAGCTTAGTTTGTACCTTTTGTAACTCACTTAAAACTTCTTGTACACCAGGTATCTGACTTATCGAAGTAATTTCTACAGCCTGAGAGCCTGCCAAATTCAGCTGAGTGCGGATTTTCTGTTCCTGAGCACTCGTATCTGCAAGCGCCGCTCGAGATTGGTTGATTTGCTCATCTATACTAGCCTCATTCTGAACAGCGGCGCTTGCCTCTTCTGAAAGCTCGATAATCTTATACCGAGTTTTAAACTCACGTAATGCCTCTGCTGCCTGGTTTAATTCTACTCGAGTCTGTGGCAGTTGCTTTTTGATAAATTCACCTGCAGCAACGACTTGAGTTCGATTAAACTGAATGTTCTTTGCTACGTATGATTTCATCACCTGATTGACCACTGATGCTGTCAATTCAGGATTTCCTGAGGTGTAGGAAACCTTCAGTATATCTGTACCTACAATTGGTTCAACCTTGACTTGAAGCGACTCCGGACCCAGGGCGTTTCCTTTTTTATCTTTTAAACCTAAAGTATCAATAACCTCTTTTAAAATTGGCTCTGATTTCAAAATTACAGCTTGTGTTTCTAGAGGATTACCCTCCCGCATTAGGGATTCAAGATCTCCTATCTTTTCTCCCACCTTTGTCAGCGACGAGGTTCGGTCTGATTTAAAAAGAAGCATCCCACTAGCCTGATATTCAGGTTTTTGTAGGAATATAAGAAATGATGAGAATCCTATCGAAGCTAAAAGGACTCCTACCACAATTGGCCAACGGCGTTTCAGAACCAGCCAGTATTTTTGAATCTCTACTTCTTCTTGATAGCCTCTAGTCTCCATAGAAGTTCCCTAATCACAGTTCAGTACGAAGTTGGAGCTAATAATGAAATTTGATTATATAAACACATTAGCTTCATAGTATAGGCTATCTTTGCAGCTGATCAAATATTATTTTTATGGCTTTCTCATACAAACACAAAATTTATCGTTTGTGTACTTCAATATTAGCCATCGTTCCATAAATTATTTGATGATTGCTATCTATTTTGACATGCTATTGTTAAGCTGGCATTATAATCACCCAAACTATAACTTTATTTTTCAGTGTTTTCAAGCATTTTTAGAGTTCTTTTTTTAAAGATACTGTAAAGTTTGCTGTTTAACTCATCAAGTGGGAAAAGTCAGAAAGGTATGTTTTGTGAGGCAATACTTTCACAAGCAACATTCAAATTAATTACTATAAATCTTTAAGTATTAACCACGATTGCGAATAGTATATTCTAGACAATTACTCAAACATTCAAATTTTGCGTAGAACCCTGATATCTATAGGTGTCAACACTCTTTAGGCATATCCTGCTAAATGTACCAACATTCCATGAGATTTGATCAGACTAAAAACCGCCACCAAGCTGATACTTTGGTGGCGGTAGTTTCAGAATATACTTAGTAAGCACCTGCCTTACTAAAAACAACCTTGACAGTTTTCAGCAAAATTTGCAAATCCAACAATACAGACCAATTCTCTATGTAAGAGAGATCTAATTTTACCCCATCTTCAAAATTATCGATATCGGAGCGACCAGATACCTGCCATAATCCTGTAATACCAGGTAAAACTTCTTGTCGGATAAAATGCTTTGTTTTGAATTTTTCTACATCTCTCATAGGCAGAGGACGCGGACCAACTAGACTCATCTCTCCAAGGAAAACATTAAACAGCTGGGGCAGTTCGTCTAAACTGTAACGGCGTAGAAATTTGCCTATCCGTGTGATCCGAGGATCGTCTTTCATTTTAAAAAGAACCCCATCCTTGATTTCATTCTTTGCTTCTAGCTTTGCTTGCAACTTTTCTGCATTGGCAACCATTGTGCGGAATTTCCAAATCTTGAAACTCTTACTATGCAAACCAACTCGATTTTGCTGAAAGAACACCGGTCCTGAAGAATCTAACTTAATCAGTGTAGCTATCACCACATAGACAGGAGATAGCAAAAGTAAAAGTATCGTTGAACAACAAAGATCAAAACTCCGCTTTACCCAAAAATCACTACCTGCAATGATAGGTGCAGGAATCGTCATGCAAGGAACTTCACCAATCATCCAAAATATGGATTTGGGGTGACGAACTTGACCCTCTGTTGGCAGTATTCGTAGGGTAATGCCGGCTGTTTGGAAACGCCAGCAAACATAGAGACGATTTTTAATGGCGTTCCAAGAAACAAAAGCCTCTTCTATGCCTTGTGTGCGTAGATATTCAAAGGTTGTTTCTCGGTTCATCAGATGCAAACAGCTCGAATCAGCAATTCTGTGTATGGTGTAGCAATTCTCTTTCTCTATTAGCCGAATATGGCTGTCTTTGTCTTCCGGGTCTGTAATCAGAAAAACGGTATGGCGAATTGCTCCTCTACTACGAAGTAATTTAGTAGCTACATCACAGATAAAGCGACCAGTACAGACGAAAACAACTGACAACAACCAAAAAAGTAGAAAAGTTGAGCGCGAGATGTAACTCTCTGGTTCGTAGAGAAAGGCAATCATCAACAGTAAAAGATCTGACAGTGTGACTGCTTTGATCAAACCAAGATAGTTACGACGATTCATACCTGATTTGTATAGTCCTCTAGTGGCAATCACCCCTATTTCAACTGCCAAAATCAGTAGTAGAAAAGAGACTTTTTGTGTCCAAGGCGAATCTAATGGAGTGCCATAAATGACTGCTAACTTCCATGCTAAAGTCAAAGAAATGACATCTAGAATACTAAGTGTTCCAACACGTAGAAACTTACTGGTTAATCCTTTCTGTATCCTGGTGCCATTTGCCGACCTTAAATCTGGCTTTAACTCTGTAACTGATAAAGATTTATATGCTGCCACGATAGTTACGACCCCTGTAGTTGCACTTTACAAAATAGATTTCCTGGCTAGGTGGAACCTTTTCAACTGTTAGATTGAGCACAGTAATTTTTGAGCTTATCAAGTAACCAGAATTCGGAGTACTATCAATTCTTGATACTTGAGAATCTTAAAAAAGTGTTATATGTACAAAGCATCAGTTTAATACTGCGATGAGGTTCGAGAGCGCTTTCTGAAGATTTTCATCAACTGTTGCTGTAGGACTCGATAAAAAAACAACGGATTGCCAAGTACATAACGTTTCCACAAACGTTTTGGTTGTGTAACTAATCTTGTTAACCACTCTAGACCACTACTAGTCATCCAAAGCGGACCTCTGGAGACAGTACCAGTATAAAAATCAAGACATGCCCCAAGAGGTAGAAAAACTTTTGTCTCTATTTTCTCTGAATTACTCAAAATCCAACGCTCTTGTAACGGCATTCCAAAGCCAATATACAAGATATCTGGCTTGAATTGATTGATTTGTTGGATAACAAATTCATTTTCCTCACCAGACTTGTCAAAATAACCGTGATGTCCGTTCACTCTTAAATTCGGTGCAATCACTTTAAGCTTAGCGATCGCTTGATCTACGGTTCCTGGCTCACCAGCAAGTAGGAACAAGGAAACATTTTCGCGCTCGCAAGCTCTGGCAAAATCTTCTATATAATCTGGACAGGTCATGCGATGAGATGAATCAACACAGCCACCACAGAGTTTTGCTCCTAAGAGAACACCAAATCCATCGCAGAAAACTAAATCGGATCTGTTGAGAAACTCTTTATACCAGGGCAATTCATAGGCAAAATTCATTGCCCTGGTATTAACATGACCTATGATTGTTTTCTTTTTAAGTTTTGCTGCTTGGACAGCATACTCGATGAGTTCATTAACTTTAATTTTATGAAACCTAGTTCCGAGTACGGAAATCTCATCAAATTTTTGCATTTTAGATAGTTCCTTTTATATTGTTAAAGTAATGTTCACCCACACTTATAGCTCGAATCCGTAAGTGCGCGTAAATTCAGATTGACATTCAAAGATCTCAAATGCCTGATCAAGTTGGGTCAGTTCAAAAATGAGTTTGATTGTGGGCGAAACACAGCAAAGACTCAAGCGCCGACCTAAGCTTTGAGCCTTCTTCAGAGCAGCCATCAAAGCCATCAATCCAGCACTGTCTAAAGATTTTACTTGCCCTAAATCTACTAACAAGGCGGAACAATGACCTTGTTCGATTACTGTTGTTAGCAGCTGCTCAAAATCCAATGCTTTTGTGGCATTTAGACAACCTAGAGGTCGAATCACTACAACTTGTGGATTAGCAAGCATCTGTTCCATAATTTGAGTTGAATAGGCAATAGGTTTGCAACACTTCAGCCTTACTCGGAAGACCTCCGCAGATCGCTGGGATACCTGAATGGGGTGGCGCAGGCATAGATCGGCAGTCGCCGTGAGAGCGGGAGATCCTGCTGCATAGCGCTGGTCTCACCATGCAACGCTTTCAGAAAAATTCCACAAGTCATCTTCAACCACATTTTTCCATCCACCATAAAAGTTGTTGGTCAACGTTTCGGGGCTTTATCAAACGCTCTTGCGATCGCATTCAATGCCAATTTGGATTTGAAGTTTAAGTCGAGTGGCAAAGGACGTACTGGTGCACGATCTGAACGGGAACCAAACATTGAAAGCCAAGAGTATCTATCGCTCAATCCCCAAGTTAAGACGGCAATCACTGCTCGCTCATCTAGCACTACCGAAAGATAGTCTTCGTATTTAGCAGCGACAATGCGATCGCGCACAACGGTATCCGAAGGTAATTTCTGGTCTGTTACGTCTAGTTCGCTAATGATAATCTTCAGACCAAGACTCGCCACGTTAGACAGAAAATGTCGTAGTTCTTTGGGATTCAAGGAAGCCTGACCTAACAAGTGAGATTGAATACCCAGAGCATGAATCGGTGTTCCTCTAGATTTCAGACGTTCTAGAAGTTTCAGAACAGCAGTTCTTTTGGCTTCATATTCAGAACCATTATGCTCCAGTCCATTCTCGTTGTAGACCAACATGGCTTTGGGATCAGCTCGCGCCGCAACTCGATAGGCAAGCTCTATGTAATCTGGACCTAGAAACTTGAGCCACGGAGTTTGTCGTAAGCCTGATTTTAGTCCATCATCTGGTTTAATAGCCTCATTCACCACATCCCAAGAGTGTATTTTACCAGCGTAGTGTTTTGTTACAGTTGTAATATGTTCCACCAAAAATTTTTCTGCATTTTGGCGGTTAACGACTTCTTTGAACCAGTCAGGTAGTTGCTCATGCCAGACTAAAGCATGTCCTCGAAAAAGCATATTATGAGCGCGGGCAAATCCAGCTATCCAATCTGCTTTACTAAAGTCAAACACGTCTGGACGAGGTCGCACAAATTGCCACTTGAGCTCGTTCTCTGGTGTCAGGACGCCACACTCCCGAACAATGCTAGCCTGTAAATTTTTGTCTGAGGCAAGAACATCTCGCCCACAGGCTACCCCATAAATTAATCCTTTGGCTACAGCACGCTTGTTTAAGGAAGCAAGTCCCGCTACTTTAAAATTTCTTTTTGGGTTGTCTAATGCATCACTCAAGTACATTGGATTACTATTTTTTACCGCAGCCAGACCAGTAGCCCCTGCTAAACTTGATAAACCAATGTACAAAAAACGACGCCTACTTTGTGACGAGTTTTTGAACATATAGATAAATGCAACCAAAACCAGAAATATCTCAATGTTGAACTCAAATTGCTAGTTAGTAACTAACAGACAACTATGTCCTATGTCACCATAACCTCTTCCAAAATCCGTTTCAAGGAGGATATGGTTAATAGGATATATCAGTCTTAGTAGACAATAACCTAGCAGATCTTGCGCTCTGAATGTCTGAATATTTTGCAATTTAATTCGCAATTTATTTTTTTAACTTTTCAGATGGCTTAACTGTCACTTTCAAAGTTGTTGTTCTACAAGAGCTAAAACTTATTTTTTGGACTATCTTCTTAGGAGATAATCATATCACTGGATAATGGTTTTGACGATATACTCCTAAAAAAAAATATAAAATTTTGTTGTGTTTATGCTTATCCTACAACATCTATCAGCATCTGTCCCTTTTTTGCAAAGTACTAATCTTAGTTATTCATCATACAGTACTGTATATTTATTACGCAATCAACTGGCTTGATTTTGAAGTTGAATAATATGATTTTTTTTTAGATTATTGCTATTTTACAGTACTGCTTTCAAAATCAAGATAGTGGGAAAAGTAAGATAAGTAGGTAACGTTTTGACTCAATCAAACTGTAAATTATTTTTTGACAAAAATAATCTTCTCTGATTTTTCGCTAAAGAATTTCGAGTCAGCAGTCATTAATACCAATAACCATCAAGGTACAAATGTTTTATATTATACTCATTTGTATTTTAGATAAGTAAAGATTCAGACCTAAGCACATGCGTAACTTTGTAGCAATGCACGATGAGTTGAAGCACAAGTCATACAAAGTTCCTAGTTTGATCTGATCGGCCTCCCTTTTATTTGTGAATGGGATTATATGATCTCTACTTTTTTAAGTTCAACGTCATTGAAACTTAGTATTATCGGCATGAAGAAGGGGTTTTTCCATCGTCGTTGATAAATAGTCCCAAGGGGTTTGAAAAGTATGTATAACTTTAACTAACAAGCTGACAAAAGTGCATATAAGCCAATAACAGCGTGGAGTATGGCTTTTTACTGATATTCATCTGTCAACTATATATACATCTTTTAGTCAGTTGATTCGCTAGTCTCTATTTATAGTTATAATACTGTTATCATACTTAAAATACTTCTAATTGTATTTCTCCTCATATTTATCTGCTAAATTTCCTGGTGTCAATTGTTTGGAGAATCGAAAAGATTCTATGGGCAAGTAATAATTAACTTGTAGAGAGTATCTGTAAGCACATATTTCCAGGAACAGAAATACAGCTGTAGCTTTTTGGGGTTACCTATTTTTACAACAATACTTGAGAAACTTATCAACGCCAATAAACAGATACGCTTCAATAAGTATAAACTTGACAAACAGAATACACAGAAGATACAACAGAAAATGTGAACTAAAATTTGATTCAAGTTTGACACCAATAATAATTTATTTTTCTTTGTTTATTATAATAATTGAATTAAGTCAAGCGTGCGCTTTAGTATAAATGACTGCTGAGATGTTCAGTCTACTACACCTTCATATTCTCAAATGAACCGTTACACATATCAAGTCGGTGGTAGTCTAACCATTAATGCTCCTAGCTATGTAGAACGACAGGCTGATAAGCAACTATATGAAGCCCTCAAAGAAGGTGAATTTTGCTATGTTCTCAACTCTCGGCAAATGGGCAAGTCCTCGCTTCTAGTCAGAACTCGGCATCGCCTACAACAAGATGGGTTTAGATGCACGACTGTGGATATGACCAACATTGGTTGTGAAAATATTACCCCAGAGCAGTGGTATAAGGGAGTCGTTGCTGAGTTATGGTTAGGTTTCAAGCTGTTAGGGAAATTTAACTTAAAAGCTTGGTGGCGAGAGCAAGAAGATCTCTCTGTACTCCAAAGACTTAGCTGGTTTATTTCTGAAGTCTTACTAGTTCAATTTCCGAAAGAAAAACTGTTTATCTTTATTGATGAAGTTGATAGTATCAAGAGCCTTGATTTTTCTGTTGATGACTTTTTTGCCTTTATTCGGTTTTGCTATAATCGCAGAGCAATCGACCCAGAATACAATCGCATCACATTTGTCATTTTTGGGGTTACAACACCATCAGATTTAATTCAAGATCCAAAGCGGACTCCGTTTAATATTGGTAGAGCCATAGAACTGAATGGCTTTACGATCGGTGAAGTGGAGCCACTGGTAAAAGGGTTAGCAGTTGAACAAGGTAATGCTCAGGCAATTCTCAGAGAAATCTTATCTTGGACAGGAGGGCAACCCTTTGTTACGCAAAAAATGTGTCAGATGCTACAAAGTTCGAGTCAAGATTCAGTGAGTGAGAAACTGATCATCCCCCCTGGGACAGAGGCATTTTGGGTAGAAAGTATTGTGAAATCACATGTCATCCACAAGTGGGAATCCCAGGATGAGCCAGAACATTTGCGGACAATAAGCAATCGCCTGCTTGCTAATGAGCAAATTGCAGGGCGTAACTTGGGAATATATCAACAAATTCTGGCTGGGGAAGACATACCAACCAATGATAGTCGAGAACAGATTGAACTTCTTTTGTCAGGTTTAGTGATCAATGATCAGGGATATCTGAGGGTGAAAAACCCAATCTATAAAATAGTCTTTAATTCAGAATGGGTTGCTCTACAAATGGAAAATTTGCGCCCTTACGCGCAACGCTTTAAAGCTTGGATGACTTCAAATCAAAAAGATGAGTCCCAGCTTCTGGTGGGGATAGAATTGCAACAAGCATTAGCTTGGTCAAAAAATAAAAGGCTCAGTGACTTAGATTATCGCTTTCTGGGTGCTAGTCAGGAACTGGCAAAGCGACAAGTTGAAACCGATTTAGCTGTAGAAAAACAGGCACGACAAATTGAACGAGAAAAAGCTCAATTTGCCGTACTTGCTGCCCAACAAGCGAATCGAATATTGGCAAACGCACGTAAAGCCGCAAAACAAAAAGCCCAAAAGCTACGTCTGAGTAGATACTGGCTCGGATGCATCGCTGGGGGAGTCGCCAGTTTTGTTATTCTTGTACGTTTTACTGGGCTACTACAGGGTATGGAGTGGTCAATGCTAGATTGGTTTTTTCAGGCGCGTCCTCCAGCAGCAGTTGACCCCCGTATTACTATAATTACAATTGATGAGCCAGATATTAAGCAAATAGGTCAATTTCCTGTGTCGGATCAGGTGATAGCTCAAGCAATCCGGACAATAAGAAGCTATAAACCTAGAGCGATCGGGCTGGATTTGTATCGAGATTTGCCGATAGAACCTGGTCATCAGGAATTAGTAGAAGTTTATAAAACAACTGAGAATCTCATTGGTATTGAAAAGGCAGTGGGTAGTCAGGTGGCTCCACCACCAACTTTAGCTCAATTAGGTCAGGTTGGTCTTGCTGATCAGGTTCTAGATGCAGATGGCAAGTTGCGTCGAGCCTTGCTTTCAGTTCAACTGGAAAACTCTTCATTACACCTTAATCTTGGTTTGCAGCTAGCACTTCGCTATCTAGAAGCTGAAGGTATCACCCCTCAACCTCAAACCAACCATCGCGATCAAATTCGGCTTGGCAAAACAGTGCTTGTTCCCTTTCAACCCAATGACGGTGGCTATGTCCAGGCTGATGCTGGAGGCTATCAAGTTTTGCTCAACTTTCATGGTACTGAGCAACAGTTTCAGACCTTCTCGCTCATAGATTTATTAGCAAATAAGATACCACAACACAAGATACGCGATCGCGTTATTCTCATTGGCTCCACTGCCCAGAGCGTCAAAGACATGTTTCAAACACCCTATAGCAGTCATAACTTTGGCTCTCCAAAACAAATGGCAGGAGTAACGATTCATGCCAATATTACTAGCATGATTTTAAGTGCTGCGCTCTCAGGGCGACCCCTGCTAAAAGTTAGGTCTAAACCAGTGGAGTGGCTTTGGATTTTGCTTTGGTGTGAGGTGGGAACTGTGTTAGCTTGGCAAATAAAGTCACCGAAATCTATAGTTACTGCCGTTGCTATTGCGGAGGGAGGACTCATAGGAATTGCCTACGTTGCCTTTTTACAAGGTTGCTGGATTCCTGTTGTTCCCCCGATGATTGGACTTGCCCTTGCTGCTGTGACTCTGCCGATTGTCACTCATAGACAATCAGAAAAAGCTCAACTTTATCAAACTGTAGAGTTGTTAGTTGCTATTTCGCGGGAGGAACCTGCGGTTGGGCAGATTGCCCTTGAATATCTTAAGCAAGCAGAAAGTTCCGATAATCAGGCGTTAATTGAGCAAATACTTCGCCAAGAGTTTTAGTAAAGTGTACCACTTTAACTATTTAAACGCAAGTCTAGTTGTACAATTTCTCCACAGATAACCATAGAAAAACACTGGTGATTTTTACCGACTGCTAGAGGTTGTTTTTGCTTTGACTGTGTAAATGTAACAAATATACTATCAGTGTTTCTGGGTATAAATTCTCTGCCAGAAAATTTACCTGTTCGATCTTGAAACATCAACACAAATTGATGTGCTGGTGTTTTAGCTATACTGACAAATCCCGTTGGATGCTCCTGGAATGTTGACCCATGATTTTGATTTAAGATTAAAGGTTGAATTGGATCGTTTTGTTTAGAACATATAAGTGTACTGCGGGAACCTGCACCAGAGGTATCTTTTGGCTTACCTTGTCTTGGTGGTATAAAATTCTGCTGGGATATCAGCCGTTTTGGTAAAGTGGGGCTTCTCGCTTCTAATTTTTGCTGAGCGTGAGCAGATAAGCTTAGGGTTAGCAAGAATTCTACAAATAACCAGATTGTTAATATTTGACCAAAATAAATGAGTTTCATTAAGTAAATACCGTTTGAGGGATATTTCGTAAGTAAATACACCAAATCGTATAGAATATTGCATTTTAAATCAATAATAACCACAGCCTGAGAGTTTGATCTAGCTGCGGATACATACCTAATGATGACTTTAACAAAAATAACTTTTTTAAAAAAAACCTTAACAGAAATTTTATTTAATTTATATATATATAATATTTGAATAAAGTATAAGAGATAAGTATTTTTAATTAGCTTCGATAATGGGACTTTGTAAAAACTAGGCTCAAAATAGCCTCAAACATAGATTGGGTAGGGGTTTTACATCGATTAGTCACTGTTTGTTGATTTAACTGAAGTTGAGACGTTTTTACCTGCTCGACATATTCTCCTTGCCCAGCAAGGGTTTCAAATACTTTTTCTGCCCAAAATTTCTAAAGTCCCAATAAGACATAGTTTTTGAGCATACAAACAAAGCCTGCCAAAGCAGGCAGGCTTTGTTTGTTGAATTGAGGGTAATATACTTAAACAGCGCTATGCACCGACGTTTACCGCAATGAATGCGATTGCGTATCTTTTTGGTGAGACACTACCCTATCGCCTAGCGTGTGCATAAGTACATAGCCCACACTTAGTGTTAGCGCAGCGTGTTCGCAGAGTTATTTAGCTGCTTTCCTGCTGCACCATTTCTGTTGTCAGCTTTTCCTTATCTTTACGGCGTTTTCTCGCGTAAAGCTGAATCGTCGCCGCCATCACAATAATCATGGCGACAATACCCCAAGCTGTGATATCTGTAGGTAGATTGTTTTTGAACACAGCTAGCAATACAATCACCACTAGCATAACTGTAGGTGCTTCATTTAACGCCCTCAACTGCTGACTATTCCATTTGCACGTGTCTTGGGCTAACTGCTTCATCAAACGCTTGCAGTAATGATGATAGCCAAGTAAAAGGACAACAAATCCCAGTTTTACGTGTAACCATCCTTCTTTGAGAACATCTGGTTCCGTAGTTAATAAACCAATCGCCATTGCGACTGTAACCAGCATCCCTGGAGTTGTGATGATATTGTACAGACGCTTTTCCATTATCTGATACTGATTTTTCAGTATTGTGCGCGCTGGTTCCGGTTCTTGGTTGGCTTCAACATGGTAGATGAAAAGACGCACGAGGTAGAACAAACCAGCAAACCAAACAACTATACCCACAATGTGAAAAGCCTTAAACCAGGAATAAGCCATAAATTTTTTTCTCCATCAATGGATTTTAGGCACACGTAAATAATGTAAAGGTGCTATAGAAATCCTATCTAATTTATGAAACGGAACTCTGGTTATTTAACGAATTGCAAAACAGATGAGTACAAAATACTTACTCTAAAATTTTTGAAATCTTAAGAAGAGATAAAAGTGATGTCACTTTTGAATTCTAATTGCTATCATTATTGATCCTTTACACGAACAAAAGGCAAAAGGTCTTCAAGAATTGTTTCGTGATAATGTTCTTGAGGATAATGACCAACATTATTAAGTTTAATCAAACTCCCTTTTTCCAGGGAATCCACAAAATCTTGAGCTATATTTATAGGTAGCCAAGGATCTATCATTCCCCAGAGGATTAAAATTTCTTGGTGCAATTCTTTAAAGCCCAATTCTATTTCTGTCATTGCTGAGCGTAACTCCAAATTACGGATAGTTGCTAAGAGACTTCTTCCAGGAGCAGAACTTTTCAAAAAGGGTTTACGATAAACATTTAAATGTTCTTCTGTAATGACGTAACGACAGCCACCTTCCAGAGTCCGGTCAACTAGCAGCGGATCTTGAGTAATCATGTCACCTACAAAAGGTAATCCCATTTGTTGAATTTTCCAGGGTAACTTCGCCTGACTGGAAATTGGTGTATTAAGTATGGTTATATTGGCAATTTGTTCTGGATGACGTAAGGCATATTGTAAACCAACAGAACCTAAAAAGCCTTGCACAACTAAAGAAAAACGTTCAAGTTCTATGGATTTTATGAATCCTTCTAAAGCTGTCACAAAAGCATCCGGTGTGTAAGCAAAATCTCTTTTGTCTGGTTTGGAAGAAAAACCAAAGCCAATCCAATCAGGCGCTATTGCTCTTGTTCCTTGCTTTGCCAAAGCTGGCATAATATTGCGCCAACTGTAACTTTGTGATGGTAAACCATGTAGCAGTAAGACAGGAAGTAACTCAGTTCTACCAGTAGATTCTGCTTCCCGATAAAACCATTCTAAGGAGCCGACTTGAATTTTTTTTTCTGTTATTGGCATTTTAATTCATGAATGAAAAGTTTAAAACAAAGGTGTTAAGAAGAAAAAGAAGTTTGTTATTGGTATTGAGAATTATTATGTAATAAGCTGTGATGCAAATCAACTGGCACTTTCGGAGCTTGAGGATTGTCCTTTATGATTACAAACGACTCATGACTGTCTTAACGAAAAGAAGTGTAATTATGATTAGTTAGGAATAATCATCTCACGAATTGCGTAAGCTGTCGCTGGTGCAAGTAAAACCCCATTGCGATAATGCCCAGTAGCAAGCAAGATGTTACTATATCCAGGCAATTTACCAATCACAGGTGCTGGACGTCCTTCAGGACGGGGACGTAACCCTGACCAAGTACGGATAGTTGTCGCGGTTGCTAAGTCTGGGCAAAAGGCGATCGCCTGTTGTCTAACCAACTCCAACAGTTCTTTATCAGCTATCATTTCATCTTTGTTGCTCGCAAATTCAACCGTTGCACCTATCCAGTAATCCCCACCACCTATGGGGACAATATGGACATCATGACCTGTAATCACCGGTTGAAACTCAGGGTTTCCAAGAGAACGTCCTAAGCGAAGACACAAAGCTTGCCCTAGCACAGGGCGAATATCAACCATTTGCTCTAATTGCGCACTCAACAAAGAAGAACCCAACCCAGCTGCCACAACAAACCAATCAGCAGTCATTTTTCCTTGTGTCGTCTGAAGTTGGTTGCAATATTTTTCGGAACCTGTTTCTTGAGAAGGAGACAACGGCTGCGGTTCGATAGCCAAAACCTGAACACCAAATTTGAAATCAACACCGTTATGCTTTGCAGCATCAACCAAAGCTAAGGTGAGGGAAGTGGGATCAACTTGGCGATCGCACCCAGAGTAAACAGCGCCCACCATTCCTTCGTGATTAACCTGAGGACAAACTTGCTTGAGTTTCTCAGTCTCCCAAATTTCTAGGGGAAAACCTTGAGATTGGCGAATTTCTTGCAACTTTTCCCATCGTGAGATCTCCGCATCTTCTTTTTCTAAAGAAGACATAGAAGGTTCAGGTAGCAGCATGAGGATTCCCTGACGGTTGAAGTGAATTTTACGATTTGTAAGCGCTTCTAGTTCAGGAATCAGAGTTTCATAACCCAGGATACTTGTTCGTCGCATCTGCCAAGCCTTCCCCTTGGTTTTTTGGCTGATGATACCCATCAAAACACCCAATGCTGCTCCTGTAGAAGCAAGTGCGGGTGGTTGTTGGTCAACAACTGTGATTTTTAGCCCGTTGACTTTACTCAGTTCGTAGGCAATTGCTGCCCCAACCACGCCGCAACCGATGATAACAACATGATTCATTGTTAATGCAACTGAACAGACAGAAGATGGGGGAGTGTGGGGGTACAACAGCAGCGAGGAAGGGAAGGAGGAAAAGAAGTAAGGAAGGCAAAAGTTAATGCTCAAGAACTATTTTCCCTCACTCCCACACTCCCAAATTCCTTTTTTCCTCACTCTGTAACTCCCTCACTCCCCATCTTCCTCTTCACCCTATCACGCTTAGCTTTCTTCTGACGGGCTGCTGTTTGTTGGAACCAGCTGCAGGAATTTGTCAATGTCTGCAAAAGCAGCGAAAGAGCTATTCAAGGCACCATTGATGTTACCAACTTCAGCGGCTTGGTCGATTTTTATCAGCTTATCTAATAAATCACGCACTAACTCGCGGCCTGCTGGTTGGTCTTTGGATAGCAGATTGGATGTGACGTAGTTCATCGACAGCCTTGCTTCTGCCATAGGACCGTGTGTGAAGTTTCCAACATTCACCCACTGTTTTGTTTGGATGAGCCTTTGCAGTTCTTCTGAGCGTTTTTGTACAGCCTGAATCTCAGGAACGTATTCCTGAATTTTCGCCAGTTTTTCTGGTGTGTATGTCGGAGGTGGTGTTGCGACACCAGGACCACCACAACTAATGAGAAAGGTTGCCACCAATACCAGAAATAATGACAAAATTGAGCGTTGACGCGCCATAAGCTAAACTTATTTTATTTATCAATGATCAGTGTCATTTTAGATCGCTGGCGTATCACATCGTCCTTGTTTACGAGGGATTTTGCTGAAAATCTTCTATCTTCATAGAATTTTTTCTGTCAAAGGTACATTTTGATGTTTTTTTTTTGGAAAATTTGAGTACAATTGCTTAACATAGCCATACTATGACAAAAACCGTCTCTCCCTGACACCTCTGGTGAAATAGCGACGTGAGGAGTGTTTTCGTGAACGCAGCTGAGATGGCAACAAACCTTGAATTCGCCAGCAAGATTGCTACCGTAGTTAATTTATTCAAATCTGAGTTTCCAGATGCCAGATCGGATCTCAAACCTTGGAAAAACGATCCGCAAACCAGAGAGTTAGTCGATCCAGACTCTATAGACATCGGTTTTCACTTTCCTGGCATCAGTAAATCATGGCAAAGTCGCAGTATATTAATACAAATCCGTTTTTATCAAGACCTTTTAAACGATTCACGTCGTGCAATTGGCGTAGAAGTTGCTGGTTTCAGCCATATTGGTGAACAGTGGCGACTTTCTACAGTAGAAAACTGGAGTTTTGTGGGAACATCTGTACCTTCTGCGCAGGTTGGGGAAAAACTGAAACAGTTTTGCAGGCAGATACTGGAAATTTTTAACTCTCCTCCTGTAGCTAATAACTAATGTTGACACTTCTACAGCCTGGATATTTTGATTTTGTCAGTCACAAAACAGTCTGACGATACATTCATCAAAGTATCGTCATATCTAGTCACAATCAAGTCGGTTTGCGCGATCGCTTGATTCATGTTTTGGTTCAGCAACGTCAAACATCTAGAAGCATCAGCCATGAACCGCAAAACTCTGCGTAATCTTGTATTCATCCTCCACTGCTATATTGGCTTAGCTGTAGGAGTGCTGTTAATCATCTGCAAATTTATCATCCAAAATTGATATAAGTGCGTACTTTATTATACTTATAAATCCAGGAGTTTCCTAGTTTTGATCATTCATCATTTTTAGCTACCTTGCAGCCACCATCAACGCAATAGGTCGATTTATAAATACTAGAACGCTTGCCAAAGAGGGTGTAACGGTTATCCCGGATTTGTTCGTAAAAGCGATCGCCCGCCCATTTTACTCCTGGTAAAGCGCGATATGCATCTACAAATACACTACCATTAGGCAACAATTGCCCAATCTCCTCAGCCGCTGCACTGCCTTGCCACCGTCTTTCTGGTGCATCTGCATCTATGAGAATCATACCCAACTCACAATCTTGGGGTGTAATTCCCCACTGTTGTACAGTTGACTCGTCTTGCATAGGAACATAGCGAAAAAGTTGTCCCTTATCAAGACTTTCCAGCATTTGCACTCCTGTGACACAAAGATTGCAATTTCCATCGTAGATAACTATATAACCCATACAAGTCGCAGATTCTGTTTGAGCGCTAGATGTTTTAGTTAGTGTGTTAACATTTATAGCATTAAACTTTTGCTTTTGAAGACAGCATCCAAGCTGTATAAGAAAGCAAGCATACAGGCGTACCTTTAAAGCAATTGTTTATGAGGTGAAAGCGATGCCAACAGAGGAAATCATAAGTATTGATTTTGCTCAGGAAGATGTATATACGCAAATTCTTCCGCGATCGCCCCTAATGAGCAGTTACCATGCTAAATGGGATCACATTCGCCTAGATTATCATCAACAGCCTGCTTACGAGACACCAGAACATAGTCCTCAACAGCACGTTATCAGCATAAGTCTGACAAAACAACCTATCAACGTACAACGGGTGTTGAACGGACAAGTTTACGATGAGTGTATTAAATATGGCGACATTGTCGTCATTCCAGCAAGCAGCTATCACAAATTAAGCTGGGAGATAGAAGCTGAATTTTTAGTTCTTAGTTTAGAAAAAGCTTTGTTTGATCGCGCTGGTTATGATTTGATAGACATGCAATTCATAGATATTATACCACATCTTGCTGATTCAGATCCGTTGATTCAACAAATTGGACTAGCACTACAATCAGAACTGGAATCAGATGGTATGGGTTGTCGTGTATATATAGAATCTTTAGCAACAACTCTATCCATTCATCTACTCAAAAACTATTCTGTTTCTTCTCCAAAGGTTACTAGACAACATCCAGAAGGACTTTCGCGTTTAAAGTTGCGGCAAGCTATTGAATATATCAATCAAAACTTAGAAAAAGATTTAGGCTTAGCTGAGATGGCGACAGCAGTGGGAATGAGTATGTATCATTTCTCACGTATGTTTAAACAATCCACTGGTTTTTCGCCCCACCAATACGTTATGAATTGCAGAATAGAGAGAGCGAAAAGGTTATTAAGTAAAACAGAACAAGCCATACATCAAATCTACCAGCAAGTCGGTTTTCAGAGTCAAAGCCACTTTACAAACGTCTTTCGCAAATTTCTAGGAACAACACCATTAGCGTATAGAAAACAAGTAAAAATTTAGCTTTATTATGATGTAAGAATTCAGGAGCCAGAATTGAGAATTCAGAATAGTTAAAGAATTAGGAGAACACTTTATCCAAGAAACATACAAAGAATAATAGACACCTTATCAATTGTGACTTCTGACTCAAGAAGTGCTGAATTCTTACATTATTATATACGCGCGTTCCTGTAGAAGAGCGATCGCTCTTCTTGTGATACTTTTTTCAAGAACGGAAAAGACAGCAACACACAACAGTTGCTAAACTCAACATTCGCGATCGCCTCTTTGGAGGAATATTCAGTGCTATAGATAACCATCGCGATTAATTATAGATGTAAGAGTAAATAATCAACAAAAATTATAAGCTTTTAGGTAAAAATTCCATCTGTCGGTAGAGGGTTTCCCAGAGCATAGTAGTATCTGTAGACTTGTTTTGTCGTACCAATGAGAGAGGCACAAACCATGAGCGACAAAAACCTATCAACACGTCTATATCCAACCCGCATTGACATTCCTGCTGAGGCGCGCAAGCAAATTGTTGGAATTCTCAACCAAACTTTAGCAGCGAGTTTGGATCTGAAAACCCAAGTTAAGCAAGCGCACTGGAACGTCAAAGGCACAGACTTTTATCAGTTGCATGAAATGTTTGATGAGATGGCAGGCGAGTTGGAAGAGTACATTGATATGTTAGCCGAACGCATCACCGCCTTAGGTGGTTATGCTTGTGGGACAGTTCGTATGTCTGCTGCGGCTTCAATACTGGCAGAATATCCTACTGATATTTTAATGGGCACGGAGCATGTCACAGCTTTGGCAGATCGCTTTGCACCCTATGCTAAGCACGTTAGGGAAGCAATTGACAAAACCGATAATCTAGGTGATCTCGATACTGCTGACTTGTACACCGAAGTTTCTCGCACAATTGACAAGCGACTGTGGTTCCTAGAAGCGCATCTGCAAGCCGCTGTCACCCAAAATGGAAATAGTACTGCAGGCACTGTTAAAACTGAAGAGCAAGCTGCTGCTGTTAACTAGAATTTTTATGACAATGGTTAATCGCTATTGATTAGTCCCTATTTTGTAAGCTGGGTTTAGTTGTTTAACCCAGCTTATCTGTTAGGATACGCTTCGCTCAATCCAACCTGTAAATATAGATCATGGTTAAGTGAAAAGAAAATTATTTAGCAGTATCTTTTTGGTAAGTACGGCACTTTTCAGTGCGTACTTTTCATTTTCTCTGTACATATTTTAAGATTGAGATAGTTAAAAAACAGGTGCAACAAGGCAAATCTAAAGAAATAAATTTTTTGTGATTTTGTAAACATCGCCGTTGTAACCTAGTATTCAACCATACTTAACTGGAATATTGATTCACGAAATCCTTAGTTTTTCGAGCAATAAAGAATAATCATTTCAGTAGTATTGCCACTAAAGAGAAAGTTTGTCCATGCTCCCGCTTTTGGAACCAGAATCGATGACTGGTAGCCAATAAAGGTGCTTAATGTTTTTGCTGCAATCAATCATCAAAATGGAGAAAAAACTTATGGCTTCCAATACCAAAACTCACCTCATTCATGATCGAAATTCACGCGGTCAAACCAAAATAGGTTGGCTCGACAGTTACCACACATTTTCCTTTGGTAATTTTTACGATCCAAATCGTATGGGATTTCGTTCTCTACGAGTAATCAACGATGACCGCGTTGTTCCCGGTGCTGGTTTTGGGACACATGGACACCGCGATATGGAAATCCTGACTTATGTTCTAGAAGGAGCAGTAGAACATAAAGACAGCTTAGGGAATGGTTCAGTCATACTTCCGGGTGAAGCGCAAATTATGAGCGCTGGTACTGGTATTATGCACAGCGAATATAATCCTTCTGAAACTGAGCCAGTCCACCTTCTGCAAATTTGGATTCTTCCCAACAAACAAGGATTGCAACCTAGGTATGAACAAAAAGCATTTTCAGTTGAAGAAAAACGTGGAAAACTGCGTTTAATTGGTGCTAAAGATGGACGTGATGGTGCTGTCAAAATTTATCAAGATGTTGACTTATACACATCTATTTTGGAACCTGGTGACGTTATCAACTATCACCTGAAACCGAATCGTTATGCCTGGTTGCAAATAGCTCAAGGTATCGCCACTTTGAATGGAGAAGAACTCAGAGCAGGTGATGGCGTGCAAATAAGTGGCGAAGAACAACTCGAAATTAGCACCAACATCAGTGCAGAAATCTTACTTTTCGATTTGGCGTGAGAGCTACCTGGCTGGAAAAATTAATTTTTTTTCAGTGCTAGATCATTCTCTATAATTTTCTAAGGACATAAAAGATTTTAATCTTGCTCCTAGGTGAAACCTAGGAGCAAGATTAATGTTTAGTAAAAGTTAAGTAAAGGAAAGAATTTATGGCACCTCTTTCAGAGAAAATAGCAATCGTTACAGGATCATCACGAGGAATTGGACGTGCGATCGCACTCAAATTAGCTGATAACGGTGCATCAGTTGTGGTGAACTATGCAGGTAATGCAAACAAAGCAGAGGAAGTTGTTGCAGAAATTGAAAACCTTGGAGTAAAAGCAATTGCAGTCCAAGCCGATGTGAGCAAAGTGACTGATATTCAGCGACTTTTTGAGCAGACAATTGAACGTTTTGGCAAAGTCGATATTTTAGTAAACAACGCTGGTATTCCCTTATATAAGCTACTTGTTGACGTCACAGAAGAAGACTTCGACAAGATTTTTGCCATTAATGTCAAAGGCACTTATTTTGCTTGTCAACAAGCTGCACAGCACATGGTAGACGGCGGACGCATTATCAATCTTTCTTCATCAACAACGGTTATGATGATGCCAACTTATAGTGCGTATGTGGCAACCAAAGGTGCGGTTGAACAAATCACAAGAATTGTGGCAAAAGAGTTAGGAGGACGAGGTATCACAGTTAATGTAATCTCTCCTGGTCCAACTGATACAGAACTGTTCACAGAAGGTAAAACAGAAGAACAAATAAATCGTATTTCTCAAATGGCAGCTTTGGGACGACTAGGACAAGTGCAAGACATCGCCGATGTCGTGGCGTTTGTTGCTAGCGATGAAGCGCGGTGGATAACTGGGCAAAATATTCGCGTTAACGGCGGTGCAGCTTAAGATAGCAGGCAAGAACAAGATTAACAATTGTCTTGAGTAGCGCTTGTGAATCTGCCTGTGAGGGGAAGGTATAAGTAGGTCGGTGTTGAAAATTGTCGTTATGACAAGGCAGGAGGCACAGGGCAGGAGGCAGAAGAGAAGAGCTTTTTGGGCAACTTTACTTTCCGTTATATACTTCGGTTTTTTTGCGCCGTTCTACTTAGCACTTTCAAAGCTGCTAGTATATGAGTGACTTGTGGGCGTTCGCAGAGCATGTCCCTTTGGGAGTGGTGGAATCCCAGTTGGCAGCGATTACAGCAGATTGCGCGAAACCTTGTGGTTGGCGTCTAGATTCCCCTCCTTTCGCTACGGACAAGCGATCTTATATTTATTTAGATAGACCCATCTAGCTTGAAAATAAGGAGTGTTAGCGCAGCGAGCCGTAGCCTGGGAGAAAGAATATTTTCATTCATTCTGGTGAGGCAGTGCGTTGGGGAGCCAGTACTTGATGAGGGTTTCCCGACATAGGTATATGGTGAGACAGCGCTGCAGGAGGGTCTCCCGCAGCGCTGGACTCACCGTAAGGCGTGGCGTTAGCCATAGGGCGTCCAGGTTTCCCGACTTGTAGACGCCGGAGGCGGTGAGGGGGTCGCAGTCTTGGACGCCACTTGCTTTATGCCGGGAGATCGGTCCACGGCAGTGGCTCCGTTTCCCGTCGATTGCGAACCCCCGTTCTTCGCAGCGTGACCGTTCGGTACGGGGCCGTGCCCGATAGGCGAAGCCGTGGCGTTAGCCATAGGGCTCAGGTCATCCCCGGAGGGCTTCCCGATAGTCCTCCGGGGAGAACCTTCGGTTCCGCTAGCCCCTAAGGGGGCGCTGCGCAAACGCTAACGCCAGAGCCGGCACGAGGGATACCCTCCCGCAGCGCTAGACTCACCGTAAGGCGTGGCGTCAGCCATAGGGTGTACGCAGTTCATGATGGCTACTTATTGTAATTGCAGAACTTTGGAATTTACGTATGTTATGTATATAAAGACGCAGTTTTCAAGGGTGGTGTCAGCCAAAGTCATGACTTGACCGTGCTTAGTTTCGAAGATGACACTCGGTGTCTTTTAAGGAGATATGGGGATAACAGAGGGCAGTTTGCATGCAACAGGGTGAACCTCTCGAACCCAGTGGCTCCTTGGGACTTAAAATTGTTTTCGTCAGTCATAGCAAGATTAAAACATTTTTCGCAAGAACTGAAAAGACAATATGGAAAACTTATGTGTAAGCTTATTTATAGCATTGTCCTTTGGATAGATTAAACAACTAGACGGAAGAAGTACATTTAAATAAATTACTAAGTGGTCTCTGTAAGAGCCTGATATTAGCTAAGCAATTTTTATATCAAGGCTTGAATTCTGATTGAGTTGTATGATTATTTATTGTTAGGTGCTCTGTAAGTCATGAAATCTCCTGAGCCTCAAACTCATTTTGAAGATAACCGTCAAGAAACAGAATTAGAAAAGCCACCCCGCAGACAGCGAAGGTGGCTTTGGTTATTGTTAGCCCTACTACTAGTAGGGGGAGGTTTTGCACTTTGGCGTTGGCTGGCTCCTCAAAACAAAGCACCCGCAACTGCTAACGCTCAACCGCCAGCAACAAGAGTCAAAATATCTACAGTACAAGCTGGGATGATTGAGGATAGTGAAAAGTACCTTGCTACCGTAGAATCGCGCCGCTCGGTGACTCTTCAGCCCAGAATTGAAGGTCAAGTGTCACAAGTATTTGTCAAATACGGAGATTCAGTGATTGCAGGAACTCCGATTATCCAAGTAGATGCTAGACAGCAACAAGCAGCTGTCGGTAGTGTGAACGCTGCTGCTGAGGTATCTCAGTCACAGGTGGAAAATGCTCGTGCTACGCTCAGATCCTTAGAAGCTGAACGGTTGTCTAAACTAGCTGATCTGAAGTTGAATCAGCAAGACTACGAAAGGTATACCGATTTGGCGTCTCAAGGAGCAGTGTCTCGACAAACGAGTGAGCAGTATACCAACAAACTGGCAACATCACAAGCTGCTGTCCGTCAAATTGAAGCCCAGATTAGAGCACAACAAGCTACCATTAGCCAATCTGAAAAATCTTTAAAGGAAGCACAAGCTAATATTAGACAACAACAAGTCCAACTTCAGTACTACAAAATTACTGCTCCCTTTGCTGGCACAGTTGGAAATATACCCGTAAAAGTTGGTGATTTTGTAAATACTTCTACACAATTAGTTACTATTACTCAAAACCAATCTTTAGAATTGAATATTTCTGTGCCTGTTGAGCGAGGAACTCAACTACGTAAAGGAACACCAGTAGAAGTGATGGATGCACAAGGCAAAAGTATAGGGATGAGCCGTGTATTTTTTGTCGCTCCAAAAGCTAGTGACAATAGTCAATCTTTACTTGTTAAAGTGCTATATGACAATTCTGAAAATCAATTACGTACGGATCAGATTGCTTACGCAAGAGTGATCTGGAGTCAGCGCCCAGGAGTATTGATTCCAGCAACAGCAGTGACTAACTTGGCGGGAGAAACTTTTGTTTTTGTAGCAGTTCCAGCACCATCAAAACCTCGTCAAGGAGAAAAACCTCAAGGAAATCAACAAGGAGAAAAACCTCAGGGAAATCAACAAGGAGCATTTCAACTAGTAGCTAAGCAAAAACGGGTGAAATTAGGCAACATTACAGGTAACAACTACCAAGTTATTCAAGGATTAGAGCCAGGAGACAGAATCATTGTCTCAGGGCTGCTCAATCTTAGAGATGGCGTTCCCGTTATTCCTGAGTCTTAGGAATAGAAACAAGGGGACAAATCAATTCAAAATTGCGTATGGAACAGCGGCACGCTTTGCGCTCAGGATCTATCACGAAGTCAAGGAGCTAATTCCAAATTCCAAATTCCAAATTCCAAATTTGGAATTTCTGCCCACTTCCCCTACTCCCTGTTGTGCAATTTACCATTCCCCCATGACTTATGTTCGTTGACTTTTTTATCAAGCGACCAGTCTTCACCAGTGTCTGCGCTATTCTTATTTTGCTAGTTGGCGCAGTTAGCATCCCGACACTACCCACGGCACAGTATCCAGAAATCAGCCCAGTTCAAGTTAACGTTACTGCAAACTACGTCGGAGCCAGTGCTGAAGTCGTAGAAAACACGGTTACGACTGTCTTAGAGCGGCAAATCAACGGGGTCGAGGGCTTGAAGTACATGACTTCGAGTAGCAGTAACAATGGCACCAGTACGATTACAGTCACATTTGACGCGTCCCGTAATAAAGATATTGCAGCAGTCGATGTGCAAAATCGGGTATCGCTGGCTCAACCGCAGTTGCCACAACCGGTACAGCAAACTGGGGTTACTGTTAGCAAGCAGTCCTCTAATATTTTGTTGGCAATAGGTTTGTACAGTGAAAAAAATGAGTTCAACAACGTATTTTTAAGCAACTACGCTGACCTTTACATAGTAGATGCTCTCAAAAGAATTAATGGTGTGAGTGAAGCGCGGATTTTTGGTGAACGCCGCTATGCTATGCGTCTGTGGCTCGATCCCAACCGCCTTGCCAGTCGCAACCTCACTGCCCAAGATGTGATTGATGCCCTCAATGAACAAAACATACAGGTAGGTGCTGGGCAAATTGGTCAACAGCCGGCTCCAAAAGACCAAACGTATCAAATAGACCTGCAAGCACTCAGCAGACTCAAGGAACCGTCCGAATTTGAGGACATGGTTCTCAAAACAGATCAAAATGGGACGCTGATCAAGCTCAAAGATGTCGGTCGAGCAGAACTGGGAGCAGAAAACTATAACTCATTCCTACGGTTTAGAGCTAAAGAGGGTGTAGGTATCGGTATATTTCCGACTCCAGGAAGTAATGCTTTGGATGTTGCGAAGGCAATCAAAACCGAAATCGCGCAACTTGCTCAAGACTTTCCCCCAGGGTTGGACTACCAGATCGCGTTTGATACCACCTTATTTGTGGAGGCATCTCTTTCCGAAGTATTCAAAACGCTGTTTGAGGCAATTGTCCTTGTAGTTATAGTCATTTTTATCTTCTTACAGAACTGGCGCACTACTCTGATTCCCGTCATTGTCATTCCCCTAACATTAATTGGCACCTTTGCCTTTGTTAAGGTTTTTGGGTTTTCAATCAACACCTTGACGATGTTTGGTTTGACTTTAGCCACTGGGCTGGTGGTTGATGACGCGATTATCGTAGTTGAGGACGTCACTCGCCTGATGGAAGATGAAAAAATGTCAGCGGAGCAAGCAGCCTCCGCAGCAATGGGTGAACTTTTTGGAGCGCTGATCGCCACTTCCTTGGTGCTAATGGCAGTTTTTGTTCCCGTTGCTTTCTTTCCAGGCTCTACAGGGCAAATTTATCGCCAATTCGCTTTAACAATCGCATTTTCGATTGCAATTTCTACTTTTCTTGCTCTTACTCTAACTCCTTCCCTTTCAGCTTTGTTACTGCGTCCAGGGCAAAAACCGGGCGGTGTGCTGGGGTGGGTATTTACAAAGTTTAATAACTTAATTAATTGGACGCGTAGAAAGTATGAGCGAACTCTCTACCGCTTAACTCGTATTACAGCAATTATAGTGTTGCTGTTTATCCTGTCTTTAGGCTTAACCGGGTGGCTCTACACCCGCGTACCTCAGGCTTTTCTTCCCGAGGAAGACCAAGGCTATTTCATCACCATTATTCAAGGTCCTGAGGGAGTTTCGCTCAATTACACCAGTAAAGTCATGAGTCAGGTAGAAGCAGAAATTCTCAAATTACCTGAAGTTATAGGGACTTTCGCGATTGGTGGGTTTGGCTTTAGTGGTAGCACTGCCAATAGTGGTGCAATTTTTACAACACTTAAACCTTGGGACGAGCGCCATGAGGCTAGCCAGTCTGCACAGGGAATTATCAAAAATTTGGCAGCCAAGTTCTCAACGATTACAGAAGCAAGAGTTTTGCCAGTTAATCCGCCAGCAATTCAAGGTTTAGGCAGTTTTGGTGGTTTCCAATTTGAGCTACAAGATAGAAAAGGCAATAGTGGCTTAAATACCATGCTGCAAGTTATGGGTCAGTTACTCCAACGGGGCAATCAAACACCAGGATTGCAAGCTGTATTTAGCACTTTTTCTGCAAGTACCCCTCAACTTTTGATTGAAGTAGACCGCAACAAAGCTAAGGCGCTGCAAGTCAACATCTCAGATATCTTTAATACCCTACAGAGTTACTTGGGTTCGCGCTACGTCAACGATTTTAATTATCTCCAAAGAACTTACCGAGTGTATGTTCAAGCTGATACTCAGTTTCGCTCAAATCCTGCAGATATTGGTTCATTGTATGTCCGTTCTTCTGCCAATAATCAAAGTTCTACCAATAGTCAAAGTTCCACCAATAGTCAAAGTTCCGCCAACAATCAAATGATTCCTTTGAGCAATTTGGTAAAAGTGACTGCAAATACCGGGGCGCAAACAATTAATCACTATAACTTGTTCCGCTCAATTGAAATCAATGGTGCAGCCGCTCCTGGTTTTAGCTCAGGGCAATCAATTCAAGCGATGCAGCAAGTGGCAAAGGAGGTTTTACCAGCAGGCTTTGGTTATGAATGGTCAGGAGTTGCTGCTGAAGAGCAACAGTCCGGTGGTCAAGCCCCTCTGATTTTCGCCTTAGGACTTGTGTTTGTATTCCTAGTGCTGGCGGCTCAGTATGAGAACTATGTTGATCCTTTGATTATTATGCTCGCAGTCCCTCTGGCTATCTTGGGAGCACTGTCAGCACAGTCGTTGCGGGGTCTAGCCAATGATGTCTATTGTCAGATCGGTTTAGTGATGCTGATTGGTTTGGCAAGTAAAAACGCAATTTTGATTGTAGAGTTCGCCAACCAACTACGCGACCAGGGGCTTTCGATTACCAAAGCAGCAATCCAGGCTTCACAAGAACGCTTACGACCAATTCTCATGACTTCCTTTGCTTTTATTCTGGGTATTGAGCCATTAGTTTTTCCAGAAGGAGCTGGGGCAGCTAGTCGAAAATCCCTTGGTACTGCTGTTGTTGGTGGGATGCTTGTCTCCACTTTCTTAAGTCTGTTTATTGTGCCAATTCTGTACATAGTGATTGGAAACATTCGCGCTCGCCTGACACGACGTCGTAATTCTCAACAGCCACAGCCCGTTGAAGATGGCAGAGTTCCTAGTGAAACCCATCGGTAAATTGACTCAGTAGGTGGGACGTACCCCACCTATTTTTTTTGTAAATCATAGGACTTACGCAAAAACTCTTCCACGCTCTAGCGAATGGTGATGTGCAGATTTGGTTTCTTTTGGTAAGTTGTTTCTCGCTAATCCCGACTTAGCAAAACGCTTTGAACTGGATCCTTCTTTAAACGAGCCAGATGTAAAAACGTTTTACGCATTTAGCAGTACAACAGGTCCTTCCAGCGATGGTTGAGCGAGGTCGCGGTACTATTCTGTTAACGGGAGCAACAGCTGCTGTGAAAGGTTTAGCCAAATTTGCAGCTTTGGCGGTGGGTAAATTTGGGCTACGAGCATTGGCGCAGTCGTTGGCACGGGAGTTTAGTCCTCAAGGAATTCACGTAGCTCACATCATTATTGATGGCATGATTAATACTCAAAGAGTACGATCAATGGTATCGGAGGCTGAAGAACATACATTACTGGCACCTGAGGCGATCGCCCAAACATATTGGCAATTGTATCAACAAGATGCAACAGCATGGACTTTGGAACTTGATTTGCGACCTGCTGTAGAAAAATCCTATGCCCTTTGGGCAGGCTGCGCTATCAGAAGTGGGTATAAAGCCCACCAAAAAAAAAGATTTGTATCGAGACGCGCAGCGCAAGATACAAGGCGTCCTTGTTTCAATCCCACGTTTTTAAGCGTCGGTTCCCTACACCCCTTTGAACTTAATCGTGTGATCAAACTGGCGATGACGATCGCCAAATTTTGACTGGAAAACTTTTTGACGTTCTTTCCAAGCAGGAGGAGGATACGTATGAATTCACAATTTCAAGGAAAATACGCCCTGGTTACTGGCGGGAATAAGGGCATTGGTTTTGCTATTTGCAAAGGACTGCTGCAATGTGGGTTTGAGGTGATTGTTGCAGCGCGATGGCTCGATAAAGCCAAAGCAGCCGCAGAGAAATTACAATCTATCAACTCGAAAGTGCGCGTCGTCGAACTTGATATTGCAGACGACCAAAGCATTGACCAAGCTGTCAAGCAGTTAAGTCAGGAAATCCCTCAACTGGACGTGCTGGTCAATAACGCAGGTATTTATCCTGACGAAGGCGTGAACATTCTCACTATTTCCCGTGAGTTGCTAAATCAGACAATGAACACCAATGCTTTTGGAACGATTCGCACCAGCCAAGCATTCTTACCCCTACTAGAAAAGGCATCTCAAGCCCGTATCATCAATCTTTCCAGTGGCTACGGACAGTTGAATGGACTTTCTTTTGATGTTCCCAGTTATTGCTTGTCTAAACTCACCCTCAATGGCGCAACAATTATGTTGGCGGATGCCTTGCAAGCAAAAGGCATAGCAGTTTACGCTATGAACCCTGGCTGGGTAAAAACAGATATGGGCGGTGCTTCCGCTCCCCGTTCCCCGGAACAAGGGGCTGACACTGCTATTTGGCTTGCAACCGAAGCTTCAGCAAATTTAAGTGGGAAGTTCTTCGGCGAACGCAAGGAGATTTCCTATTGATAACCATCATATTGCAATTGTCATCAATAATTAATAAAGGAATAGAACCGCAAAAATACAAAGGCCGAAAGAAAAGAGGTACAAAGTTTATGAAAGTTAGTAAATCATACACAAGATTGCTTGTAAAAGATTGGAAGGCTTGTTTCTTGTTCTACAAAGATGTCATCGAATTTGATGTTGCTGTAAAAGATGAAGAAGCCGGATATGCTGAGTTTAAAGCCGGAGATATGAGACTTGCCGTATCAAAGCGGCAAGAAATGGCACAAATGATTCACAATGCAGAAAAGCCTGCCCATGCAGAATGTCAAGATACCGTAGTATTAGTTTTTACTGTGCATGATTTAGAGGAGGAATATCAACGACTCAAACACAAAGGGGTGCAATTTAGTGTAACGCCGATGAATAATCCCTACTACGGAATGAAAACAGCTTATCTTCGAGATCCAGATGGAACCTTAATTGGTTTATACGAGTATCTTGTGTGATATATAAAAAAGCAACTATCTAAAAATGGAGGTCACCAAAGCGCTATGGCTAAACCTGTCATCATAACGGTAGACGATGATCCAGAAGTTTTGCAAGCCGTGGCGCGGGACCTACGGCAGGAATATGGCGATCGCTTCCGAATTATTCGCGCTGACTCTGGTGCCAGTGCCTTAGAAGCCTTGGAACAACTCAAACTCCGCAATCAGCCAGTGTCGTTGTTCCTTGTCGATCAACGGATGCCCCATATGTCAGGCGTGGAGTTTTTGGAACAAGCTATGTCAATCTTCCCCGATGCCAAACGTGCCTTACTCACCGCCTACGCAGATACTGATGCCGCAATACGTGCCATTAACAACACAAAAATCGATTACTATTTGATGAAGCCGTGGGATCCACCAGAAGAACGCTTGTATCCAGTGCTGGACGATTTACTTGATGACTGGCAAGCAGGCTTCCACCCACCTTTTGAAGGGATTCGCGTCATTGGTAACCGTTGGTCCCCCCATTCTCATCAAGTTAAAGATTTCCTCGCACGAAATCAAGTGCCTTATCAATGGTTGGATATCGAATTATCTGAAGAGGCACAAAAACTAGCAGATTACGCTGAATGTGATAAATTACACCTACCTATCGTCCTGTTTGGGGATGGTTCCCATGTCATGCAGCCAACCAATCTGCAAGTTGCGGAGAAAATTGGGCTACGAACTCAAGCAGAAAAACCGTTTTATGACTTGATTATCGTTGGTGGTGGTCCTGCTGGTTTAGCCGCTGCGGTGTATGGCGCATCAGAAGGACTACGCACGGTGATGATTGAACGTGAAGCCCCAGGAGGACAAGCGGGAACAAGCTCACGTATTGAAAATTACCTTGGGTTTCCTACAGGCTTGAGTGGAGGCGATTTAGCAAGACGTGGTGTCACACAAGCAAGACGCTTTGGCGTCGAAATTCTCACACCGCAAGAAGTTAAGGGTATCCGCGTAGAAAATCAGTATCGATTTGTGCAACTTGGAGACGGTAATGAAATCAGTTGCCACGCCCTGATGTTAGCGCTGGGTGTGTCGTGGCGGCGGCTGGATATCCCTGGACTTGACCGTTTGACAGGTGCAGGGGTGTATTATGGTGCGGCGCAGGCGGAAGCCATGAGTTGCCAAAATGAAGACGTTTACATTGTGGGTGGCGCAAACTCAGCAGGACAAGCAGCAATGTACTTTTCTCGCTACGCCAAGCATGTGACGATGTTAGTACGTGGCGACTCCTTAACTATAAGTATGTCCCAGTATCTGATTGAGCAAATTGCACAAACACCCAATATCACAGTCAAGACACATACTAGTGTGAGAGAGGCAAAAGGAGAAACAAGTTTAGAATCCATTACTATTCACAATTCTTTGACAGGTGAAACGCAAACCGTACCTGCAACATCACTGTTTATTTTTATTGGTGCAGTTCCCCGTACTGAATGGTTAGATGGTGTGATTGAACGAGACGAACGCGGTTACATCATAACAGGTCCAGACTTGCAAAAAGATGGGCAACGCATCAAAGGATGGACGCTAGAACGCGATCCCTTTTTACTAGAAACCAACATCCCTGGTGTTTTTGCTGTGGGTGACGTGCGTCATGGTTCAGTCAAGCGAGTTGCTTCTGGTGTTGGTGAGGGTTCAATCTGCGTTCAGTTTGTTCATCGATACCTCAGCAATGTGTTGTAATAGCAATCAGTTATCAGTAAACAGTCAACAGTTAACAGAAATGATGTCAACATTGAGTTAGGAACCAAGAGGTGACAGCGATGCAATAAATAACTCTGGTTGAGGGATCAAAAAATTTGCCTGAATTAATTGGGACAGTCATCAGTTGCGAAGAAATTATCATTAATACCTGATAACAACAGTACAATCATGAAATTGATTGCACCTGAAACAACACTTGAGACTTCACGGCTGTTGCTTGAGCCACTGGTAGAATCTCATGCAGTACATATCTACAGGCAATTGCAGGATGAAAGGCTTTATCAGTTTATCCCACAGGAGCCTCCCATATCATTGCAAGTTTTGCAGACTCGATATCGTGTGCTATCTTCAAGGCTTTCTCCTGACGGGCAAGAAGCATGGCTGAATTGGGCTTTTCGTCTTCGCCAATTTGAAACATACATTGGAACATTGGAAGCAACAGTATATGTCAATAAAATAGCTGCGATCGCCTACATGATTTTCCCAGCATTCTGGCAACAAGGTTATGCAAAGGAAGGATGTTTACGACTGCTCAATCATCTTTTCAACGATTATCAAGTCAATATTGTGGCAGCCGAGATAGACACTCGTAATATCGCATCAATTGAACTCATTAAATCACTTGGTTTTAAGCACGTGTCTACAAAAGAAAACGCGGACTTTTTTAAAGGATGTGTCAGCCATGAGTATCGATATGAGTGTATGTCGTCTTCTACTTAACTCACTCATCTACCAGTTCGAGGAACTAAACAGACTTTTAATTTCACAATATATCGTTGAAAAAATACCTATTTTGAGTATTGATTTAGCCTTTGAAGCCTATCCTATTGAACGGCTATGGTAGGCTGCAGTTATTAAAGATATTTAAGAAAAGATTTCATATAAGGAGCTACCATGCTGCACGACCCAAATCAAATGACACTGTTTCCTAAACTGCCAGATGATGCTTTGGAGGAAATGAAGCAGTTTGGTACTGAGATAGAACTTAAGATAGGCGATGTGCTGTTTAGTGAAGGCGACTCAAACTATCATTTTTGTGTTGTCTTAGAAGGTCAAATTGAAGTCACTAAGCAAGTGGGCGTTGAAACGCAAGTGCTAGTTATTCATCGTCGGGGCGACTTCATGGGTGAACTTTCCATGCTGACAGGTTCAGGTGCTATTGCTAATGCTCATGCGATCGCACCCAGTCGCATTTTACAAATAGACATTGAAACATTTAGACATATGCTTATTAAATGTTCGCCGATTGCTGACGTGATTCTCACCGCAATGGCAGGACGAACCAAAGAGGTGCAAGCGCAGCTACGACAGCAAGAAAAAATGGCAGCACTGGGTAAAATGTCTGCAGGATTGGCACACGAATTGAATAATCCAGGGGCAGCGGCGAAAAGGGCGGCGAGCCTTCTGTGCGAAAATTTTAAAAATTTACAAACTCTGGCTTTACAGCTGAATTTAGTCTCTAAAGAACAAGTAAAATTCATGACTGATATTCAAGCTCAAGCAATACAACACGCCATCCACTCTCCTAAACTTGACCCTCTCACCTGTAGTGATAAAGAAGACGAAGTAACAGAATGGCTCGAAGATCATGATATCAGTCAAAGTTGGAAATTTGCTCACACATTTGTCAACGCTGGATTAGATATAGAAAAGCTGGATACTCTTACAGACAACGTCCCCATTGACTGTCTTGAGCATGTTCTTAAATGGCTTGACGCCACACTTTCATCTTTTGGGTTGATTCATGAAATTGAGCAAAGTACCACTCGCATTTCTGAGTTGGTGAAAGCAATTAAGGGCTATTCCTATATGGATCAAGCCCCTCTACAAGAAATAGATATCCATGACGGAATTGAAAATACTTTACTCATTCTCCATCATTGCCTGAAAAAAGGAATCATTGTGAATCGAGAATTTGACCGTACTCTGCCAAAAATTTGTGCTTATGCCAGTGAACTAAACCAAGTGTGGACAAATTTAATTGACAATGCCATATATGCCATGAAAGGTAAAGGCGATTTGACAATTCGTACTTATAGAGAAAATAACTGTCTTGTTGTGGAAATAGTTGATACAGGGGCAGGTATTCCACCAGCAATTCAATCGCGGATTTTTGAACCATTTTTTACAACGAAAGAAGTTGGAAAAGGCACTGGGTTGGGTTTAGAAATTGCCTATCGTATTATTGTTAACAAACATCACGGTGACATCCACTTTGAATCTCAACCTGGTCATACATCCTTTCGAGTACGTTTACCTATTTCAGCAGTGAATCCTTCATGTAAAGCGGCGGACAATGAGATATAATTTCAATGCCTATGTCAAAAGGTTTAAAAAATGTCACATGAAAGCAATTAAGACAAAAATATCTGAGGGTGGCAGAGTTGTCATCCCATCTGAGTATCGCAAACAACTAGGATTAGAAGTAGGCGACGAAATTATGATTCAACTGGTGGATGGGGAAATGAGAATTTGTAGCTTGGAAGAAGCAGTCAAACGAGCCCAAGGAATAGTACGTCGATATATTCCCCAAGGGCGTTAAGCGTAGCTCTCCGCAGGAATCACTCAGTAATGAACTGCTAGAAGAACGGCGTCAGGAGAATTTGAGTGAGTAATTATGTTTTGGATGCCTCTGCTATTTTGGCACTGTTAAATAATGAAAGAGGTAGCGAAATAATAATAAATGTTCTTACCGAAGCTGTTATCAGTAGTGTCAATTTGAGCGAAGTCATAGCAAAACTTGCCGATTGTGGAATGTCAGAGGTAGAAGTAAGAGAAGTTATCAGCGCCCTGGGGTTAGAAATTATTAATTTTGAACCTGAAATGCCTTATTATGCAGGAATGTTACGACTGCTAACGAGACAGGCTGGACTATCATTTGGTGATCGGGCTTGCTTAACACTAGGAGTATTCTTGAGTTTGCCAGTAATAACTACTGACAGAGCTTGGACTGATTTAAAATTGGGGATAAATGTGCAGGTGATTCGTTAACTAATTTCTTGTTGTTAAAGATATTTAAAAAAAGTACGATAGATGACCTCATTTATAGAGGTTCGAGTCCAGATTTTCTAAAGATTCAATATCCAGCAACAATAATTGCAAACTCCAGATCCCCAAGTCTGACACTGGGCGATCACGATGTGAAGTGGGTTGGCACTTAAAAAAGCAGCTTGGCGCAAAGGTTATGCGACAGAAGCTGGACGAGATGCTTGTGTGTTGTTCTACTTACAAATTTAAGGTGTATCATGCTCGATATAGAAACTTTACGCCAAGTTCCTCTGTTCTCTAAATTACCAAGTGAACAGTTGCAATGGCTACTTGAGCAGAGTACAGAAGTATGGCGAGAACCGGGAGAAATTCATCGCCATGAAGGTGAGCCTGCTGAGCATGTTTTCATACTGCTAAAAGGTCAAATTCGGATTATGCAGAAGGTTGGCAATCAAGAGATTTTGTTGACGATTTATGAACCCAAAACGCTGTTTGGTGAATTACCCGTTTTAATGGGTCATACACATTTCTGGGCTAACAGTCGTGCTGTGAGTCGTAGCCATATTTTGGAAGTGCCAAACCAGGTATTTTGGGAAATGCTTTCGAGTTGTACTTGTGTGATGACTGAGATTCTCCGCACAATGGCAGAACGCTTACAAGCTGTGCAGACGATATCACAGCACAGAGAAAAACTAGTAGCATTAGGCACTTTAGCAGCCGGATTAGCACACGAGTTGAATAACCCTGCTTCAGCTTGTCGTAGAGCTGTGGGACAATTACGCCAAACTAGGCAGGTATTGCAGCCTTTGACAGTAAAGCTGAATCAAAAACAAATGACTTGTGACCAAAAAGCGTTTGTTGCTAAATTGCAGCAAGATGCCATCGCCCGTGCCAAAACAGCAGCCAGACTTGATCCGTTAACGCAAAGCGATCGCGAGGATGAGGTGATGCAATGGCTAGAAGCACACAACGTTGGTAATAGCTGGAAACTTGCTCCCACCCTGGTGACAGCAGGACTCGATATCGAATGGCTGGAAAATGTTAAGAAAAATATCGGTGAATTGTTGCTTGGTAATGTCCTAACTTGGACAGGGATAACGTTACAAGAATGGGGTTTGTTAGATGAACTTGACCATTGTACAACCCGAATCTCTACCTTAGTTGATGCTGTCAAAGATTACTCTTACATGGATCGGGCACCTTTACAGGAAATAAACGTACATGAGGGTATCGAAAGTACTCTCACAATTTTGAATCACAAGTTAAAGCATAGTCATGTGACGGTTACGCGAGAGTATGACTGCGAAGTGCCGTTAATCACTGCCTACGGTAGAGAACTCAATCAAGTCTGGACAAATTTAATTGATAACGCCATTGATGCTATTAATGGACAAGGTGGTCAAATCTGGATTCGTACGAGTTGCGAAAGCGACTTTTTGCTCGTAGAAATTGCTGATAATGGTGCAGGAATTCCTCCCGAGGTTCAGTCTCACATTTTTGAGCCATTTTTTACAACCAAAGGAGTCGGTGAGGGGACAGGGTTAGGTTTGCACATTATTTACCGGATTGTTGTAGAACAGCATCTGGGTGATATTCGGGTATTATCTCAACCGGGAAATACAAGGTTTCAGGTGCGCTTACCAATTAAATTGTCATAAATTATTGATTGTTGAGAAAATATTTTGCAAAAGTCACTCGCCGCATCCTACCAAAGTAATCAAATCAGCAGCCCAACAGATATCCTAGACGCTATCAAGTCTGGCAAGCAAACCACCTTTCTGGAGCGATCGCATCAAAATGCTGATGCGGTCAAGTCAAAGGAATATAAACCCAAATTAAATTAACGGTGCAGTTTTAAAAGTGTCACTTATTAGATTCGCCTTTTGATTGAAGCTTGGAGTGATTCGTTATGCTCTTGAGACATGATCGCCGCAGTGGTAAAGATTAGTGGTGTATTGAACTTACTGCCACAGATTTTTATCCCAATATTTTTACTTGAGCGCAGAGTTAATAACTTCATCATGAATAAAATTATGGATTAGGGATTAAGTGTTGGAAAAATTTCGATTCCAGTCCTCAATCCTCAGTCCTTATTTTAATGACGAGTATAGGAATGCTCAAAGTGAGTTTTGAGTGTATGAGCCATAACAGACATGACAATTGCTGCTATGGAAACCGATATTGCTGCTATTCTAATTCTAGAATCATCTGCAAGTATTGCTACAGCCGCTAGAGCGATCGCTACCCCGATACAACCTTGTTTGACCCTGTTGGTAACTTGATAAGCTCGATTGCAAGAACTACAAATAGGTGTGTGTCGTGAAAATCTGTCTAGCAAAATCGGCTTTGAATCCAACTCGTCATTCTCAACATTTTTCCATGTGGAATAGCCATGATAAAAAGGCAAAGACGATCCAAATTTATCTAGCCACTTGCGGTACTCAATCACTAATGTGTCAGATGTTTTCAGCGGCAAATATAATTCTTTGAAACTTTTCTCAATCCACTGTTGTTATAACGAGAACGCTATGTTCTACTGCTAGAAATGTATGAATAATTTAGTATATAAAAAAGAAAATAGAGACGCATAAATCAAGCGTCTCTAGAGAGGAAACCCATAAACTGTCAAAAATAAAAATTAAAAATAAAAATTGAAAGATAAAAAAAATATTATTTAGTTAAGCATTTTACTCTCATTGGTGAACTTTTATTGTTGTTGGAATTTTGGTTGGAATCTGGTAGTACCAGGCTTTTTTGCGTGATTTACCTTTAGATAAGAAGTGTTTGACGAGCGCATTCAGAACTGAATGATTGCTTACAACTTGAGATACACGACGGAAAATTACCATTCCGGAAAATTTCAAAAAATAACCGGCTACAAGCCGGTAAAAATTTTGGAACAACAAACGTGCTACGGCGTGTCTCTACACCAGAGAGTAGAAAACATTAGGCAAACGCTGAAAAATCTATATTGGGCGGAATATCCTGAATACGCCCTTGACCGACTGCACGCAATGCTTCTCTAAGAGAAACATCCCCTGTATACAGCGCACGACCAACAATCACACCAGTCACACCTTGTGATTCTAGCGCCAACAGACTCAGCAAATCGGTAACAGAACTCACACCACCAGAAGCAATAATCGGAATGGAAATTGTCGCCGCAAGCGATCGCAATGCTTCTATATTTGGTCCAGAAAGCGTCCCGTCACGATGGATATCAGTGTAGATAATGGCTGCGGCTCCCAATTCTTGCATCTGTACAGCCAGTTGAGTTGCTAAAACTTTAGAGGTTTCTTGCCACCCCCGAGTTGCGACCATTCCATTACGAGCATCAATACCAATAACAATCTGCTGTGGAAATTCTTGACAGAGTTGTTGTACAAGCTGGGGTTGTTCTACGGCGATGGTTCCCAAAATCACGCGTTGTACACCTATGTTGAGTAGCTGTTCTACGCGATCGCGATCGCGCACTCCTCCACCAACTTGAATAGATACCGACACAGCTTGAGCGATCGCTTCAATTGCTGGCAAGTTTACTAATGTACCTGTTTTCGCCCCATCCAAATCGACGATGTGTAATCTGGTGGCTCCCTGTTCTACCCACTGCTTTGCAACTTCAACTGGGTTGTCGCTGAAAACTTGCGATTGTTCATAATCTCCTTGATAAAGTCGCACACAGCGACCTTCTAGTAAATCTATCGCCGGAATTACGTCCATTTATAACTTTTCCTTTTTAAACGACTCCCATCCCAGTCTAAGATGACATACAGCAGAATAGAGGCGTCAGTCCTCATAATTCAGAATGATCCCACGAAGAAATCTAGAAAATTAACTCAAGTTAGTATAGAGAAATAGGAAATTCCCAAAACTTGTTGCTATGGCTTGTGCTTCTTTCCGCTTTTATGCAGAGTTGAATGACTTTTTACCATCGCATAGAAAGGGGATGAAAATAGCTCATATCTTTACTGAAAGAGCTTCCATTAAAGATATGATTGAATCTTTTGGTATTCCCCATCCAGAAGTAGATGGTATTGAAGTTAATGGAATATCGGTAGATTTTTCTTACATTGTCCAAGATGGAGATATCATCAATGTTTACCCAATTTCTAGCACAAATAGAGGAACTTCCACTATTTCTGTCAGACCTAAACCTCTAACTACTATCTGTTTTGTTTTAGATATTCATTTAGGCAAGTTAGTAACGTCTTTACGCTTGTTAGGATTTGATACCTTATACCAAAATGATTATGAAGATAAAGAATTAGCCCACATTTCCAGTACCCAAAACCGAATTCTATTAACTCGTGATCGCGGTTTATTGATGCGAAGTGTCGTGAGATATGGATATTACGTCAGAAATACTGACCCGCATAAACAAATTGTTGAAGTCATGCAACGCTTTGACTTATATAAAATAATATCACCTTTTCAACGCTGTTTGCGCTGCAATGGATTATTAGAATCTGTAACCAAAGAACTAATTGTTAACCTATTGCCAGAAACTGTCAAATTATATAATCATGAATTTCATCGTTGTCAAAACTGCAATCAGATTTACTGGAAAGGTTCACATTATGAAAGATTGCAACAGTTTCTTGACTTGGTAGTAGGTAATAAGTGATGGAGAAAAACTGTGACATTAATATTAGCGCTTGATTTTGGTGGAACAAAGTTAGCAGCAGCAACAGTCCATGCAGGTTCTAAGCAATGGCTGGGATATGAGCGTCGTCTTTCACCAGCAAATGCAAATGCTGACACTGATTTAGAAATTATGCGCTCTGTTATCAACTCTTTATTAAAGGGAGCGAAACCAGAAGCTATTGGTGTAAGTTTTGGGGGACCAGTAGACGCAACAACAGGGAAAGTTCGACTATCCCATCATGTTCTTGGATGGGAAAATGTTCCGTTGCGCGATTTGTTAGAGGAAGAGTTTGGCGTTCCTGCTTATGTAGATAACGACGCGAATGTTGCTGCTTTAGGTGAGTATCGCTTTGGTGCAGGGCAAGGTTACGACAGTCTGTTTTACATGACTGTCAGTACTGGCGTGGGGGGTGGTTGGATACTCAACGGTAAGCCTTGGCGAGGTGCTGAGGGGATGGCTGGTGAAATTGGACACATGGTTGTAGATCCTTCTGGACCTGTGTGTTTGTGTGGAAAGCGGGGATGTGTGGAGAGGTTGGCGTCAGGACCTTATATGGCGCAGGATGTGAGGGAAGTTTTGAGAAACGTTCGCGCAGCGTGTCCGGAGGACATACCGCCAAGTCGCCAAGGACGCCAAGGAAGAAGAGGAGAGGTGTTGAGGGAGTTGGTGGGAGATAATTTGGAGTTGATTACTGGGCAGATAGTGAGTGAGGCTGCGGCTGCTGGGGATGATTTAGCCAAAGAAATTTTGTACAGGGCTAGTTGGGCGCTGGGTGTTGGTATTGGGAATGTAGCAAATTTGATTAACCCGCAGCTATTTGTGTTGGGTGGTGGTGTGATGAAGGCGGGTGAGGATTTTTGGCAAGTGTTGCGAAAGGTGGCGCGGGAGACGGCTTTACCTGAGGTACCTAGTGAGATCGTTTCGGCGGCGCTGGGCGATGATGCTCCTTTGTGGGGTGCGGTGGCTTTGGCTGAGGATGTTTTAGGGTAATTGGAAGCTTATGTCACAGCTAAAAGCCAATGACATGAGTTTATTCATACCTTGTCACGAAAATTCTGATACATTTCACTCCGCCTGCTTAAGAACTGCTTGCCCATATGTATCAATCGTCAAATAAAATGGTAATATTAATGACTTTACTTAATATTGAAAACAAGTATCATATTTTCTCTGTAGAGAGAAACGCAATAGAGTTACCTTTAGTTGAAATTGGAGTTTAAAAACCAGCTATTATCTGCTTAATACTTGTATTGTACCAGTTACTTTAGGTCTTTACGTCATAGTAGATTTCTATCAACAACGCTAGCGGATTCACGAATACGATCTGTAAAGAATTTACTTATTTTTTTGTGAATTCATACCACAACATGTATATATTAATGGAGTCATTTTCAGTAATAATACATGTTTCATGAAGAAATATCTGCGAGAAATCGTCATAACAATTAGTGTTGCCATGATTGTTGTTATGACTATGTTAAGAACCCCAGCGACGGAGACTACTTTCGTCAGAAAGAACGTTGTTGATCTGACTCCACAGGAAAAATTAGACTTTGTTAATGCTCTCAAAACACTAAAAACACGACCTGGTACTAACAGCAAAAATGTCAGTTTCTATGATGAAGTTGTTGCCATTCATGCAGGAGCTATGACATTTGACAAAATGCAATTGGGTGGTCAAGTTATATTACCGCAGGACACGCCTTCTACAGGACCTGCAAGTGGGGCTGATGCGGCTCATGAGCATGGAGCATTTTTACCTTGGCACCGTGAATATTTAAGTCGATTTGAAAAAGCTTTGCGCTCAGTCAATCCTAAGATTACTATCCCTTACTGGGATTGGACAGATCCAAGAGCTGTTGAGGTGATTTTTGATCCCAATTTTTTGGGGACAAATGGCTCAGGATCAACACTGACTTTTGAATATTCAGATGGTACACCTACTATTAGACTTAATGGGGGTCCTGTAGTGTCCGGTAATTTTTCCGAAGCGGATGGTTGGGGAATAGTCCCGGATTTACATCGCAACATCGGTACAGCCGAAACTCTAGGCACGTCACTCGTTCGCTATCTACCAGGTTCAGATGCGCCTGCTGGCAGTGGATTCCCTTTAGATAAAGCAGAAACAGATAGAATACTTCAGTCACCAGACTATGCTACATTTCGTCCATTTTTGGAGGGAGAGATTACCATCAATGCAGACGGCACTGAAAATGAATGTCGAAACTCGCCATGTAATCATAACCTTGTTCATGCATTGGTTGGTGGAACTGTGCCTAATCCGAATCCAAACGAGACGAATCGGCGCTTGCTAACATTGGGTACTATAAGCAATACTCCAGCTTCTCCTAATGAACCAGCTTTCTTTCTGCTTCATGCCAATGTAGATCGTCTTTGGGCCGAATGGCAGAATAATGGTCGTCAAGGTGGCGAATTTTACGCTGTTCCGGGTACAGAACCTTACGGACACAATCTCAATGACAAGATGTGGCCTTGGGATGGAGGTGATTCTATACCAGGATCAATTGGTAGTACTGATGTACAGCCCTACTTGCCAGTTATTGCACCCAACGATATTGTCAGACCTATAGACACTCTGAATTGGCGAAAGTATGGCTATACCTATGACACGCTTTTGAAGAGGGGCAGAGGATGGAGGAGACAGTCTCGTGGGGAGTTTCCTGTTAAGAGAACTCGTGTGCCAGAACGGAGAAGGGGTAGCCGATAAATCAGTTTAGAAAATTCAACATGGAAAAAACTGGGGTTTATCGATTCCTAAGTCAAAACCAAATTATCCCGATGAACCACAGTTTCCGCACCAACATAACCTAAAATAGCAGCAATTTCACTGGAACGGCGTCCGCGAATCTTTTGTAGTTCACTGCTACTGTAGTTCACCAGTCCTCTGGCAATTTCATGACCGTTTTTGTCACACAGTTGCACTGGTTTTTGAGTGTTAAATTCTCCTTCTACTACGGTAATACCAGCAGCTAACAACGATTTGCCACCACCAGAAATTGCTAGCACTGCTCCCTCATCCAAATAAAGTTTCCCAGCAGGAACCAAACCATACGCTATCCAACGTTTACGAGCAGAAGTGGGTTCTGGTTGCGGTTCAAAGTGAGTACCAATGGCTTCGCCCTGTAAAATTTTTTCTATATTGCGTGGATATCGTCCTTGGGCAATGACGGTGCGAACACCAGCAGCGATCGCAATTCGTGCTGCAGAAATTTTGGTTACCATACCGCCAGTACCCCATTGGGAACCTTGCGTACCTGTTTGCACCTGTAATTCTGCTAATTCTTTGATGTTGCTAACTAAAGCTATAGGTTGGGCATCGGGTACAGAACGGGGATCAGCTGAGTAAAGCCTATCAACATCGGTAAGCAAAAATAGCCAATCTGCTTCTACTAAGCTCGCAACGAGGGCAGAAAGGGTGTCATTATCACCAAATTTCAGTTCCTCCACTGCGACTGTATCATTCTCATTCACCACTGGAATGACTCCAAGTTCGAGTAATTCCCTGAATGTGTTGTAGACATTAAGGTAACGACTGCGCTCAACCAAGTCATTACGGGTGAGCAAAACTTGAGCAATTGGCTGTTGCAGTGTCGTAAATAAATCGTCGTATACCCGTATTAATCTACCTTGCCCGACTGCTGCAACTGCTTGTTTCAGGGCGATCGCTTTAGGACGTTGTGTTAAGCCTAGCCGCCCACAACCTACCCCCACAGCGCCAGAGGATACCAAAATGATTTTGTAACCCTGTCGTCGGAGATCACAGAGGGTTTCTACTAAAGTCGCAATTGTGGAAAGTGCCAGTTGTCCGGTTTCTGGTTGAGTCAGGCTGGAAGTGCCAATTTTGACGACGATTGTTTTAGTCATTAGTCATGAGTCATGAGTCAATAGTCATTAGTCATTCGTTTTATGACATAGGACTAGAGACAGTTAACTAAATTATGAAGCGCCAGACCCTCTATAATTTTGAGGCTGACGCTTCACTTTTTTATATTGAGTTGTTATGAGTTAGAGTCTTTATTTTGGCTGACTCCTTTGTTATTTATACTTATTATGATCGCAGATTTTTGTTTGAAACAAAGTTTTTTTTATTTTTTCTTTAGGTTTACTTTCCTGATGATTTATTAATTTTTGTAACTCTTTTTGTCTTAGGAGTAATAGAAGCACCGAGAATTTCAGAAACCCAAACTTCAAAGTTGCGTATGGGATGGGAACGAAGAGCAAGATCTGGATGGATAATCGGCTCTACCAAAATAGTAAACATTCCCAAGCGATTACCTGCTAAGACATCAGTGAATAATCTATCTCCCACCATTCCTACCTGATGTACAGGTAAATCCATCGCTTTGAGTGCTTGCCGAATTTTACGTCCTGAGGGCTTGGCAGCACCTAAGAAATAAGGCAGGTTGAGCGATCGCGCAATTCCACCAATCCGAGTTTCACTCAGGTTATTACTAACTAAGCACAATTTTGTACAGGGGCGCATTTGTTCTACCCACTGTTGCAGTTCCACAGAAGCTGACGCGGCTCTAATTGGTACTAATGTTTCATCTACATCCAACACCAGCCCCTTCAGTCCATTTTTTTGGATCATGTCTGGTGTGAGGTTCAACACTGACCCCTCTAAAATTAAGCTAGGCTGTATGAGATTGTTCCAGTTCATAGTGATTAGTCATTAGTCATCGGCTTTAAACAAAGGATTACTGCTGGCGGTGAGAAATAACTAGACAGTGAAAAGTCAGCATTTTGCTGATTTGATATACATTCTAGCTTTCTGTCTTCAGCTACTGCTGCCTTCTTGCACTACTGACTGCTTCTTTGTTTTCGGATTTTGGCAACTGCGGCTTGGTGTTCTTGTAGAGTCCGACTGAATACGTGAGTACCATCGTAACGTGCCACAAAAAACAAGTAATCAGTTTTTTCTGGAGCAAGCGTTGCTTTGAGACTTGCTAACCCTGGAGAGGCAATTGGAGCAGGTGGTAAGCCAGGATTAAGATAGGTGTTATAAGGAGAGACGGTTTTGACTTGAGCGAAAGTCAGAGGTTTATCTGCTGTTTGACGTATGCCCAAAGCATACTCAACTGTTGGATCACTTTCCAAGCGCATACCCTTTTGTAGCCTAGAGAAAAACACTCCAGCTATCAGTGGGCGCTCACTTGCCACTACTGCCTCTTTCTCAACTATACTGGCAAGAGTCACCCATTGCTTTAGGTTCAGAGGGGTTTTATTTTGTTCTTTTTGATACAACGGCAGGGCGACTTGCTCGAAGCCACCGACCATTTGTTTAATAACACCTTGGGGACTGATGTGACCACGGGCAATTTTATATGTATCTGGGTACAAAAATCCTTCTAAGGAAGGTAGATCAGGGGGAAGCCACGAAAATTGGCTGCGATCTATTTGACTTGCGGCTGCGAGAAAATCTTTAGCTGAGAAAAATTTTCTTTCTTGAAAATATGCTGCCATTTGTCGCAATGACCAGCCTTCGGGAATGGTGTAACTATTTTGTACTGCAACTCCCTGCCTAATTTTTTGGGCGATCGCCGATAGGGGCTGGGTGGCAGAAAGTTCGTATGTTCCTGCTTGAAAACTACCTTGAGGATCTTTCCACTCCAAGTAACGTGCCCACACATTCCACGCCAATTGCGAGCGAATCAAACCGGCGTTTTCTAAATAACGACCGATTTGCTGTGAAGCCGTTCCTGGAGGGATTTGAATCTGCTGCCATTTTACCGAATTATTTGCCGTTGCACCTGCATTTACTGTTTGGATGGGTGCGCTTTTTGCCCAACTCCACCACATCCAACTTTGCCAAGTACCAAATAAAAGGGTTAAAGGCACTAGACCCAGAATAATTGACTGCTTCCAACTTTTTTGCCAAAGATGCATCTAAGTAAAAGATGATAATGAAAAATCCCTGATTAAAAATTAAATTTTTTTTTATTATTTTAATTTTTAATTTTGATTTTTTATCTTACTCTACTTCATTAAACAAATGTTCTTCCAATAGAGGTTGAACTTGACGAAACTCCTCTGGTGACAGCAATTCCGGTTTACCAGCGTTAGATATTCGTGCGAAAAACAGCAGTGGATCGAGGGGAGTGTAAATTGCGTACTCCTGTTCTTCGTGGTAGAAGCTCGATAGCAGTTGTAATTGCTCAGGCTCTAAATCTGCTTCTTCGTCTTCAATTTCTAGGGTAAAAAGTTCTGACTCTTCCACTGGTGGTAAATCACCTGCAACAGTCAGAGCATAAGCTGTATGCTTCAAAAGCAGATTTTGCTCAGAAAGAACAGCCTGGGCTATACCAAATATTTGCTCGATTATCGTTTCATCTTCCACTAAAATGGCCTCTTCTTCCTCTTCATCACCTTGCCAAGCAAAAATTTCGATTGGTGAGTCCACGGGAAGAAGCAAAACGTACTCTTGACCATCTACGGTGAGTGAATGCTCAATGTAGCATTCGAGGGTTCTCCCTTTGTCATCAGTCAAAGTGATGGAACCTGTACGAGTCTGATCATTTTCTTCAGGAAAGGGTGAGGGCAACATAGTGGAGATATTGACTTTTTTACTAAAAACTACCAGCAACTGTTATAATACCCGAATTCTTTCTTTCAACAGATTTTATTAATCAAACTAGGAGTAAAACTGATTAATAAATTTTAGAATATCATGTTAAAAGCTTGCATCAATCAGCAGAAACTAGTGTGCTTTTCAAACGAGATCGTCTCGTATCCAGCCATTGTTGTAAGATGATGGATGCTGCTTTACGGTCAATAAGTTGTTTGTGACGAGAAGGAGAGCGATTCTCTGCTATGAGCATTTGCTCTGCCTGAAATGAAGTTAATCGTTCATCAACATATTCCACAGGCAGTTTGAGAACCTTGGCAAGTCTGGTCGTAAACTTCTGCACTTGACGAGCCTGAAATCCTAAAGAACCATCCATAGAATAAGGTAACCCAACAATTAGGATTTGCACTTGCCGCTGATTGACGAGTTGTCTTATTTGCTCCACATCGCGATCAAACGACGTCCGCTCTATAGTAGTGATACCAGTGGCTATTAAACCAGTGCGATCGCACCCTGCCACACCAATACGTTTGCGCCCAAAATCTAATCCTAAAGCAGAAACGAATTGCTGTAAGCTTTTTTCTTCAGTAGGTGGAGTTGGCGATGACACGGGGACAGAGGTAGCAAGGGGATGGGGGAGAGATAGCCCTTGCGTCCCTTTGTCCGGTTGTCCCTTTACATCCTTGTGTGCGTGTCCTTGTTCAAAAGCCACTGCAAGTTACTCCTGCCGAGCATCTGCCGATTCTTGCTGGCTAGATGTTTCTACCTTACAGTTATTGGACGAAAACACAACAGTTTCTTTTGTCGTATTGGGTTGTGCAATTCTTTCTGGCGAAACTGGCTGTCCTTGCTGTGCCCATGACATACCACCAGGAATCGGTTTACGTGCAGGTTGTAAGCCTTGCAACATCTCTGGTAACTGAATTCCTTCTAGAGAGACAAATTTAGACTCCCGCAGTTTATGCCACACAGACCGAGACATCATCAAGGTGTGTTCTGTGCGACTTGCACCCATTCTCTCCAAATACTCTTCTCTTTCTGGGTGATAGTCTGCTGATGTGACTTGTAGGGCTTGTGGAGGAAAATCCTGTGCTATTCGAGCTAGTTGAGACAGTAACTCTGGATACAACCAGGTATAAGCTGGATTAACTGTCAAAGTTGCCACATGGGGCTGTTGACCTTTACGGTCCAATCGCAGTTGAAAATAGCCGATCGCAGCTTTGCGTTGGGGTTCAAAAACGTAACCACTCACAACTTCTACTTTCGTTACCCACTGCTTCACTGCTTCTGTTAATGCGCTAAACAGAGTTGTTTTAAAGTCATCAGCGTTACGGTCAAACACTTGCCGTACTAAAGGTGGCATTGATGCCGTATCTAGTTGATACAATAGCTGGGCATCAGCATTACTCACAGGCAGCAGATTGGGTAAGTCTGGTTCTGCTTTCGCCAATTCTTCAAGCAATTCTGGTTCTATTTCCCAGTACGTCATTTCTGCTAAGCGCTGAAATCCGTTTTTGCGATAAAGCGCCAATGCATCTTTGTCATTGACATTTACTTCTAAAAGCCAGGTACGAGCCTCCAAAATTGATTCAAAGCAATAGCGCAAAAGCTGTGAGCCAATTGCTTGTTTATCAATTGCACGCTCTACCATTACGCGCTCAACCCTCCAGGTGCTGTGCGTGCGATTAAACGGCGATATTTGAATCATTCCCAGAAGGGTACGTCCTTGTTCTGCTACGTATGCATAGAAACGATACCGTAATGGATTGGGAAACCAACTCAAACATTTGAGTAATCCATACCAGCCGCGCAGCCATTGCATTTGCCGCATTGCATCACAAGATCCCTTGGGGGTTTGGGCTGCGAATGACTCTTGAGTTAGGCGTTCAATTCCGTCCAAGTCCCGGTATTGGACTTGTCGGATAATAACGCTAAGATTTCGCTGAAGTAATGAAGTCATTTTCATTCGAGCCGCCATTCAGCTTAGAGTAACTAGGTCAAAGGAACTGCTGCAATAATCTTAACGGCTTTGTACTACTTTCTATTGAACCTAAAGGGTGATTTTCGTAACTTTAAGATATTAAAAAGCAGATTTTCACCAGAACAGCATTAGCCTCGTCTTAACAAAATCTGCCTTGATCTTACTTTAGCTTAACATTTAGTTCACACTTTTGAACTAGATTGCTCTACGAGAAACTAGCTTTTCAAAATGAGCTTGGGTTTGATGGAGTAATTGCTCCCGGCTGTCTTCCAAAGACTGCTTCAGGGGTGGAACCAGATTGCGAGCCTGCAGAGCCATGTGAAGCTGTAGATGGGCAACATATTCACTAAAATCATCACGCACTGCATTTGTGCTCGTTGATAAATTTGATTCCGTTGCCACTGTGTTCTCCTTCAATTTTTATAGCTGCTTTACATTACAAAATATTTATCATGTTATTTTACCTATCTTCTGAGTTCGCAATGAAGTTTAATGTATGGCAGTAAAATTTCAGCGCTTAGCACAACATAGCGGGTAAACTAAGTATCCAGCCGTCAAACCCAGATTTTCGTGTGTTCCAACTGTTAACTTAACACACGGCGGTTGTGTTATTTTTATGGTTCTCCGTAAAGTGCGGCGTCCGCTTTGTGCCTTTGGGATAAAAAAAGACAGGCGATACAGGCTGAACAAACTATTATCCACACTCAACTAGCTACAGCAGCTACTGTCTGATTCACTATTTCATATGGTTTTTCTACGCCTTGTGCCAAATATTCCGCAAGCTGAGATTCTATTTGCTCCCGTACAATTTGGCGATACTCTAAGAAATGTTCATTGTGGGCGCAAGTGGCGAGATAATGCTCTGCAACCCCAGGGTTACGCTTGAGGATACTAAACAGGTGGTGCCAGAACTTCCAGCGAGTTTCGCGTTTTATCCCTTGTCGCCAAATAATCAGCAGCAGCGCTTTCACAACTACCCACTCTGGCATTTTGAATGGTGCTTTCCAACTTGGCGCACCCATGATTAGGAAACAACGGTAGGTACGATCCAAGTAGCATACTGGGTCATATAAATGACAAAAAGCTTCAATATATTCTCTGGCAATATCTTCCAAAGAACGGGTGGGGAGAAAGTTCATCAAAGTTGTCTGGTTAATGTTGCCGTCTTTATTTTCCCGTAGTCGTCCTTCTTTATTGAGGCGATGCCAAAGGGCTGTATTTGGTAGCGCTTGCAACATAGCAAAAGTTGTGGAGGGTATTGCAGCTTGTTCGGCAAAGCGGACAATGCGATCGCCTGCACCCACTTTTTCCCCATCAAAACCAATAATAAACCCAGCCATTGGGCGTAAACCTGCTTTGATGATAGTTTGCACAGCATCAGTTAATGAACTACGCGTATTTTGAAACTTCTTAGTCAGTTGCAAACTGTCTTCATCCGGTGTTTCAATTCCCAAAAACACCGCAGCAAAACCGCACTCAACCATCAACTCCATCAATTCTAAGTCTTGTGCTAAGTCAATAGAAGCTTCGGTGTCAAACCTGAATGGATACTTGTGTTCTGCCATCCAAACCTTTAACTCTTTGAGCAACAACTTAACATTGCGCTTGTTGCCGATAAAGTTGTCGTCCACCATAAAAATACCGCGCCGCCAACCCAATTTATAGAGGTAATCTAACTCTGCCAAGAGTTGTGCAGGAGTTTTGGTGCGAGGTTTGCGTCCATAAAGAACAATAATGTCGCAAAATTCGCACTGGAAAGGACAACCCCGCGAAAACTGAACTGACATCATGTCGTAAGCATCAAAGTCCAGCAACTCAAAACGAGGTATTGGGGTGTTTGTGACATCGGGTTTTTCTGTAGCGCGGAAAGTTCCAGAGGTTTCACCCCGTTTAATTGCTTCGACAAACATCGGGAGGGTAATTTCCCCTTCATCTAAAATCAGGAAATCTGCACCAGCTTCTTGAACTCCCCCAGGAACTGAGGTGGGGTAAGGACCGCCTACAGCAACTAACTTACCACGTTGTTTTGCTTCGCGAATTTGCTCTAATAAATCTTGTTTTTGGACTATCATCGCAGAGAAAACCACGACATCCGCCCAAGCCCATTCCTCTTCTGTCGCTGGGCGGATATTGCGATCAACTAGCTTAAACTCCCATTCTTGAGGCAAAATTGCTGCAACTGTCACCAAACCCAATGGTGGTAACAGAACCTTGCGGTCAACTAATGCCAATATTTTTTCATAAGACCAAAATGTTTTGGGAAAAATGGGATAAACTAGTAAAATTCGCATGAACCGTCAATCCTCACAAACAAAAGTATTCTTTGGCTGTAACTATCATAAAAAGTTGATTGGTACACTGACGAAGTTTTCTTCTTTGAAGTTTCTGTCGGATAGGGCTAGTAATTCACAGAGGCAATAAATAGCGCCTAAGTGCATCGAGTTTCAAGCTAACTTAGAATAACTCGGCACTTAGACGCTATTTATTATTAAAAGCAAACTTTTTTAACTTTGCTCTGAGTTTGACTGGGTAGATTGATCTGCTGGCTGTGTCTTCTCCTCTTTTTTCTGACCCTCAGCGACTGCTTGCAATTGATTGAGGTGAATGTTATTCACTTGAATAACAAAGTTTTCTATTGCCTCCTTAGCCTTTTGTTGTTGTTCGCTTTCGTCAGCTAAGTTATAGCAACGATAAGATTGAGTTATTCCCAAGACAAATTTCTCTTGTTCAGCTTCTAACGATTCAACTGTCGTGTTAGCAGAAATCCAATTTTCCTGAAAAGGAAACGAGGTGACTACACTAGCAACTATAGAGGCAATAGCTGGAAAGATTACGGGCAGCCACTTCAGGAAAATTTGACCTGGTTCCAATTTGTCTACTAAGACTAAAATTGGTGTCACTCCGGAAAAAACAATGGTTCCGATTTGCAAACCATAGTAAAGATTTCTCGATAAATTTCGAGTTTTTTTATAATCGTCAATCAACTCTTGGGAATACTGTAAAGCCTTTTCTCTTGCTGGCGCTATCGGGTTCTTTGTCGAGTGATTGTTACTGTTCATCAGATAGAGTTCGGCTTTTCGCTGTAGCTCAAGTTTAGAAGCCGCGTTACTAGAAACCCGAAACACTTGTTGATTGATGAGAAACAGAAAAACAAAGATAGCCAAAGAGATAGATCCACTGAGTACGACTCTTGGATTGTCTGGCAGAACAAGAGTAATAACACCTGAACCAATAAAAGCAGCTAAAAATAAATACTCAATCACCTTTAGGGAAAACAACATTTTTTGACTTAATGAGGAGGATGATTGTTCCTGGGTATCAGATATTTCCGTCTGATTTTTCTGCTCAAGACTAGTCATAGCTCAGTAGCCAATTCGGTTTTCATATAAGTAAGTATAGTAAGTTCTGTTTGTGACTTGGCAAAGCCAAAGCTTTTGTATACTATCAATTTTTTTACACAAATGCAACGACAGATAAGACACTTAAGCTAGATAGGTAAAACATTATGGTACAAAAGCATGATTATTCAGTCTGTTTCACGCATGAGATTTCAAGCAGCCCTCTCTCTACTTTAAACACTGGTAGCAAGAACAAGCAGAGCTTTCCCGCATGCACTAACTGTATTAATTCCTAGAAAAGTGTAGCTGCTTTCTACGAAAAACCAAAGCAACGAGTGCGATACGGCTTTATGCGTCTCTTTATGCAGATCTGCACGCATTTACGTTCGCGCACCGTCGCTAATCCGCTAGGAGTATCCTTGAAAGGAGTGGGAGTCTTAACGGACGTTGGGAGTCTCCCATTTCGGCGTATTTAGCCCACAGACTTAAGTTTGTATAGCCTTTGAATTCTATTTCCGAGGTATATGTTCCAAAATGGGATTCTCCCATAGGGTTAGCATGGGATGTTTACGACTACATATGCTTAAAGTCTTAAATTATAGATTTTAAAAACTTTCCTGTCAATACGCGACTCCTAAAATTAGGAATCTCGACATATACTGTCTGGCAAATATAAAAAATATGTAAAAAAAACAAATCTTTCTTGACCATGTATTTCCACGCAATTAATCTATTGTACATATGCAATTTTATATTCAGATGTCCTCTAACTAACCAGAGAGATTTGGCAAAACTAATAAAGAAACTATTAGGAATTCATTCCAGAGTTTCTATTTAGTATCCATAAAGTCTAATATAAATTGATATCCTTTCAACCTAAGTAGGATTGCAGCCACCAATCTACATACTTAAGTATGACTGTAGCTGTATTCGTAAATTTTATTTTTATAAGGATCAACAAATGGTAAACATAGGTTATCATACAGCCAAATTTCAAGGGCAATTTATTCGTTCTATTTATAGAGATGTAGTTGTTAAGTTGGTCAAAGCTCCTATAAAACAAAATCGAAAAGTTCCAATTAAGATTTATTCTTTATCATGTGAGCGTGATTTACCAGAACAAGTGGTAAGTATTCGGTCATTCATCCGTTATGTAGGTATTCCAGATAAATTCATTGTTATTTCTGATGGTAGCTATACTGATGATAGTTGTCGTTTACTCCGTCGCATACATCCCTGTGTTGAGGTGGTGCCTTTAAAAGAACTGATTAGAAACGACTTGCCTGAATGTGTTTCTGAATATGCTCAACACCATACAATGGGCAGAAAGTTATCGGCATTAATGTCAATTCCTGTGAATGGTCCAACGATCTACACGGATTCTGATATTTTGTTTTTCCCAGGTGGAATTGACTTAGTTGAGTTAGCTACTTCAGATGATCAATACACTAGATATCTATCTGATTGTTCTAATTCATTAGATCAAAGAATCATTTACGATGAATCCGAGAAGTTAAATCCAATCAATGCTGGATTTATTTTATTCAAGCACGAGTTGGATTGGAGTTTTGCTATTGAACGTTTGGCGAAGATAGAAGGACTTCCCTCGTATTTCACTGAACAAACAGTGGTGCATTTGACAATCCACCACAATCATGGCAAGCCTTTGTGCTCGCAACGATATGTTCTCAATGTAGAAGACCAATTTATTTATCCAGATAAATTTGCTAGTAAAGAAATTGCTTTAAGACATTATGTTAGGGATGTCAGACACAAGTTTTGGTTTAATTTAGCCTTAACTTGATGGTCTCTCAAGACTTGTTGAATTAGCCGACAGGCTAAACAAACTAAGCCTACCTGCGTAGGCTAATCTCTATTGGCTGCCTCTGCAGCCTTTGTTAGTATGCCCGTAAACTCCGCACCATGCGCGGGTGACGGATACTGTTGGGCGACACTTACTGGATGATAAGTGTCGCAACTGGTGTTCCTTGGCTAATTTTTACTAAAAACGAATACATTAACACAACACAATGCAAATCTCTTCATTTGACGTTTTCGACACGGTTCTGACACGAGTGGTGGGAACACCAAAAGCGTTTTTTCTTTTGCTAGGTAAGCGATTAGCTAGTCTATCTCTGATTCACTGTACACCTGAAGCCTTTGTTCATGCTCGCACTACAGCTGAGTTCCGAGCATATAGCAATATCGGTGAAAAATATTCTTTGCATCAAATCTACACAGAAGTTGCGATCGCACTACGACTAACTGATGAACAACGCGAAAAAATCATACACATTGAATGTGCCTTGGAATCTGAACTGATTCGCCCGATCCCCATCGCAAGGGATCTCATACAAGCTGCCCGCAAGCAAAACAAGCGTGTGGTTTTTGTCTCCGATATGTATTTGCCTGCTGAGTTCATCAAAGATCAGTTAATGCGTCATTCGTTCTGGGTGGATGGTGATGAACTGTATGTATCTTATGAATACGGAAAATCCAAGGCAACAGGTGAACTTTTCGGAGAATTGCTCAGTCGTGAAGGTGTTTCGCCTGCGGAAGTATCTCACTATGGTAATGATTTTCGTATTGATGTTCAGGGTGCCAAAAAAGTTGGGTTGAAAGCTCAACATTTTTCCGAAGGCAACTTGAATAGATATGAACAAAAACTAGAGTCACATTCCTACGCGACAGAGGGTTTATCTTCTGCTATGGCTGGTGCCTCCAGATTGGTGCGCTTGCAAGTCCCGGTGTCGTCCTCAAAAGAAGAGGCTTTGCGTGATGCCGCTGCGGGCGTGGTTGGTCCGACATTAGTCGGCTATGTTCTCTGGATACTCCAACAGGCTCAGCGGATGGGCTTAAAACGGCTCTACTTTGTGTCGAGAGATGGTCAAGTTTTGCTGGAAATAGCGCGTAGATTAGTCCCCAAGCTCAACTTTTCTTGCGAACTTCGCTATATCTACGGCAGCAGATTATCGTGGAATCTCCCAGCAGTCGTCAGTCTTGATCAACAGCAGGCACTGGAGATGCTCAAAAGACCAAGCTGGATTTTGGATGGCACGAGTACCCTCTCTATTCAAGACTTTCTGGCGCGGGTTTCTATTGCTCCCGAAGAGATTCGTGATAGCTTAGCTGCTGTTGGATTCAAACAAGAAGATTGGTCGCGAATTCTTAGTCCGCAAGAGGTGCAGCTATTGCACCCAGTGCTTGACAAACCGGAAGTTAGTGAACTTATTCTTCACAAAGCACAACAGAAGCAACAAGTTCTGATGAAATATCTGGAACAAGAGGGAGTGCTTGACTCAATTCCAAAGGGATTAGTTGATGTCGGTTGGTTTGGCAGCTCGTATGATTCCCTAGCTGCACTTGTGAAAGCCAACGGTGCGACACTTGATGTGGGTCTATTTTATGGTCTTAAGAGTAATTCCCACAACAATCAATCTGACTCTAAGAAAGCCTATTTCTTTGATCAACGGACAAGAACTGGCTTCAAAGATGTTTTACCTGAATTGGGTATTGTTCCTTTGGAAATGTTTTGTAGTGCAGATCATGGTACCGTGCTTGGCTTCATGGAGGAAGGGGATCAAGTTCGACCAGTATTCAAGGAAGAACGTAACCAAAAAATTATCGATTGGGGACTACCACTTGTCAGGAAGGCAGTTTACTGTTTTACAGAGAATCTGTTACTTGATTCAAACTTAGTTAATCCGTGGGCAGATGTGCGCGAAGCTTCAGCAGATGTGCTTCAGTCGTTTTGGTTAAACCCTTCTTATACAGAGGCGAAGGCTTGGGGTGATTTTCCTTGGGAAGCAGGTCATAGTGAGAATACTAATTCTCTTGCCCAATCCTACGCTTGGATGAATGTTGCTAAATCTTTCTTGACTGCGAGATTCGCTTACAATCAAGGATTATGGTTTGAGGGATCAGTCGCCCAAAGTTCTCCACCAGTCCAAAAGGCAATACAAGGGTTTTTCCGTTATCGACGCTTGCTGTTGAGTGTCAAGTCTAAAGTTTTTACTCCTAGACTCAAGCTGGTTAAGCGTTCATTACAAACTCCTTAGGAACGAAATTCCTTAATTGTTCATAGGGTGGCAAATACTCAATTTCACACCCAACTGATTCAATTATTTTTTAGCGATCGCAGAACTTTTAGGTCTACTGAAATTAACTCAATAATTCTACGCGTAGCGTTGTTTTATGTCCGCCTGCTACGTAAACGCCTATAAGTCCTAGTCATATGCTAGCTTGCCGTAGTCTAGCTTCACAATCCGGTCTGCCAAGTGAAAGTATCGGTCATCATGGCTAATTACCAGTACAGTTTTGCCTCTGTGCTTTAGTTCCGTTAACAGATGCTGGTAAAAAATCTCCCGAAACAACGGGTCTTGATCGGATGCCCACTCATCAAATAGACAGTTGCGTAAGTCCTGACTTATTAAAACTTGAACGAGGATTTTTCAAAAAAATGTATCTAAAAATGAGGTATAGGTTTTTTCCACGGATTGGTAACGGTTCTGAGGTCATTAAACGAAACTGACCTTACTTGATAAATGGCTTAACACCACTGATTTTTAAAACATGGCTCATCGTCGCACAATAATTAGGCAAATCCAAGCTGGCTGGATTCACAACATTTTGGTAAGTAAAATGCCGATAGTTCATACTGAATCTATCCCAAGCAGCCATCTGAATACGGAACAAAACAATAATTAAATTGGCTAAAGATATAGATAAAGGGATGCGAAAGTAAATCTTTTTGCCTAAATAAGCGCAAACTTCTTCTATTGCTTGATTTACAGTTAATTTTTCTTGACCCAAAACAATGGAGCGTGTTTCCTCTTTTTTTGGAGGATTCTCAATCAAATGTCTGATCACTGTGGCAATATCTCGTCCGTGAATGAAGTGGAAACTGCCATCTGCTTTTAAATAGCGAATCAAATTTATATATTTGGTGACTTCTGGAATACCAGATGTAATGTGAGAGTAGGGTTTGTTGCGATCGCCCCCCAGCACTAAAGTAGGAAAAACACTCGTCACTTTAGGGGCTATAGCTAACTGCGATATCTTATGCAAGCAATCGTACTTGGAACGGATATAGTCTGTACCCAGTTCCCCTGCTTCCTTCAAAGGTTGGTTGTTGCGATCCAAAACGCTAGCAGTGGAAAAATAAATCACTTGTTCGCATTTGTCTGGATCTAGCAAATTGAGCAACTCATGGGTTTTATGGACATTAATATCAAAAGTCTGTTCACCGCCCCAAGCCGTCGCTGTTAACACAGCAATATCTATCGTTTTCAACAACTCGGCAAATTTACTTATTTCTTGCATATCACCCTGCAAGACGGTAACACCAGGACGTGCTTGAGTATCGACTTGCAGTTTCTTTGGATTCCTAACCAGCAGATACAGTTCGTGTTCTGTTTCTTGAATTAAGGCTTCACTTATGTAGTGACCGATACAACCACTTGCACCCGTGACTAAAATTCGTTTCTGGGTCATAGAGAGTTTCAAATAAGATTCAGGAGTTATCAATTATGAATTCTGAATCATAAATAAAGTTTCACAATTGATCCATAATCTATAACTCCTGTACGAGCACAAACGATTGCGCCCCTAACCTCGCCTGATCATACAACTGCACTACTGAGTTGCTTAGCGGTTTCAAAGAAGAAAGCAACATTTTCCTCTGGAGTTTCCGGTAAAACACCGTGACCCAAATTTAAAATGTGCCCTTTATTACCAGCTTTGCGAACAGTATCGTAAATGCGATCGCGAATAAATTCCTTAGAACCAAACAACACACCAGGATCAAGATTTCCCTGTACTTTCAGGTGCTTGCCTAATCTTTGCCGTGCGTCTGCCATATCTACTGTCCAGTCTACAGTAATCACATCCGCGCCTGAGAGTGCCATCTTCTCAAGCAAACCTGCACTACCACTCACCAGTAGAATCAGGGGTGTATCAGGATGAGTTTGTCTCACTTGTTGGAAAACCCGCTGCTGATAGGGTAGTGCGAAGGTTTCATAATCTTGGGGACTCAATTGTCCTGCCCAAGAATCAAACATTTGCACAACTTGTGCGCCACAATCAATTTGATAGCGGACATAAATGGCGATCGCATCTGCGAATTTTGTCAGCAACTTATCCAGCAGCGTCGGATTTGAGAACGCCATATTTTTGATGACGGAATAGGTTTTTGAACCTTTTCCCTCTACCGCATAAGCGGCTAATGTCCAAGGTGCACCGACAAAACCCAACACAGTTGATTCGTTGCCTACTTCCTGCCGCAATGCTTGTAGGATTGTTTTAATGAAAGGCAGTGATTCTTCCGGTTCTAAGGGATGCAGGTTATCGATTTGCTCTGAGGTGCGAATCGGCGAGTGAATGATTGGTCCTTTACCTTCAGCGATATCCATATCAATACCTAAACCAGGTAGCGGGGTGACGATATCAGAAAACAAAATCACTCCGTCTGGTTGAAAGGCTTTCCAAGGTTGCAAGGATATTTCAATCGCCACTTCCGGTATTTCCGAGCGTTCGCGAAAAGAAGGATACTTCTCCCTTAAGTCTCGGTAAGCTTTCATATATCGTCCCGCTTGTCGCATCATCCATACGGGCGGACGGTCTAACGCTTCACCACGAGCTGCCCTGAGAAGATAAGGAGCGTTGGAGGAAATACCCATTTAACAATTCATCCTAAACTCTTTTTTATGTCATTGTTTAGCTTATCATCCTAGGATTGCCCTTTTTTGAGAAGACTCGTCTTTGAAGCGTTGCTCGTAAAAATTCTATTCAAATTGGACTCAAAACTTCATAAATATTAAAAGGGAATAGGGAACAGGGAACAGGGAATAGGGAACAGGGAATAGGGAACAGGGAACAGGGAACAGAGAAGAAGCAATAAAGATGTACCTAGCTTCGTAAAAATAAAATAGGAGTCCTACATTAAGAAATAAAAATTAACACCGCTTCTTGGTCATAGTATGCTCAAAATACCTTTGTCTGCATCTAATTCAACTGGGACTCCCACAGGTAAAGCTGCATTGGGAGCGTCATGACCAAAAGGCAGGTTTGAGACAATGGGAATGTTTAAATCTCCTAGGCGATCGCGCAACACTTCCTCAACACTAAAGCTAGGAACATTTGCAGGCGGTTCACAACGGCTAAAGCTACCCAGTGCTATTCCACTAACTTTTGATAAAACACCACTCATCCGCCACTGTGTTAGCATGCGGTCAATGCGGTACGGAGCTTCTGTCACATCCTCCAATGCCAAAACCACACCATCCAAATCTGGTAGCATTGGCGTACCAAGCAGATGAGTAGCCACCGTAAGATTACCTGGTAACAGGATACCATTGACCACACCTCCACCCCAACCACAACCCTTTAAAGGTGCAAGAGGGCGACCTTCCACACAATCAAATAACCTTTGAATTGACCAATCTGGTTCGCAAGCCAGAGTTGTCAGCACGGAAGCATGAACACCAGAAATTCCGGCTGTGTAAAGACTCCACAAAAGCGCGGTGATGTCAGAAAAGCCAATGAGCCATTTGGGAGTGAGGGAGTGAGGGAGTGAGGGAATGTTAGCGAAGCGAGCCGTAGGCTGGGAGTGAGGGAGTGAGGGAGTGAGGAATTCCTTTTCTATAGCCCATGTCCAATTTTCCAAAATACGGGTGCTACCGAAACCACCTCTAGTACAGAGAACACCGCGACACTCTGGATCTTGCCATGCCGTGGCGAGTTGTTCACGCCTCGATTCATCTTTTCCAGCTAGATATCCCCATTTGTCATCTATCTCTGGAAATATTTCGACTCGATAGCCGTGCGATCGCCAAATTTCTACTCCTTTTTGGAAAGCCTCAAATTCTCGCAAAGCACCGCTAGGAGAAATCACTCGTAATAAGTCACCTGGTTTGAGAGGTGGAGGAACAATTTGAGATTTGAGATTTTGAGTTTTGGATTGCATTAATAATCTTTTTAAGAACAACTGATACAAAATATTGGTTGGATAATTAAGTCAATTCGCTATTTATATCTTTTTCTCCATACAAAATCCAATATCAGAGCCAAAAATATGGCTCATTGACTCAAAAATCTAAAATTTTCAGAAGGCATTGTTAAAAGCGATCGCAAGGGAGCGCAGCAGCGAAGCGATCGCCCGTATCACATACGAAGTACTCATTTACTCAAAAAACTTGAGAAAATATCTCAAGTTTTTTCTTTGTTTAAATCCCAAGACTGCATAAGTTAAGTGTGCCTACACCTATTACATAGTGAGGCTAGAGTCAACAAAAAAAGGCGCTGGGAATCAAAACCCAGTGCCGCCGTTACACATATTGGGAGAGTATGGATTAATAAAGTCACATTTTGCAGTGATCCAAGTACTTTCCGTTTAACGTTGTTTGTGTAATCCCTACAACAACTTCAATCATTCCTGAAAACTTGAGAAAATATCTCAAGTTTTTTATTTTGCTTGCAGTGGGCGTGCTGATTGGTACCACAAGGAAACATGTTGAGTATTGTAAAACATGCAATCAAGAGGTATGAAATGGAATTAGAGTAAATATCTCATCAAAAATTTCCAAACTTTATGGTGGAGTTGGGAGAATGAATAAAACATCGTTGCTTTCAAAAATTACTTTGGCAACAGCAGTTCTGGGTTTGGGTATGGCAAGTCCTAGTATTGCTGCTTCTTCCCTTGCTAAATCGGTCGAGATCCCTACTGGACAGGTGTCCGGACACTCTGAACTATTGCAAACACCCAACAATATACTAATTGCTCGACGAACTTGTGTCGTACGGCGGGTGTACCATAAAGGTTACTATACTCGCAAATTTGGTGTTGTAGGCAGAAGACAGTATCACCCAGGTTACTACACCACAAAACGAGTGTGTCGTTAGTTTTCTTTAGTTGACAACTTAAGACAAAGTGCGCGGTGCCAGTCTAAAAGGATAAATTTTACACTCGTGCTGTCCACTTTGAAATCCAATGAATTTCTCCTCGGCAGCGAATGCGTCAATTGTCAACCCCGTGCTCTTGTCTGATTGTCAGTCAAGGAGATTTATTGCTATAATTTGGTAAATTAGTTGAATCTTTGATCTTTTATATCAAATCTGTTTATATCGAAATTTTTCCTCCTTCCTCTGTCTGTGTGTCCTCTGCGCCTCTGCGGTTTTTTTATCACTCAGATGCTACCGGATTTGATATTACCAATAGTAAATTCTGTTGTACTGGTATGATGCACAAGGAGTCAGGTATCAGACACCAGAACAAGTGGCTCCATAAGCCCAACCGCAAGCAAACGTCAACGCTTTGAAGAATTACCACCAAGCTTAAAAATTTTCCTCGTCGTCGTCTTCTTCCTCTCGCTGTGTATCTTTGTCCTCCTCACTTGCATCACCAGGCAAAGCACGGATACGATTCATCTGTGAAAGAGCATACTTTGCTGTTGATCGCACGTCTGCATCCGGATCTCGCACAGCATGAGATAAGATTTGACTCATTTGAGCCATCATGTCATATACGCGAGTTAAATCGCGGATGGCATTTTGTCGCACTTGTGGACTTTCATCTTGCAATGAAATTGCCAAAGCACGGTTCATTGGCTTGAGTGCGCGGGTGCTAATTTCTGCTAAAGCAGCTAAAATCAAGCTGCGTTGCTGGGAATCTGCATCCACCATCAAGTCTACTAAAGGTTGAATTGATCGTGAGTCTCCTTTTTGACCTAAATCCCAGATAGCTTTACGTCGCTGTGTTGGATCAGGGCTACGTAAATCTAAGATCAACTGGTCAATGATGTCAACTTTGGCAAGGCGAGAAGTTGTTTCCATTGGTAAAAATTCAGTAGACGGTGGTATCGTTGTTTCTGTTTCTTGTATATTGATGACACTAGTGTTATGAAACTCATCGTCGTTCTTGACGTCGAACTTTTGTATCGTTTGCGGAACTAAACTGGTGTTTAGCTGACTATAATTTTCTGGGTATGTTACAAGTTTTGTACCCTTGTCAATCTTTCTTACTATATAAAGTAGTGCCCCAATACTTCCCAAAACACCAGTACCCACGAGTGACCACCAAAGTATGTCTGTTCCTGGGTCTTTGTTGGTCTTGGGTTGAATCGTAGAACTAATTGCAATGGTAGAAGGCGGTAATTTCTTGTTTATTGTTGTCTGAAGACTCTGCCTAGTTGTGTCACCAAAAATACCGTCTACACTTAAACCTTTTACTTGTTGAAATTTCGTCACAGCACGGCTTGTACTTATGCCATACCGTCCATCTATCTGGCCATCATAGTATCCTAACTTCTTAAGTAAGGTTTGCAGTGACTTCACTTGTGCACCTGTGCTACCAAGTCCAAGAATGGACTGCTTGGTAGGATCTTTGGAACTGACTTGAGCAAGTTCTAAATTTATAAAAACAATTTCAGGTTTAACTGCACTTGCTGAACGTTGGTCAAATCCCAAGTAAGCAAGGCAAGCAATAAAAACAATAGAAGAATAGCGTCGCCTCATATAGCAAGTTTCAGCCAGAACGTGCATTGGAAGCCATTGATACCACAATAACTATAAGCTACATAAATATCAAATGTCTTCTTGGCTTCGGTATTTTAAATAAACCCTGGCTAATACTAAAATTCAAGCACATAACTGGTAGTTGTACTTGAGTCAGTTATTTATTTTTGAGATATTTTTTAATTACCTTAATTTAAGGCAACATCTCTGATTCAGATTTTCTCACAGGTAAGGTAACTTTGTTTATCGTCTTTGGAGACGCTTCTAAAACTTGTTGTTGCTGTGTGATAGCTTTTTCTGTAGCCACTTTGTTGCTTAGCCCTGAGAGAGTTTCGCGCTGGTTAATGAGATAGATGCTAACCAAAGTCAGACTGACTCCTACCCACTGCAACGGACTGAGAACTTCTTTAAGTAACAAATTGCCAAATAACAATGCGAATACGGGTGTGAGAAAGGTGAGGGAACTGAGACTGGTGAGATTACCGCTAGAGGCAAAGTAGAAAAATAATCCGTAGGCGATCGCACTACCAAACACTGTCGCGTAACCCAACGCCAACCAGTCAGACGGAACAATGTTCTGCAACTGCCCTGATTCTACAGCTGATGAAATTCCCCACAAAGGCAAGCCACCTATAATCATGTGCCATCCTGTAGCCATCACAGGATCAGCATGGCGACTGACGAACCGGATTAATACTGTTCCTACTGCCATACTCAACGCTGCTAACAGCATCAACCACTCGCCACTGTCAAACAGTTGTTGTATTGATGCTGCAGACAATATCTCTACAATCGTGTCTGAGTTAAAAAAATGGAGAATCCACTCATCCGGCAAGCCAATTAAACTAATACCTGTGACTCCTATCCCTAGTCCTAACCATCCCCAAAAACCAATATGTTCTTGGAATAACCACAAACACAGCAATGCCACAGCCAAGGGTTGAGAGTCAATCATCACAGATCCTAACCCAGCATTTGTTCTGAGTAAGCCCTCCGCCAAAAACCCTTGAAACAGCGTTCCATCCACCAAGGCAAATAAAGCAATCCACAGCCATGCATCCCAGCCTTTGGGCTGAGGTCTACCCATCCATGCTGCTACTATCAAAATAAGTACGCCAGCCGGTATCAAACGCACTCCCGCCATAAATAACGGTGTCGTGTGGGGTATCACTCCTTTCATCGCCACCATTGCTGTACCCCATAAGAAAAAGGGGGATATCAATAACAGTAGCCGTGGGATGGGTAGTTGAGATGCATTGCTTTTCAGTTGCATGAGATTGCTGATGCCTTTGTTTTACAAATGCAAAATATCGCTTTAACTAATTTTACCGAATTATTTCGATTTGTGAAGGCATAAATACTTAGTTGTAGCTAAAGTATGGTTTTCTGGTTTTAAGTTGAAATACAATACGCTTGCTGTTAGTGGTGTTTAATTTTGTTACAATCCCCCAACGCTCGTTAAAAAGGGGGCTTAGTTCCCTCCTTTTTAAGGAGGGCTAGGGAGGATCAATCCTTAATTGAACTGTATTGAGTTGAAATAGATTACTAGCCAATAGTGGGAAATATTAAGCAAATAACAGGGATGGGCGGTGGGCGATACTTCAGGAGAAAGCCGCGCAAGGCGGGATAAAACATGAAAAACACAGCCACTCAACAGGTCAGCGGTGACTTATGATTCAAAACGTGATAATTATCTAATCTTTAGCAGTTACTGTAACCGGTTCCAAAGTCGCCACCAATTTCACTTCAAACTCTGCTTCAAATACAGCCTTTTTATAATCCAAACTCCATAGTTCTAAAGCACACTCATCATCGGCGTGGGATGGAAAAATTTTCAGAATCAATTCTTGTTTTTCAGTTAGATATTCACACTCCACTCGCATAATCGCTCCAATTTGCCGCCTATCCAAGGCAACTGCCAATCTCAAAATAGCACTCAATTGACTGACAATTTGTCGATGATTTTTGCCCTCTAAATTCTGGTAATTTTCGTGCTTTTTCTTAGGTGGAGATTTGCGATGATAACGTGCTATATTAGCAATTATCTCTATCTGTGTTTCGTTATACCCTAGTAATTCAGCATTACGAATGAGATAATAAGAGTGCTTGTGGTGAGATGAATGGCCGATATAATGACCGCAATTATGCAATATTGCCGCAGCCCAAAGGAGTTGCCGTTCATCTGCTCCCCAGTCGTGAAGTGTTCCTTTTGTTTGGTCAAATATGCTTAAGGCAAAGACTGCGACTCTATCACAGTGCTCTAAATTGACGTCGTACTTATTCGCAATTCTCAGGACACTCCGCTGGCTTACTGAACCTTGGTAACGTAGACGATCTTCAATAAAACCGTGAGTGAGCATCCAGTCTACAATCATACCCTCTCTTAGGGAACGTTCGCATACTACGAGTGACTCTAGCCCTAAAACTAGCATCGCTTCTTGTAAAATCACTGCCCCTGCAAGTATAACTTCAGACCGTTTTTCTGGCATACCAGGAATATCAGCTCGTTCTGAGTTACTCATTTTCCGTAAGCGATTGACCCATTCCTGCAAATCTTTTAAGCTGATTTCGTAACCATTGAGCGTAGAAGGAACAGAGTCTACCTTTTCCCGTGCATGAATCATCACTAGAGTTTCAATTGTGCCGGAAGTACCTACTAAACGGGGGGATTCTCCATCCTTAAGATTTGCTTGGATCTCTTCAACAGCACGTTCTAACATCCCCCGTGCATACGCTTGTAGGTACTGAAACTCAGTGTTACTAATTGGGTCAGTGGTAATTAACTCACTAGTGAGTCTGACTGCACCAACTTTGGTACTGGTAAAGGTTCGCCCTTCGTGACTATCGGCCAAAATTAATTCTGTGGAACCGCCACCGATATCTATAATAATATGGGGCTTGTTATCAAATTCCATCCCCGATAGTACGCCCAAGTAGATTCGCCGCGCTTCTTCTTGACCAGAAATCAACTTAACGCTTAAACCGACTTCATCTTCAACTTTTTGCAAAAAATCTCTACCATTGGGGGCTTCTCGTACGGCGCTGGTTGCGACAGCAATAATTGTATCGACGTTGAGAGTTTTTGCGATCTCTTGGAAGTGTCCCAACGTGGCGATCGCCTTTTCCATGATTTCTGGTTTCAAATTCCCCGTCTTGATCTCGCGATCGCCGAGTCTGACGGTTTCTTTTTCTCTGCCGATAATGTTAAAAGATGGCAGTGTAGGTTCAATTTGCACTACTACCATGTGTAGCGAATTGGTTCCTAAGTCAATAGCAGCAATAATTTGATGTTGCTTTGCTGTTTGAGTCGGAACACTCTCCCAGTTAGCTGAAACTAAATTCACCATCTATCATTTCTCTCTGTTAAGGATGGTAAAAGCTGGCAATCCCGACGTATCGACGAGACAATGTATTTTGTACAACAAAATTGTTTTTAAGTAGAAGCCCTGATCCATAACCAAAATGACTTCCTGGTTCTATTCCAAGTTGTGATTTGTGGTTGTGACTTTATAAATATCAGATAAAGATATTCTATAGATGTAAATATGTGTGAATAAATCTATCTTTAGTCATCTTTTACTACCTATGCTAACTACAAAACAACACAACACCCAACCCATGTGGCTTGTGATTATCCGGCTTTTGCGATGGCACAAACCAGAAGGACGGTTAATTTTAATGATTCCCGCTTTATGGGCTGTGTTTTTGGCAGCTGCTGGAAAACCACCCTTACCACTTGTTGGAGTGATCATTTTGGGTACTCTCGCCACAAGTGCTGCTGGATGTGTCGTCAATGATTTGTGGGATAGAGATATAGATCCACAAGTGGAAAGAACTCGCGATCGCCCTCTTGCTTCCCGTACGCTGACTGTGAAAGTTGGCATCATAGTTGCCATAGTGGCGATGGCATGTGCTGCAGTTCTTGCTTTTTATCTTAACGTACTCTCATTTTGGTTGTGTGTGGCAGCAGTTCCAGTTATTTTGCTTTATCCTGGCGCAAAGCGCGTGTTTCCTGTTCCGCAACTGGTTCTTTCTATCGCTTGGGGTTTCGGGGTTTTGATTAGCTGGAGTGCAGTGACGCATAACCTTTCACTCCCAACTTGGCTGCTTTGGGGTGCTACTGTGACGTGGACATTAGGATTTGATACAGTTTACGCCATGAGTGACAAGGAGGATGATCGACGAATTGGTGTCAATTCTAGCGCTTTGTTTTTTGGTCGTTTCGCGCCTGTTGCAATTGGCATTTTCTTTGCTAGCACTGTCTTTTTACTGAGTTGGCTAGGTTTAGTTCTGCAACTGGGTCCTAGTTTTTGGATTAGTCTTGCCATTGCTACTGTAAATTGGATTTGGCAATTCACACGCTTAACACAGAAAGATTTATCGAACTCTGCTTATGCTGAAATGTTCCGACAAAATGTGTGGATTGGTTTTATTGTCCTTGCTGGGATGATTGCTGGAAGTTTATTTTAATACCAATTTCAAAAATGTTTGCGACAGATGGAACACTAAAACCGATTACCAGTAACTCTTTCACAATCTAAAATCCGTCTTGAAAAGCTTTGATCGGAGGAAACCTCCGATCAAACTTTTCGCAAAATCTAAAATCCAAAATGGTATAAGTTCTGTATGCTGTGTTCTTCTTAATAAACTGCAATGAGAAAAATCATAATTGGAGTGATGGGACCAGGAGAAAAAGCTACAGCAGTTGATGTACAAAATGCTTATGAACTTGGGAAACTGATTGCAACAGAAGGATGGGTTTTGCTGACTGGTGGTCGAAATGTTGGCGTTATGGATGCGGCAAGTAGGGGAGCAAAATCTGTTAATGGTTTAACTATTGGTATTCTTCCTTGCGATCATAGCCAAGGTATTTCTGAAGCAGTTGATATTACCATTTTTACTGATATGGGAAATGCTCGCAACAATATCAATGTTCTCTCTTCTCATGTAGTCATTGCTTGTGGTATGGGTGCGGGTACTGCTTCAGAAATTTGCCTAGCTTTGAAAGGCAACAAGAAAGTGATTTTGTTGAGTGTAGATCAAGAAAGTCAAAATTTCTTCCAAAAACTCGCGCCCAAAAATGTTTATGTCGTGAATGAGGTGGAGAATGTAATGGCATTAACTAAGGAAATTTTAAGTCATACTAACACCTGAATCCAATCACTTTTTGGTGTTACATATTTTTGGGATGATTTTATTTTCTTTGCTTACTAGAAGACTTTTTTCTTGGCGCTTTTTGTGTCTTGGCTGTTCGTACTTTATCCCTTCTTTGTGCAACGCCGATTTTATTTTGTTGTAATAGTATATAACTTGTTCCAAGTTATGAGATTTATCCCCACGTAAGTAAGTCGGCACAATAAAACCAAACTGTGTTACGAAAAGTAAACAAGGCTCAAACCTTTTCTCTCCCTGCTCCCTGCTCCCTGCTCCCTGCCTTATTTCAACGATAATTATTTACGCCGACCTACTTAAACGGTCAGACAAAGGAAGCGCAAGATTACTTTGCGTTGTTGCCCATTCATAAGGAAAGCGATCGCGTGTAAAAACTGTAGCGGCTACTTGGTAACCTACAATCGCAATTTCCATACGACCTGCTGGGTTACCTTGCTCAAACATCTGCACCAGCTTACTAAACTCAACAATAAACCCCGCAGTGTATTGTGCTAAGATTTCCTTCAATTGTGGCAAGATATTCATTGCCCAAACTTGCAACACATAAGCCAAAGTATCATTCAGCTTGTCCTGATTTGCTGCCAAATAGGGGAACATTACTTGGGGATCACAATCTTTTTCAATTGCTTCCAATACATCAACTAAAAAAGTTTCATAAGCTTGCCAGGTGTGAGAACTTGCTTCTACTCCCAAAGAAGCACCCAACTAATTTTTGAGATTCAACAACCAATCTGCAGTTAATTGGCGACTTTGGTTTGCCATATTTCCTGCAACTTGTTCCAAGGCTATTAGGAACCCTTCATCTATCCATTCTTTATCCTCTGCTAAAATATCCATCGCTTCCGCATGAGTCGCGCATCTTAACAGATCTGCAATTGTATTTAAATAAGTTTGGATTCTTGTTTCGTCCATATGACTTGCCAGTTGTGACTTGAGCACGTTCACTGATTTATAATTTTATTGTGCAAAATTCAACTAGGCATTGTTATGTCACTCAAGAAATAACTTTTAACGCGAAAACCTGGTCAGCGGGACCAGGTTTATCTAAAAGATTTCGTAGTGATCAAATTGGTTTTATCGTGAGGAAATACAAAGGTTTTACAATTAGGGTGGACAATAACACTAACAAACTCAGCATAAAAAACGTTTTTCCGCTTTGGGATTTGGCTTCGCCTTTGCAACCTTGGCGCTGTGCCACTTATCATGATACTTATGCTGATATTTGCTCGGGCTGATGACGGAAGGACACCGGGTCATTTACCCTTTTCAGTTCGGTTGTGCCTTGTTTGGTGTCCTATTTATTAAGTTACCACCCTATTATGGAATTGCCTGCAGTTGTTTACTGAACTTAACAACTGGAGTTTAGCTTCTTCGCCTAAGGCTATAGCCAACCCAAAAATGTGCTTGTCAGGGTTACTAGATCGTGAAAAACAAGATCCCCGACTCCTTTAAAAGTTGTCGGGGATCTGTGTCTCTCTATTTATGCGCTACGTGCAGGCACTTTCACACAAATCAAATAGGATTACTATAGAACTCCTCAATAACAGGACAGAGGCGCGATACTTTGCGCCTCTACATCGCAATTACCAATTCCACATACGTTGGTTATCGTCTAAATGGTCAGTCACAATCCGCCCAATAACATCTATTTGGTACAAGTCTTCAGTCGAAAGTTGAACAGAAGCAGCTTGAGCGTTTGCGGTTGCTTGTTCGGGATAACGCACACCAGCGATCGCATAACTCTGCGGTTGAGCTATTAACCATGCTAGTGCTAACTGGGCAAGGGTACAGTTGTGACGTTCCGCAATTGGGCGCAGTTTTTCCAAAGCTTGTTGAGCTCGTTCAAAATTTTCTCCCTGAAATAGCTTATTCTTGGCGCGGTTATCTTGTGGGTCAAATTTGTGACCAGCTTCAAACTTTCCTGTCAACAATCCTTGAGCTAGAGGTGAATAAGCAATGATCGCAATCTTATGTTCGATGCAATAAGGCATTGCATCTTTTTCTACATACCGCCAAAATAAAGAATAAGGAGGCTGCAAGCTATCAACACGTCCGTATTGAGATGCTTCTTCTAACTGAGTTTTGGAAAAATTGGAAACACCAATAGCCCGAATTTTCCCTTGCTTTTTCAGGTGGTTAAGAGCGTTCATTGTCTCCTCAATTGGAACAAGTTCAGAATTGAACGAACCAGCCGGCCAATGAATTTGATATAAGTCTATGTAGTCAGTTCTGAGGTTTTTCAAGGAATGCTCACAACACTCAATCACCTGGTTGTATTTGAGATGGTTAGCAAAAACTTTCGTGGCATACTCAACTTGATCGCGAACATCAGATAAAGCTTGAGCAACAATTCTTTCTGAATGCCCGTCACCATAAACCTCAGCAGTATCAACTGTTGTCATACCAGCTTCAAACCCTGCTCGTATTGCTTTAATCGAGTCAGCATCCTCAACTCCCACCCACATTTTTTTACCAGCTTGCCAAGTCCCCATGAGAATAGGCGTAATTTTGACATCCGATGTACCCAGCGTTCGCTTTTCCATAATTACTCCTTAATGGTTTAATTCATTTGTTGCAGACAGTGACATAGTGTATCGGTCTTGGCGTCAAAATAAATCAGAGTAACAGTAGATGCTTACGGAAGAATTAATTATGACGAATCATGCACTCAAAGAATGGGCAGTTGCTATCAATGCCTTAGAAACAGGCAAAACAATTATGCTCCTCCGCAAAGGTGGTATCCATGAACGTCATGGACGCTTTGAGGTTAACCACAAGCAGATTTTGCTTTACCCAACTTTTGAACATCAACAGCCTTTCTTGCTCAAACCCGACTATACTAATTTGGTGATTCCAGTCACACCTGGTTGGCATCCAGAAACAGTTGGTATCAGCAGTTGGGCTGAAATTACAGATATTTTTCCAGTGAGTGAGGAGTCAGTCGTTAATGCTTTACTTCCATTCCACATTTGGAACGAGTACTTTATTAGCGATCGCCTCAAATGGAAACCGCGTCAGCCATTATATATTCTCCTCTTGCGGACTTACAAACTCCCCCAGGAGCAAGAAATTCCCTATAGTAGCAAGTATGGTGGCTGTAAGTCATGGATTGACTTGCACGGGTTTATTTCGTTACAAGGATCACAACCAATCTTGTCTGATTCGATATACACCCAATTAGTTGCCCAAATTCGCGATATTGTCAGTGATAAATTATATGCTCCATCCATATAACGTAGGACTTACGCACTTTACAAATCAACTATTGTGTGCATGACGTTCAGCAGGTCTAGTTCCGTGCGCTTTTACTATAGTCAGATGAGCACAAAAATTTCCCATTTCGATCTCAAAAGTGCATAAGTTGATTTTGCTTGCATCTAATTAAAGAAGAAGGGAAAGCAAATAGTATGACGCATATAATCAGATTTTTGTCAATTCGTAAGTCCTATAACTGATAACTATCAAAAAAAGTACTCAAAAATACATCAATTTTTGTGAACCATAGGATAGCATTGGCTAAACGCAAAAGATGACTGCGTTTCTTTTCATAGCCTTTCGTCTGTAAAGCGTCTACGTCTTACATTCGCTTTGAATTGTGTGACTTGTCTTGAGGTTAACCGCAGTGAAAAATACAGAAAGTACCCCAAAAGGGCGATGTAGATATTGACAGATGTCTGTAAGTATGCTTCTAAGCTAACTAAAATAAATCAGGAGTTTGCCATGCATGGAAGAATGTGCTGGTTGTCAAAATTTGGCGACAGTGAGGAAAAAATTTTGCATTTGCAGACAGGACCAAATGAACCTTGGCGTCCTTACACAGCCTTTGGGCAACTTGCAGTTCCAGATTACAAAATACCAGGCGGTTCTAGGGGTTGGGCGACTTTCCAAAAATTGTTAAAAGCAGGTTGGACTTTGATACCAACTGCAAGAGCAAACGAATTCTCGTCCTCAAGGACTTCAGTTGAGTCATGAGTCAAGACAGAAGGTAGGAAAGTTTTTCACTTTTTACAAACCCCTAGGCGAACCTTCACCACGGGGATCAGCTGCGCCTTCTAAAGTTCCGTCTGGTGTTACGACAATCGAATTAACATTACCCCAAGGCTTAGTTTGTTTAATTCTGTGTCCCCGACGCTGCAACTCGGCAAGAGTAAGAGCTTCCAAACCGAAAGGTTCGACTCTTAGTTCATCAGGTAACCACTGATGATGTATGCGAGGTGCAGATACAGCCATGCCAGCATCCATCTTGTATTCTAGTACATTCAAGAGGATTTGCAAGACTTGTGTGATAATGTTACCTCCGCTAGGCGCACCCACTGCTACACGGAGGTGACCATTTTCAGTCACAATAGTGGGAGTCATGCTAGATAGAGGCGTTTTACGCGGTGCGATTGCGCAAAGCGCAGACGCCAAGGGTATCGCATTCGCCTCAGTTTCCACAAGCCCAAACACATTCGGGACTCCAGGCGCAGCAGCAAAATCATCCATCTCGTCATTCATCAGAATACCAGTTCCTGGTACCACAACTCCAGAACCAAAACCGTAGTTGAGTGTGAAAGTTAAGCTAACAGCATTGCGCTGTTCATCTACAACAGTTAGGTGGCTGGTTTGAGGTGATTCATATCGAGTCGCGTAGAACCCCACTCCTAACTTTTTCTTGCGTGCAGCCAGAGGAAGGCTATTTCTGACTCTGCGCTTGCCCAGACTTTGTTGGCGGAAAAGATACTGCAATAATTGGGGATCAGCGGAATTTGATGTAAATTGCTGTAGCGTTTTATAATCTGCTGGCTTGACTTCACTTGAAGGTGTAGCCCTTTCCATGTTGATTTATTGACGCCGTTTTTTGGCGTAAGCGAGGCTGATAAGTTGTGCTACAGGAACTTTGACAAAATCTAGATCGCCCAAATATTGTGAACGATCAGCGTAGGCGATTTTCATCGCTTCCACTATCAAGTGTAAGGCGTCGGGGTGGTGCCATCCTAAAGATTTTAAATCTGTGTCACCAATAATATTTAGAATTTCTAATAGGTGAACTCCTCCAGATGAAGGAGGTGGCATTGAGCAAATTTTAGCTTGGCGGAAGTTACCACAGATTGGAGTGCGCCAGACGGGCTTGTAAGATTTAAGATCCTCACGAGTTATCAAACCACCGTTTTTTGACATGTCGGAGCCGATACGCCGAAGGCGTCAATTTTTACTAACAAATACAAATCCTCGGCTCTTACCAGAAGCTGAGTCAGTCGTTGCCATAGCCTTCCATAAATCTGCTGTTTTCACCCAAACTGGTGGATATTTGTAACGAGAAACGTCCATAATTAAAAATCTATCTGTTTTTTCGTTATATGCTGCTAGAGGTGATATATGTCCACCTTTTTCTTGTCCAATGTCTTTACGTAAATAATTAACTAAAACGAAATTCCCTGGCTGTTTCAAATTTTCTGATACCAGTTTATTAAAATCTTGTAGGTTAGTATCACTTGCGTGGTAAACCTTAACTTTTACACCATAACTCCCTAATAATTGTCCCATTTTATCTAGCGTCATACCCATACGAGAAACAATCTCAGGTGCTAACACTTTTCGGGTAGCTTCGTTTGTAAAAAAGTTTTCTTGAGTGAACACATGGTAAGGAGAATACTGCGGCGCTTCTGGTGCTGGAATTTGCAAACCATTCAGCACCATAACAATACTAGCGACTCCACAATATGCCTGATTGTTTTGGGTAACAAACTGCATACTGAGTGGGAAGAAATCTTCTCTTGATTGACTTTCTAATAATAATTTTTCTCCTTCAGGCGAATTGAAGGCAATTAAAGTTTTAGGCAGAGTGAGTGTTTGAGCAAAGACACTTCCAGCAGCAATAACAGTACCTATGATCAAAGCATTGAAAGGTACTTTGCTTGTTTGGAGTAAAATATTCTTCATAGTAATCTCTTCTGAAAGAATTTATAATAAATAAACTCTACCAGAACGAGTGACGCATGAGATGATGATTAGGCTAAACCGTTGGCTTTGCGAAACTCGCTGACAACTTCCTTAACATCACGTAACTCGCCCTCAACTAAGTTGTTTAAGTGGCGCATTTGGGAAGCCGAAATTTTTCCACTAAGTTGGGCGATCGCCTTCCTTAATTCTGGATGCTTTTGCAATGTTTCTTTACGTACTATTGGCGTTGCTTCATAAGGTGGGAAATACTGCTTATCATCCTTTAGTACAACTAAACCTAAGCGAGATATTTGCCCATCAGTAGAATTTGCACTTATGATATTGACTTGCTTTTGTAAAAGCGCACGGTATAGCAATCCCAAATCCATAATCCGAGGAGACTGAGCAAAGTGTAAACCGTAAGTTTTAGACAATCCAGGGAAACCATCTTCCCTGTCCATAAATTCGTAACCAAATGCAGCGCGCCACTGAGGTGCATATTGAGCAGCTTCAGAGAGAGTTTGAATATTATAACGTCTTGCATCTTCACCGCTTATGATCATCGCAAATGTATTTTCAAAACCCAAAGATTTCATCACTTCCAAATTAAATTGCTGGGCATAAGCTTGTTTTAACCGTTGATAAACCTCTTTTGGATCGTTAATTACTCTTTGTTTTAAAATAGCAGTGAAAGCCGTACCTGTATACTCAACATAAGCATCAATTTTGCCAGTAGTTATAGCTTGATGACAAACAAAAGTACCCATCAAGTCGCGCAGTTCAACTTTTAAATTTGTTGTTGCTTCGATTTGCTGTGCTAAAAGTTCGCTTAAAATAGCCTGCTCACCAAGACCTTTAGAAGCAACAACAATATCACCACCACTTTTATTAAACTGACAGCTGACAATCCCCATTACCAAAGTAAAAGTTACAAGGAAAAAGGTGATTTTCTTTTTCATCTATAGGAATCCGGTTTGATTTGGTGAATTACAAAGTAGAGACGCTTAACAGGGAACAGGGAAGAAGTAATAAAAGTGTACCTAGCTTCGTCAAAAATCAAATACGAGTCCTATATCTATCTTCTTCACTATTGCTGAACTATAATTCGTTCTATTTTTTCTTCACTTGAAATTTTCCCTCCAACCAACCAATAGTAAAATCAGCAAGCAAAGCAATAGCGGCAGCCGGAATTGCACCAGCTAAAATTAACTGATTATTAACTGTTACAATACCACGAAAAATCAACTCTCCTAAACCACCAGCACCAATCGCTGCTGCTATAGTTGCAATTCCAATCGCAATAACCGTTGCCACCCGCACCCCTGCTAGGATAACACCCAGAGCCAAGGGAATCTCCACTTGAAGCAACAGTTGTTTATCAGTCATTCCCATGCCTCGCCCAGCTTCTATTATGGCTGGATCGACACCAGTAATACCCGTATAAGTATTCCGAATCAGTGGTAACAAAGAGTATAGTATTAGGGCAACAGCTGCGGGAACTGTTCCAATTCCGCCGATCACAGGTATGGGGATAAGCAAGCCAAAGAGTGCTAAACTGGGGACGGTTTGCATAATATTTGCAATACCAAGAACCGGTGCCCGGAGATTCTGTTGGCGAGTAATTAGTATACCAAGTGGGATACCTATCAGAGTCGCAATTCCAATAGAAATTGCTACCAACAGCAAATGTTCCAAACTATGTTCCAAGATTTGCGGAGCATATTTTATCAGGAAGAAGTTATTGATGTTCATAGGGCTGGTTTAAGACATTGCAGAAATGCGAGTGCTTCTGGGTGTTGAGAACCCTGAAATTCCTCTGGTGTACCCAACACTACTAATTTTCCTCCATCCATTAACCCAATTCTTGAGGCCAACAGAAATGCTTCTTGGATATCGTGAGTGACAAACACAACTGTCTTACCCAGTTCCTGCTGTAACCGTTTAAATTCTTGTTGTAGTTCTAAACGCGTGATTGGATCGAGTGCGCCAAAAGGTTCATCCATCAATAACACTGGTGGATCTGCGGCTAGCGCCCTTGCGACACCAACTCGTTGTCTTTGCCCTCCTGAAAGTTCATGTGGATATCTTTGAGCAAATTTTTCTGGTTCTAAACCAACTAAATCCAACAGTTCACGAACTCGTATTTCAATCTGTCTGGGTTTCCAACCTTGTAAAGATGGAACTAAGCCCACATTACGTTCCACTGTAAAATGTGGAAATAAACCTGTTTCTTGAATCACATAACCAATCTTGCGCCTAAGTCTAATTTCATCCCATTGAGTTGTGGGAATGCCATCAAATACTACCTTGCCTTGTGTAGGTATAAATAGGCGATTGATTAATTTCATTGTCGTAGTTTTGCCACTACCACTACGTCCTAGTAGTATCAGTGCCTCTCCCTGATGGATAGTAAAATTGAGGTTTGATACCAAAGGTCGATTATTCCGGCTAAAGGTGACATTGTCAAATTCGACAGCAATTTGGTTGTCCTGCGACATGGGTAACTTACAAGCTGGTTTTCTGTCATTATCTTCTGATTTTAGTCATATGGGGGATTCGATACTGCTGTAGTAACTGAACTGCCCAGACAGCCATACTTCCAATCTGAATTGTTAGGTAACAAACTATTTGTCTTGTTATCAAACAAGTGTCGTAAAGGTGTTGAGTAGATGTCGTTTTCACCTAAAGTGTGTTTTACATAATGGTTTTTTAGATACTTAACAGCCAAGAAAACCAGAAAACAATGTTATCTATTTGGCGAATCCCTGATAGAGCGTGACTATATAAGCATTATCTTAAGCGACACTAAAAACGTTAATAACGACAAATAATTTGTTACTCCACATCAGCAAGGGCAATCAAATCTGATCGTTTGATTGCTCTTGTCCAGAATCATGAGTTACGATTCCACAGGCTAAGCGTCCACCACCAGCTTCTGCTGCTGTTCCGCCCGCTTTTTGCTGATCCGGTAATAAGTGAATAATAATTGCACTACCATTTTCATCAAACAAAGTCACCGGACCTTCACTGAGGGTGACTCGACTAGTTAGCACATTGTATGTTGCATGTCCCTGTTCATCCACAACTAGGTTTGGCAAGTCACCTAAATGATATGGGTGGTTTGCTTCTACTGGAAGTTCCGAACCAAAAGGACCAGGATCAAAGTGTCCACCTGTGGTCGTAAAAGCAGGTTGGGCACTGGGTTCGCACACGCCCGCAGCATGAATGTGGAGTCCGTGCAAACCGGGAGTTAAGGTTGCTGGATTGCCTTGAATATTACCTTGAATTCGTACCAATCCATTATTTCGCTGCTTCAAGATTAAGGTGCCACTAATATCTGTACCTGTAAGCTCAACTCGTGCTCCTATAGGACTCTGCGCTATGGTGGGTTGCCCTGATGTAAGTGTGTAAATCAGCATCAAACAAACAGAGACTGCGAAAATAAACAGAGATTTTTTTGGTGAAAACTTAATCACTATGACCTCCTACGTTCATAGTAGATAACTTGATTTAGATTCTACACTGGGCAGGTATCCGAGTTGAATAGATAGTCTTTTATAAATTCTCAATGAACAAAAAATACAAGATATATACTGTAAAACAAGTATTGAGTCAAATGAGCTTCATGTAAAATTTAATATAGCTTTATTTTTAACTAACTATCCCAAATTATACTGGTTGCAAACAAGCACATCTTGGCAAAAAAATTAGCATAAGCTAATACAAAGATTTGCCAACAAAACCAGAAGAATTGAAAAAAAATGAGCCATGAATAATGGTATAAATAGTCGTTTGCCTGAGTTAGAAAAACTTACAAACACAACTCAAGCACGCATAGAAACCGAAAAGAGTTCTGCTCCTGCCTTGATGCATCTGCTATCAAGGCTCTTTTTCCTAACAAAAACTATTGTCAGCTTTGTCGCAGGGATGCTAAGTGGACTGATCCAACTGGGATCCAAATCTTTTAGGAGTATAAAAATAAAAAGGGGCACGACAATTGGTGCACTGGTGATGGCTGCAATCCTAGCCGGACATACTGTATCGGCACAGGTAACTGCACCGCCTCCGTTGAGTCAGGTAAAGGTTCCGCAACCAGATAATTTGGGGGATTTTATCAAGGATAAGGTAGCGGCGATCGCCCTAGGAAAATCTCTTTTTTGGGATATGCAGCTTGGCAGCGATGGCATCCAGTCCTGTGCCAGTTGTCACTTTAAGGCCGGAGCTGACAGCAGATCCAAAAACCAGATCAACCCAGGTCGGATTAACCCAGATCAAATAGATATAACTTTCAATACGGGAGGCAGTCCAAACTACCAGTTAACGTCAGGAGATTACCCATTCCATAAGCTGTCGGATCCAAATAACATCTCATCGACCGTTGTGTCCGACAGTAATGACGTCACTGGCTCTCAAGGGGTTTTTCGGTCAGAATTCGTTGACATTGTTCCAGGCAGTGACAAGGACAAAGTAACTCCTAAAAAGGATGATGTCTTCAATGTCAATGGCACGAACGTACGTCGGGTAACGCCGCGCAATACACCGTCGGTGATTAACGCTGTGTTCAACTTTCGTAACTTCTGGGATGGACTGGCTCAGAACACCTTCAACGGGGTGAATCCCTTGGGTTTGAGAGACCCTAATGCTTTTGTTTTGAAAGCAACCAGTCCGAGGCAGCTCGAAGATGTACGAGTCAGTCTCAATAATTCGTCTCTAGCTTCACAGGCGGTGGGACCGCCGCTTAATGCCTTCGAGACGGCATTTGAAAACACCACTATCATCGCGCCGTTTCGGGTTGCGCAGTCCGAAACAAACGAGGACACAGTTACGGTGACTGACGCACAAGGTCGGACTGTTGAGAATAAACCTGATTCGCAGGCGTCCCAAAACAGCCAAAGCACTACCAACACACCTGATTCCTCAAGGCAACAACCTTCGACATCAAGTCCGACGCCTTTAAAAAGGTTTGGTAGAAAACTCGGTAAGAAGCTACTTGCCCTAGACCCGCTTGCGAAGCAGATTGTGGCTTATGATGACAGCGTTTTAGGTTCTTTAAGCAGATCGTCGCGTTATTCGTCCAAACCAGGTCTGAGAAAGTCCTACGAGGCGTTGATCCGGGACGCCTTCAAACCGGAGTGGTGGCAATCAAATGTGGTCATCCGAGTTGATCCAAAAACTGGTGAGCGAACTTTCCTCCGTAAGCCGAAGAACCGCTTAAGCACAATCGAATACACACAGATGGAATATAACTTCTCGCTGTTCTTTGGGCTAGCAGTTCAGGCGTACGAATCAACTTTAGTGTCTGCTGATACACCGTTTGACCAGTTCTTAGCTGGGAATACTAGCGCCCTGACTTCCCAGCAACAGCAGGGGTGGACTATTTTCCAGAGCAATGGCTGTATTGGCTGCCACGCAGGATCGGAATTGACCGCCGCTTCAGTGAGTACCGTCGCTCAAAGGAAACGAATCGGACGTGCGCCGATACCTGGGAACCCTGCTGAAGACACTGGCTTCTTCAGGATTGGTGTCAGACCCAACAACGAAGACCCCGGTTTGGGTGCTCTTGATAGGAGTGATAAAGACGACTCAGGAAATCCCCTGGGCAATCCGCTCTCCGAGGCACGGCTAGCTCAGCAGGGTAAATTTAAGCAGCTCCTCGGCGAAGATCCCCCTACCCTCAATCCACCGCTAAGTTCTAGTGAAACGGTGATTGCAGACGGAGCGTTTAAAGCACCTGGACTCCGCAATGTGGAACTCACTGCCCCCTACTTCCACAATGGAGGTCAAGCGACCTTGGAGCAAGTAGTTGATTTTTACAGCCGGGGCGGCGACTTTGGCGGTTTGCCCGTGCTGAACCTGAAACCAGAGGATAAACAGGCGCTAGTTGGCTTTTTGAAAGGGCTGACTGATGAGCGAGTCCGCAATCAAAAAGCGCCCTTCGACCACCCGCAACTGTTTGTTCCTAACGGACATCCAGGAAATCAATACTCCGTCACCATCGACCCCAACGTAAAAACCAATGACGGTACCACGCAAGCTACGGATTCTCTGTTGGAAATCCCCGCTGTCGGTCGTAACGGTGGCAATCCTCTGCCAAACTTCTTGGCAACCTCTTGAGGAACTGACGTAGTTCATAACTGAAAAAAGCCTGGTTTTCCAGGCTTTTTTATGGGGCAATCATTGTTTATAGCAGTTGCCAGGTAGATTAAGACATTAACGAATGAGAAAATACGGAAACCACGGGACAATCACACGCTGCTCCCTGCTATATAATGTCAACGCTCTAGGACAACGTTTGAAGTTTGTTCATCACAAATGCTGTCAGTGGAGTTATGCTCCGTAGGCTGTACACTAAATCCCCCAATACGCCAGTTGTCTGCCATGCCTTTGATAAAACTGGCGATGGGTATCGCAACCAACAAACCTAGCACTCCTCCCAGTTTTGTTCCCAATAACAAAGAAATGACCACCCACACAGGATTTAAGCCAGTCAAATTCCCCAAAAGACGCGGAGCAACAAAATTACTATTGACTTGGTCAATCATCACTGTAATAGCTAAGACTTCAACCCCTAGCCAAAAGTTTTGCAATCCCAGCAACAAACTAACTATAGCGATACCTATGCCTGTACCAAAGGGAAATAAAGAAAAAAATCCAATCACCAGACCAAACAATAAAGCCAAAGGTATTCGTAGCGCTATAAATACAAGTATCAGAATAACCGCTAGCAAAGCAGCGACTGTTGCTTGACCGATAAAGTAATTTTGAAAGTCTTCACGCAACAATTGTCGTACTTGCGAACCAGTATGAGGCGGAAACCACTGAAAAATTCCATCCCAAAGACGTTCTCCATTTAAGACTAGGTAGATTGTCAACACAACCGTCAGTAGCACGTTAAGCAGACTACCAATGGTATCCACCGCAATACCAAGAATTTGACCTGTAAAGGACTGAAGTTGATTGGAGAATCTGTCTAACAGTTGAGTTAAAATGCCACTTAAATTAACCGGAAGCTGTTGGGTTGCAGCCCAGTTTTGGAAAGCTTGAAGTTGTTGCGCTCCAGAATCAATCCAACTTGGTAAAAAATTAGCTAGTTCGTTAAGCTGTTGCAGAATCAAGGGAAATAAGGTGAAAGTCAAAGCCACGACAAGTACTACAGTTAACAACAACACGCCTCCCACGGCTAAGTTGCGTTTAACCCTTTGTTTTTGGAGAAACCGAATTGGATAGTCCAGAACAAAAGCTAGCAAACTGGCGGCGACAAAGATATTGACCAAAGGTTGAAAATACTGCACAACCTGAAGCAATACCCAACCGTTGAGTGCAATAAGGGGAAACGCTAAGCCCAAACTTAACCATTGCGGTAGTTTGTAGTTACTCATTAGTCATTAGTCAGAAAAACACTTGAGCTATGAGAGGATTTATTCTGTCTCTCCATAAAATCTAACAGAATTCTTTGATGCACAGGCCCAAAGGGTCGTACGTCTTTTGACACAGAAGAATAACTCGTACCTAGACAAATGTCTTCTGGTGTCATTAAACCCATATCCCAACCTTCGTTGAGAACCAATTGGTTTAATTCTACTGTGAGTGGTGCACAGAACACATGACGAAAAACTCTTTCATCAGGATAACAGCCAAACTTGGAAAACGTTGATGGTAGAGTGTAGCCAATTTCTTCTAAAATTTCCCTTTGTACTGCAACCTCAGGGGTTTCACCCAGTTCAATGTGTCCACCAAATAGCGCCCAATGACCGGGATAGAGAATATTGGGGTTATTATCCCGCAACTGCACGAGAAACTTGTCTTCTTGGTAAAGAATGGCGATCGCCACTTCGGTTGTCATATTCACTCCTTATAATAAAGCCCTCGCACAGCAAGGGCTTCATCTGTTATTTAGCTATACTACTTAGGAGCGCTAAAGCCAGCCTTTCCAGCTGTGGCTACATCCGCAAAGCAGATATCTGGCTTGACCTTTGCGTAATCAGGTGACTTGGGAGCATGATATATATTGCCACGCTTTTTCGTCACTTTGCCTTTAACAGGAGCACTGCTGGGACAGGTAGTTTCTCCTTGTGGCTTAACGCCTAACTTTTGAGCTTCCGCTGAAAGTGTTCCCTCTGTTGAGGTACTAGCTCCACCAGACGGAGCTGTTGTAGATGTGGATCCGCCAGATTCGCTAGATGGAGAAGAAGTGTTACTTGACTCTTCAGCCTTATTCCCGCAACCTGAAAGGACTAAGATAGTCAACAATGCGATGGACATTATCCATCGATGTTGCAACGGATGTTTCATAGCTTGTTCTTTTTGCCGAAATGTAGAAGTGAAACCCTATTTAACCAACACTAACTTGATCACTTTGTACGTCTGTTGCACCAGTTACACCCTGAGCAACTTGTACCAATTGGTCGAGAATATCTTGACTGGGAACTGACCCTTTGAGAACAACTGTACCGCCTGTTTGTGCTACGTACAAGGAGTCAATATCATCAAAAGAGCCGTCTTCATCAAAAGCTAGAGCAACCCGCTTTGCCAGACCACTCTGGTCGTACTCTCCATTTAACCCCAATCGCTCTGGAGCAATGCTTTCTTCCCCGCCTGTTTCCTCTGGCGCTGCTGCTGGCTCAGGATTCACTTGAGCATCTTCAGGTTTTTCCAAGCCAAAAAGTCGTTGTAACCAACCCATAAGTTTTTTCTCCAAATTTAAAACACTTTCATTCACTTGGTCTATTTGAAATCAGGGTTATTTTTTTCTCAACAACCCGCACAGTTTTGTATTCTCTACCATTTGTTAATCAATTGCCTAGTGATTTGGAACACAAAAAACAACCCTGCTTTTAAACCAGAGTTGTTGCTTTATGAAAAGGCAGCAAATCATTATAGTCAACAACTCGAAAAGTTGTTTCTTTCTTTATACTGAAATCTGTCTCAGTTGTCTCTAAAGCAACGTTAATCAATGATGACTTAACAAGATATAGCAGATACGTACAAAAAATCCTAAAGAAAAAATAAACTTTTAAATGTGTCAGAATTCTCGTTCAGATGCTTTTCTTTTCTTACGGGGTATGTGTCCTTTATTTTACGAAGATTAGTCCGGCGGTACAGTTTTAAACGCAGCGCCTGCTGTTTGGATCTGTGGAGACTTGCATTTGGAGAACTTTGGTAGCTACAAGGGGGAGAATCGACTGGTATTGCAGTTGCCAGGTAGATTAGGACATGAACTAATTAAGAGTTAAGCGTTAATAGTTAAGCGTTCCCTAAAATTCAGCGATCGCAGATGAACTCATAGATTTTGCCGCCTCTACTCAGTGGCGCAAACCTTTACTCGATTATGCTCGTGCTTATTCTGCTCAGATACACAAAGATTGTAGTGCTATTTGTGCCGCTTTTGATACTGCCTCTAGCGCTTAAGTTTGTTAGCTAAATCTGCCCCAATTACAACAGTCACATCAGAGAGAATATCTCCCACAGAAGCAACCATAACCTGACCTGTACCAAGAGTACTGCTAACTGCGTTTGCAGCTTCCGGATTACCATGTTGGGCAATAATTTGAGTTCGTCCACCCGAGTCTACCCCTGTATCAATCTCATGATGAGTGACGTAAACGTTTCTAAAACCATGTTTTTTGAGAATGGAGACTACGGTTTTTTCAACTTCCGGTTGTTTTGTTGCATTTTCTACAGCAATTCTCAATGTCTGGGGCGCAACTGAGTTGACTTCACTGTCTAGAGCACTGGGAGTTTGGACATCAAAATAACGTGATATAATACTAGCTGTGGCATCGGGGTCGGAAATCCAGTAACTACGTTTGTATTCTTTGTTGCTACTAAACCGCCCAGGAAGCATAATTAAGTGCATCTGGTGGCGATTGTTTGTTGCTACAGTTTGAGCGATCGCCAGTATCTCCTCCACCGACAAGTCAGTCTCCACATTCTCTTTGACTACCTGCATAATTTGAGGCACTTTTGCAATAGTTCCAGGCTGAAGCGCTGTACGTAAAATTTCTCTAAGCACTTCTTGCTGACGCTGCACGCGACCAATGTCGCCTAAGGCATCATGGCGGAAGCGGACGTACTCCTGTAAATGTTGCCCATTCAGTTTCTGCCTTCCGGGGGAAAAGTGGATGTTTAGATGTTGCGTGTGGTCTATGTAGTCCATTTTTTTGGGAACATTCATTTCGACTCCCCCCAGTGCATCGACCAAATGAATAAACCCTTCAGTATCAACTCGGATATAGCGGTCAACCGTAACACCATTCAACAACTGACTGACAGTTTCTGCCGCCATTTTTGGTCCACCGCGCACGTTGGCATCATTGATTTTATCGATACCGATATCTGGTAAGTGCACGAGCGTATCCCGTGGAATTGATAGAATATTGATTTGATGGCTATCTGGCAGTAGTCGCACCAGCAGCAATGTATCACTGTTACCAGCTAGTGCTTCAGCAGGAGTAAACTTTCCTTGGTGCGGATGTCCTGAGTTATCGATACCGAGAATCAGAATGTTAACGGGATGTTCCAGGGTTGCAGGGATAAAACCTGTCAAGCTTGCAGGACTGTGAGGTAAGTGAGAGGCAGCATAATTTTTCAAGGGAGTTAAATTCAACAGAAGAGAAAAAAATGCTCCTGAAGCTATAGATATCAGTGTGATCATTCCCAAATAAAATGGCAATCGCTCCATATTCCATTTCCGAGGGTTATCTTTTTGTGTCACTTCTCACCTGCAAGCTATCTAGAAAATTTAATGTAATATTTTTAACAAATTAACATAAGCGTCAGTCGCCAGGAGGAACCAGCACGTGATCAGGCAAACCCTACAGTAGGCGTCTGGTGAGACCAGCGCTGCAGGAGGGGAGCCACTGCGTTGGACGGGTTTCACAGGCTTAGACGCCCGGAGGGCGGCTTCCCGAAGGGTAGCATGTGGCGTTTTCCCGACCTAGGCGACTGGCGTATGCGCAAAGCGCACGCCCAGAGGTCTAAAGCGCAGCGAGACCGTTCGGCACGGGGCCGTGCCCGTTAGGCGCAGCCGTGGCGTTAGCCATAGGGCTCAGGTCTTTCCCGATAGCCGTAAGGCATGGCGTTAGCCATAGGGCGTTCAGAATGAACATAGTAGCGATTCTTAGTCTCGTCTTGGGTTTAAATCTCCAGTTTCAATGGGGGATGCCTACAATTGGTTGGAATCCAAATCCCGCTAGCGTAAATGATTCTGACGGATGATTTTGACTCCTGGATTCTTTCTTTTAACTTTTTATCAATCAGATCACAACAGTATCAGCTTTATTTATGTCAACTTAGGTAAATTATGTCATTCTCATGCGATCAACCTCCTAAAAAGTGCTAGTTTGCCACACGTCATACTGTCGCCATTCATTAGTCACAGCAACAACACAAGCACAGGTTAATTTGTCTGTAATTTATTTGCAAACAAATTCATTAAACCAGTTAAATTATGCTTTCTCTTATAGTGGCGACTACAGGCTGTGCCAACGGTAGCGAGGTTAATCTGGACTTTACTAGCTTAGGCTGGATTGATGTGATTATTTTGGGTATTGTCCAAGGAATTACAGAACTCTTACCGATAAGTAGTACTGCTCATATGCGGATAGTACCTACTTTATTAGGACTGCAAGATCCTGGCTCTGCTTTTTCAGCAGCAATGCAACTAGCCAGTTTAACAGCTGTTTTGAGTTATTTCTGGAAAGACTTAAAAAAATTGACGGGAGAAACGGTAAGAGCAATAACTGGGCAAGACTATCAATCGAGTTCTTTTCGGCTCATGCTGGGTTTGTTGCTAGGAACTTTACCCATTAGTGTTGCAGGTTTACTACTTAAACCAATTCTCAACGCCTGTGACTCCCCAATGCGAGGTTTGGTTGTCATTGGTGCAGCATCTATTGTGATGTCTTTGCTGCTGGCGATCGCGGAAAAACGAGGAGAACGCGATCGCACTTTTGAAAAAATTACCCTCTGGGATGGAATTTGGGTAGGGGTTGCTCAAGCCTTTGCCCTGATACCAGGCGTTTCTCGTTCTGGTTCCACTCTCACAGCTGCACTATTTTTAGGGATGGAACGGGAGACAGCCGCAAAATTTTCTTTTTTGTTGGGCTTACCAGCAGTGATTTTAGCTGGGGCTTTGGAATTGCATACTCTTTTCAAAGCAGGATTGAGTGGGGCTGGTTGGTTGACACTTCTTATCGGCTTAATCTCTGCCAGTATTTCTGCTTTTGTAGCAATTTGGGGACTTCTACGCTACTTGGAAAAACACAGCACTTTGATTTTTATCTTTTATCGCTTTGGGATGGGGATATTTTTGATAGTGGCTGTCATTTCAGGTTGGTTGCCCAATTGATGAGTCATTTCATATCCGGTAAATTAAGCATAACAGGACTTACCCAAGGGAAACGTAGTTGTGTCATTGCGACGAGGAGTGCGCAATCTCACAGTCAAGTTCATTAGTAACTCGTGCGTAATTACATAATATAAGTCAGGAGTGCATTAAATGTAGGATTGTCCAAAGGGGCCAAGCCAAGAGTTGCTGACATCAAATGTTAAGTTGTAAAAAATGCTGATTATGTCAAAATTTTTGAATTGTGCCTCCCACTGCTTTGTACACAATGCCAGAAACTTTGAAAAATTTTTTGGCATCTCAGGACTGATTGATTGTACAATAATCGATTCAAATGGAATAACCATCCGCACGGCATCATGAATAGAGAATGGAGACAGCGGTATTATGAATGACTGGAATTTGCCCTGGGAAGGCGGATGCCGTTGCGGACAACTGCGGTTTAAGGTGAGTGCTGCGCCTTTGCTTACTATGGCTTGCCACTGCACGGGTTGCCAGCAAATGACAGCTAGCGCTTTTTCTTTAAGCGTCGCGATCCCAAGCGTTGGCTTCTCGCTACTGAAAGGTCAGCCGGTTATCGGCGGCTTGCACGGTGCGGCTCGCCACTACTTCTGCCCGCACTGCATGAGTTGGATGTTTACTCGTCCGGAAGGAATAGACGAATTCGTTAACCTTCGGGCGACGATGCTGGACGATGCGTCATGGTTCATGCCATTCATCGAAACTTGGACGAAGGAAAGGCTGTCATGGGCGACGACCCCCGCGGTTCATAGCTTCCAGACCTGGCCCGCTTACGAAGAATATCCAGGACTGATAGAAGAATACGCCCAGCTAGCGTCGAAACCTGTACGATGACTGCAACTTGTATGAGATGCCAAACCTTTGTGCAAATTTCCGAATTTGTTATATGAGTCGGAACTTCGCCATTTTTCTTATAGGATGATATCGTTCTCCTCGTTTTGCTGGGAGCTTCTTTGAGCTAGATGCTCTCAGAGTGTTTAAAAATAAATATTTTATATTATCACTCTTCATCTATATACACTTCCCCATATTCTTTGTCTCCTAGAGGAATACTCTGATAACGAACTTTACCCTTAATCACCACTTGTACTCCCTGGCGTAGACCAGTTTGATTGGTGATCACCCAAATTTTTCCTGTCGAATCATTAATTTGATATGCATATCGATTGAGAAGAGGAACTCTCTTTTCTACCTTACCTTGTACGTAAAGTGTTTTACCATCCTCTTGTTGTGCTTTTAAGTCCTGAATTTGGGTGATGTTGGCTCCTATGGCATTTATGCCCAAGTACCCTAAACTACCACAACTGAGTAGTCCGACTAAAAGCAAAAGACTTAATCCCAAGCGTGTGAGTACGGCAAAGCTCTGGCTATCTAATACTGAGAAGTTTAACTTTTTCACTTTTTGGATAATCTATATCATCTATTGAGCCAATTTTGGCATCAGTGCTTGACTTGTGACAATTTTCATTTAGAAAGTAACTATCAATACTTTGTCTTTCGGTATCAAAAACACTTAACAAACAGCTCAAAAGCGGAGCCAAAGACTGTCAAGCTCCGGTCATGCCAGCGCAGTATTTAAAATAAATTCTGTGTACGATTAAGTTTAAGATTGTAAGCTCGCCATTTTTAACAGAAGAACTCAGGGGTTAAGCAAAAAAGTGAATGTTGCTGAATTAGTCACTGTTTCAATTATTCTGCTACTTGTTGCTACCTGTGTAGCTTTGCTGACACGCTGGCTGCGAGTCCCTTATGTTGCGGGTTTAGTTTTAGCAGGCTTAGCAATTACAGAACTTCTACCACGGCGCATCGGTTTAAACGATTCCCTGATTTTGAATCTGTTTTTGCCGATTCTGCTGTTCGAGGCAGCTATCAATACTGATCTCAGCCGCCTCCGCAGCACCATCAAACCAATAGCCTTGCTAGCCGGACCTGGGATTGTGATTTCCTCTGGTATAACAGCAGCGCTGTTGAAATGGGAACTAGGACTGAATTGGACAGCAGTATTACTGGCAGGGGTGATTTTGGCAATCACTGATACCGTTTCCGTGATTGCTGTATTCAAGGAAGTGCCTGTCCCTCCCCGTCTTTCCACCATAGTTGAGGGAGAGAGCTTATTTAACGATGGAGTGGCGCTAGTTTTATTTAGCTTAATTGTAAAAATTCATGACGTTGGCTCACTGACAATCCTCAATGGATTACAAGAATTGTTTGTGGTCATTGTTGGTGGAACCGTGGTGGGGCTTGCTGTGGGTTATTTGAGTACGAGTTTATTTGTTCGCTCAGATGAGCCGCTCAGTAGTATTTTACTGACAGTGGCTGTGGCATTAGGAGCATTTCAAATTGGGCAATCTTTCAGCGTTTCTGGTGTGGTAGCTGTGGTTGTTGCGGGATTAATTGTTGGAAGTATTGGACTTTCAAGTCAAATATCAGCTTCTACTCGATTGCCGTTGCTCAGCTTTTGGCAGTCTATCTCTTTTGGTGTCAATAGCTTTATTTTCCTACTCGTGGGTATAGAAGTTGATTTACTCACTCTCTGGAGAACTCTGCCCGCAGTGTTGCTGGCGATCGTTGCTTATCAAGTGGGGCGCATACTTTGCGTCTATCCGCTGTTAGCTATATTACGTTGGTTTGACCGGCCAATTCCGTGGCGCTGGCAGCACGTCTTGTTTCTTGGCAATATCAAAGGTTCTCTTTCTATGGGGTTAGCACTCAGCATCCCAACAACAGTAACAGGACGAGAACAAATCATTGCCATAGTATTTGGGACAGTGTTGCTGTCCTTACTCGGGCAGGGAGTGAGTTTGCCGTGGATAGTGAAACGTTTGCACTTGTCCCAATTTTCAGAATCTCGTCAGCACGTTGAAGAATTACAAGCCCAATTAATCACAGGTAAGGCAGCGCAAGATGAATTAGATAGTTTGTTAAAGTCAGGAATATTACCAAAAGCCATTTACGAAGAGATGCGCTCAGCTTATCAGGTGCGAGTCGCAGGAGCAGAAAAAGCTTTGCGGGAATTGTACAATCGTCGCCCAGATGAATTTGATCTTAAAAGTGATGGACACAGGAAACTCGAAGCCATTCGCCGCCGTTTACTATTGGCAGAGAAAGGAGCACTCAACGACGCAATACGTAAACAAATTCTTTCAGAAGAAGTTGTACAACAGCGACTTAAAAATATTGATGAGCAATTGCTCGCGTTAGAAGATGATTAGTCGCTGTGAAGAAACACAGGGGTGTAGGGGTGTAGGGGAAAAAGGTGTTTCTTTGATTCGTAGCGGGTGGCGTGCCTGAGAGTGGGGACTACTCTAAAGGAGCAAAGCGCTTTAACAACAGGGCTAAAACAATCATAGGTAAGCCTGCTGCAAGGCAAATTAAACCTTGAGCTAAACTCAGTGGTGCTGTATCAAATACTTGATTCATAATGTTCCACTGGCTAAAAAGGACTTGCAGAATAACAACAGTGACAATACCAATTGCGGGCGCATAACCAATGGATTTTGTTTTTCCCCTAAGCTTAGCAACAACTGAGGGTAAGAATTGGCTGATTCCTAGCAGATAGAAGATTTCCGCTGCAACTAAAGCGTTAATCGCCATTGTGCGGGCTAAATTTGTATTGCCCGTAGTTTGTAGTATCCATTCATATACGCCAAAGATAACAATCCAGTTCAAAATAGAAACTGTCAGGACGCGCTTGAGCAAACTGCCTGAAAGTAAAGGTTCATTGGGGTTGCGTGGGGATAAGCGTTTGACGTTGGGAGATTTCGGCTCAAAGGCTAACGGTAAGCACAGGGCAACGCCACTTACCATGTTTAGCCATAGTATTTGCACGGGTATAATTGGCAGGGTTGCTGCAAAGAACATACCAATCAAAATCGTCATGGCTTCCCCGCCGTTAATTGGTAAGATGAAGGCGATCGCTTTGAGCAGATTTTGATAAATTGTCCGACCTTCTTCAATCGCAGCTTCTATTGAGGCAAAATTATCATCTGTCAAAATCATGTCAGATGCTTCCTTGGCAACTTCGGTTCCAGTTATCCCCATAGCGATACCGATATCTGCTTGGCGTAAAGCCGGAGCATCATTGACACCATCTCCGGTCATTGCTACAATTTCACCTTTGGATTGCAGAGCTTCGACTAGCTGCAGTTTCTGTTCCGGTGCTACACGCGCAAAAACCATACTATCCTCTACTACTTGAGCGAGTTGCTGCTGGTTCATCCGAGCAAGTTCCTGTCCTGTGAAAACACGTAAAATTTGAGTTTTTTTTATACCAATTTTTTGAGCGATCGCATCAGCAGTTAAGGCATGATCCCCCGTAATCATCTTCACTTGAATGCCTCTTGATTTGCAGGCTTTGACGGCAGTAATTGCTTCAGGTCGGGGAGGGTCAATCATGCCTTGTAGACCGAGAAAAATTAATTGCTCGTTGATATCAGAATGATCTACAGAGTGCTGGTTCTTTCTTACAAGTTTTTTAGCAAAAGCTAGCACTCGTAAACCTTTTTGTGCCATTGCATTAACTTGTTGCTCCACTTGTTTGGAGTCTAGGTGAGTAACTTTCCCGTGTGTGTCAAGCATCCGCTCGCAGCGATGGAGAATTGCTTCCACTGAACCCTTAACATAGATAACCTTGTCTGAGTTGATTTCATGCAAAGTTGCCATGTATTGAAATTGAGATTCAAATGGGATCGCGTCCACTCTAGGCATTTCCCGCTCAAATGCTGATTGGCTCAAACCTGCTTTACGAGCAACGACAATCAACGCTCCTTCTGTTGGATCTCCAGCCACTACCTGCTGTCCGTCTTGTTGTTGTATGTGAGCGTCATTGCACAACAGTCCTGCTAACAAGCATTCATATAAAGCCGAATTATCGGTCACATCAACAGGTTGTTCATTTAGTAAGATTTCACCCTCTGAGGCATAGCCCACACCACTCACTACATAATGCTTGCCACTGATAAAAATATCTTGAACTGTCATTTGGTTTTGAGTGAGTGTGCCCGTTTTATCAGAGCAGATAACAGTGGTACTGCCTAAAGCTTCTACCGCTGGCAATTTCCGAATAATCGCATGGCGACGAGCCATACGAGAAACACCAATCGCCAAAGTAATTGTGATAATTGTAGGTAACCCTTCTGGAATCGCACTGACTACTAAGGCTACAGCTGCTTTAAAGCCATCAACCACAGATTCTCCCCGCCCTAAACCAACAGCAAATGTCAGTGCGGCTAGTACCAGAATAACGTAAAGCAATTTTTTGCTAAATCTATCGATCTTGCGTGTTAGTGGTGTTTCCAAGTCTGTAGTTTGATCGATCAACTGTGAGATCTTGCCTGCCTCAGTTGTTGCGCCGATCGCCACAACCAAACCACTTCCCCGTCCAGAAGTCACCAAACTGCCAGCATATGCCATATTCGTTCGCTCTGCCAGTGGGATATCGCTTTCAAGTGGATCGACTGCTTTCTCAACCGCAATAGATTCCCCAGTCAAAGCCGACTCGTCAACTTGTAAATCCCGGACTGTGATCAGCCGCAAATCAGCTGGTATTCGATCACCAGAGGACAGGACGACTAAATCACCTGGGACTAAGTCGTTGGAGGGAATAAGTGATTTTTGACCACTGCGGATAACAGACGCCTCTGTTGTGGTCATTTCTGCCAACGCTGCGATCGCACTTTCAGCTTTAAATTCTTGGATAAAACCAATAATCGCGTTAAGCAGTGTCACAGCAAAAATGACCCCAGCATCTACCCAATCTTGGAGTAAAGCCGTGACGACTCCAGCTACCAACAAAATATACAACAGGGGTTGGTTAAATTGCAGAAGAAAACGCCACAAAGGATTTTTCTTTTTCTGGCTAGATAGTTGATTAAGACCAAAACGTTCCTGTCGTTGAGCCACTTCATTTGAAGTCAGACCATCTTTTTGATGGCTATCTATATGCCGCGCTACCTCAGCAGGAGAGATATTATGCCATACAATTTCCAACGAATCCTTAATAGCTGTTGTCATAGTGCTCCCTGTTTTTAGTTTAAGATTGACAATACAAATTTCCGGCTAAAACTCGATTGAGATACCGCTAATGTTCGCCGACGAAGAGCGTTTGTTCGTTATTTATTGGAAATATCAAAAACACACCAATTCTCAATACCGCACTGTTTTAAAATGGGTTCGGCACGATTAATCTCTTTATCTGTGCCTTTGACTGTCAACAAATAATCTTTTTGGTGTTTTTGGTCATCATAAAGTTGAGCGGCTTTTTCAGGATCAAACCAACCCCGTAATGCGCCAATTAAACTGCCAGCAGTTGCACTCCCCAAAAGAGCAAGTAAAACAGATTCTACTGTCAGCACTGCACCAAGCCCTGGAATTAGCAATACAGCAAAACCTCCGGTTAAGGCAAGTAAACCTCCCGTAGTAGCCCCCGCGATCCCGCCTGCAGCCGCCCCTTGGGTTGGAGTAATCCTACGTTCAGTCGTGTCGGTGCCATTAGGTTCAGGTTTTTTAGTGACTACAGAAACTTTATGCATTGGGAAGTCAATACTTCTCAATTTGTCAAGTGCCTGTACCGTACTGTTACGGTTGGCAAATGTACCAATCGCGTGATGAAGTTGATTAAAAGTCATTTGCTGCTAAAAAAGTTCTGATCAACCAAGATTTTTCGTGTTGTCTGGGTTCTCTTTAAATATGGACAACAAATGTGATCAGAAAGTGATCGTACTCAATTTGTACGATGAGAAAATTCAAATTATAAAGAATAGAAACACCACTAGTAGTCGGCCACAGCAATTTTGCGGGGTGAAATAAAAAACCGCGAAGGCGCAAAGAGCGCAAAGGAAGAGGGAAAGAAGACTAGGAGCGAAAATTGCTTCAGCCATTAAAGTTTTTGTGGTGAAGTACTAGTGGAAGACGTGGAGAGTTTTGGACTTTTGTATCATGAGTAAAGCGATTCGATCGCAAAGACGTATCATCATCACAACGCCTTATGCGCATCTTAGTAGTAGAGGACGATTCAGAACAGTTAGAGCCATTACACGCTGTACTGTCGGAAGCCGGATATATAGTGGATGGCGTTGAAGACGGAGAAACTGCACAATGGCTGTTGTCCCACAAAGAGTATGATCTGTTGATTTTGGACTGGATGTTGCCGACAATCAGCGGGTTGAGTCTTTGTCATCAGTATCGTCAAGCAGGTAAAACTGCACCCGTGCTGATGCTTACAGCCAAAGACACTACGCTAGATAAAGTGACAGGTTTAGATGCTGGGGCAGATGATTTTTTGGTTAAACCTGCGGATCTGGTAGAACTTTTGGCACGGGTACGGGCTTTGGGGCGGCGATCCCCTCAATGGCAGGGAGATACCCTCCGCATGGCAGATTTACAACTGCACCTCAATCGCTTAACAGTGGAACGAAATCACGCTACTGTGGAGGTATCGCCCCGTGAAGCTCAACTGCTAGAGTACTTGATGCGTCACCCTAATCAGATTTTAACCCGCAGTCAGATAGAAGACGCGTTGTGGGAATGGGGTATGGAACCTGAAAGCAATGCTTTAACTGTACTGATACGCAAGTTGCGGCATCGGTTGCACTTAGTTGGTGCAGAAGATTGGATTAAAACAGTCTACGGTATGGGGTATACCCTCAAACCCCCCAACAGAGTAGAGTAGAGAGCCCAGAGCGAGTATTTTAATGATTGCTAGTTTTTTACTCGATAGCTGACTACCATTGTGGCATTTTCAGGAGACAGTCCTAGCTCTTGAACAATCATAGCTTTTACAGAGCTTAATTCCGTGACTGGAAACTCGAATTCTAACTGTTTGAGTACCGAGTCTGCGGTTTTGACCTCAACTTTGGTTAACCCCTGATCCTTATTGATGTCAGCTAAAATTCCTAGCGCTTTGACTGCAAGCCGCACCTGCATTTGTGTATTAGGTTGCAGAGTTTGTACTTTGGCAGACACTCCCAGTTCTTGAGCAATCATGGTTTTTACATTGCCTAATTCTGTGACTGGAAACTCGAATTTTAACTTTTTAAGTACAGAATTAGCTGTATTGAGTTCAACTAAGGTATGTTCCTGCTCCTTTTCAATTTCAGCTTTGATGACTCGTACATTGACCTGAAGCTGCATTGTTAGCGTGTGTGTTTCAGCTTGAAGCTTGTCTGCTGTACGGTAGTAACGACTTAATAGCAGGTTTGTCAACGGTTCACCAGCAAATCCAAAAGCAATTAAGAATAACGGCACAGGCATCACAAATGCTAGCTTTAAAGATCGCAATTTTAGCAACCAGGGAGACAAGGACATAGGATAACAAGCTGAATTTGGCGTTATCATGCAATTGAACAAGCAAGTGCGCGAAGGCACACACCGCACCTTCGCCTTATCAAAAGCTTCGCGTTGATAGCAGGTTAACTACTTGCTTTGTCCTACGGCAGCAATAACTTGAGACTGCCCTTGGTTATACTTATTAAGAATTGAATTTTCATCCGAGTCCATGTGCCAGTCAAGCCCAAATTCTTGGAGTGCCATAAGTAGACCAATTGCACTAGCTCGATTGGTGGCATAAGGAATTTGATGAACATCGCATAAACGTGTCAGTGCTTCAATATCTGCTGCATGGGCATGGGAGCTTAGCGGGTCTTTGAAAAAGAAAATTGCACTAATTCTATTCTCTGAAATCATACCTCCAATAGCCTGATCCCCTCCCAATGGACCACTAGCAACGAGTCTTTCTACCGGTATCCCTAAACGCTGTTGTAAAGATTTTCCTGTACTTCCTGTTGTGACCAAGGGAACTTGCGAAAAGAAGTCACGTTGTTCTTCTACAAATTTGAGCAAAACACTCTTCATCTCATTGTGGGCAACCAGTGAAACAAAGCGTGTACTTTCGTCCACAGGTATTGGATCTACTTTTTGATACGTGACCTTTTTTTTGGCAACCTGACTGATTTGAAGCATCTTATCCTCAAATTCTTTCAAGTCAATTTCACCGTCACCAGATTCATCAAAATGGTTGAAAATATCTCTACTATCTTGTTCAGACCATGCTGATACGCCCAATGTTGACAAAAAAAGCGTGAATTCATCGGATGTAATATGTCCGTCTCCATTTTCGTCGGCAGCACTAAAAACTTTTTCAGGAGATAACCAACGACTTTCTAATAAATCATGAAGGCGTAAAAGAGACAGATCTAGCTCTTTATTCAGGTTTGACATTGTTATATTATACCTCATCACTAAATCAAGGATAATACTTGAGACGGTGAGTTTAAGTCAAACACTAAGTAATTGTTTAATTAGGGATGGAAAGGCGAACCAAATTAAAAATACGCCAATCGAAGCAGATACAGCTAGTTTCTCACCAACCTGATTACCTGTCAAAATTTGTGTGGTAAACTACTAGCCTCTGCCCTGTTGTTATGTTTAATCGTAGTCGTAGCAATCTAGCTGTATGGTTTACCCTAACGATGGGGAGTATTTTGGTCGTTTTTGCCGGAGTACTTTACTACCGGGCAGTTTTAAACGAGCTAGAGGATTTAGATCGCTTACTCTACCAAAAATCCAGAGTGATGGCAGTCAACGCGAAGTACGATTTGCGTCAGGGACAGTTAGATCTGGAAAATGTGCCGCTGTTAGGAAGTAATTTGCCACCTCTGGGTAGTGAACTCGTATATGCGCGTTGGTACGATACTAAAGGGCAACTGGTGCAATTTTTCGGTACGACTCCAAAAGCGCAGTTGACAATGACCCCTGGATTTCATACTATCAAGACCGCACCTCACTCCTCGAATAAAACGCCCACTGCTATCTGGCTGCGTGAGTTAACGCTGCCCGTATACCAAGATAATTTGTTAATTGGTTATCTTGAAGTTGCAATGCCACTAACATCCACTCAAAATAATCTGGCTCAGTTACGGCTGGTTTTGCTCGTGACAGTACCAGTAACCTTAGGGATAATAGGTCTGGCTGGTTGGTTGTTGGGTGGATTAGCAATGCAACCAATTCGTCAAACTTACGACCAACTACAACGCTTCACATCTGATGCTTCCCATGAATTGCGATCGCCTTTAGCAGCACTTATCAGCAATGCCCAATTCGCCTTACTGTCTACATCTAGCAATCCTGCTCAACAGCGTCAGCGTTTTGAGAAAATTGTTGATATCACCAAATCAATGAGTACTCTGGTGAGTAATCTGCTGTTTCTGGCTCGTCATGAAGGACGATTACCTCCTGAATCTTTGCAAGCAGTTGATTTGAAGAACTTGCTACAGCAGCTAGCAGACAACTATGCTACAGCAGATGCACAACATCTTAGTTTGACTTGCGAACTACCCCCTGATAATGTGAAACTGCAAGCCGAACCAGACTTGCTGCGTCAAGCAGTGGTTAATCTGATTAGCAACGCCTGCAAATATACGAACCCTGACGGGAAAGTACTGTTACGACTTTTTACCCAGTCACGTCAGGCTGTGATTCAAGTTGTAGACAATGGCATTGGCATTGCTGAAACTGATTTGCCGCATATTTTTGAGAGATTTTATCGAGTCGATAAGAAGCGTTCCCGCAAAACTGGTGGGTTTGGTTTGGGGTTGGCGATCGCCCAACAAATTGTCCAAGCTCACGGCGGTAAAATTAATGTTAAAAGTGTAGTCGGGGAGGGGTCTACTTTTCAAATTGTTCTGCCCCTTAAGTAGTCTTTGCAAAGTTGTTACTGTCAACAACGCGCGGGCCTTTCTTCCTCAAGAACCCTGTACAGAAGATGATTGCTTAGAATTACTTTGACTTTTAATAACCTTGCCAGGACTAATCCAAGAAATACCTTGCTGAAAATCAGTACCAATCATAACTGCTTCAACCACGGGCTGAAAAACTTTTGTTTGGGCTACCCACTCGACAATAAAGTTAGCCCCAACACCTCCACTAGTGTCAGTTCTATCTACAACAAAATCCGTAGAAGCTAGGGCATCAAGTTGAATTGGGCGCTCTAAATACTGTTTAAGTTGTTTGCCATTCGAGTCATAGTAGCGCACAGAAGTAATGATGATCGGGTTGGTCAAATCAGTATTACGAATACTCAGAGTGGCTGCTAAATCGAAAACTCTTTTATTATCCCCATGATAGATGTGGGAGTAGATAGGGACATAAATAGTTTCACCCATCACTGCCTTGAAATTTTTATCTAAAGTTACCACCTTTTGAGATTGATTTGCCTGACTCATATCAGGTTGTGACTGCGATGGATTCTGTGGTGATGTACAGGATGTCAGTAAAATAAGAGCGATCGCTAAATAAAAAACTGGGTATAGCTTCATTAGAAAAAATCATTTACAACCTTCAATAAAATCAATGACTTGATGTAATGACCCTGGTTTAGTCACAATCAGCACCGTTGAATCAGGTTCGAGTACTGTACTGCCGTTCGGAATCATCAAATCTTCATGGGGATGGGGTTGATAGCCAATAATTAGGGAACCATTTGGAAACCGGGAATCTTGAGCAATTTCGGCAACTGTACGACCAACAACATAACAATTATTTGGAATCAAAAGTTTCAGCACCTCAATCTGTCCCTGCTCAAAATGCATGATTGATTCGACTTGCGGATACTCAATGGCATTTACCATTGTTGAAACCGCTAGCTCAATGGTACTGATGATATGATTAGCTCCTGCCAATCGAAAAGGTTGAGCAAAATCGGAATGGCGCATCCGAGTTAAAATGTGGGGGACTCCGTAATGCTTGGCGAGAGTTACCATCGCCAGATTCAAGGCATCATTTCGTAGGACAGCTGCCAAAGTGTCGGCTTTACGAATTCCAGCTTCTAACAACACTTCTGTACTGACAGCACTGCCTTCAAAAGCCATTGCCCCTACTTGTTCGCGCGCATAGCGACAAGCATTAGGGTCAAAGTCAATCACAGCTACGGTATGCCCTAGTTCTACCAATTTATGTGCCAAAGTCAACCCTACCAAACCTGCTCCACCAATTAGCACGTACATAACTGCTTTTTGATACTTTTGCCTTCTACTTTACTTTACAAGCTACTCGGCAGGTGAAAGAGTTTGATATGGTTAACACTGGAAACAACCAAATTTCGTGATGCATATGACAGTTAATTTGTACAGGGCCTAATTTCTACAAGCAACATTTGCTAATTCTGGTTTCTAAAGTCTTCTTAGACAACCAATCTGAGAAGATAATGAATGTGGTTTTGCTGCTTGCTAAGGAAAGCATGAAACAACAACGCGCCTTGGCGCTTTGCGTACTTCTCTTGAATTATCATGGAAACAAAAACCGCCAAACTCATTGATGGTAAAGCTTTAGCTAACAAAATTCAGCTAGAACTTTGTGCTGCGATTAGACAATTGCAACCCAAAATAGGACGCCCGCCAGGTTTAGCAGTGCTGATGGTGGGTGATAACCCAGCGTCAGCAGCTTACGTACGCGGCAAAGAACGAGCTTGCCAGAAAGTGGGTATTGACTCTTTTGGCAAGCACTTTCCCACACAAACGACTCAAGCAGAACTCGAACAAGTGATTGCCGCACTCAATCATGATCAAAGGGTGGATGGTATTCTCGTGCAATTACCCTTACCCGATCACTTGGATGCTGTGACGCTTTTGCATCAAATCGCGCCAGACAAAGACGCCGACGGACTGCACCCAATTAATTTAGGGCGACTGGTGCGAGGAGAACCTGGTTTACGTAGCTGCACTCCAGCTGGAGTTATGCGGCTGTTGCAAGAATATGCTATTCCTTTGAGCGGAAAGCATGCGGTAGTGGTGGGACGTAGTATTTTGGTAGGCAAACCACTGGCTTTGATGCTGCTAGAGGCTGATGCGACTGTAACTGTGGCTCATTCGCGATCGCACTCTTTGCAGTCCATCACCACAAATGCTGATATTCTAATTGCAGCAGCAGGTCGTCCAGGACTCATTACTGCTGAGATGGTGAAACCGGGCGCTGTTGTGGTAGATGTGGGAATAAATCGTGTGACAGAATTAAGCGGTGAAAGTCGTCTGGTTGGTGATGTCCACTTTGAGTCAATTGCTGGTGTTGCGGAATTTCTCACGCCAGTTCCTGGTGGTGTTGGTCCGATGACTGTAGCTATGTTGCTACAAAATACGGTTAATAGCTATAGCCAACGCTCCCATAGTTAGAAATTGTCTTTTGTCATTTGTCTTTTGGTAAAAACGTCACAAATGGCGAAGAACGAATGATGGATGACTCTTTCCCGTAAAATTGTTACGTATATAACAGAACACTAAGGAATTTAAGAATGGTAGCAGCCGATAACATTCAAAAAACTCCAGAGGAAGTCAAATTTGACTTACGAGCTTATCTCAAACAGCGACAAAAGCTTTGTGACGCTGCTTTGGATAAATCTATTTCCATCCGTTATCCAGAAAAGATCTACGAAGCAATGCGCTATTCGCTCATGGCTGGGGGTAAGCGTTTGCGCCCTATTCTTTGCCTTGCGACCTGTGAGATGATGGGTGGTACTATTGATATGGCAATGGCAACCGCTTGTGCTGTGGAGATGATCCACACAATGTCGCTCATTCACGACGACTTGCCAGCAATGGATAATGATGATTACCGTCGCGGTAAGTTGACAAATCACAAAGTTTATGGTGACGACATTGCTATTTTGGCTGGGGATGGTTTATTAGCTTACGCATTTGAGTATGTCATCAGTCATACTCACAATGTACCACTAGAGCAAGTCACACAGGTCATTGCTCGTTTGGCTCATGCAACGGGAGCAACAGGCTTGGTTGGTGGTCAAGTGCTTGATTTAGAATCAGAAGGAAAGACAGATATCTCTTTAGAAACGTTGAATTTCATTCATCGCCATAAAACAGGTGCTCTTTTAGAAGCTTGTGTGGTCTGTGGTGGCATAATAGGAGGAGCATCATCAACAGAAGTGCAGCGACTGTCTCGCTATTCCCAAAACATTGGGCTTGCTTTCCAAATTATTGATGACATTCTAGATATCACTCAAACCGACGAGCAATTGGGCAAAACTGCTGGTAAAGACCTACAGGCTCAAAAAGTGACGTATCCGAGTCTTTGGGGACTCGAAGAATCAAAACAAAAAGCTCAAGAACTCATTGAGGATGCTTGTGCAGAATTAGAACCTTTTGGAGATAAAGCGTTGCCCTTAAAGGAATTAGCACACTTTATCATCAGTCGTAAAAATTAAACTAACAATGAATGATGAATGATACAAGCAGGGCAAACTTACATTATATAATCTATCATTCATAAATCATATCTCTGTTGAGAATTCATCATTCACAACTCATAACTTTCCATCTGATCAAAATAGCATGCAGGATATAGGCGACATATTAGAAAACCGAGTGTTGTGGGTTGCTGTAGGAGCTTGTTTGATGGCTCAAGCATTAAAGCTTGTCATCGAACTACTCAAGAATCGTAAGCTAAATATTAGAGTTTTAGTCACAACTGGAGGGATGCCTAGTGCACATTCTGCACTAGTAACAGCTCTTGCAACTGGAGTCGGGCAAACTCTTGGTTGGGGTTCTGCGGAATTTGCACTGGCAACGGTTTTTGCCATTATCGTCATGTATGACGCCGCAGGAGTTCGTCAAGCTGCTGGAAAGCAAGCCCGTATCCTTAATCAAATGATTGATGAATTGTTTCACGAACACCCAGAGTTTGATGGCGATCGCCTCAAAGAATTACTCGGACACACTCCTGTCCAAGTTATTGTGGGTTCGGCGTTAGGTATAACTATCTCATGGTTGGCAAAGTCAACCGGCGTGTTGGTTGTCAGTCCATGATCAACCAAAAAACCTGACTGTATTTTGCTGAAGGCTACTGCAAACGCACAGATGAGCGCAGTAGCATCACTTTGCGACTATCTACAACTACAGCAAAAAAACCTTGATCGCTCAATTTTTGCAGTGTACTGTATGCTTCTTTTTGATTTTTCGTGTAAACAGCCAGCAAATAAGGACGTTCTCCGTAGGAAACAAAACCTACGTCTCCCTTAACCACTTCTCGTACTTTGTTCACCATTTCTGGGCGGTTATAGTAATCTACTAATACAGCTAAACCCTGTCCCAAACGTTCGGGTTTATAGCTGTTTACTGTCTGAGTAGCAGGTTTCTGTGTAACTGTAGGCGGTTTCTGTGTAACCGTAGGTGGTTTCTGTGTAACCGTAGGTGGTTTCTGTGCCACTTGTGACGATGGTCGAGTGGTGACAATAGCAGATAACCCAACTATATTCTTGATATACCTAGCCCAACTATTAGCATCATCTGCCTTGTTAAACCCACCAATTCGTGTCACCGTATTTTTGAGATATCTACAAGTGCTTGTGTTAGTACTGGACGGTAAAGCTTGACGTAATTGCTTCTGATTCTCTGCTGTGGGACTACTGACCAACAAAAGATACTCACCGGAATTGGGAGGTTGACAGACAGGAATGTTTTGTTGTTGAGCAGAAGCAGAATTTATGCCAGCATTTAACCCGATAATACCTAGCAATAAACTACTGACTAAAGTATTTGGTATCTGAAATTTCTGAACAACACTCTTATACATAAAATTTTCTTAATTTGTATCAAAATATTAATGTATTTAGCTATTAGTCAGTAGTCTATAGTCCAATAACTAATAACTAATGGCTAATGACTAATGACTAATGATCATACATTAAGATACGGCTGCTAGAGATGCCAAAGCATCAGGGATTTCTGGTGAAGGAGCTTGAAACTCACCTGTGAGAATATATTCTAAGCGAAGTTTCAACCAGGTAATAAATTGAGGATTAGTAGAAATAATCGCGACTGCTGGTTGAGGACATTTTGCCTTCACTTGTGACATTTGGGGTGCTTCCAGAAAAGCTGGTTGCTTAACCACCCAAAAATCAATTTCTTTTTCTTGTTCGTGGTAGTGACGAGTGCGTTCCTTCAGAACTTCCTCCATCGGTTCTTCTTCAAGGAGAAACCGTTGACTTGCCAAAACGTAATAGTATGTTTGCATTTTCATCCTTGGTTAATCTAGTTATTGTGTAGGGCACAGAGGATTGCGCTATGTCCTACACAATAACTAAAATATAAAGTACCTGATTTAGGAATGGAAGGGACAACCACCTTCCTGCTGTTGGACTGTTGTTTGTTTTTGACCGTTTGTTAGCTTTTTGAGGAAGAGACTGTTGTCGAAGTAGTGTTCAATAGAAAGAACTTTTAAATCATCAGTAACACGCGCCAAGCTCATACCGATGACCTCTACTGTCTCGCCTGTTGGTGTATAGTCTTTGTATGAACCGTTAAAAGTTCCCCAATGTCGCCATTTAAATGTAACATTTGGTGGACCAGAGAAAACCTCAAGCACTTCCCACAAAAATCCTTGAGGAAACGCTGTCTGGAAAAGATTGGCTGATGATTCAAAAGTTTCTTCTGAAGCTTTGTACTCTTCTGTATCGCTAATAAACAAATTATAAGTACCACCCTCTACCACATCTGACGCTGTATAAACAGGACCACCATTACTACTCATACGAAACTGTTCGTTCACAACCGATAACCACTGCTGTGGATTGGTTTTAAACGATGCTTCCATTTCAAAGGTTCTGACTAAGTTTTGGACAATCGCTTCTAGTGAACCTTCAACGTGGTTGTATGTACTTTGTTTTGCAAGATTTTCTTTTGAGCGAGAGTAATCTGGGGGGGTTTGATAGCGCCACTGGGCGTCACGACTATGTGCAATCACTGTGTCTCTATCTTGTATCCAAACGGGAGTATTGTTCGACTGTGTTGCGCTCATAAAAAAGTACCGTCAAAGAATAATCTCTGTCTTGAACATATCAAAGACTTTTAGATTTACGCAGTCGAACCCCAAATATTGTTACATTATGCTGTTAGTTGCTTGTTGATTGTTGTTATAGTTGACCCCGCATTGCTAATTTCATCTCACGGACTGCTCTTTCCATACCAACGAGTGCGGCGCGGCTAACAATCGTGTGACCAATATTTAGTTCTTCCATCCCCGGCAAATTAGCCACAGAATAGACGTTCCAGTAGGTGAGTCCATGTCCAGCATTCACTCGTAGCCCTGCATTTATTGCTTGCTCACACCCTTTGGATAGCAAGGCTAATTCTTGCTCGCGACTGGTTTCATCCTTAGCCTCAGCATATCGCCCAGTGTGCAGTTCAATAAACTTTGCTTGGATCTTGACAGAAGCTTCAATTTGTGAGTTTTCAGCATCAATAAACAGACTGACAGGAATATCAGCGCTTTGCAATTTATCAACTACCTGTCCTATTCTATCAATCTGACCAGCAATATCTAGTCCGCCTTCTGTAGTAACTTCTTCTCGCTTTTCGGGTACTAAAGTAACGTAATCGGGTTTGATATCCAGGGCAATACCAACCATTTCATCTGTCGCCGCCATCTCCAAATTCAGATGCGTTCTCACTGTTTGTCGTAAGAGGCGGACATCTCGTTCTTGAATATGTCGCCTATCTTCCCGTAAATGTGCCGTAATACCATCTGCACCAGCTAATTCTGCTAGTACTGCCGCCGCCACGGGATCTGGTTCCACCGTCCGCCGCGCTTGGCGAATCGTGGCGATGTGGTCAATGTTTACACCAAGTGTAGGCAACTTGATTGTCTCCCTATACACAGTCTTCAGGTCTTGATTTTACCAGGGAATATCGGTTGTTTATTTACCTGACTCATGAACCTGGATGTTGCTCTTAACGCTTAACAATTCTTTCTCGCACAGAGGTAGGGTGGGCATTGCCCTTCAAAAAGTATACTTTATAACAATAATCTGATAGGGCAATGCCCACCAAAATTATTAATATTACCCAATATGTCCCAATATCGTCGCTCCTATCTCCCAGGTGGAACTGTTTTCTTAACTCTGGTGACTTACTACCGCACACCTCTATTTTCGGAACTAGAAAATATCTGTCATTTGCGGACTGCTGTCGCCAAGACACGGACTGAAAAACCCTTTGAAATTACTGCAGCAGTCATTTTACCCAACCATATTCATTTCCTTTGGACGTTACCATCAGATGATTTAGATTACTCGCAACGAGTCTCCCGGTTAAAAGTTCTATTTACAAGATTGCTACGGGGTAAAAAGTCATTACCTCAGAATGTTTCAGCTTCGCGACGCAAACACCGAGAGAGTAATGTCTGGCAACGTCGGTTCTGGGAACACACTATTCGTGATGAAATAGATCTGGCAAGGCATTTGGATTACATCCATTACAATCCAGTTAAACATGGGTTAGTATCCTGTCCCCACTTATGGGAGTATTCGAGTTTTCACAGATGGGTAAAAAAAGGCGGATATCAAGCTGATTGGGCTTGTAGCTGTTGTGGTAAAAAGCCCCAAGTTCCAGATTTCGCTGAGATGGTATTTGGTGAATAAGGGTAAGGTGGGCATTGCTCTTAATCTTTTAGAACATATTGCAAAATTTCATAAGCAATGCCCACCCTACGGGCGATCGCATTTCTCGAAGATAGCTTAGAGGTAGGGTGGGCATTGCCCAAAATATTGAAATCTATCAAGAATACAGTAATGCCCACCTTACAGGCGATCGCATTTATTAAGTGAATAAGAGTAAGGTGGGCATTGCTCTTAATCTTTTAGAACATATTGCAAGATTTCGTAAGCAATGCCCACCCTACGGGCGATCGCATTTCTCGAAGATAGCTTAGAGGTAGGGTGGGCATTGCCCAAAATATTGAAATCTATGAGGAACACACTAATGCCCACCGTCGGGGCGATAGCTTCGCTGCAGCATAGCGGCAGATCGCATTTATTGAAGATACTACAAAATGTTAGAATGTTAGATCGCATTTTTCAGGATAGTACAACACATCTGTTTGACGAAATTTTGACAAAATCCGGAAAATAGCACAGTCACATTGTATAAATTCTAAAACAAAAACCCTTCCTGACTCAGCTATGCCGCCAGACTACTCCGGTCAAAATCTCCGAGGGCGCTCTTTTAAAGGTCAAAACCTGACAGGAGCAAACTTTAGCGGTGCAGATATTAGAGGGGCAAATTTTACCAACGCTATTCTCAAAGATGCTGACTTCACAGGTGCTAAAGCTGGATTACAGCGACGTTGGGTAATTGGATTACTCATAATCTCATGGCTGCTGGCAATAATATCAGGATATTTGACATGTATGATTAGTCTATTGCCAGTATACTTTACTGAAACTGAAATAAAAAATCCTCATAATCTTTTTACTAGCATAATCTGCTTATTTGTAGTTGCAGGATTTTTTCTAATCGGTATTCGTAAGGGTTTTACAAAAGATTTAGGAGTTTCAATATTATTCATCAGCTTAATAGTCGCATCAGTTTTCATAACATTCTTTATTTACAATAATGCCTTAAGCTTAATTTCCTTGAAACCTATAGTTTTAAGCTTTTTCTTTGTTGTACCTATAGTTGTACCTATTGCCATAACTTTCTCTTTTTCCCTAGCTTGTATCACGGCTTCAGTATTTATCTTTGCTGGATACATAGCCTATCGTATAACCTGGTTCTTAGCTTCATTTTTAATATTGTCATCAGCAATGTCTGGAAATTTGGTCATTGGTGTAATTGCATTACTTTCTGAACTGGGTATTTACATTGGTTTGGATAGCGTAACAATTGGATACAGAAAGGATACTTTTATACGCTTTTTTGCTATAGCCTTTGCTGCTACAGGTGGAACTAGCTTCCGAGGTGCTGACCTAACTGACGCTGATTTTACTGGTGCAACCCTTAAAAGTACAGATTTTAGAAAGGCGAAACTGGTACGCACTCGTTTTTACGAATCAAAATATCTCTACTTTGCCAGAGTCGGTAATTCGATATTATCTAACTTATCTGTTTTGTTTTTGCTTCTTACAGGCGATGGTAGGGGAAAATCCTATGCTGGTGCTAACCTGAAAGGTGCAAATCTCATAGGCGCAGACTTGAAAGAAGCCAATCTCAAAGGCGCTGACATAACTGAAGCCACCTTCCAACGGGCTTGTTTAGAATCGGCAAACCTAACTCTTACTCAAGCTGTTGGTACTGATTTTACCAGCGCCCAAATGACTGGTGCTTGCGTAGAAGCGTGGAATATTGAAAGTACGAGGCATTAGAACAAGTGAAAGCTTTAGCAGAAGCTGGGAAAAATCCTCAAGAAGGAGCGATGCAAAAGGGAGCGAAAACGGCTATGAAGATTTTAAAAGGTACAGTTGCTGGCTTACCGAGTGCAGCAACATTGGTTGAGGCGTGTAGCAAACTGTTGCCGCTGATTTCCAAGTTTCTGGGTTTAGGCTAAGTATAAAGCTTTTCATACGAAATTGTGTTCTGTTGTAGTAGCTGGCTCTGGGGAGATTGCTACCCTATGGCTGACGCCACGCCAGAAGGCTATCGGGAAGCCGCCCTCCGGGCGTCTACGCTCCACTTCGTTTCACTCGCAATGACGAGAGGTATTACCTTGATCGCACTTCCCCTTCAGCCCTACAAGCAACACCATTTAGGACTTACGCAAGCGTCACAATATAAGGTCAACTGGCACATATATTTCAAACTGAGGTAAATGCTCGTAAATCTTGATTTATAAACGTTATAGTCAAATTATACCCGTGTGACAGTTGGAATAAAAATGTGCCAGTTGCGTAAGTCCTGACCATTGTTCGTTTCCTAATGCATATGCACAGACTTGTTTATTCGTCAAGATTCAGTGAACAATTTATTGAGATAAGAGAGTTGTTCACTTCAACGCAGGATGATCGAAAATTTAGGCAGTTGGACAACTGGAATTTAATCAATTCCAAAAAAGTTGTCGTCTTTTTGATGAAAAATAATTTTTGATTTTTGTTTTTTGATTTTATGAGTTTGTCTGATTTTCCCAATCTCTGGGTACCTTTGGCGCTTTTAGGGTTAATTATCATTGCTGCTGTCTTTTTCAGCCGCAGCAGCTAATATCATGTTGCTGGCATACTAAAAAAGTGAAGTTCGCAGGGAAAGTCGGGGAGGAAGGATAACTGTTGGTTTTTGACTAAGTACTAATAACTAATGATCAAAGAAATAACTAATCACTCCTATTGGAGGTTAAAATAAATCCCGATTGTCTCCCAAAATTTTAAAAGCTTCATGATCTCCAGCAACGATTTTCGACCCGGTGTTTCGATAGTATTAGATGGGTCCGTCTGGCGCGTGGTGGAATTCCTCCACGTTAAGCCAGGAAAAGGTTCTGCTTTTGTGCGGACGAAATTGAAAAATGTTCAAAGTGGAAGCGTGGTGGAAAAAACGTTCCGCGCTGGTGAAACAGTTCCACAAGCTAACCTGGAAAAAAGCATAATGCAGCATACCTATAAAGAAGGTGATGAATACGTCTTTATGGATATGGAAACATATGAAGAAGGCAGATTGAGTGCCTCACAGATTGGCGATCGCGTAAAATACCTCAAAGAAGGTATGGAAGCCAATGTTATTCGCTGGGGCGACCAAGTCCTGGAAGTTGAGTTGCCTAACTCCGTAGTATTGGAAATTGTCCAAACAGATCCAGGTGTTAAGGGTGACACTGCTACTGGTGGTTCTAAGCCTGCAACTTTGGAAACGGGAGCAATGGTGATGGTTCCTTTGTTTATTTCTCAAGGAGAACGCATCCGTATAGACACCCGTGACGATAAATACCTTGGCAGGGAGTAACTTTCTTCTCACCTCTAGATGTAAATCCCAATTTTCATCTATAACAGGGATTCCCATCCCTGCCTAACTATACAAATTCATTTCAAAAGATAAAGTCTCTCTACGACCTAATTGCATGAGGTAAGGAAAACTGTGCCATTGGACTTTAATGAAATCCGCCAACTGTTGACAACCATTGCACAAACGGACATTGCAGAAGTCACGCTCAAAAGTGACGATTTTGAACTCACAGTTCGTAAGGCTGTAAGCGTTCCTCCAATGTTGTCAACAGCACCTCAAGCGGGGTTAGGGGCGGTTGGTACACCAAACACACCAGTTCCACCGCCTATCCCCTTAGTGATGTCGCCTCCGACCGTAACGGGAACCTTGCCAAATCGCGGTATTGACAGCAACACTGGGGGCGTACAGTCACCACCGATTGGTTCTTCTGTCATAGAACAGAAGTTTGTCGAAATCCCTTCCCCGATGGTAGGAACGTTTTATCGTTCGCCGAGTCCAGGCGAAGCACCATTTGTGCAAGTCGGCGATCGCATTAGGAGCGGTCAAACTGTATGTATCATAGAAGCCATGAAACTCATGAATGAAATTGAAGCCGAAGTATCCGGACAAGTCATAGAAATTCTCGTACAAAACGGTGAACCAGTGGAATATGGTCAACCTTTGATGCGAATTAACCCAGATTAAGTATTAATCTATATATCGATGCCTAGTTGTTAAATTTTTAATGAGTCCTTACGGGTCTGCCCTGATGAAACAAGCGTTGCCTGTACCGCCAGAAGTCGTGCAACAAGTGGCTGAATACTTCAGCCTCTTGAGTGAACCTATGCGCCTACGGCTGTTGCATTTGCTGCGAGATGAAGAAAAATGCGTGCAAGAATTGGTAGAGGCAACACAGACTTCTCAGGCTAATGTATCAAAACATTTGAAGGTCATGTGGCAAGCCGGAATCCTTAGTCGTCGCAGTGAAGGAACCTGTGCCTATTACCGAGTTGAAGATGAAATGATTTTTGAATTGTGTAACAGGGTTTGCGATCGACTAGCCTCCAGGTTAGAACAGCAAGCCCGTAATTTTCGGATCTTAAATACCAAGTAATTCTTGAGAAAAACGGGCTAGCCCCTTAGGGGGCGCTACGCAAACGCCCCGCTACGCTAACAAAATGCAGAACACAGAACACAAAATAACTCCACGGGCGAGTCCGCGCTTATTCAGTATTAAACTGAACATTTTTGGTGCAAAGGTACTAAACAAAGTGAATAGACTGATGTCTTAGTATTTACTTTATATTTGGAACACTTAAAACAGAAAGTGAGATTATAATCACATAATCAGCTTTCTGTCAATGCTTAATTCAGAGATGTTATTCTAGATGGTTAAGGCAAAGTGATGCAAAATCAAACCCCAATCGGACAAATATCTGTGGAGAAGCATTTCCCTTTAACGACTGTAGGGGCACTTGCTGTTAATCCTCATGGACAAGTCTTAATAGTCAAAACGACCAAGTGGCGAGGCACATGGGGTGTACCGGGAGGTAAAGTGGAATGGGGCGAAACGCTAGAAGCTGCAGTGAAAAGAGAGTTTCGAGAAGAAGTTGGTTTAGAGTTGACTGATGTACGCTTTGGGTTGCTACAAGAAGCAGTTCTAGATTCACAATTTGTGCAGGAAGCCCATTTCATTATGGTGAACTACTACGCGTTCTCGAAGGGCGAAACCATCACACCCAACGAAGAAATTGAGGAATGGGCATGGGTTACTCCCCAAAGGGCAACAGAGTATCCTCTTAATACCTACACCCGCGTATTGATTTTGGATTATCTGCAAAAGCAAATCGATAAACTATATCACAATAAAGTTCAACAATAATGCTAAAAAAAGCCCTCGTAACCGGCTCGTCGGGAGGAATTGGACGGGCGATCGCCCTCAAGCTAGCGAGTCAAGGATTTGATATCGCATTTCACTATAACCGGAGTGGAGAAGCCGCAAGTAAAGCTAGTGAGGAAGCAGCGACTCATGGAGTCAAAGCGATCGCCCTCCAAGCAGATGTGACCAATCCCGATCAAGCTAAGTCCTTGGTAGAACGTGCAGCCAAAGAACTTGGTGGCTTGTCAGTTGTTGTTAATAATGTTGGCAATTTCCTCTACAAACTAACTAGCGAAACATCAGTAGAAGAGTGGCAGGAAGTTCTTGACTCCAATCTTAATGCCACTTTCTACATTACTCAAGCAGCACTTCCCCATCTTAAAGCATCTCATTGGGGACGGATAGTCAATTTCGCTTGCGCCAGCGCCCAGAATCTAGTGGCGCGCCAGAAAGATACAGGTTATATCATCGCTAAAACTGGTATAATCATCTATACCAAATCTTTAGCTCAGGAGCTAATTAAAGACAATATTACTGCTAATGTAGTGTCCCCAGGAGTCGTAGAAAATTCCATTGGTTTGGAAGAAACGATCCCCAAGCTACCGACAAAACGACCGGCAACCTTAGAAGAAATAAGTAATGCTGTTTGTTTTTTTATTAGTCCCGAGGCAGATTACATTACAGGACAAATTTTGGAGGTATCGGGAGGTTGGAAATTGTAGTAGGAAATTAGTTAGTTTCCGCGACACAATACTTTCCAGACAGTAAAAACATTCATAATTCAATGGTTTGACGAAATCTTTGCCTATTTTGGCAAGATAACTACAAATGCTGTAGTCGAAGATCTTAAAAATAAGTTGAAGCTGATTAAAAGGTCTGCTTATGTGTTTAGTACTTTTCAAAAGTACTAAACACATAAGCTTATTGACCTAGTCTTTCAACTTCTAGTTTGGCATAACAGGTACTGGAAAACCCAAAATTCTTCTTCATTACTAACAAAGTTAAAAATGCTTACTCTCGAAGATATCTACAACATTTATGCAAAGCATCAAGATTCATTCAATGCCAAAGTTGAAGAGTTTACAATTGGAAACAAGCACTTTAATTTTAATTCTAGACAAGCAATTTTAGGAGTCGTTAATCTTTCCACTGATTCTTGGTATAAGAATAGCATTTGTTACAGTTCGGAACAAGCGGTTCGTCGTGGAGTAGTGTTAACAGATCAAGGAGCCGATATTGTAGACATTGGTACTGAGTCTACAGCATTAACAGCCGCAAGAGTTGAAGATTTTCAACAAAAAAGTCAACTTCTACCTGTTCTTAAAACTCTCAATCAAAAAGGTGTGTTGACTTCAATTGAAACCTACTACACGGAAGTAGCTAGAGAATGTTTACGGGCAGGCGCAAATGTCATCAACTTAACTGGAGGTGAGAACAGTCAAGACATTTATCGGGCGGTTTCTGAGTTCGACGCAGGAATTATTATCTGTTATCTTCAGGGAAAAAATGTTAGAGAGGTTGGTGAGTTTACGTTTACTGAAGATCCAATAGATTTAGTATATGATTATTTTGCCAAAGAGATAGAAACAGCCACTAAACTAGGTGTAAGAAAAATATTTATTGACCCAGGAATGGGTTTTGGATATCAAAATTTTTACTACAAACACAAGTCGCAGCGAATTCGATATCAAATCCAAACTCTTTTAAATTCTTTTAGGCTGAGAAAGTTGGGGTTCCCAGTTTGCAATATAGTTCCTACTGCACTGGAATGTTTTGGAGAAGAATTCAGAAGTTCTCAGGCTTTTACGGCAGTTTTAGCAATATTGGGAAAAAGCGATCTCCTCAGAACTCATGAAGTTGCTAAAGTTAAAGGAGTTTTAGATACTCTCAGTTTATTTTAATGTTTATATCTTTCTTTGATGGTAAGTTATTAGGAGCTTCCCTAACCAGCGAATATGTCAAATTTTATGGCGATTGGAAATCAAGATCGATATAAGAGTGCAGTTAACCACTACTTATCCCCCAAAAGGAAAGATAGCGTCAAAAGCGAATGGGAGGAACTGTTTTCATGCACAGTGATTGGTCAGGCTATCCAAAAACTAGAACAGACATACTCTCCTAAATCATTACGGATTATGGATTTTGGATGTGGAATAGGTGGAGGATTGGTTTTAGTTCAAAATGCTTTGGATTATGTCGGACTTCACGGTAAAGATATCTACTATTTCGGTTTGGATAACAGCTTGGAAATGGTTAAAGTAGCTGAAAAAAAATGGGAAGACACTCCCAATGTCAATTTTCAAGTAACTGATTTTAGGTTCAACATTCCAGACCAACCAACAGAAATTTATTTATCTTGTGGTGTCCCCTATTCCCATCTCACAAAAGAAGAAACCCGACATACTTTAGAAAATATATTTAGGGTGATTAAAAAAAATCAAACCCAATCTCTAGTGGTTATTGATGTTTTAGGACAATACTCAATAGAATGGGTATCACAGTGGAATCACAGTCGTTGGCCTTATCGAATGAGCTTTTTAGCAGAAGGGCAAGAGCAAGAATCCATGATGATGACTTGCTACTACAGTCCTGAACTGAAGCAAATGATCCATGAAGCTGCCGAACAGGAGAATTGTAAAATTTCTGACCTGGAGTTTTTTGATCGATCAATTATGGTCGGACGTCATACATCAACCCGAGAATATAATCCTGTTATCCCCCCCTATCGTGAAGTGATTAACTCCTTGTACAAATCTGAGGACATAACAGATTTTCAAGAATTACTGTTTCGGTGTGAATTGCCTCTTGCACCATCTCCTGTGAAGGAGTTCTTCGAGAAATTTTCTCAAATGTGGAATCAGTTGGTTCTGGAAGCGGCGGAATTTTGTGGGGAACATCTTAATATTCAAGATAACATTTCATTGCCAGAACAAGCGGCAGAATTGAAACAAGAATTATCACGGCTTCAAGAAAGTAACTTTGATCATGGCAATTTTCGTGCCAATTTTGTTGAACCAACTTTAGCCAAGTATTTGTGTCGGTTGGAATCAAGCGCACAACCCGGTCTGGGAGTAGGTCATACTCTGATTGCTATACTTTCTGTAAATGGAAAAGACTGATCAAATGTGAGAATTTTTATCTAAGGTTAATAGACTCGTCCGACATATAAACTCTGCACAACAAAGTAGTAGAAGAGGAAAGAAAAATCCACTACTTAGAAAGAAAAATAAGCATTGTGCTTTGTTATATCCACAAACATTCACTAGGAATAAAACAAATTCAAGCTTATAAAAAAAGATGCTCGCGTGTGTGGCGGCTGCTTTGTACTATCGCTTTTTCTACTAGTAGTTCTATCTTTTTCTACTTTGAACTATCAGTAACGATGTAGATATCTGATTGCTATAGGACTCCTATTTGATTTTTGAAAAAAACTCCGTACACCTTTATTGCTTCTTCCCTGTTAAGCCTTCCCTGTTCTCTGCCCTGACGAGTTAGTATGGCTCCGCCACGCAAGCTAACAGAAATCAAACCGGATTCCTATATATTAACTGAATGTCTGCAAGACTTAGTTTTAAAGCCTTGCATAAACTTTGTTTGCAGTTTTCGGAGGCGTCTAAGTGTCAAACGAACGGTGTGACAATCTTTAGATTCAACAAAGTTATCTTTCTGTGAAAAATTATGAAGATACTGGATCGATATTTTGACGGTGTGATCTTTGACATGGATGACTTAATACTTGATAATGGCTCTTGGTATAAGCATGCATATCAATATGCAGCTAGCCAATTGGGCTATTTTATCAATGATGAATGTTATGCTCAACTGTTAGGAATTCCTCATGCTGAATGCGATAAAATATTGAGTAAAACTTTTGGAGAAAAGTTCTCAGTCGAGATTTTTAATCAACTTTTACAACAGCAATATCAGGAAACGCTAAAGAAAAAAGGCGTAAAGTTTAGAGATGGATTTGAAGCTTTGTTCTCTTATTTGGAAAAACAGGGGGTTTCTATAGGTTTGGCAACCAGTTCAACTTGGGAACACGTAAAAATGCATCTCAGTCAAACCCGTTATTTACAAGGCTTTAATGTAATTTGTACCGCCGATCAAATCCAACGGGGAAAACCCGATCCTGAAATTTATACCTTAGCAAGTCGTTGTATGAATCGTCAGCCAAAGAATATAGTAGTATTTGAAGATTCAAATAACGGTATCAGATCTGCTGTTGCTGCTGGATGTATGGCTATTATGGTGCCTAATCAAGCATTACCAGACGAGGACGTAAAGAAAAATGCCTTCCTTGTTTTATCTAGTTTGGCTGATGCTATTGCGTTAATGCATTAGACATTTATAACAATGAGTTTGAAATCCCAATGAAAGGGTGGTTGATTTTTAATTTTTGGAGAAGTCTAATATTGAGTTTGACGAATCTGTGTTGATGATATCTGCTCCAAAAATATTCCCAAGCAATGTACACAGAAGCTAAATTCAGTTTTGAATAACTCCAGAACAATCAACCTTTTGAACGAGTTGGGAGATCGGCATGCCTGAGACGGGTTCTATCCAATCAGGAGCAATTTCGGCTAATGGTATCAAAACAAAGGCTCTTTCTGTCATCCGTGGATGAGGGATTTGCAGATCGGGTGTCTCTAAAATTAAATCATCAAACAAAAGTACATCCAAATCTAGGGTTCTTGGTCCCCAACGTTCTTGACGTACCCTACCAAACTCTTGTTCAATTCTCAGCAGAGTCTCTAACAATTTCTGGGGACTTAACTGGACTTCTAATAGGGCACAGCCATTGAGATAATCTGGTTGTGATGGTCCTATTGGTTTTGTTCTATACCAACTAGAATGTGATATTACCGTAATATCTGGAATTTGATCCAGTTTTTCTAGGGCAGCTTCTAAGATGGCTTGGGAGTTGCCAAGGTTACTCCCGAGAGCGATCGCGCTAAGTGAAAGCTGTGTCATTGCAAGTTTTTCAAAAGTTTAAGACGATAGCACTTATTTTTAGAGTTTAGACTAGTTTTGCTTATCAAACTGCCAAACTCTTATTTACACAGACTTTCCTGATTTTTAGGTATGTTTGGATTCCCAACTCTAAAATGCTTGCTACTTCGCCTTACACCCCTGTGTTTCTTCAAAGGGGTAATTTGTCAAGTATCATATCTTGCCCAACGCTTGCTTGCCCAAGGCTTGATTGATCATCGTCTGAAATAACTCATCTAAAGAAATTCCCACTTTGTTCGCCGTACAGGCAACCACAGCGTTGTGGTCAAAAATACAAAACAACCCGGCTTCTAAGAACCAAGGTTGTCCCTGTGGGTCGATTCGGAAGTCAAATAAACTATAATGGCGACAGCCCAAAGCCAAATGACACTTCTTAACTTCTTGCTGAACCTTTTGGGTGATCGGGTCATTAATATCTACAATCCAACCAGGGACATAATTCTTAGCAGTTGAAGCCAAGTCGCCCTCGATGGGTATCTTGAATTTGTCAGTATAGCTGCGGATGGGTCTGACTTCGGGGTCTATCATATACTCTTCCATAGGTAAACCGATGAGTTCCCCATCTTTGACAATGGCACCGCATCTGACTTCTCGACCGGCTTCAATGAATGTCTCTACGATCACCTCCGAAGCAAATTCAAATGCTTTCTTGAGGGCAGCGTCATACTCACTAGCTTCTTTGACTAAGGACACCCCTAAAGAGTTGTCGGCATTTGCGGGTTTGATGACTGCTGGAGGTGTAATTGTGGGAACGTCTCCTTTGCGGAGCACTTCTCCAGAAGGAACTTTGACCCCTGCTGCTGCGACAATTGCTTTGGTTTTGGCTTTGTGAGCTGTTAATGCCATGATATCCGGAGTATTTCCTATGTAAGGGATCTTAAGCAAGTCAAATAGTGCGCGGTACTCAATCATTCCAGGCAGACAAAACATTTGTGGCAACATAACGTCAATGTTTTGCGCTGTTATAAACTGTATAGCTTCTAACAGAGAAAGCGGTTTGGCGACAGCAATATCTTCAAGACTCAGAGAGGAAGGAAATCGCCACAGACCATCAGGTGTGATGTATGCAATTAAAAATTCGTAGCGCGATGGATTTGCCGTAGCTACCAGACAGCTATGGGCGTAATTGCGTGACAATTCACGGTAAAAATCACTGGATGGAGATCCTGCTACATGAAGGATACGAAGTACTGACATGATTCATCTTCTTAGGTACTGTTATACAGAATATAATAATTTTGACAACAAGCCCTAAGCAGTAAACATTTCAGGTCAAAGCCCTACGGCAGGGTGTAAGAGTCTAAGGGTGTGAAGGGCGTTTGTGCAGCACCAAAGTCTGCCGGGGGGATACTCCCCCCGGCGGACGCCCCGTAGGCTGAGTGTAGGGGCTTATAGGTGTAAGTTTTTACACTTAAACAGAGTTGTAAAAATAATCATACGTTGGATTTTAATATAGGGTGCTTTATTTCCGCGCCCTGTATACTAGTTCTGGTCAGCAAAATGATATAGCAATCCTAAATCATTTATAAACAATTCCTGTTAAGCGTTCCCTGTTTAAGCGTTCCCTGTTAAGAGCCCTCATGGGAGAATTTACAATCTCATTTAGGACTGCTATATTTATTTTTTAACCCAAAAGCCCGTTTCTATCCTGCCTGAACCGAAAAAACAATAGACAAGATTGCAAAAATAATAATTGCTACTGTTGTGGAGAAAGGAGAAAAGTTAAAAGGGAAAGGTTTTTTCATATTCTTTTCCCCTTTGCCTTTGCCCCTTACAGTTGAAGAATTCTTACGAAAATTCATCCCCTGGTTTCAACTGGGGGATGAAACTGTTTACCTAACTTACAGTGAATAATTTTTATCAAAGCTTTCACGTGTCAATGGCTGTTCTAACTCCAGACCTTCGCCGCCTAAAGTTTCTAAAGGTTTGCCGTTTACTTCAATGTAGACTTTGGCATTCTTATCTACAGCCGTAGCGGTGTAGAGAACTTGCCCCACGCGACCCATCATAGAAGAACTACCACCTCCACTTTCAAATTCTTCTGATAAATTGACATGGACACCATCACTTGCTGCCTTAACACCCAGTAGCTTTGTTCCTTGTGGAATTGTGGTAGTTTCGCTGCTTTCTGTTGGTCCAGCTAATAACTGTTGGAAAGCTCCTTCTAAAACTTCGTTAGGCGACTTCCCAAGAGCTTTGACTTGAACTGTTTGGGGAACCAACTTAAACCCACTACCTGTATCTTGCAGCCAAAAAACTTCAGCCTTTTGCTCATCACCCACCTTGTTTGCTGATACTGGAGGTTGACTTAGTGCTGGAACAGGGATTTGTACAGGGGGATTATTAGGAGGAGCAATACGAGCACTATTATTATTATTATTATCTGCGGGTTTGCTGGCAAAAAAAGCTATACCACCACCCACTGCAATAACCGCTGCTGTTATAGCTGCAATAATACCTGGAGAGAAACGGTTAGATCCTTGCTGTTCTTTCATATTGAAAACCTACCTTTAGGCTGAAATAGTATTTGTATGAGGAGAAGCCTGGTTAACGACGATACTTATAAACTAGGGGTTTCCAAAAACCTAGAAGATGGCTCTACTCGCAAAAATGCGGCAATCTCTAACTCTTCTGGTTTCATATTCAATTTTAGGATTCGCACTTGTAGACCGTCACCTTCCAGATTGCTTAAATCCAATCGTTTATTGAGATTGTTCACAACTGTGTTGACAAATTGAGGTGGAACCTGTTCTCCATTGGCTGCCACAATTGGGTTAACTAACTGGATATTCCTGCCACCAACGATACGAAATCCTGATTCCACCCTAATTAACAAGGGCTTATCCAGACTTCTATCCTGTAATTCTACTTGGGCACTCAAGCGGTTGTCGGCTAAAAATTTTACATTTGGATTGGTAAAATGATAGACATAATTCTTCTGCGCTGTGTTTGAAGAACCGCCTGTGTTAATTTTTAGCTTTTGTAACATCACCAGAAATTGAGGTGATTGTATGAGTTTATTGATATCCTGTTGAGTTAACACCAAACGGACACCAGCTTGTAAAGGTCGTTTGAATAATGGTCGTTTTTTTCCCAGACTGCGCGGTTCTAATTCAATTGCATCAGTTTCCAATTCTAAAGCTGCAATCCGAATGTCTTGCCACTTCTTGAGTTGCAAAGAACGCGCTGCAACACGCACCTTTTCTACCTTGCCTTGCAGCAATTGGTGAGTAGCGGCATTGTCAACTCGCACTTGCAATTGTTCTACTTGAGCCAACTGAGAACGGATAGCATTTTCAGCCGTCTGATCAACCACCAGTCCTACCGGAGTCACTAACCCTAACAAGCCAGATACAAGGAGTATGAAGAATTCCATGTTTTCGTTTGTGATAGTGGTATTCAGTTACCAGTTATCAGTTACCAGTTACCAGTTACCAGTTTTCACTGTTCACTGTTCACTGTTCACCGATTGAATCCACTGCTTTAGTGTAGATACAACGTCAGCGATCGCAATTTCTTGTGATTTACGACTTTTTCGTTCCACAACTTCGACTTTGCCATTGGCGATCGCTCGTCCGGTGACAATTCTGTATGGAATGCCAATCAAATCTGCATCTTTGAATTTTACTCCTGCCCGTTCATTACGGTCATCTAGTAAGGTTTCAACTCCTGCTTGATTGAGTTGGGCGTACAGTTTTTCGGCGATCTCCACTTGTTGGGCGTCGTTGATGTTAGGAATTGTAACAATCGCGTGATAAGGTGCGATCGCCACTGGCCAAATAATTCCATCTTTGTCGTAAGATTGCTCTACAGCAGCTTGAGCCAAGCGTGACACACCTACACCAAAACAACCCATCAGTAGAGGTTTTTCTTCACCCTGTTCGTTGGTATAAGTTGCACCCATTGCGATGGAATACTTAGTGCCCAGTTGAAATATGTGACCTACCTCGGTCCCACGAGCACTTTCTAGGGTTTGCTCTGGGTTGTGCTTTGCGCGATCGCCTGATCTTGCTTTACGCACATCTACTATAATTTTTGGTAACTTAAATTGCTCACCCCAATTTGCCCCGACGACGTGGTAGCCAGATTCATTGGCACCCGTGACAAAGTTTTTTAAATCAGCTGCTGTTTTATCGACCAAACGTAAAAAGCCTGGTGCTATATTCTTCACAGATTTAATATAATCATCCGCAACATCAGGAGCAATGTAACCCAAGGGCAAAGGCTTACTAGCCCATTTCCCTTGAGCTTCTGTATCTGGTACTGCAAGTTTAATCACTGTTTTCGCATCGTACTTCGGAGCTAACTTTGTCAATTCATTTTGTAACTTGACATCATTAACTTCTTGGTCACCTCGGATGCTCACCAGCACTAATACTGATGTTCCATTATCAAAAATTGTTTCGTAAAGAACGTTTTTCACAAGTTGGGTGGAGGAACATTTCAAAAATTCACAGACTTTCTCAATTGTTTCCGTCCCTGGTGTTTCTCGTTTTTCGTAATTGGTAAATGCAGAGGGTTGCGCGTCTGGTGGTAAAGAAACTGCTTTTTCTACGTTCGCCGCGTATTGCCCATCTTTAGTGTAGAGGACTTCATCTTCGCCTGCTTCCGCCAGCACCATAAATTCTTGAGAAGCAGAACCACCTATTGCACCAGAATCGGCTTGGACGTCACGAAAAGCCAAGCCAGACCGCCGCAGTATATTACTGTAGGCGATGTGCATATCCTGATATGTTTTTTCTAGACTTTCTTCATCTACGTTGAAGGAGTAAGCATCCTTCATGATGAATTCTCGTCCGCGCATCAAACCAAAACGGGGGCGAATTTCATCACGGAACTTAGTTTGAATTTGGTAGAGCAGCTGTGGTAGCTGACGATAGGAACGAATCATATCACGAGCAATTGTCGTGATGACTTCCTCGTGAGTTGGTCCTAGGGCTTGTTCCTGCTCGCGACGATCTTTGAGGGCGAACATGATACCCTCAGCTTTGGTGTAGGTGTCCCAGCGTCCAGACTCCTTCCACAACTCAGCCGGTTGAAGTTGGGGTAAGAGACATTCTTGTCCGCCAGCGGCGTTCATTTCTTCCCGGACAATTTGGGAGACTTTTTGCAGTACTCGCCACATGAGCGGAAGATAGGCATAGACACCGCTACCGATGCGACGAATGTATCCTGCACGAAGCAAAAGTTTATGACTGGGAATTTCAGCATCTGCTGGATCATCCCTGAGTGTGAGAAATAACATTTGTGACAGTCGCATCGTTTGTCCCCTTTCCAAATTCGATCATCTCTATTTCAGTTACAGTTTAAAATGAAGGCTTGCAGCTTCAGGAGCAAATTACCTTGCCTGATGTCGTTTATCAAGCACAGCCACCCCTAGAATTTATCCCTCCAGCGCTAGACCCCTGGTTTTTACGAGTTTGCCAGTTGTTCCTACCCAGCTTAATACACTGGAGAACGGCAATTAGTCATATTGAAGCAGACAACCCGGAAGTATTGCTGAATCTTTATCGCCAGTTTCAGGATCGCAAAATCCGTTTTTTAATCGCATTTCGTCATCCCAAGGCAGAAGATCCACTTTGTCTGGTGTACTTGCTTTCCCACATTTTGCCAAAGCTAGCACGACACAAGGGTGTAGTGCTACAGCCTCCGATTCACGCTCATTTTATCTACGACCGGGGAATTCCTCTATGGGCTGGTTCTTACATTGGCTGGGTTGCTTCACGCTTGGGTGGGACGCCTATCGTCCGAGGTAAGGCAGATTGGACGGGGTTACGATCAGCGCGTGATTTGTTTGCCAATGGTCAGTTCCCGATGGCGGCTGCACCAGAAGGAGCCACGAATGGTCTTTCAGAAATTGTCAACCCATTGGAACCCGGCATTGCTCAACTCGGCTTTTGGTGTGCTGAAGATTTGCACAAAGACAATCGACATGAGCAGGTTTTTATTGTACCAGTTGGAATTAAATATAGTTACATCTCTGCTCCTTGGGATGCGATCGCCAAACTTTTAACCGAATTGGAAGTGAACAGCGGTGTACCTGTAGACGCACAAAGCCACTCACAACAGAGCACTTTCGACTCTCTCTATCCACGCTTGTTTCGTTTAGGCGAACATTTATTGTCTTTAATGGAAAAGTTTTACACGCGGTTCTATCATCAAAAACTGCCTCTGCAAGAAGAAGCAAAAGATGTCAATGAACTGTTGGCATCTCGTCTGAACGCTTTGTTAAATATTGTGTTACAAGTTGCCGAACAGTATTTTGACTTACAACCCAAAGGAAATTTTAATGATCGCTGTCGTCGCGTAGAACAGGCTGGCTGGAATTATATTTTTCGTGAAGAATTTAAGGATGTCAAAGCACTCTCACCTTTAGAACGCGGTTTAGGCGATCGCATTGCCGAAGAAGCCAATTTGCGGATGTGGCACATGAGGCTGGTGGAAAATTTCGTTGCTGTCACAGGTAAATACGTACGAGAAAAACCCACACCAGAACGCTTTGCGGAGACAACCTTACTGATATGGAATATGGTGACTAAAATCAGAGGCGGTAGCCCTTCACATTACCGAACACTTGGCAAGCAAGAGGTAAAAATAACAGTAGGTGAGCCGATATCTGTTTCTGAACGTTATCCAAATTATCAGGCAAGTCGTCAAGGTGCAAGGCAAGCGGTTGCTGATTTAACGAAGGACTTACAACTGGCGATGGAGGATTTGATAAGGTAGTGTTCCGCTTGTGGCTAATCCTTCACTGTAGAATATACTCTCCCCATGAGTCAACGTACGCCTGGTTTAATTGCAATCATTTGCTACAAGTTTTTTACAGCTATACTATTCCTTCTCAGTGCGATATCGATTTTTTTGACCTTAAAACATCGTCAAGAGTTACAACAGTTTGCTGATTCACTCGAACTTGCTTCTAAGCAAGGAATTATAGCTTGGGGTGTGAACAAAATCTTAAATTTGAACCCAAAAACTCTTCAGTTTGGTGGGGTTGTGACAGCAGTTTACGCAGTCGTAACAATAATTGAAGCTGTAGGACTATGGTTAAAGAAGGCTTGGGCAAGGTGGCTAGTGATAGGTGTGGTAGGAATCAGCATTCCACCCGAAATTTATGAATTGATTAAAGGATTTTCCTTGCTCAAGTTACTTGCCTTTATCATTAACATTGGAATTTTTATCTATCTTCTACGAGAAGTTCCTAACGATAGAAAGGCTCATCAATAGCAATCTAATTTGTACAGTTATTTTGACGCTGACGCCTAGATATTAAGGGAAAAATGGAGAAATTACAAATGCAAAAACAGCCCAACCAATACAAAGCATGCTCGCACATTGGGCTGATTTTGAGTGATGATGAAATTGCCCAGATTGATAAGTTTATCAACCTTTACCTGAACTAAAAGCCAGTCGTTAAAAGTCAGGAACTCATGACTTATGACTCATCACGAGAACCTAAGAAGCTGTTTCCCTAGCTGCCCCGTAACCTAGCTTTTTTGGAGACACTGAAGTCTCGCGACGTCCTGTCCGCAGTTTGGGCTTGGGACTGCCACGTTTTTCTCCTTCTGTGTTGTTGGTGTCGGATGAAGACCAAGAGGAGCGGGGGCGATCAGAAGACAACTCACCACGACGATTTGAGCGCAGTCTGGGTTTGGGAGTTGGCGGTACGAGATCTTCTTCTGTAATGTCTGGTTCTGATTGCAGCCAAGCAGGACGGGTTTGGTCGTAAGCAATTTGCAACGCTGCTGCAGCGATCGCCTGAGCATCGTATTGTTCAATCAGCTCACTTACCATTGGTAAAAATGAAGCTAAACGCTCACCTGCCAATGCTTCTCGCACTTGAGTTTGCAATTTCTCTATCTGCCGCGCTTCAATTTGTGTCCGTGTAGGAATCGACAGCACTTGCCAAGTCTGCCGATTATGGCGTTCAAACACTTGCTGCTTGCGTCGTTCAAAAGGCTGCACCAGAGAAATGGCTGTACCTTCTTTACCAGCTCGACCAGTACGACCAATCCGGTGAACATAGGTTTCTACGCTATCGGGTAAGTCAAAGTTAATCACGTGAGACAACTGGTCAACGTCTAAACCTCGTGCTGCAATATCCGTTGCAACGACCCACCGTACTTGACGATTGCGGAACCGTATCAATAACCGTTCCCGCGCTTGCTGCGACAAATCACCGTGATATTCATCCACACTATGACCAGCTGCTTGCAGTTGATTGGTGAGTTCTGCTGCTGTACGTCTAGTGCGAACAAATATTAAAGCCGATTCTGGGTCTTCCATTTCGAGAATTGGCTGTAATGCTTTGGCTTTTGTCCAGTGGCGGGGTACAACATAAGCCACCTGATTAATTTTGTTAGGAGCGGCTTTTGGCTGCTCAACAGTTACTGTGACCGGCGAACGTAAGAACTTGTTGACTAATTGACGAATTGAGGGAGGCATTGTTGCCGAGAATAGAGCTGTCTGGCGGTCTTTGGGGGCTTGAGAGAGAATTTTCTCTACATCGTCGATAAAGCCCATGCTTAGCATTTCATCAGCTTCATCCAACACAAACCATTTCACCCGATCCAGCTTCAAACTGCCTCGATCAAGCAAGTCTATCACTCGCCCTGGCGTACCTACTACCATATGAACGCCGCGTTTGAGTTGTAACATTTGACGATCTATCGATTGACCACCGTAGATTGCTAAAACCCGCAAATCTTGGTTTGCAATAAATTGATTGATCGCATCGTGAACTTGAATAGCTAACTCACGAGTTGGTGTTAGAACCAAAGCTTGGACAGCTTTTTGAGTCACATCCACCTGATCTATAATTGGCAGGGAAAATGCTGCTGTTTTTCCTGTTCCAGTTTGTGATTGACCTACGACATCACGACCTGATAACAGGTGTGGAATTGCTTGCGCTTGGATGTTTGTTGGTGCGCTAAAGCCTAGTTTTTCTAATAGCTGAGCAGACTCTTGTGAAATTCCTAAATCTAAAAACGAAAGATTCATTAACTCTCCTATATGTTCATTTGGTTTTTTGATGAGTCATTTGTGATGTCTCAAAAGACAAATAACTCCTAGCGTATGCCTATGACAAGTCTTTTGACGTTTAAAGTCGCGTACACTTTGTGATGAGCGACACTCGCCAGATAGTTGAAAACTTTCCTTGGCAACGGCTGGCTCACAAATGACAACTTAGTTGGTGACAACGTGACCATAAAGGTCGTAAGCATCAGCTTTTTGGATAGCTACTGGTACGATGGTTCCTAACCGTGCTTCTCCATGAACAAATACCTGCCCGTCTACTTCTGGGGAAAACCTGCCAGAACGACCAACTAACTGTCCTGTTACAGGATTTTCTTGTTCAATCAGAACATCAACGACTTTGCCAATTTCAAGTTGATTTTTCTTTAAAGAAATCGGCTGTTGGAGTTCCATGATTACGTTCCGCCGCTCATCCATGACGAATTGAGGCAGCTGATTTGGTAGGTTGTAGGCAGGTGTTCCTTCTTCTTTTGAAAAGGTAAACACACCCACATGGTCAAATTCATGACGCTGGATGAACTGCGACAGATGCTCAAAATGTTCCTGTGTTTCTCCTGGAAAACCGACAATCAACGTCGTTCGCAGCACAGCTTTTGGTAATGTCTCTTTTATGCGTTCGATAATCCCATCGTTCACCCGTCCTTGCCAGGGACGATTCATAGCGCGGAGAATGTCTGGATGGGAATGCTGCAAGGGCAAATCCAGGTAAGGTAAGACGTTAGATGTCTCACCAATTGCTGTTATCACATCTGGGGTAAGTCCGGTTGGATAGGCATAGTGTATACGAATCCACGGCACATTGACTTTCCCCAAAGCACGAAGTAATTCAGCTAATTTCGGCTTGCCATAAATATCAATACCGTAATTGGTGGTAATTTGGGAAATCAAAATGATTTCTTGTACACCTTGACTTGCTAGCTGCTCTGCTTCGGTAACGATTGATTCTATGGTACGCGATCGCTGGTTTCCCCGCAGGTGGGGGATAATGCAAAAAGCACATCGGTAATCACAACCTTCAGCAACCCGCAGGTAAGCCACTCCTTCTGTTGTGGTGCGATAACGGGGTGTGGTCTCATCAGCAATGTAGGTTGGCTGTGAACTAACGAGCTTAACCCGCTTACCTTGTTCTACTTGCTGAATAACATCCACTATTTTGTGATAATCCCCGCTTCCCACCACTGCTACTGCCTCAGGCAACTCTTCCAACAACTGTTCTTGGAAGTGCTGCGCCATACAGCCTGTGATAACTATTTTTTTATCTGCCTCTGCCAGTTCTACTAAAGTTCTAACAGATTCTTCTCTTGCCGCTTCAATAAAACTACATGTATTAACTATAACATATTCTGCTAACTCTTCATTAGAATCTACGCCGTACCCTGCTTCTACTAGCAGTCCGAGCATATGTTCTGTATCTACTCTATTTTTCTCACAGCCTAAGTGAGAAATTGCAATTGTTGGCTTGTCACCCATATTCACAAAAATCTTTAGGTTTTTTCATGTACTTCAATGGTTTAAGGGCTAGTTTTTTGCTTCAAACATCATGAGGTTGGTAAAAACCTCCTAATTTTGCTATGACTTTCTAGTTATATACAGCCTCAGACAGCTATGACCATGATCAAGATAGAGTTCATGCTATGATAGCTCTATTAATCTGTTGGTCAAGAGAAAATAAGCAACAGTTTGATAAGTTTGACACTAGTCGTTAATCTTTGTTTATAAATTGCCTGTTGGTATTTTACATTACCGTTACGTGTGTGTTGTTAATTTACCTCTTGGGAAGCCACTCTCGATTTAGAAATTGGTCAGGTTAATGATTGCAATTGTTCACCTCCCCAGAACCAACTGTGTGTGGCGCTTTTTGAGAAGTCGCTACCCTAAGGAAAATAGCGCGTTAAAACGCCTGCATAACGGTAATGCTATCCCTCCATTCAGCCAATGCCTGAAAGAAGTAATAGGCGAGATGCCTTATCCACGGGAAGCTGCCTCGCGTTTAGTGAGTGGCAAACTCCTCTTGTGTGTCAACATTATCTTAACATATCTTATGGAAAGTTGACTGCCACATTCCATCCTAAGGAGGAGGTAGACGATTCTGGAGCCAAAATCAAATAAAACAGTACTGGCAAGTCGTCGGAAATGCTAGTTGGCTGCAAATAACAAATAGAATTGTTTAACGATTTAGTTGAAACAAATCGTGATAAAAAGCAAACTTAATTAATTAGTAGTGAATTATGAGTCAATAGTCAATAGTCACCAGTGATAATAACAAATGATAAATGACTAAGGACTGATGACTCCGCAAAGCGGGTTAAAGACGTGGACTTATATCAGCTATTTAAAACCCGAACACCAATTATAGGCGTAGTTCACCTACTACCGTTACCTACTTCGCCCCGTTGGGGAGGTAGCCTCAAAGCAGTCGTTGACCGTGCCGAGCAAGAAGCAACAGCCCTGGCAAGTGGAGGGGTTGACGGTATTATTGTAGAAAATTTTTTCGACGCGCCGTTTGCTAAAAACCAGGTCGATCCAGCAGTTGTGAGTTCAATGACTATGTTGGTACAGCGGATACAAAATATGGTAACGCTGCCTGTAGGTATAAATGTTTTACGGAACGACGCTAGAAGTGCAATGGCGATCGCCAGCTGTGTCAGAGCGCAATTTATCCGCGTTAATGTCCTCACAGGTGTCATGGCAACTGACCAGGGTATTATTGAGGGAGAAGCTCATCAACTCCTGCGCTATCGGCGGGAGTTAGGCAGCGATGTCAAAATATTTGCTGATGTGTTGGTCAAGCACGCTCGTCCCTTGAGTGCTGTGAATCTCACCACAGCAGTGCAAGACACCATTGATCGCGGTTTGGCAGATGCGGTAATTATATCTGGCTGGGCAACGGGTCATCCTACAAACCCAGAAGATTTGGAATTGGCGTCTTCTGCTGCTAACGGCACTCCAGTGTTTATTGGTAGTGGAGCAAGTTTAGAAAACATTGCTACACTGATACAGGCGGCAGATGGTGTGATTGTTTCCAGTGCTTTGAAACGCCACGGTCGTCGTGAGCAACCGATAGATCCAAATCGAGTTAGTCAGTTTGTAGAAGCTGCACGTAAAGGTTGGAACTCTAAAGGTGAAACAAAATCAACTTCCGAGCTAAAGCTACACTCGTAACTGAGGAACGGGGAATTGGGAATGGGGAACAAGTAGTCGCTAGTAGTTACTTAAGAAGTAATGAGTAAAAAAAACTAATGACTAGCAACCAACAACTCATACATTCCAATTTCCTATTCCCAAATCCTAGTCTTTTATTCCCAATTCTTTATTGCAGTTTATGAGTCGCCGTCGTTCTATTCCCTGGATTCATAAAAAGTCGCGGATCTTAATTGCCGTGATCGCATCTTGTGGTGCATTAACAACAGCTTATCTGACTGTCGTTAAGTTGACACAAGCATCTGCCGCTTGCCCCACCAAGAGCTGTGATTTAGTACTTTCTAGCCCCTATGCGACAGTTTTGGGGCTACCTCTAGCTTTGTTTGGCTTCCTAGCTTACGCCAGCATGGCAATCTTCGCTTTGGCTCCTTTAGCAGTTGATCCAGCGAAAAATAAAAATAGCCGGACAAAGCTGGAAAATGTGACATGGTTGCTGCTTTTGGCAGGTGCGATCGCCATGTCTATCTTTAGCGGCTACTTAATGTATCTGTTATTTTTCACAATCAAAGCACTTTGTCTGTACTGTCTTGCTTCGGCTGTATTCTCCCTGACTCTGTTAGTGCTAACTATTATTGGTCGCACATGGGATGATATTGGGCAAATTTTCTTTACTGCCATTATTGTTGGCATGGTGACGCTCATTGGGACTTTAGGCGTTTATGCCAATGTAAATAACCCTAATGCTAGAACTAGCTCGAATGGAGTGAGCTTAGAACCAAGCGGAGATCCAACAGCTGGTGTTGGTTGGCCTATTACCACGACTTCTGGTGAAGCAGAAATTGAGTTAGCACGTCACTTAACCAAAATTGGTGCTAAAGAATACGTGGCTTGGTGGTGTCCTCATTGCCACGAACAAAAGCAACTGTTCGGTAAACAGGCGTATCCAGAAATTCAAAAAATTGAGTGTGACCCGCAAGGTAAAGATGCTCGTCCAGATTTGTGCAAAACAGCGGGTATTCAAGGCTTTCCCACTTGGATAATTAAGGGTAAACAATATCCCAACGTACAGCCATTAGAGAAATTAGCTCAAATTTCTGGCTATCAAGGTCCACGCAATTTTAACAATTTTCCTGGTGCTTTTAAATAGTTTCCAGTTAATCTAACCCACCCTGGCTTCGTCGCCTGAGGGTGGGTTATGCCAATTCAAAATTCAAAATGGACTGCGTCCCGCTGCGCTAACAAAATTCGTCTTGAAAAGTTTTGCGCCGGGAAACCCCTATGGCTAACGCCACGCCTTATACCGTTTTACTTTAAAGTTGATACAAATGGGGAGCAGGGAGCACCCGAGCAGGGAGCAAGGGGAAAGAATTAGAAACCAATCATTTGTATCAGGGATTTAGTGAAATGGTATTACGGCTATCGGGGAGAACCTGAGCCCTATGGCTAACGCCACGGCTGCGCCTAACGGCACGGCCCCGTGCCGAACGGTTCCGCTAGCCCCTAAAAGGGGCGCTGCGCAAACGCTTTAGACCTCTGGGCGTGCGCTTTGCGCATACGCCAGATGCCTGCTGAGGGAAAACGCCAGGTGCTACAACGGGGGGAACCCCCGCAACGCACTGGCTCCCCTCCCGCAGCACTGGTCTCACCGGACACGCAAACTTTTCGCAAAATAAAGAAAGCCGAGACGAAACTTGGGTTTGAGAATGTGTATCTGTCGCATTCTTTTTTCAAATTGGTATTACTTTACTCGCTCAAAACTGGAGATTTCCACCAGTTGTTTTGTTGTATAAGCGTGTGGACTTGCCAGTCAGGGTCTAGTTGAGGATAATCTAGACGGTAATGTCCTCCCCGGCTTTCGGTTCTAAAGGCAGCGCTTTTAAGAATTAAAATACCGATATCTAGTAAATTGCGAGTTTCCGCCCACAAACGTAATTGCCGTTCAACGTCAGGTATCTCTAAACGAGCTGACTCTGTGGGACGTAAAGACAGCAAAAATTGACTCACAGGCAAAGAAATATAATCTTGCTGCCAAGACTCAAGAGTTGCGATCGCGCTTTCCAAACCTGATTGCTCTCGGCTAATACCAGCGCTTTGCCAAAGAAGACGTGGTATTTTATCTCGCAGTACTTCTAAATGTTCTTGCTGGGGTTTCCATTCGGTTACATCGGCGCGAAACTCTTGTATAGCAATATTTTCTGACAGGTTTGACACGCGAGTCACATCTGGAGGAATCTGGAGATCTGCCATTTGTGCGCCAAATACGATACATTCGAGTAGAGAATTACTTGCAAGGCGATTCGCTCCATGTACTCCAGTACTTGTAGTTTCTCCCACTGCGTATAAACCAGGAATATTTGTCCGGTTCATCAAATCGGTGACAATACCACCCATCCAGTAATGAGCAGCAGGGGCAACGGGAATAGGTTGCGAGAAAACATCCACACCCCAATATTGACAAACTTTAATGATATTGGGAAAGCGGTGGCGGATTTTTTCAGCAGGAATGGGACGCATATCTAACCAAACATGAGCAGTGGCTGGATCAGTTGAAGTGCGCTGTAAATGGCTAAAAATTGCACGACTGACCACATCTCTGGGAGCAAGTTCGCCTGCTGGGTGATAATCAAAGGCGAAACGCCGTCCGTCGTTATCGACAAGATGCGCCCCTTCGCCGCGCACAGCTTCACTGATCAAAAAGCGACCTGGTTTTGTTAAAGCAGTGGGGTGGAATTGGACAAATTCTAAATCCCTGAGAATTGCCCCAGCACGCCATGCGATCGCCACACCATCACCTGTGCTAACAGCAGGATTTGTGCTTTGGGCAAACACCTGACCCCCTCCACCTGTTGCCAAAACCACAGCATTTGCTTTTATCCATTTAACATGACCTTGATAAAACAGGCTAATACCTTGACATCTGCGTGTTTCTGGTTCTAGCCATAAACTCAAAGCCAAAGCTTGCTGAATCACTTGAATGTTTTGGCGTCGTAGAACTTGGTTGGCGAGAGTAGTCGTGACTTCTCTACCTGTTGTGTCTGCAGCGTGAAGAACGCGGTTGCGGGAATGAGCAGCTTCTAAGGTTAAAGCCAACTGGCTGCCATGACGGTCAAACGCTACTCCCAAGTTTACAAGGGATTGAATGCAGCTAGGAGCTTGTTTGGCAAGAAATTCCACAGCAGGGCGATCGCACAAACCGACACCCGCTTGGATGGTATCTTCAATGTGTAGATAAGGAGAGTCTTCTGGGGCGACTGCTGCAGCAATGCCACCCTGGGCCCAATCACTAGCTGAGAGAGAAACTGTTTCTTTAGTAATCAAGCCGACTTGCAACTCGGCAGGCATGCATAGTGCTGTGTATAGTCCAGCAGCACCAGCACCGACAACAATAACATCAAATTGGCTTTTAATATCTGTCTGAGGCAAAGCAGGGGGTGTGGGGAGTAGGGGAAGTGGGATGAGGAAGTAGGGGAGGCAGCGTCGTCCCGAAGACAAGGACTGCGCCGTGCTGTCTCACCGTGGGCGGGTTTCCCGACAGCCCGGCGTCTGGCGTTCGGTTGTTGCGACTAGCGTCCCGTTGAGGCGACTGCCGTGGAGTCGGGGAATTTCCCCTTGTCGTCTTATCCTCGTTGTCCCTCTTCTTGAATAAACTTATTTCCACTCCCAAAAAGGAGTGGATCACATAGCAGCTTGAGGATCTACAAATGGATTATCTGTAGATACCGTTGTTGAAGCGCTCGGCTCCTTCTGTGTAGGCAGGTACGACTTCTGAGACGGTAAAGTGGTCTAGGTTACCTTCCAGAATGTGTTTCTGACGTTCGCTTAATCCGGTAATATCCAACACATCCTCTACTTTTTGGTAAGGAGCATTCGTGATAATTTTCATTGCGAGGGTGGGATACAGTCCTGGATATTTTTGAAAAGCTCGCACGTTGGTATTATTCAAATCAATTTTTTTACCATAAACCTCTGCTAGTCTTTCATCTGCAGGGTTGCGGAGGCTTTGAGCAGCCAGAACTGGGACTGAACGAAAAGCAGTTAAGCTCAAATCAGCTGCTTGAGCTGTTTGAGTTGTTCCTAACCATCCCAAGCATCCCAACAACAAACTAAACACTGTTAATAAACGCACTAATGCTTTCACGATTTTTTACCTCTTTTCATCCACTCAAAATGAAATAAAAGCCTTAAGCTAAAAGCAGTCAGTGTGCAGAAAGTTCTGAGTAGGAAGTGCTGTAGACGCCACGGACACTCTCCAAGGGTGGAGAAGAATTGTAGACGGAAGTGTTCTGCGAAGGGCGATTTTCCGTAAAGCCCGTTGGGCTTGCCGTAAACGCTTGCAGGGCAGCTTCTTATAGACTCCGCAGGCAGTTTGCCGCACTCGGTACTTTGTACTCAGAACTGCTTTGGCTGATTGCCGACAGCTTAATCAACACAGCAGTATCAGAAACTAATATACAGCGATTAATATCCACAATTCTTACCGCCGCCTAGCTTTACCAGATTTTTGCTAAAAATTATTTCCAGTCACAAAAGTACTTACTCTTACTTTAACTGAGTTTGTCTTAACTAACTGTAGATGGATACGATATACGTATATGTAAATAGTATACGTAGCTGCTCTAAAGTTGACCAGCATTAGTTACGGAATTACTAAGATTGATCATCTTGTCAATTTTTGTAAAATTTTATTGACGCCAATCACTTTAATCTGAAGAGTCTAAATGATTGGTAAACACTCTTGTGGGGGTGGCAGTATAGGAGTGTGGCGAAATATCTCTCCCTCTTTGTCTGGCTGATTTAATACTTTGTTTCACAACTCAAATAGGATTGTCATATATTAGACTCCCAACAAAAGACATAAATCTTTTCTGGAAACGCAAGCGGACACGTTGAAGATATCTCTATAACACCAATTACGAAATTGAGGAGTGTACCATGAAGAAAGTTTTAAATTTCATTTATCGCTTGATTGGTCTAGAAAGCGACGAATCAAAACTTACTGATTCGTATAAATAGTCTTGGATAAGTGAGTATCAGGGTTTCTTTGGAAAATTGTTGCTTTTTATGACATTTCTATTTCAAAGTTCTAAACTTTCTTTAACTTTTTAAACCTGTCTAAGTTTTACTAATGCTTTAAGTTTAATTTAATCGAAGATTACAAGCCTTGAGATCAGAATAATCATGACTAGCACTCAGAGAACGTCTGGGTGCTTTTTTGACCAGTTCTTCAACGCTTTTGCTAACCTGGAGATATAGCGTTCGTTACCCTTCCTTTGCAAATGGTTGGGTGAAAGAGGTTTTATATGGCTCATTTAAATCTGCGTCGCCCCCAAAATGTCAGTGGGGATTTTTATGTTGATACTTCCTGTATAGATTGTGATACTTGCCGGTGGATGGTTCCAGATGTGTTTACAGAAGTTGATGAACAGTCGGTGGTTTATCACCAACCAGTCAATGAGGCGGAAAGATTAGAAGCGCTTCAAGCTCTGTTGGCTTGTCCTACCAGTTCCATTGGTACAGTAGAAAAGCCCCAAGATGTCAAAGTTGCTCAACTGAGTTTTCCGATTCCTGTAGAGGATAATGTTTACCATTGCGGCTATCACTCAGAAAATTCCTATGGTGCTGCTAGCTACTTCATTGAACGACCGGAAGGTAATATTCTGGTTGATTCTCCCCGGTTTACTCCTCCTTTGGTGAAGCGCTTGGAACAGATGGGGGGAATTCGTTATATGTACCTGACTCACAGAGATGACGTGGCGGATCATCAAAAATTCGCAGAACATTTTCAGTGTCAGCGCATCCTCCACGAAGATGATATTACTTCTGGAACTCGCCATGTGGAAATTCATCTGAGTGGAAAAGAGCTATTTGAGTTGACTTCTGATATGCTCATTATTCCAGTTCCCGGACACAGCAAAGGACACACCGTCTTACTTTATAAGAATAAGTTTTTGTTTACTGGCGACCATTTGGCATGGTCTGATAGTCTCAAGCAACTTATGGCTTTTCGAGATTACTGCTGGTATTCTTGGTCAGAACAAACTAAATCGATGCGTGAACTGGCTAATTACACTTTTGAGTGGGTGCTTCCAGGTCATGGACGTAGGTATCATGCTGATGTGGAAACCATGAAAAAGCAGATGCACAAGTGTGTTGAGTGGATGGAATAGCTTGGGCGGTAGGTGTCGCAACTTAACCGTTTCACCACCGCCCGACTCTATCTTTTAGTTAGACAACACTTTTTCTAGAGCAGTAATTGACGGTGCAAAGAAGTAGCCGCCACCCGTGGGAATCACCCAATCTTCAGGGGCGGTTAACTTCTTACACTGAGAACCACCCTGGTTATCTTCAAGGCGGATAAAGAAAGTTCGTGTGCGATCGCCTCCTTGATCACTTTGACCAATGATCGGATCATGACCAAGAGGTATTTCAGAAATGCCTTCACACTCGTGACCTTTAGCAGCCGTATCGCTGAAGTCGGCATTATTAACCCAAAATTTGGTTACAAATTCAAACTGGTCTACAATCGAGGTCTGATAAGCCAAGAAGTGCAGACCGCGATCAACAAAGTTCGGATCTTGCTGTGGATTGTCTGGGGTTGAAGGAGATACAGGACCATAAGGAATACCCCTACGCAGCAAGCGACGCGTTTGGGTCGTCACTTCGCTGGTATCAATAATTTCTTCCTCAGTTGTCCCGTTTCCCCCTGGTGTTTTGTCGTTGCGTGGATAGGTTTTGCGGGTATGGGCGATAAACGGACAGCGAATACCAGTAGCATCCTTGGAAGGGGGAACAACGTCGTTCTTAAATCCGTTCTCATCTGGTGGATCCTCGCCGTTGAATTCAAAATCATTGTTGGCGAGCTCATCATCACCTAAACTTGGATTGTCTTTTTCAGGTGTGCGGACGGTAGGAGCGCCACTTGGCCAACGACCAACCAGCTTTGCGCTGACTTTTCTGGGGTTGGTGTCTAAGTCTTCAGCAGTATCCTTGAGAAACTCATGAAACTTGAACACATCTTGACGTAGCCGACGGAAAACAAGGTAAGAGCCATCATTTGCCCAGCTTGGTCCTGCTGATACCACCTCACCTTTACTGTCATCCAGTTTTTTGGCCTTCTCATCCTGACCCTCGTAGCCGAAAACGAACTCTCCTGACCAGAGAAGATCCTGTCCTGGTTTGCCCTGATTCGGATTCTCTGGGTTTTCCCGAGGAGTGAGAAGGTCTTTGGGATCATCAGAAACCCTACCACGAATACCAGGTTGTGATAGTCCATCTAAGTTGCCGAAGTGCTCATGTCCTGAAAGGGGCGGAGGTAAAGTAGCACCCTCTTCAATAAAAGTGATTTTGGCACCGCTCCCTTTTGGGAATGTCACAATACTTTCTACAATCCGGGCAACTTCTGCCTGCAAGTCCGTATGCTCATCGCTTGCAACAATGAAAACCACGTCAACTTTGCCGTTGTCTGGTCCACCCACAACCCAGCCTATGGGTTTGCCGTCCTTATCCACTGGGTCGTTCAGTTGAGAGGCGCGTGCTGCTAGACCAGCTTTAAATGCTTTATCTGTGAAAGCATCAGCATCCTTGGTTAGTTTTTTTAGTCCCTCAAAGGAGAAGGCTACATTAACCCAGGTTGCTTTAACACTACCTTCGCGACCCCGCCGTTTTCGAGTTGCTTTGAATATCCGGTTAAAAGCAATCACTTCTGATGCAGTGGCAATAAACTGAATCTGTGTCTTGAGCCATTGCTTGAAGGAACCTGCATTTTCAATTTCTAGGAAGAGGAGAGTCTGGAAGTCTTTATTGAAGCCACCCAAAATGTTGCCTTGAATATTGTTCACACAAAGAACAGGTTCATCGGGCGTAGGTGGGCGCATTTTACTTAAGAGTTGACCCGCCAAAGGAGGAGGAGTAGGTGCTTCACGAATGATTTGTTGAGTCATAATACAAATCCTCTTTTTAAGTTAAGCAAGCTATTTAGAACTTAGGTATCGAGCTTATATGCATAAAATGCTACCTAAGTGGCTAAATGTAATTTCAGCTTTTTAAGCTTTCTATTTGTAATAGATGCAAGCAAAATTAACTTATGCACCTTTGTGAGAAAGAAGTCAGTCGGCACAATAAAACTAAACTGTGTTAAGAAAAGTAAACAATACTCAAACCTTTTGTCTCCGTGTTTCCCTGGCTTATCCCAACGATAATTATTTACGCCGACCTATTTATGCTTTTATCTTCCAATCTCTTTCTTTTAAGAAAAAGATAAATATATAGCAATCCTAAATGAGTTGTGAAATTATTCGTTGAGGCGGGGAACAGCGAATAGGGAACAGGGAAGAAGAATGTACAAATATGCTTTGTTTTTTCACAAATGAAATAGGATTGCTATAGCAATCCTATTTCATTTGTGAAAATATCGAACCGCCAAGACGCCTTAGACGCGCAGCGGCGTGCCGCAGGCTATAACGCCAAGAAAAGAAAGAAGAGAGAATTTTAAAATGATTTAGGATTGGTATACATATAAACTAAACCTAATCAGAATTTATAATGGAGTTAAATAGCTCCAATGACCAGACATTTTATGTTTAATTAAATTCAGCTACTTTTACTAAGAAAACTTACGCATTGACATAAAGCAACTAAAAGCTCGTTAGCTCGGTAGAGAACGCTACGCAAACACTAACACCGATCTGAGTTGCTTTTTCTGGCAGACTTTACAAAAATTTGATTCTGTAAGTCAGACTTATTTGCATCCCTTCGTTCTTTTATTAAGTGCAAGCAAAATAAACTTATGCACTAGTGAGATAAAAATGAAAAAATCTTGAGCAATCTGACTATTAGACATTTCCAAAAATCGATTTTTAGTGCAAGCTTCGTAAAAGTTTCATAGTCATTTTTGGAGATGTCTATAGCAATCCTAAATGAGTTGTAAACTTATAGGTTAAGAGAGGGAACAGGGAACAGGGAACAGATTTTTCACAAATGATTTAGGGCTGCTATATTACACAAAACTACTTCGTCTGTAGTTTCAGGCGTTTATGTTTCCAGTTCGCTAAAGTTAACTTGCGATCACTTGCGGCGGTGCACTACGCCACAACTGATACAATCGTGTGCCGTGTGTTGTTATATACAAAATATCTCCACCACTCAGGTTTGTTTCCAGTAAATCCCAGCCGTGAAGAGTTTGAGAATTAGTCTCTAAGTATAAAGGAACAAACTCAGCAGACATGGCTACATCTTTCACCTGCTGACCACAAAAAGGGTGTAGGGGTGTAATCAAAGTTGCAAAAGCAACCCAAAGACTATCTGCTGTAATGCCGTTGCCGAGTATTTTTCCACCCAATGCAGCAGCTGCAAACGCTGGGGCTGCGAGTTCAGCAGGACTCAAAACTGCCTCGAAGTCAAACACCTGTTGTGCCATATGAGCAAAATCGGGTTCTGCGTAATGGACTATCACTGGTACTTGGGGTGTCATACCTTTTGCCTTAAGGGCAACTTCTAAGTTAGTCGCATCGTTACCTGTGACAGCAAGGACTGCAGCGGCAGAATCTAAATTAGCGACTTTGAGTGTGGCTGAAAAGCTAGCATCAGCATAAACAACGGGAATACCTGCTCCACGAGCAGTGTTGACATACTTGTTGTTAGAATCGCGTTCAATGACGACGACCTCATGTCCGCTTTTTGAGAGTTGCTCAACAACTTTTATACCAATTCCACTTAAGCCACAGACAATGTAGTGATTACGGCGAGGAACTCGTGCGGCATCCCAAAATTGTTTAAAGCGACTACCCAAAACAAAATCATTGAGCAGTGCGTATAATAGACCGATGACAGCAGCCCCAATCAGCATCATTAGAACGGTAAATAGTTTAATGCTGTCAGGAGCATTTTCTACGACTTTGTCATTACCACCTGCTCCCGTAATCATGCCTACAGCAAAGTAGAGAGCATCAACAATAGAAATATTCGTATTGGTAGAAGTGTAGGTGAGGGTGGCAATTACAATAGTGATCAGCAAGACAATAGTCATCACGATCACTGATGCCGCGTGTTTCTTGAACTGCCGTAAACTGGTCAGGACTTTTAGAAGTTTTGTAAACCGTGATTTGTGGGTGGAACGGATACACGGTTGAGTACCAATGATCAGGCGATCGCCCACCTTTAACTCTTGTCCAGACAACACTGCACTAACCAAATCCATCTCACCCTTGACTGGCATATAGTAAATCATTATCCGCGAGCGATCATTCCACAAATCACTCAGCTTGCGACCAAGCCACGGATGATTTTTATCTATATATTCTTCGTAAATAGGCCAAGTTTGTTTGAAAAGTTTGATTTGCCCAATTACTTGGTTTCCTAAAGCCGCAAAGGTGAAGACGGGTGCTGCCAAACCTGCAACACTCAGACTTAAGTGGTTAGGGACAGCTTTATCCAGGCGATCGCCCAAATTGGTATTAAAAAACCGGTTGATAATCCGAATTTGCGGATTCAACATCCGCGCTTGCATCATAACTGACAGATTCACTTCATCATCAGGTCCAGCAATCACCAAAGTGTGTGCCTGCTGAATTCCTGCTGCTGTAAGGGTACTAGCTGCTTGCAAGTCGCCGACAATCAGATCTCCTGATGATTCGCCTGCAATAGGTTGATGATGAACGCCAACGACTAACGCCCCCTGTTGTCGCAGCAAACGAAAGATTTTATATCCGGTGCGACTTAAGCCACAAACAATGATTCGAGGTTTCATGTAAAGGCAGCATAACTTACAGGATAAAGCTGCATTCTTATAGATTTCTTCTCATTTTTACTGATTTCTCTCTAATATAACTGTAGCTGAAAACACGATAATTGCAAATTTTAGAACACTTTTATTCAATCTGTTAATCTTTTGACCATTTGTGCATAAAGCAAGACTTGTTTTGGAGACCAAAAAAGCAATCTACCGAAATTTAAGGCAGCTGTTGTAAAACTTAGAGCTTCAAAATCCTGAATTTTGTTTTCAACTTGGTTTTCCAAATCTGCCAAGCTTGTATTCTCTGTGTTTTTCACCGTACCAGTATAAGCTTTCCACCCTTCATTTATAGCTTCTGCAACGACTGATGAGCAGTTTCTTTTTATCAAATGGTAGGATTTATTTTCCTTTATAAATTTTTGCCAGAATGTTTTAATCGGCTCCTGAGGAAGGTTTAATAATTCAACTGTGCAGTCTGCTTGTCTTTGAGAGTTAGGTTGACCTAAAATTAAACAATCTTCCTCATAACTAGTACTTTTAATATCAGCCAAATGCTGGAATAAGAGTTGATTAATGTTTTGATTTTTATGATTAATAATACTTTGAGTATTCTGCATTGATGACCTATTTATAATTTCTTTGTTAGGCCAAAAGCTTATATAAGTATCTATACCTACCTGCATTGAAGCGTGACCTAAGAACTCCTTGGGAAACCAAATGTAGACAGTGATAATATCTCTCATGGAAACACTCATGCTTAATTGCTCGTCCAACGCCGCTTATTTTCGAGTATTACTACTCATTTTAAGCAAACAAGCCACACCTATGCCAAAATATTGAAGTTCTTTGTTTATGAGTATTTCACCGTCAATTGAACAATATAACCGAGCGAAAGTTTGGTCGCTACTCAAAAATCTGGTTGCACTTACCTATGTTTTTGCGGCATATATTTTTGGTATCGCATTACTATTCGTTCAGCCTTGGTGGGGCAATTTACTAGGTGTGCTCTTGACTGCACACTCTTTGCTCATTGCCTCGGTATTTATTCATGAATTTATTCACAGTAGTGTCTTCAAGTCGCGATCGCTCAATGTTTTCTGGGGGCGAGTGATGATGCACTTGAATGGGGCTTGCTATGCAACTTGGTCACAAATTTACGAACACCATATCAACCATCACGTTCAGATCACAGACTTCATTCCATTCGACTATGCAAGCGTAAAAAACTGGTCGCCTTGGTTGAGAAAGACTATTCAAACACTAGAGTGGCTATATATTCCTGCATTTGAATACCTGATTCGTCTCGATGTAATCACCTCACCGTTCACAAATCCCAAGAACCGTCATTTGCGCGTCCGAACGCTATTCATCTTTACCTATCGCGCTGCGTTATTTGTTCTACTTGCCTTAGTTTCATTGAAAGCCTTTTTGCTCTATACCCTGGCTTATTTCTGTTTTGTTTCGATGATGCGCCTGGTTGACACATTTCATCACACTTTTGAGTATACGGTTCAAGGACAAACCCCTGTAAAGCGCGACCGCATTTACGAACAGAAGAATACTTTTTCCAATGTTGTTTCTGTTCGCTATCCTTGGCTGAATTTGTTTTACTTGAACTTTGGCTATCATAATGCCCATCATTACAATATGCGATGCCCCTGGCATGAATTGCCCCAGTTGCACAACAGTGTTTTTGGCGAAGCTTCTGGAAATTATGGTGAAGCGGCTGGTAATTTCATTTCATTTTGGCAAATGTTTGCAACCTATCATAAGTTTAGAGCCGCTCGTGTAGGCCCAAACCAGGGAGAAGTTTATACCAGGGATGGCGGATTCTCAATGGAGAACTTTATGGGTGCATTAGGTGTCTCTTTTCTAACACCTCCTTGAGTCTTACTGAGTTGCTCATAACCCCAAAATGGGGAAATAAATCCTGAAAAATTTCAAATTGCAATCGGGTATCGTTATCGTCTCTAGTATTTTGATTAAAAATACTACCGTTCTTCCTTTTAGATTGCAGTTTGACCGTAACGACTAGGAGAGCAATTCAGTGAAAAATTAGGCGGAAACAAAAAATTCAAATGTCCTAATTGCGCTCATGAAATAGCAAGAGATTGGATACGACTAAATTTCTAGCTCAACTAAGCGTGTTGTAGGACGACTTTGAGACATATCTTGCACAACTTGTACAGCACAGACTAAAGCGACAAGCCCAATGACTGCAACAGGGAACAAACCTTTGCCAAAAATGGCAATCAAAAGCAAAACAACTGCTGCCCCAACTCTGTACTTGGTGCGGATTTTACAATAGAGGATAACCCCCAGGCGGTGGAGAATACCTAAAGCAAAGTAACAGACTGCAACAGAGCCACAAAGCAGCCATCGAACAGAATCAGGAAGTGCTAGCATTGGCTTGCTGATTAACACAAGTTGTACAGCGACTCCAGAAGCAGCAATACCAGCAACAAGAGGAAGATGGGTGAAAAGCCAGATACCCATAATCATGGCTCTTCCCTCAGTCCGCGCCCTGTTAATTGGTGTACCACCGAGGTTATCAAAATAAACCCACCATAGGCTTAAAGCAATACCTAAAGCGAACACAGCAGAAATCACTGTTAAAAGATCCCATTTCTGTTGAGAAACACCATCCACAACTGCGATAATTGCTTCACCCAACACAATAATGGTGAATAGCCCAAAGCGCTCAGGTAAGTGGGAGGGATGGGGAGGTAACTCGATCTGTTGTTTGCGTTTTATCAAGGGTGTCGCAAACTCAATGATCAGTCCTAGTGTCCAAAAGACGAAACGCCAGGGAATGGATACAAATGCAGACACTAACCAGAAAAGAGCGCCTATTGAAAAACCTATGGCGTAACTATTTGTCAAGGGACGAGCTTGGGGAATATACTGTCCTGCACGGATATACTCAATCACAAGCACAATACGACCAACAACGTATGCAAGAGCAAAACCAGCGGAACTTTCGCCCAAGCCGTTGTGTATATTAACAGCCATTGCAGCCGCTGTGAGCATATGTAAACTGGTGAACAAGCGCCGTCCTATGTCATCACTATCAAAGCGGTTAGCATAAAATGTGGTACCAATCCAAGACCACCAAATAGGTATAAAAAGAGCTATAAAACCCAACACTCCCGATAGTGAAACATGATCGTGAAGATAGTGGGCGACTTGAGAGACAGCAACCACAAACACCAAATCATAAAAAAGTTCCAGCCAAGTAGCGCGTCTTTCTCCTTCTGTGTCTTCACTAATACGTAATCGTGGTGGTTTTATCAAACTTCGCATAAACAGTTCAAAATAAGCCCAAGGATAATGAGAAGCCCTTGGAAAAATCACAGCATTTCCGGATTCTAGCAGCTTAAGAAAATATTTTTGAGGGGCGATTTTTCGGTTACCACAGCCTATTCTTTAGACTAGTGGTGGCAGATTTTTCACTTGTTTGATTAACTAGATATAGCAGTCCTAAATGAGATTGTAAATTGTCCCATGAGGGCAGGGAACAGGGAATAGGGAACGCTTAATAGGGAACGCTTAACAGGGAACAGGAATTGTTTATAAATGATTTAGGATTGCTATACAATCATTGCCCACATACTCGCTGCTAAGCCAATAGCAGCTAAATGTTGCCAAAAAAGCGATCGCATGGGCTGATGAGCAATTTTTTGTGTCAACACCACCGTCAACAAAAGTGAAAAAATGAGGGTGGTTCCTTGCAAAAAGGCAATCACCGCTGGATGAGCCAGCAATATAGGTAATTGTTCTCCATTCAAACCGAAAGTGGCAAAACTTACAGGGAGAATACGCCCTCCTTCGCTTAAACCTAAATGCAGATAATGAGCTAAGTTTCCCCCTAGTACGAGTGGCAAGTAGCCATAAGCGAGTTCTACAAAACGTCGCGGCTTGGGATTTTGGTGAGTCAATTTTAGCTCTTTGTTACTTATATACAAGACTTGCATAACTCCATATGCTAAAAAAGGAACAGCCACCGGGATAATTAGAGCTAGCAACGATAATCCCAAATGAGGTAAAAACTGGGTTAAATCCAGATGTAACCCGAGCCAAGATTGCAATTGGGGTAAGTGATGCAGGAATACTCCCCCCAATAGTAAAAACAACAATGCAACTTCGTAACTGTGTGGTACATGAGTTGTCCACAATTCAATCCCCGGGGGACGTAAATTGAACTCAACAGAACGATGGGGACATGCCTTAAGACAAGTCATACACAGCACACAATCTCGATTATCTTCCAACTGTGCTGGGTGAGAGTACAACGGACACCCTCCAGTTTCCATCCCCTCTCCCTTCTGGGGTCCACCCTTGTAACATTGATACGTGGTACAAGTGGCAGAACAGATGCCTTGCTGTGCCCGGAGTTCCGTCATAGAGAGTTTAGCAAATAAACCATTCATTCCACCGATGGGACACAAATACCGACACCAAAATCGCCGCTCAAAAATGGCAGAGAATATCATTGCTCCTGCTGTAATTAAAAGCAGCAAACAACCAGAAAGATATGCTGTATTTTCTAAATTCCAGAGTTCTTCCCATAGGAAAATGAGAGTAAATAGTCCAAAAAGAAACCATCCGCCCCATTTTTCAGCTTGATGTCTGGGCCAGCGTTTAAGTTTTCCAGGAAAGAACTTTTGGGAAAGCTTTTGTGTAACTTCCCCGTAAATCATAAAGGGACAAACTGAACACCAAACGCGACCTAAAAAGGGAAACGCTAGTAGGAAGAAAGGCCACCACCAAGCCCAAAATAGATTGAGAGCGAAATTGCGATCGCGCGTTTGTGGACCAACAAATAAAACTCCTACAATGAAGGCAAATGCTGTTAAAGTAAAACCATAGTTAATACGATCAGGCCACCAAGAACTACGAAGAAACTTTCGTAAACCAGGATAAGCATTCAACAGATTCACCCGGAATTGCTTTTTCTTCGTATCGACAGACCAAAAAATTTCTTCTGTGAGTTCTTTTGCCTCCCCAGCTTGGACGATCGCTCGTTCTACTAGATCTTGCAGTTCTTTCAAATTGCCAGGGAAATCATAGGACTGCAAACGGCGCAAAGCTTCTGAGGTGACTTTCGGTCGCGCAATACCTCTAGCGCGAGTGTAAAGACTGATGTAGTACTCCACCTGTGCTTTGATATCAGCTTTGCGTACCCGCAGCGGTGGTACCTTGATAATATGACCAATACAGCGTTCAATCGTTGGCTGAGTTTTTTCCGCAACTATCAAAATGCGAGCTTTACTGACGCGAGGTTCAGGGGTTGGTTCTCCCGAACGGCTGACAGGGGTGTATTTGCCCGTTGTTAGCAAACTTGCTAACGCTGGTAATAACTCTGGCGGTGTTTCTTGAATGTTGTTCAGAACTAAACTGCCTTCCCCAAGCCATTCCAGCAGTCCTGGTTTACCTCTAGCACGACCAAACAAATCAGCACCGCTTGTCTGGAGAATACCACAGTTAAGTTTAATAATCGGTTCTCGCCGCTGTTTGGAGCCAAAGTGAATCAAAGCAGCTATAATATCTTTTCCTAATCCTGGTTCCCCGAAAATTAATACTGACTTCCGGTCATCAGCAGCTTTTGCAATTTCCTGTCTCAAACGTACAGCATAACGACTTGTCCCCACAATTCCCCGTGTTGCCTTTGTGACTAAATAAGGTCGTAAAGCTACAGAACGTTCTTGTTCGTAAGTGAGTGCAGATGTGAGTTGAGCCAATTCCTGTGCCATCTGGCGAGAAACAGCCTGAGCAATTTCCGGGTATTGGCTAAGTAATTCCCGAAACTTAGCCGCAGGCACAACCCATAAGTGGCATTCTGTGACTGTTGTAATTGTACGCTGAGCCAATTCATCTAACATGAGTTCTTGCAGATGAATGATTGAGCCGGGGAGGAAACCAATAGCTAAAGCTGGGTTCGTTTTATTGCTGCTATCGCTTTCGAGCTGACCTTCAAGGAGAATGTATAATCCTTCTGGAGGAGTCCCTTCAGTGACTAGAGGGTGGTTTGGTGGGATGACTTGTTGTTCAATAACTTGGGCGATAGCCCAAAGGGCTGACGCTTCGCGTATCGCATTCAAAGGTTCAGGCGATAAGATTCCTAGAGCCGTGCGTTCTTGTAACCATATCACGATTTCTTCTGGTGTCATGGTGGTCTCTCCTACTCAGCACTGCTGTATAGAAGAAATTATCGCGCTTATTGTTACCTGTTTTAAAAGTGCATGGAACGTAGAAATTTGTAACTTATTTTTAATACCCTTGTTCCAATGCTTTATCTAGGCTGTCAATCTGTTGGGCGATTTTGTCATGTTCTGTCTGAGCTTCCTCAATTTGTTTATCTAACCTGAAAAGGATTGCGGCGTCTGTCTCAATGATTCTTGCTGTTCGCAGGCATACTATCTTCTCATTTAGCAAAATCATACAATTTTTGCAGTTCGTCACGTCGGCGCTGTGGATTTTGCCTATAAGCCATCTATCAGTTCCTTCATTTTCAACTAGTACTCTCATTGGAAGATTGCTGTTGTGCTGCTTGCAGCACTTCGTCAACGCTCAACTCTAACTCTCGTGCAACTTGTTCCACAGTGAATCCCACTCTTAACAACAGAGGTACTGTTCTAAACCTTTCCTGACGAGCACCTTCTTGCCTTCCTTCTTGCTTACCTTCCTCAAAAGCTTCTTGATAAAATCTTGTCTGCTTTAATTCATTCAAGCTAAACATAGCCACTATCTCCTGTTGATATGATGTCCGGTAAATTACTTGTAATATGTCATTGCGAACGCAACGAAGTGGAGTGAAGCAATCACAGGGGTTTGAGATTGCCACGCTACGCTACCGCTCCGCTCGCAATGACAAGTGATTATCCGGACTTGATATGATTCATTGATTGAAAGATTGCTGTTGTGCTGCTTGTCGCACTTCCTGTACGCTCAAGCCTAATGCCTGTGCTATCTGTTCTACACTCAACCCTAATGCCAACAAACGGGGTACTGCTTCTACTTGAGCTTCCAAACGTCCCTCTTGCTTACCTTCTTCTACGCCTTCTTGCTTACCTTCCTCAAATGCTTCCTGATAAAATCTTGTCTGCTTTAATTCACTCAATCCAAACATAGCCTCTATCTCCTCTCGACTCATTGTCGGAAACTTGTAAATTAAAATCGTCTCTATCAATTGTAGTAATTGCCGCTGTTGCTGTTGTGAACTTATCTCCTGTTGAGTTCTATCTATCAACTCTCTTGCTTTTTCAATTGCTGTATCTTCATTCTCAATCACTAACTTGACAGTTGCAATGGAAATGGGTAAGGATACAGCTTCACCTAATTCATCAAGGTAGATAGGGCTAACACGCTGACTCGTAAAGAATTCACGATAATGTTTTCTATCTGCTGTATCTATACTTCTGGTAGGATATATCACCGCAGCACGCCAGTCATTTTGTGGTTGATTTTGCCGCAGGTACAAAAAGATTTCTGCAAACAGTCGCGCGTAAATTTCTGAATCTCCTTGAAATTGGACTTCCACGAAATAAATTGGGTTCACACTTTCCTTTGCAGGAAGAAATACACCATCAATCCTAAAGGCTGTTTGCTTAACTTCCACTGATGAAAATTGATAAGCGCGTGCTTCTTCTGGTGGTTCACCAATGAGTTCAAAGAAGATGCTGGGAAATTCTTGAAAGAGGCGATAGAAAATGCTGTCAGTTTTCACGAATTCAGTTTTTTAACATAGAGTATAGAATATCACTGTGATGCAGATTTTAGTATTTTTAAAAGCGATCGCGTAGCGGCTGCTTTCCAGCATCGCCTTCCTCAATGGCACTACACTTACTAAGAGTAATATGCGTGTTGCATTCACGACTTACACCTCACCCTGCCCTATCGGGCATCCCTCTCCTTGCTAAGGAGAGGGAAAGATTTTAGCGCAGCTAAAAGCGAGGGTGAGGTGAAAGCGATCCGGTATGTAGACGGCGCGACGTGAAGTCCTCATTGCTCCTATCGTTCTGGAAGTAGCGCACATCATAGAGGCTACAGTAAATATTGAGTACCCAATTGAAGTCGATCAGTTTCTCAGAGGAGAGTTGGACTACTATATACAATCAAAACACAGTGTGCTGGTTGTGGAAGCAAAGCAGGCAGATTTAACACGGGGATTTACTCAATTAGCGGCTGAGTTGATTGCTCTCGATAGTTGGGTGGAGTCGGAAGATTTGATTCTTTATGGTGCTGTGACAACAGGGGATATCTGGCAATTTGGGAGTTTTCATCGTTCCTCACGGGTAGTCACTCAGCATTTAATGCTGTATCGAGTTCCTACGGATTTAGAAGTGTTGATGCAGATTTTGGTGGGGATTTTGATGGAGGGTTAGGGGGGGTGATTCGCACTTCACTCTGATGTGTAATTTTTATCGACCCGCACCTGCTAATGACCATCTCAAAAACTTGTGCCAGATTGAACATTCTCGCCACCGTAGCGTTTTCAATTTTTTGGTCAACTTGATTGCTGGTTTAGCCGCCTATACCTATCTTCCTCAAAAACCATCCCTCGATATTTATCCAAAAAACTTACCTGCTTTACCTCCTGCCATTTTTTAGTTCAGTCGAACTCACGTTAAACCTGATAAACACCATTACTACCCCAGTACCTACCAAACTCAAAGCAGGAGGTACAAATGGAATCCAGAACTTGATTGGGGTGATAAAGAACATTAAGCAAACAACGTACAAACTGATAAAGACAACTCCTCCAAATACAATTAATTTTCTGGGTTGGTGAATGAACCGCGCCAAGAAACCTCCGACTAGCGACCAGAATAAAATCCAAAGCATCTCATACCAAATAGACCAAACTTTTAGTAAAGGGCGCTTATTTGAAACTGCACTCAAAATCTGACTTACCATCTGTGCTTGCATGACTACTCCTGGCATTGGTTGGTTACCTGCTGAGGAAAAAGGAGTAAACCAAGGAGCTTCATAAGAAACGTCAACCACTCCAATTAAAACTATTTTGTCTTTTAAAGAATATTTTTCAAGCAAGTCAGTCTTCAAAACATCCTCAACGCTAACTCTTTTTGCAATAAATTCAGGAGAGCAATTATTTTTATTTTGTTCAGAACATGAGCGACGGTAGTTAAGTAGTAACTGATAACCATCTAAATCAGTCCATATTGAATATCCGCCTCGATAGGGACCATAAAGTTGCTCAAAAGCAGTGCTACCTAATGGCAAAGGTATATTTCCATCCTTAAATGGTTCCTCATACGGTTTATCTAAGTAACGTCGAGCTAACTCAAGACTTAAGGCAGTGTTTACTGGTTTCTTATCAGAAGACCAACATGGAGAGTTTTCACGAGTTTGCATATTTAGAATTTGGCGACGAACAACTCCCCCACTATCTGATAAGAAATCACTAAATCCTAACCGCTCTCTAGGGATTTCGGGTGGCGGTTGTACACCATCATTATTTTGAGTAAAATCTCCAACGTTACAAACAGCAAATATACGTGGGTCACTTTTCAAAAGATTAGATAATTCCGGTGTTTGAGTTTTAAAATCACGGAGAATGTCTAGACCAATGGTGCGTGGCTGGTTTTTAAGTAGTTTCTTGAGAAGATTTAATAGAGTCTCATCCGTCAGTGAGCCTTGTCGAAATCCCTTCTGGCTATCAATATCTTGTTTAGTGACTTCAATAACTAACAAGCGGTTATCTTGCGGCTCAATTAGTTGAAATTGCATCATTTGGTCGAAGAACCAAAGTTCTGATGCCTGAAGGAGTCCAAATAAGCGCATGGTGCGATTCGTTGCTAGTAGAATCACGGTAAACAGCCCGTACATACACTAGCCAATCTCTACGGAGATTGAACTTCGGACAGGATGAAGGTGAAAACCCTTCCCTCCAAACTCAGGAGTGACTCC
>JAESFI010000061.1_pt1 | contig 155816 bp, 116 predicted proteins | sample 9269361 | NCBI WGS metagenome assembly JAESFI01 (sample SAMN14504119, study PRJNA617095) | algae metagenome | isolation source: Brasilonema angustatum HA4187-MV1 and co-occurring heterotrophs from moss... | place: USA: Manoa Valley, Honolulu, Hawaii | collected 2009-07-20
AACCTGATTTGGTTCTGACTGGCCCGAGGGTGGGAGCGTTGGTGAAGAAGTTACACCTGCCTTATGTTAACGGACATGGATATCACAATGGTCCGTACATGGGTTTTGAAGGTGCTGTGAATATGGCGCGGGATATGTACAATGCCATTTACTCGCCTTTGATGAAGTTGGCTGCAGTGGATGTCCGTAAGGATCCTACCGAAGAAGATACATCCAGTGGTGAAAACAATGAAAGTTTGAAGGAGAAATCTGACGAAATCGCAGCCTACATTAAAGAGCGAACTGAGGAAATCACAGCCTATATTCAAGAGCGGTGTTTGTGGCAGTTCCACTCTCGTTCATGGGATAGAGAAGACAACATCAATGGTGTGATCAACAAAGCCATCGAAATCTTGACTGGAGAACAGGTAGCTGCTGAAACACCTAATGACAAGCTTTATTATGCAGACGGAAAGATTCTTGTAGTTGAGCTCAAAGTTAAGTTCTCATGGTTAGCCAGCATGGAACATGCACACATAAAGGCAGTACTGGAGTTAGTTAGACAAAAGCTGATTGGTATCGCCATCACTGGCTCGCTCAATGCTGAATTGAATCATTCTCTTTATTAAAGAGGAGTTCCCTAGTGCTCGACCAACCCAAAATTGCCAGGTTAAGGCAAGCAGGAGGAGTAGGGGAAGTAAGGGAAGCAGGGGGAGAGTAAGATTTTTTCTATCATCAACCCGTCAAAGTTAGTGTGGTGGACTACTAGTATTTTCTAGTACAAGGGGTGTGAGTTTGTAGTCAGCAATAGGCGTGTTTAAATAAGCGATAAATCGCTGACTACAAACCTCGTAAATTTAGTTTGGTGGATTATGAGCAATTTCTCTCAGTGCCAATTCCACCAAACTCACACAATCACCAACAAAGAATTCAGGCAAAATTCAATTCTGTACGATCGGGTGGCAAGTTGAGTCCAACCCCCACCGACAAATCTACAGAGTGTTCTAAGTTCTGGTCAAATTTCTGCTCCAAATTTCTACACTATTTAGGAGACAATTAAGATGTCTTTAGCTGTCAAAAAGAAAGAACGCAGTGGGGTCATCAATCCCATATTTACCTGTCAGCCTGCAGGAGCAGAATATGCTTCCATTGGTGTCAAAGATTGTATCCCCTTGGTACACGGGGGACAGGGTTGTAGCATGTTTGTTCGACTCATCTTTGCTCAGCATTTGAAGGAAAATTTTGACATTGCTTCTTCTTCACTCCATGAAGCTAGCGCTGTTTTTGGAGGTATGCCACGGATTGAGGAAGGTGTAAAGACGCTGGTACAACGATATCCTGATCTGCGGATTATTCCCATTATTACGACTTGTTCAACCGAGACAATTGGGGACGATATCGAAGGAACCATTACCAAGGTCAACAAATATTTAAAGAAAGAGTATCCCGATCGCGAGGTTCTTCTTATTCCTGTACATACTCCCAGTTACCGAGGTAGTCAAGTAACAGGATATGATGTCGGGGTACAGGCGCTTGTTACTAGTCTGGCAAAGAAAGGCGAACCAAATGGTAAGTTGAATATCATTACCGGATGGGTTAACCCTGGAGATGTCACTGAAATCAAGCACATCTTACAAGAGATGGAAGTTGAAGGCAACATCTTATTTGATACCGAAACCTTCAATTCGGCGACTATGCCGGATAAGTCCAGCTTTACTTATGGTAATACCACCATTGAAGAGATTGCTGATTCTGCCAATGCGATCGGCACCATTGCCCTATGCAAATATGAAGGCGGTAACGCAGCTAACTTTTTGGAAAGGGAGTTTGGTGTTCCCGCAGTTGTTGGTCCTACACCAATTGGCCTCAAAAATACTGACGCCTGGCTGCAAAATATCCAGAAACTAACTGGTAAACCAATACCGGAATCCTTGGTAGTAGAACGAGGCAAAGCGATCGACTCCTTAGCTGACCTTGCTCATATGTACTTTGCAAACAAGAGAGTGGCTATCTACGGAGATCCCGATTTGGTCATTGGGTTGGCAGAGTTTTGTCTGGAAGTTGAGTTAGAGCCAGTGCTACTCTTGTTGGGAGATGATAACAAAGCTCCTTCCAAAGACCCTAGACTTGCGGAGTTGGAGAAGAGAGCAAACCACGCTGAGTATGACATCGATGTGATCTGGAATGCGGATTTGTGGGAACTAGAAAGCCGCGTCAAGGAAAAAGGCGATATCGACTTGATTCTGGGTCATTCTAAAGGTCGATATATTGCCATCGATAACAAAATTCCAATGGTTCGAGTAGGCTTTCCTACCTTTGACCGCTCAGGTTTGTGGAAAAACCCCGTCATTGGCTATAGAGGTGCAGAATGGCTGGGAGATGCGATCGCTAACGCCATGTTTGTAGATATGGAGTACAAGCTTGATCGCGAGTGGATCTTAAATGTCTGGTAAGAGGCTGATAAGGACAATGCAGTTCGGTTAAGATCCCCCCGCCTGCGGCGACCCCCTTAAAAAGGGGGTAAAAGAGGGTTAAAAGCCCCCTTTTTAAGGGGGTTGGGGGGATCTTCAAAATATTAAAATGTTAACCGAACCGTATTGACTGATAAAGACACTTGATGATTAGCTAGATTCCTGACTTCGCAGAAGAAGTCAGGAATCTATCACCCAGAAATTGGAGAGGTATTATGGCTACCAGTATAGATGGAAACGTTGTATTTTACGGAAATTTAAGCGAACTGTATCGTTTAGCAAAAGAGGGTAAGATTAAGACTAGCTTACAAGGTAGTCATACCCGTCCCTGCAAATTTTGGACTGCAACGAAGATTTTAAGTGGGATTAAAAATGCGATCGTAATTTCTCACGGTCCAAGTGGCTGTGCTTATGGAGTCAAGCGAGCATATAAGTTAACCAACAGCCGCAATAGTGGTTCCCCTTATGAACCTGTAGTCACTACCAACATGAGTGAGAAATCGGTGATTTTTGGAGGGGAAAAAGAATTACGAGGCGCGATTTTAGAAGTAGATCAAAAATATAATCCAGATGCGATCGTTGTGGCAACGAGTTGTGCATCTGGAATTATCGGTGACTGTGTTGATGACGTGGTGAGTAAGGCACGCACTGAAATACAGTCTGAGATCATGACGATACATTGCGAAGGATTCGCAGGGGAGTATCGTAGTGGATTTGATATTGTATTTCGGCAAATCGTAGACTTTATGGAGCCACCCACTCCAGAACGGAAAGCACAACTTGCTGATGCCGTTAATATTGTGGGTGCAAAGATGGGTCCTGAAAGGACAGAAGTGGAAAGCGATGTCAAGGAACTGAAACGACTGATTAAAGGAATGGGAGCTAGGGTTCACAGTGTGATTGCTGGGGATTGCACATTAGATGAACTCAAGCAAGCACCGAGTGCGGCAGTCAACTGTACCTTATGTTTGGATCTTGGCTATACTATCGGCAAAGCCATGTCAGACAAGTTCAGTACTCCGCTGAACTCTACTATCCTTCCTTATGGTATTAGCGCTACAGAAAAATGGCTCCAAGGAGCTGCAAAATATTTAGGGATGGAAGAACAGGCGGATGCCTTGATGAAGCAGGAATATGCCGCAATCAAGACCGAATTTGAAGAAGCTAAAAAATATATAGAAGGGAAGTTAGCGATTATCGAAGGGCATGATGCTATCAAGTGCTTGTCCATTGCCCATATGTTAGAGCGCGATTTTGGGATGCGTGCGGTGATCTATAACTTCCATCCCTGGAGCACGGAGGCACGGGAAACCAGTGTAGACTACTTGTTGGAAACTGGGTTAGACCCGGAAATCTTAATTACCAAGGGGACGCTGGCTTTTGGTAAGTATGAGTCGATGAAGCAAACTGAAGACGAATTACTGAATTTTATTGGTGGTCTTGATGCAGATTCGGTGGTATATTTTGGTTCTTCCTTGAGTTTCCCACACATTCCCGTTGTCGATTTAAATGCTATCTTAAATCGTCCTAGATTCGGCTATCGCGGAGCCTTAAAGGTAGCTAAATGTATTAAAACAGCGCTTCAATACGGGTTTAGACCTCGCAGTTCGTTAACCAAGCAAATGGTATTCCCCAAAAACTCAGGGTTAGCATCTGCTCAATCACTCACAGGCAAATTAGCCCAAGACTTGCCGGATTGTACTGTATATGCAGAGAAGAGAAAAGGAAAATGTTGTCAGGAATAACAAGTAAAAACTCTACCGCAGTCAATACAATACCCTTCAACCCACAAGAAGGTAAAATGTCTGCTGGACTATCTTTTGACAATTGTGACCATAGCAAAGACCCAATTGTTGGCTGTGCCTTGGAAGGTATTGCAAACATGGTTGCTGGAATGAAAGATGTCAGTATTGTGATTCATTCTCCCCAAGGTTGCGCGTCAACTGTTGCGGCTGGCTATGATAACCATGAGGTTGATTTTACAAAGCGCAAAGTAGGTTGTACTCGTCTTTTTGAGTCAGACATTGTCATGGGAGCGTCTGATAAACTCAAAGGTATGATTAAAGAGGCGGATCAATCTTTTCATGCTAAGGTCATGTTTGTCGTTGGCACTTGCGCGGCGGACATTATTGGTGAGGATATTCAGGGTTTATGCAACAATATTCAGCCACAGGTCAATGCTAAACTTGTTCCTATACTTGCTGGTGGGTTTCGGGGCAATGCTTATGATGGCTTAGAAATGGGATTAGAGGCTTTACTTCCTTTCATCAAAAAAAGGCAAACCAAGAGGAGGGGGAGAAAGCCAAGGATTGTAAACATCATTGCACCACAGGCAAATGTGAATCCTACTTGGTGGGCTGATTTGCACTGGGTAACCCAGACGTTAAAATCTTTAAGAATTAAGGTACAAACGGTATTCTCCCACAATACCTCGTTCGCAGAACTGGAACAAGCTGGTAACGCAACCGCCAATATTCTTCTTAGTCATGATGTTGGGTATAAGTTTGCTCGGAAAATGCAACAGACTCATGACATTCCCCTCATTCTTGATGATATACCTTTACCAATCGGTGTAAAAAACACTACGCGGTGGTTGCAGGCATTGGCGGCACATTTCAAGATAGAAGAAAGAGTAGAACCGCTGATCAAACAAGGCGAAGAAATGGTTGTAGATACGCTTCGCCGACGAGCATTAATGATTATTCCCCGATATCGTAACTGTAGAGTTGCCGTATCTACAGATGGGACGCTTGGTATCGGACTGGTGAGAATGCTCTTTGAAGAGTTGGAAATGATTCCAGAAGTTTTGTTGTTTCGCTCAGCAATGCGTGAATCTCGCCCAATTCTGGAGCAAGAATTGCAAAGCCTTGGTCTTTCTCCTAGCGTGGTATTTTCTGCCGATGGATATCAAATAAAACAAGCCTTAACAGAGATTGATACTGATGCTGTTTTTGGCTCGGCATGGGAAAAATACATAGCAGAAGAACTAGGAATCCAAATCTCTTTTGATGTATTCAGCCCTACTAACAGAGAGACTTATCTTGACAAGCCATATTTTGGCTATGAAGGAATGATCAATATGATGGAAGTGGTTGCCAACGATTGGGATAGAGCTTTTCGTTCAAAACATATCCATTGGACTTAGAGGAAGGGCGATCGCTCTTCGGTAATCATGAAAAGGCGATCGCGTAACTATTCCTTATAGTCAGCAATGCTACCCGCGCCATCAAGCGAAACCGATAGCCGTTTATCTTCAATATCCTTTCCTTACTTGAGTAAAGATAAGCATTCCTCGGCGCTCAAAAGAGCCAAATATTTCTGGAACCGGGCAGAGTCTTTCTCGTAGATCCCGTCACTTAGATAGGTAGTATTTACAAGCTCCAAACGCTCCATATCCTTGATCGAATCAAACCTCCGGATTTACTTTGCGGAAGTGCGGGAAATTTTTTTTCCAGAAAATTTAGTAGGACGTTCTGGCTGATTGCCGTGTATTCAATCAACAGCAAAGGCACTGATGTAGCAACTTACACTGTATATTTTTAGTAAGGACGCGGTGCAGATGAGGGCTACAATATGGTCAGAAAAAAATATAGATTCCGCAGAATCAAACGCCTTTTAAGTGTACTGCTGCTATGTGCTATGTTCTTGGGCGCGGGATTATTGCCACCGACTTTCGCACATGTGACGGAGAGAAACTCAACCGTTCAAGCCTTACCCAATGCCCAAAACTTGCTTGAACAAGGCAGAAAACTTTATGAAGCTGAACGGTTTGCCCAAGCAATTGCAATATGGCAACAGGCTATCTCTGCATTCAAAGCTAATGGGGATGAACTCAGACAAGCAATAATACTAGGCAATCTATCATTAGCTTATCAGCAACTTGGACAATGGACTGATGCAGAAAGTGCAATCGCCCAAAGTCTCAATCTCTTAAAAACCTCACCAAATATAAACACAAAAGAGCACTCCCAAATCCTAGCGCAAGTCCTAGATATCCAAGGTCGTCTGCAATTGGCTCTTTCCAAAGCTGAAGATGCCCTAAATACTTGGCGAGTATCAGTTGACATTTATAAAAAAATAGGAGATTATAGCGCAGTTATTCGTAACCACATTAACCAAGCGCAAGCTTTGCAAGCTTTAGGGTTGTATCGTCAAGCCGAGAAGACATTAAAAGAAAGTACCAAGACTCTGCAAAGTCAACCCAACTCGCCTCTTAAAGTCACAGGACTGCGTAGCCTCGGCAACGTCCTGCAAGTCACGGGAGATTTAGAAACATCTTGGCAGATATTGCAGCAAAGTCTAGAAGTCGCTGACTCATTGCCAGATCAGCAAGCAATAGGTGATATTCTAGTTAGTCTAGGCAACACAGCTCGTGCCTTACAGCGTACGCAAGAAGCGATAGATTTTTATCAAAAAGCTGCCAAAACTGCCACCTCACCTACTACGCGCATCCAAGCTCAAGTCAATCAACTAAGACTACTTCTGGAAACCAAGAAATTCAAAACTTTCCAAGCCTTGTCGTCCCAAATCCAAACTCAACTTAGCGACTTACCCCCCAGCCGTACAGCAATTTCTGCTCGCATCAACTTTGCTCAGAGTCTAACACGATTCAAACAAGATACAACCGCAGACACTCCCGAATGGTTGGATATTGCCCAACTCCTGTCAACTGCTATCCAGCAAGCGAGAAGCTTGCAAGACAAACGTACAGAATCTTATGCTCTTGGTGTTCTAGCAGGAGTGTACGAACAAACCCAACAGAAGTCTGATGCCCAAAATCTCACCCAGCAAGCCTTGCTGATTGCTCAAGCTATTGATGCTAAAGATATTACCTATCAATGGCAATGGCAACTGGGACGTTTGCTGAAAGCTAAAGGAGATATAAAAGGGGCTACCGTCGCTTACACAGAAGCAGTTAACAACCTGCAAGACTTACGTAACGACTTAGTTGCTGTCAATCCTGAAGTGAAATTTTCCTTTCGGTATGAAGTTGAACCTGTATATCGGGAGCTAGTAGAATTACTTTTGCAACCTGAAGGAAATTCCCAACCTAGTCAAGAAAATATCAAAAAAGCTAGCCAAACAATAGAATTACTGCAAATAGCAGAACTTGACAACTTTTTTCGCAACACCTGTTTAAATGCTCGGATTCAAAGTAAAAAAGAAGACCAAATAGCAGCAGCAGTCATTTATCCTTTCATTTTGTCAGACCGATTAGAGGTTATCCTCAAGTTACCGCAAAAGGGCTGGCTGCACTATGCTACTCCTGTAGATGAAAAAGAAGTGCAAAGTACTTTAAAACAACTACAGGAAAATTTAACCAAGCCCCACACACTGCGACAGGTTCAACTCTTATCCCAAAAAGTCTACAACTGGCTGATTAAACCGGCTGACTCTGACTTAGCCAACAGTAAAACCACGACTTTGGTGTTTGTGCCAGATGGTTCCTTGCGGAATATCCCAATGGCGGCTCTCTACGACGGCAAACAGTATTTGATTGAGAAGTATAGCATTGCACTGACCCCCGGTTTGCAACTGATTTCACCCAAACCATTGCGCAAAGGATTAAAGACAATAGCCGCAGGATTGTCTGAACCACGTTCCGGATTTGATGCACTGCTCAACGTGAAGCGTGAATTAAACGAAATCCGCTCTCAAGTACCCAGCAGCATACTTCTCAATCAAGAATTTACTAGCACGGCTTTGCAAAACAAACTTAATTCTTTACCATTCCCAGTCGTTCATCTTGCAACTCATGGTCAATTTAGCTCTAAAGCTGAGGAGACATTTATTGTCGCTTGGGATGAACGCATTTATGTTAAGGATTTGAATAAGTTAGTGCAAACTGTAGAGTTAAACAGACCTGAAGCTATTGAATTACTTATCCTGAGTGCTTGTCAAACAGCTACTGGGGATGAGCGATCTGGATTGGGAATTGCTGGTGTCGCTTTTCAAGCGGGAGCACGTAGTACCATCGCTTCCCTGTGGAACTTAGATGATGAGTCTACTGCTGTGTTGATGAGTAAATTTTACCAAGAATTAGCAAACAAGAAACTCACGAAAGCCGAGGCGCTTCGTCGCGCCCAGTTAGCTCTTTTACAAAATCCTAAGTATAAGCGTCCTATGTATTGGGCACCTTACGTTCTGTTAGGTAATTGGATGTAATATTATGTGTAGTTGAATAACCGTAGATGGAAACGGCGTGAGCACTAGTGCTAAATTTCGTGTCTGTGTGGCAAAAGATTGATGAATTTTTGTAAAGAAATAGCGGATTTTGTGTAAAATTTGTGTGCTTGAATAGAAAATTGGGCAGAGGTGACTTTCACGACCAGTAGATGTGACTGATTTGATACTGATGCAGCGTAATCGTTGGAGAGCGACTGCTGTTTTCTTGGGGGGTGCAATGTTGGAAATAAGTACTCGTTGGGGCGTTTTGTTAGGGATTGCGATTGGTGGTGTGTTTTCTTTGTTTGGAGATTGTGCAGTAGCTCAAGTTATTCCTGATGGCACTTTGCCTAATAACTCTAGTGTCCAAAGAGAGGGAAACACCTTCAATATCACTGGAGGAACCCAAGCTGGTGGCAACTTATTTCACAGCTTTCGGGAGTTTTCTATTTCTACTGGCGGTACTGCTTTTTTTAATAATGGTGCGGACATTCAGAATATTATCAGTCGGGTAACGGGTGGATCAGCATCTAATATTGATGGGTTGATTCGTGCGTCGGGTACGGCTAATCTGTTTTTGATTAATCCGTCGGGGATTATATTTGGACAGAATGCGCGGTTGGATATTGGCGGTTCGTTTGTAGCAAGTACTGCTAGTGGCTTGAAATTTGCGGATGGCTTCGAGTTCAGCGCTACGGCACCTCAAGGAACACCCTTGTTGACTATCAATGTGCCCATTGGTTTGCAATATGGGAGGAGTGCGGGGAGCATGCGAAATCAATCTCAGGCAACCAATACTAGCGGTGTCCCTGTTGGTTTACAGGTAAAGCCTGGTAAAACTTTGGCGCTAGTGGGTGGCGATGTCAGCTTAAATGGCGGAATTTTATTTGCGCCGGGTGGTCGAATCGAGTTGGGAGGTATAGTAGGACAGGGAACGGTAGATCTGAATATAAATGGCAGTAACCTGTGGCTAAATTTTTCTAATAGTGTAGCGCGAGCCAACGTATCCCTTGACAATGGCGCTGTAGTGAATGTACGTGCTGGCGGTGGCGGGAGTATTGCCATCAACGCCCGAAACCTAGAGGTTTTCCAAGGAAGTCAAGTGCGGGCGGGGATAGCGTCAGGGCAAGGGGTACCTGACACCAAAGTAGGAGATATTGAAATTAATGCAACACAGGCAATTACCCTTACTGATGATACTGGAAGAGGAAGCTTTATTTCTAATAACGTGGAAAGTAACGCAAAAGGCAACGGAGGTGATATCCACATCTCCACGGGGTCGCTCTCTGTAAGCAGTGGCGCTCAACTATATGCTGGCGCTTCTGGACAAGGAGATGCGGGCAGCGTGACCATTAATGTCCGCGATACAGCCTCTTTTGATGGAGAGCGCCCAGGCTCTCCTTACTTAGTCAGTGGTGCATCCAGCAGAGTGGAAAGAACCGGCAGGGGTCAGGCGGGTAACGTCAATCTCCAAGCGGGGTCGCTGAGACTAACCAATGGCGCTGTACTCGAGTCCAGTACCTCAGGACGAGGAAATGCAGGTAGTGTAAATATTAACGCCCGTGATATTGTCTTCGATGGGCAGACTACCAATGGTTCCACCAGTAGTGGTGCATACAGCCGAGTAGAAACTGTTTACCAACAAGGTGTTGGTCAGGGGGGTAATATCAAGATTAAAGCTGATTCACTGAGAGTCACCAATGGTGCTGTCATAACTACTAGCACCGACGGACAGGGGAATGCGGGAAAAGTGCTCATTAACGCCCGCGATATCGTCTTTGATGGGATGGGTACCTTAGTTGAAAATTTCAGACAATCCAGTGGTGCCTTCAGCGCTGTAAAAAAGAATGGTGTGGGTCAGGCAGGTAGTGTTGATATCAAAGCTGATTTGCTGAGAGTCACCAATGGTGCTGTCATAACTACCAGCACCGAGGGACAGGGGAATGCGGGAAAAGTGCTCATTAACGCCCGCGATATCGTCTTGGATGAGGTGGGTAGCAATGGATTCTCTAGTGGGATCTTCAGCACAGTGGACAAGAAAGCTGTGGGCAATGGTGGTCGCATTGACATCACCACCGAGTCGCTTAGAGTGACTAATGGTGCTGAACTGGCTGTCAGCAGTCAAGGGAATAATAACGCGGCAGGCAATATAAAAGTTGGAGCACGCTCTATTCAGCTAGACAACCAAGGTGCTATCGTAGCTGAAACTGCATCAGGTAAAGGTGGCGATATTACCCTACAAAATCTGGACTTATTGCTGATGCGTCACGACAGTCAGATATCCACCTCCGCAGGTACCGCACAACAACCAGGAGACAGTGGCAACATCACCATCAATGCTCCTAATGGTTTCATCGTCGCCGTACCAGGTGAAAATAGTGATATCACTGCTAATGCATTTGAGGGCAGTGGTGGGAGAATCACGATTAAAGCTACTGATATTTTTGGCATCGCACCCCTAACTCGGCAAGAGCTTGAGAGGTTGCGTCCTGATTTAAACCCCAGTCAATTACCAACAAATGACATCATTGCCATTTCACAAACAAATCCTTCTCTAAGTGGCACGGTGCAAATTAACACACCAGATATTGATCCCAACAGCGGCTTAGTCAACTTGCCCTCAGTACCAGTTGACACCAAATTAGCCCAAAGCTGTACTGCGGGTAGCCCTATAGCTAAAAGCCAATTTACTATCACCGGACGCGGCGGCTTGCCCTCCAACCCAGGCGAACTCCTCAACACTGATGCAGTTCAAGTAGACTTAATTACTCTCAATCCCAAAAGTGATAACCGCAAGAGTCCAACTGTTACCAGCAAAACAACTACCACCACACCAGAACCCATTATAGAAGCGAGTGGTTGGATAATAAACGAAAAAGGGGAAGTCGTCCTCATAGCAAATTCTCCTACCACGCCCCATAGTCCTTGGTATAACCAGCCAAATTGCAAAGCAAATCAGCACTGAACTTCACTGCTGATTTTCCAACTTACAGCAGTCCACTTTTGGTTCAGTTGTCATATCATTCAAACCAACAGCTTGCAACAGCCTCGCCCAAGAAGTCTCTTGCGGATTCATTCGACGCAGTTCACTAGCAGCACTCAACGCCTCATACCAAATACCATTAGCAGCATAAAGGTTTACCCGTTGGCTTGGTGTTGCTTTTTCCAATTGAGTTTTTAAAACGGAGTTTACTTGCTCCCGTTTTACATATCCCTCAACATTCGCAATAATTTGATTATCCTTCTGACAGTAAATGTTGAAATACCAGCGGTATCGTTTCCCAATCTCCAGAGGTGCTGCTTTTGATGGTAAGCCAAGGTTAATCACTCCTGGTGTCCCTGTCAAAGAAGTTTTGTAAATAGTCTGATTTTGTGCTTCATCTTCTAGGACAAACTCTCCATACGCAAAAGACGAGGAATAAGGAACATAAAACCAGAAACTAGGATGCTCAGCAACTGTTGCTGCATAAACCAATTCTGATTTTGAATAAACGGGTACTAAAGCTGTTAGCCGCTTTTGAGAAACAGAAGCCAGGGGCTTATTCATGTTCCCTCCACAGCCACGGCTACCTGCTTCTGTTCGCTTACCTGGTTCTCCGATATCTGGTGGTGGAGGTGGCGCAGCGAAAATCAATGATTGGTTGAATTGTCCCTTGGGTTTTAATGTTGGGCTTTGTCCAAGAAGGGAGTTAACAGACTGTGCTCGGACTTGTATACAGCTAAGGAATGTTAAACTGATGGCGAGGGAAAGTTGAATCTTTTGCATAAACAATTTTTTTATTGTTATCAACTTGTAGAAAATTTTTCTACTTCAACTTGTAGAAATTAGTTGTTGCTAAGTTTGTGGTGAATTGAGATAAATTACCACAATGCTGCCAGTCGCTATTAAAACTAAGGCTGACGGGACGAGGGGAACCCAAATGCTAGAGCAAAAGAGAATTAAGCAAAGAAAATATAAGATGCCTATTGCGCCTCCACCCGCCAGGATGAGATGTCGTCCAGAGCGATCGCGCCAAGCAATTATACCTCCCACAAAAGACCAACCCCAAACCCATAACACTTCGCCCCAAAGAGGTAAAATTAATAACAAAGGTCGTTCATCTTTTACCGCACTCACGATTTGACTGACCATCTGTGCTTGCAGAATGACCCCTGGTATTTCCTGGTAAAAACCCTGCCCAGTTATGTAAGGGGTAGGAATATAATCACGGAAGCTTTGAGCAGTGGTACCAATGAGGACAATTCGGTCTTTGACTTGTTTGGGGTTAACTTTATTCTTAAGAACATCTGTAAGCGTGACTGTAGGGGCAATTTCCAAAGGAGAATCTTGGTAAGAGCGGTAATTGAGCAATATTTGATAGCCCTCTGTATTTACTTGTTGATAGCCACCCATGTGCGCTTGCAACTGCTTGAAAACAATGTTGCCTAATTGCAATTCCCCTGCTTTGGTATACTTGGGATAAATACCCTCCTTTTCTAAGTAGTGAAATGCCAGTTGGGTGTTAAGGGCGTAGCGTGCAGTACAAGGGGATGTTGGATCTGCTGGTTGCATTGCTAATAAATGGCGACGCAGAACGCCATCTGGATCTTTAACAACATCACTAAATCCTTGGCGTTCTGGGGGAACCCCCTTTGGAGGTGGATTTCCCGGACGGTTTTCTGTCTTGTCGCTTACTTTGCAAATCGCAAAGAAACTGTTATCTGTTTTCAATCGAGTCGCTAAAGAAGTTTGCTTCGGTTGTGATGGCTCATCACGATAGATATCCAAGCCAATGGCTCTCGGTTGGAGAGGTGCAAGTTTTTCCAACAGTCGAGTTAGTGCGAGATCTGATAGAGATCCTCTTCTGTCCTTTTGCTCTGGTAGTTTCAAATCATCTTCAGTGATAGTGACTATCAACAGGCGCGAATCTTGTTTTTCCTGTGGACGCGATCGCATGAAATGGTCGAAAGCCTGCAACTCCCATGCTTGTAGTATCCCAAGCCAGCGCACTCCCATCAACAAGCTTGTGACTATAAAACTAATCATCAAAACTGTTTTGAAATTGAGTTTAGGTTGGCGTAAAGGTAGGAGAAGCGGTTGGCGATGCTGCTTTGGGGACGCACTCTCCGGGCGATAGCGTATCTCCTGCCCAGACGCTTTGCCTTGGCGTAGCCTGTCCACAGGACTTATGCGGAGCGTGTGCTTTGCACTCAGTGCTGCGCCGTTCGCCCTTGGCGTCTCCCCTTGGGAGACGCGCAGATCGCCCCCTTGGAACGGCTCTTTTGGAGCATCGCCCTTAGTTTTCTCTCGCAACTCTTTCCAATTTGGGGACGCAAGAGCAGGGTTTTGACAAATCACAGGTAACCAGCTAGCACCAGGAAATTCACTTTCTAAACCTTGCAACTGTTCCCGCGCTTCCCGCACTGCTAAATAAAACGACTTACCATCAGCAAACCTTTTAAGAAAGCGCTTCAAAAACTCTTGTGCCACTTTATCTGGCACTGGTTCCCGCATGACAATCATTTGGGGAATATGCAAATCATCCAGCTGCTGTGCTAATCCCAAGCCATCACAAGAGTTAAAAATTGCCAACTGTAACCCGCGTTCTATCGCTTTTTTTAGGGCATTTTTTAACTGCTCAATCGCTAAGCTTTCGGTAGGATTTATATGTATAAAACCTGTTTCCCCATCAGCTTGACTAGAACTATGCCCTGCAAAAAATAGAATGTCCCATCCCTGCTTATCCCAAAGCTGCTCATCTATCTCTGAGCGTTTTGGCTCTACCAAAAATACCGTTTCTGCATCTTTTGATAAATTCTCCAATAACTTTTTGTCAGCGTCAATGTCAATTCCTGTGCTATCTCCTAAAATTGCCAAAATTCTGACTGGAAGAGCCGAATTGACTACCTGATTTTCTGACTCAAATTCGATGGGACTTAAAGCGACTTCTGCCAAGCGATAATCTTCAAAAAAGCGCCAAATATGCCAGGGGAGTTTTCTTAAATAACTGTCTTCAGTTTGAATAATAAATCGAATCTCGTCAGACTTGGATAATCGCGTTCTCAGTTGTAATTCTATCTGTCGAAAATCCTGATAATCCAACCAATTATTGAGGCTTATTCGTAACTGTTGACATATCTCATCAAATTCAGCATCAGAAACGTGGGTTATGTCAGATTCATCAATTTTAATATCTTCATCAATGAGTTCTTGTTGACGTAAACCTATATTTAGAAAGCGAGCCGAATGGATTAAATCATACAGCAATTGCCAACGACGGTAGAGGTCAAGAATATTTGGAGCAGCTGGTAAACTACCCTGAAATTGACTTGTTTTGGAATTATCCTCTGACTGTAGCACAACAGTCACAAAGTCAAAGCCGTCTTGTAGAGTACCCCTTCCCAAGTTTAAGATAACTAACTTACTCATTTTTATAATCGCGCAAGTTGTTAAACCACAAAATCTTCCGTAATACTAAAATTATCGATAGCTACTTGGATTTTGAATGTTTTTCTTTTTAGGCATGTAAATCGTTTCAGTTGAATCAAGTTATCTTGAGTTCGTGATTAAAATTCCTGGAGAGTTGCTCCTAACGATGCTCTCCTTATAGTGTCTGCTTTTGTATAACTCAAGATTGCAATGCATTTGAGGTTCTGTTTTCCATTTAATCGTAGAGTAACCCTTATTATTCTCTACAGTCATATACATAGAAAATTTCTCAATCGAATTTTGACGGCTGGGCAGTTTGGGTATGCTGGTAAACATCCTGACCTCTTGTTTCAAAGCAAAGGGCTGTATTTCTATAGAAGATACAAGTGTAAAAACTTCGTTTCCGTATAGTAATGGTCCGGATGGATTTGTTCTAGAGCGAAAAACAGGGATAAAAATGTAAGAAAAATTACATTGTTTAAGCTAGTTCAAGGAGATATATCTAGTCTGAGGGTACTACTTTATAAAAAGAGGATATTAATTATACTGCTATTGGGTTAAGGTTGGCATGTAACTTGTTGGGTATTATGGCTATGAAGTAGTTTGTATTAAGTGTACTACTTACTTATTGGTGCCGTTCGAAGCGTTTTATGAGGAGTTGGGAGTGAGGTTGAAAAATGTACTTCATGTACCTGTTCCCTGCTATAGTGAAGTACCACCGCATGGCGGATAAAGTGTAGTTTCAACTTATGTCATCACAAATCCGCCGCTGGGGGTCATCTTTACTCATACCGTTGTTAGGGTTTTTCAGGTAGTCTCGCGCCCAAGAGCAACCGCGTCTTAACAAATCATCAAGATTGAAATTCCACAGAATCACTTTTCCGTCTGCACCTGCAGAAGCAAGCATCTGACCATCGGGACTGAAACTGACGCCAACAACTGGAGCATTGTGCCCAGTGTTAGCGTAGCGTTCCGAAGGAAGGGTGGTCATCAAGCTGCCATCTCGCCTCCAAAGTTTGATAGTATTGTCAAGACTTGCAGAAGCGATAGTTTGCCCATCTGGGCTGAAACTGACGCCAATCACCTGAGCGTTATGCCCAGTGAGGGTGTTAATTAAGCTGCCATCTCGCCTCCAGAGTTTGACAGTTGTGTCATTACTTGCAGAAGCGATGGTTTGTCCATCCGGGCTGAAACTCACACTATTAACCCAATCGCTATGCCCAGTAAGGGTGTTAATTAAGCTGCTATCTCGCCTCCAGAGTTTCACGGTTTTGTCATTACTTGCAGAAGCAATGGTTTGCCCATCAGGACTGAAACTCACGCTATTAACCCAATCACTATGCCCAGTGTTAGCGTAGCGTTCCGAAGGAAGAGTGTTAATTAAGCTGCCATCTCGCCTCCAGAGTTTCACGGTTTTGTCATAGCTTGCAGAAGCGATGGTTTGCCCATCAGGACTGAAACTGACGCCAATCACCGGAGCTTTATGCCCAGTAAAGGTAGTTATCAAGCGACCATCTCTCCTCCAGAGTTTCACAGTTTTGTCAAAACTTGTAGAAGCGATGGTCTGCCCATCTGGGCTGAAACTGACGCCAATCACCGGAGCTTTATGCCCAGCAATGCTAGTAATCAATATGCCATCTAGCCTCTGGAGTTTCACGGTATTGTTAACACTTGCAGAAGCGATGGTCTGCCCATCTGGGCTGAAACTGACGCCAATCACTGGAGATTCATGACCAGTGAAGGTAGTTATAAAGCGGCCATCCCACCTCCAGGGTTTCACGGTATTGTCAACACTTGCAGAATTGATGATCTGTCCATCTCGGCTGATACTAACGCCAATCATCGGACTTTTCTGACCCGTGTTAGCGTAGCGTTCCGAAGGAAGGGTGGTCATCAAGCTGCTATCTTGTCTCCAGAGTTTCACGGTGTGATCCATACTTCCAGAAGCGATGGTTTGCCCATCCGGGCTGAAACTAACGCCAGTCACTGCAGATTTATGTCCAGTGAAGGTAGTTATCAAGCGACCATCTCGCCTCCAGAGTTTCACGGTTTGGTCAACACTTGTAGAAGCGATGGTTTGCCCATCTGGGCTGAAACTGGCGAAATTAACCGGAGCTTTATGCCCAGTGAAGGTGGTGAGCAAGTTGCCATCTCGCCTCCAGAGTTTGACGGTTTGGTCAACACTTGCAGAAGCGATGGTTTGCCCATCTGGACTGAAACTAACACCAGTCATCGCACCTTTCTGTCCAATGAGAGTGGTGATTAATGTGCCATCTCGCCTCCAAAGTTTCACAGTTTTGTCAAAACTTGCAGAAGCGATGGTTTGCCCATCTGGACTGAAACTAACGCCAGTCACTGGAGCTTGATGACCAGTCAGGGTAGCAATCAAGTTGCCATCCTGTTTCCAGAGTTTGACGGTTTTGTCATAGCTTGCAGAAGCGATGGTTTGCCTATCTGGGCTAAAACTGACGCTAGTCACTGGAGCTTGATGCCCAGTCAGGGTGTTGAGCAAGCTGCCATCCCGCTTCCAGAGTTTCACAGTATAGTCTGAACTTGCAGAAGCAATGGTCTGCCCATCTGGACTGAAACTAACGTTAATCACCCAAGCTTTATGCCCAGTGTTAGCGTAGCGTTCCGAAGGAAGAGTGGTGAGCAAGCTGCCATCCCGCTTCCAGAGTTTCACGGTATGGTCAAAACCTGCAGAAGCGATGGTTTGTCCATCTGGACTGAAACTGACGCCAATCACCTGAGCACTATGCCCAATAAGGCGGTTTTGCTCTCTCACATCGTAAACGGCTTTCAGCAACCCCGTCACGACTTGTATTCGGGTGTACGGTTCTGCTTCACCTGAGTGTATCAACTGGCGTAGTTTTTTCCCTGCTTTGATGTTTTCTATCAACCCATCAAGTTCCAAAATTCCACTAGCAGTCTTACTTTTTGCCTGTAGTGCCGCATTTTTGTACTGCTTTTGCACTTGATTCCACTGGTTAATGGCAAAAATAGCTGCTGCACTCACAAGTATAGTAGAAGCAATGGCTACACCAGTTCTTGTTTGAGCTGCTTGACGCGCTTTCCTTTCTTGCTCTAGCTCTCTTTGTCTACGTTCTTGCTCTTCTCGCTGCAAGCGATCGCGTAACCCCAAACTCAACTCAATAAACACTTGCTCAGATGGACTAATCTCCTCTCGTCGCTGTTGCAACCAATCCTCTGCTTCCGCTAAAGATGTACCATGCAACAGAGCTCCCTCATCATTATTGGTAACCTCCCATTGACGCATTGCTCCCCGTAATCGCTCTTGCCAAGTGCGAAAAGTGCGATCGCTCTTCATCCACTCTCTCAAGCGTCCCCAACCCAGAATCAAAGCCTCATGCACCACCTCCACTGTTTCTTCAGAAGTCGCTTCGTCATAACCAATCACCACCAGACGCATATCCTCACTGTTGAGGCGCGTCACCAACTCCCAGTTTTCTTGTCCTATTTCTTGGCGCGTGGCTAGACGACGGGTATCTTCCGTCCCCGTTGTTTCTCCTGGACGCACCAGTTGTGTGAAAACTCGCCGTATCTGTTTTGGTTGATACTCTTGAGCTATCTTGTTGTATACTTCTTCTGCGTATTTACCCAGAGCCTCTTGAATACCGCCAATTTCATCGTAAGCTTGATTCGTCAGTTGGCAAGTTCTGTGTTTTATCGCTTCTGTCCAAAGCTGTTTCAGGGCAAATTCCAGTAAAGGTAGTTTGTCTGGTGGCGATTTGTGTTGCGAGTTTTCCGCTTGCTTGTGTGTTTTCTTGCCAACATCATTGAGAATCCGCTCTATCAGTCCTGTCTCTAGTGTGACACCCAAGGAGTATGCAGGATGTGCGATCGCTTCCCCTAATTCCTGCTCATTCATCGGTCCCAGGTTCAAACAGTTATTTTCCAAGGCATCGTTAAAAGCGCGGTAGGATTGAGCATAGCCATAAAAGTCAGACCGCAGCGTCAACACCAGTTTGAAACAAGGCGCATTATACACCGCCTCCAATACACAGTCCAGAAAACTCTCGCGTTCCTCAAAATCTGGGCAGAGGGTGTAGAGTTCCTCAAATTGGTCAGCCACCAACACAATCGATTTGGGATTGGTTGATGATATCCTAGCTATAAATTGAGTTAAAGCATTCTTGTCTGAGCGCAGTTCCGTTGCCAGTTGGTGAATTTGAAAGAGGTGATGCTCCAGCTTTGAACTGCCCAAAGCGCGAACAGATGGGTTTAGCTGAGGTTCAGCCTCATTACCAGCAACAGCTTGAGTTGATTGCAAAGTTAAAAGTGCCGTAGCTAGGGCATCCAACGGACGCTTTCCAGGACGGAAATGGGCAATTTGCAAGTTATCCGGTTTCTTAAGCAGATAGGGAATCAGTCCAGCAAACACCACCGAAGACTTGCCCCTACCGCTTGGTCCAATCACCGCCACTAGTGGCTTTTTATTCACCGCCTCTAATAGCCGGTGTGTAAAAGCTTCCCGCCCAAAAAACACCGACTTATCTTCTTGTCGGAAAGCGGATAATCCTTTGTACGGGCAACGAGGAGTACCCCCCAAATCTATCCATCTTGGTGGTAATTCTGCGGGATTCTGGCAAATCACAGGTAACCAGCTAGCACCAGGAAATTCAGTTTCTAAACCCTGCAACTGTTCCCGCGCTTCCCGCACTGCTAAATAAAACGACTTACCATCAGCAAACCCCCGAAGAAAACGCTTCAAAAATTCTTGTGCCACTTTATCCGGCACTGGTTCTCGCATGACAATCATTTGGGGAATATGCAAATCATCCAGCTGCTGTGCTAATCCCAAGCCATCACAAGAGTTAAAAATTGCCAACTGCAACCCGCGTTCTATCGCTGTTTTCAAGGCATTTTTTAACTGGGGAATAGTTAAACTTTCGGTAGGATTTATATATATGTGACCTGTTTCTCCATCATTTCTGCTAAAACTATGTCCAGCAAAAAACAAAATATCCCATCCCCGCTTATCCCAAAGCTGCTCATCTATTTCTGGGCGTTTTGGCTCTACCAAAAATACTGTCTCTACGTCGTTTGATAAGCTTGACAATAACTTTTTGTCAGCATCAATATCAATTCCCGTGCTATCCCCCAAGATTGCCAGAATTCTCACTCTTTGGGCAGAACTTTTTGTTTGACTTTCAGGCTCAAATTCTATAGGACTTAAAGCTACTTCCGCCAAACGATAATCCCTAAAAAAACGCCAAATATGCCAGGGCAGTTTTCGTAGTAAATTATCCTCAGTTTGAATAATGACTCGGATTTCATCATCATGAGATAATCGCATCCGCAGTTGGCGGTCAATGTTACGAAATGCCTCAGTATCCAACCAATTATCTATTTGATTTTGTAATTCTTCACATAGCTTATAAAAATCAGCATCAGAAACGTGAGTCACGTCAGCTTCATCAATTTTGATATCTTCATCGGTTAGCTGAGATAGACGCAAACCTATATTTATAGAGCGAGCCGAATAGATTAAATCATACAGCAATTGCCAACGACGGTAGAGGTCAAGAATATCTGGAGCCGCTGGTAAACTACCCTGAAATTGACTGGTTTTGGAATTTTCCTCTGACTGTAAAACAACAGTCACAAAGTCAAAGCCCTCTTGTAGAGTACCCCTTCCTAAGTTTAAGATAACTAACTTATTCATTTTTTCTGATCGCGCAAGTCGTTAAACCACAAAATCTTCCGTAATACTAAAATTATCAATAGTTACTTGGATTTTGAATGTTTTTCCTTTGGGGCATGTAAATCGTTTCAGTTGAATCAAGTTATCTTGAGTTCGTGATTGAAATTCCTGGAGAGTTGCTCCTGAAGAAGAAAGTAAAGCAAGTTTGATATTTGGTGGTAGGTAAGTCTGTCCATGAGATGGATGTAACTGGACGCGGATGCCCACTTTCTGCTCATTTTCTTTTGTCAAACCAACCAGCAGTGCAACAGAATGGTTGCCTAATTCTATTCCCAAATCAATCAACTTGACTCCCTCGACAGACACACCTCCAACAGCAAGTTCACGTTGTCTAAAAGCAAAAGCTAAATTTTCTGATTCTATATTTAGGATTGTATTAAGAGACTGCCAACCGGTATCAAAAATATTTTGATACCAATTGCTCAAGTTATTAACTGATGCCGTGTTTTTGGCAACAGCCAAGTCACCTATTCGTCGATGATACAACTGAATACGCCATTCGTCACTATCTAGTAGTGCGGCCCATTGCTCAAACGGTACATCGACTCGTAAACGGGGAAAATAAATAGATGAATCGCCTAACAGTTCTAACAATTTTTGTGCCTTAGCTTCAGACAAATTAGGAAATTCTGGGATCTCCTCTTGTACAGGTAGTCCCAATGTCGTCAGCATCACGGCAAGGTTATGTGTTAAATTTATTGTAGGTAATACGTAAGTACGCTCATTCGAGTTATAGGATCCAAAATTCTTAAGTAGGCGATGAGTGGTAAAACCGAGGACTACCAAAGAACACTCATCCTCATCCCCCTCTAGATTTACTTGTACTGCTAAGTAATAATCACCAGCAAAAGAAGGAATGTCTACCCACTCTTGGGGTACGCACAACTCTTCCAAATCTATTGTTTCACTAGGAATTAGGACTATTCGCCTCTCACTCAGTGTCATTGCTGCGCCATTTACCACTTCCCAAATACTAGGTAAGCTATCCTCACTTGGGAAAATTGAGGGTTTAGGTATAGACTCTTGTGCTAACCACTCTGTAAACCAGTTAAATAAAATATACAATGAAAGGTGATTGAGATAAGCGTTGTAGCGTGCAAGCGTATTAGAATGGCTCTGAGCTTGCTCCCAGGCTTTGTTTTTGTGTGCCGATGAGATATTTAACCATAATTGATTACTAGAAGCTTTGTCTAACTCATTAAAAGAAAACATCACTACAACCTCATTTTTTTTCGAAATCCCAATTTTTTAACGATTCTTCTAATACCGTATGAATTGTTGGGATATCTGTTATTTTATCTCGTAGAATACCCAATTTTTCACAAGCTGATTTTACGACACTTTTAGTTATCTTTGTCAACCAGATTTGCAAATACTTATTAATCATGGTATCAATACTATTGATTAAAGCAGCCTCTAATTTTGCTTTTGTTTTCCGTAGTATGTATCTACTTTCTGGTAAGGCTATACCAAGCTGCTTGACAATTTCTTGTTCATCCAGTTTTTGTCCATAGGTTAGTAGCAAGACTTCTTGCTCTTGTGGTTCAAGTTTCTTTATCGCCTCAATCAAAGCTACGTGAATTAAATCTATATAGACAGGAGCTTGGTAATTACGATTTAACCATACTGCAACATATTGAGAAACCCACTGAGGAGGTTTGCTTAATCTATATAAAGTTTTCAGTAATTTGATTTCAATCGTCTTCAGGCGATGAGCAATTGCTCCCTGAGTGACTTGAAATCTATCTGCTATCTGTTTTTGATTTAGTTCCAAACCATAATAAAGGAGTAGTATTTCCTTTTGTTCTACTTTCAAAGAAAGCAACTGCTCTTGTAAAGCTGGCTCAATTTGCTTTACTATTCTTCCCTGGTTTTCTAGAGAATCTTCCACTTCTTCAGAAGTCAGTGAATCTTGTGATAAAATTTCTAGAGACTCATTCTTTTCAACTTGACGACCAGTTTCTGTGAGTGCTTCCAAAGAAAAGCGTGGTGTGATTGATTTGGGATAATTTTGTAATGCGGCAATACAAATTTCCATACTAACTTTAAGTTGCTCGCCTGTGATATTTCCAGCTACAGCCACTTCATGAGGTGCACAAGGGAGTAATATCTGTGCATTGTAGTAATTAGCTGCTTCTGCAAAATCTGTACTATCAGGTTCTTGCCACTTTTGTCCTGTTATTTTAGCAGGATTTTGAATTTTGTTCATTTGATAAACTTGTTTAAAATATTTTCGAGCTAAGAGAAATCGAGAAATTTCCGGTTCATACCTTCCAGTTCTAGCAAGTGCTTCTTTCAGTTCTTTATCGCTCTTTTTATGCAACAGCCGCCACTTAGAAAACTTAGCAACAGCAGCTGAATCTTTAATATTTTTTATCAAGACGCCTGTCACATAAGTATTGATAGAAGAATCGTTGGAGTTATATTTCGCTAATATTTGTCTAAACTTGGTAGCTTCATACATAAAACATCTAGAAAGAAATATATATTCTTCCCAAGATTTAGATGTGTCATCTTTCCATACCTGAACAGCAGCCCTGTAGCAACTTTCTTCACAGTAAGCTGTTAGGTGTTCCCAAGCCTTTTGTACTCGTGTTTCTGGCTCCCAATCTTCTTTTGGTTGTAGGTTATTGAAAGCCATATCTATCCAGAACTGCACTAACCCCTTGCCGTTATCATCCTGGTTAACTAACGATGCAAACTTATAGTGTCTGCTTTTGTATAACTCAATGTTGGTTTGCAAATGAGGTTCTGTTTTCCATTTAATCGTTGAGTAACCCTGATTATTCTCCACAGTCATATACATAGAAAATTTTTCAGTAGAATTTTGACGACTGGGCAGTTTGGGTATGCTGGTAAACATCCTGGTAAACATCCTGACCTCTTGTTTCAAAGCCAAAGGGCTATATTTCTAAAGAAGATACAAGTGTAGAAACTTCGTTTCCGTATAGTAGCGGTCAGGATGAATTTGTTCTAGAGCGAGAAATCTTATTTTTATGTCATAATAGAAACTAAAGCAATGTAAGTATGTGTCGTTTATGGCTATTACTTTGTAAAGAGAGGATATTAGTTATAGCGCTTTTCAGATCAATGAGATACCGCATACCCCACTCACGCGATACGCGTAGCGTCAAGCCTCCGGCTTATCGCACAAACCCCCTTCTCAAATCTTCGATTTGAGAAGGGGGTTTCCTCTAAAAACTGGGCGTGTACGGGTGAGCGCGCATCCTCCTCGATACTTTGGAGAGCCAGTGCGTTGCTCAGAGCAGTACCTTGAGGAGCCAGTAGTGCAGGAGGGTTTCTCTGCGCGGCAAACTGTCCGTCCCGTTGTGGCGGCTGCGGAGGGTTCCCCCCCTTGTAGCACAGCCGCGTGAAGGTTAGGGAGGAGTGTAGTCTGTACAGATGCAATTCACTATATATTGTTATTTGGTTAGGAATGGTATGAAACTTATTGGGCATAGTGACTATGAACTAGTTTGTATCAAACTGTTACTTACTTATTGGTACTGCTTGAGGCGTTTTATGAGGGGTTATCTGTAGCGATCCACTTGCCAGAAATGCCCCAACCTGTGACCAAGCCAATCTTCGACCCAAATTAAGGTCTTGTTCAATAAGCCAGGGGTGTAAGGGTATAAGGGCAACGCCAAGGTGAGCGCGAGCGCCGAACGGTGTAATACCCTTTTACTTTAAGGTTGATACAAATGGGTAGCATGGCACGGGGCAGGGGTCAGGCAGAAAGAATTAGAGACCAATCATTTGTATCAGGTGCGATCGTGAAATGGTATAAGGGGGTAAGCGATGTGATTAGTGGGGGCAGCGAACCCACGACTCAGTAGGACCACGCTCATCAAAGATTTAGTGGGGGCTATGACACCAAGAGTTTTGGTCAGTGTAGGGAGAATGTCATTGTAGAGAGCCTGTTTGACAGCCGAAAGCAAAAAATTTTTCAAAAAGATACCAAAAAAAATACAAACACCCTCATATTTCCTCAAAGCTATTCCCAATGTAATCAACAGCAAGGTAATTTTTTGAATGTCATGAGGACATTTACCAAGGTTACTGGTGTATCTAACTTGATTGTCGGCGCTTTGAACAGACACCTATGAGTTTGTGTCAGTCATCAACATCATTATTTTCAAGATTTCAGGATTTCCAAAATTTCAGGAGGATTGTAGTTAATGATTATCGTCATGAAACCTGGTAGCCCATCAACAGAAATTGAGCGAATCAGCAAAGAACTCCGTAATTGGGACATAACACCAGAAAAAACGGAAGGTACGCACAAAGTCGTGATTGGTTTGATAGGTGATACGGCGGAAATTGATCCCCGACAAATCCAAAATTTGAGTCCTTTTATTGAGCAGGTTTTACGGGTGAAAAAGCCTTTTAAACGAGCTTCAAAAGAATTTCGCTATGGAGAACCAACTGATGTGGTTGTACCAACACCCAATGGAGCAGTCACTTTTGGTCAAAACTATCCTTTAGTTGTAGTAGCCGGACCCTGTTCTGTCGAAAACGAAGAAATGATTGTAGAAACTGCACGGCGAGTAAAAGCTGCAGGCGCACAGTTTCTACGAGGAGGAGCTTACAAACCTCGTACTTCTCCTTATGCTTTCCAAGGTCATGGCGAGAGTGCGCTATTGCTGTTAGCAAAAGCACGCTCAGCCACTGGATTGGGGATTATTACGGAAGTCATGGATACAGCTGACTTGGAGAAGGTTGCAGAAGTAGCGGATGTTGTGCAAATTGGTGCCCGCAATATGCAAAATTTCTCGCTACTGAAGAAAGTCGGCGCTACAGGTAAACCAGTGCTGCTCAAGCGCGGACTGTCAGCAACGATAGAAGATTGGCTGATGTCAGCTGAGTATATTCTGGCGGCTGGTAATCCCAATGTAATTTTGTGCGAGCGGGGAATTCGCACCTTTGACAGACAGTATACACGGAATACCCTTGATATATCTGCAATTCCAGTATTGCGTACCCTGACTCACTTGCCCATCATGATTGACCCCAGTCACGCTACTGGCTTCTCAGAATATGTTCCAACAATGGCAATGGCGTCAATTGCAGCTGGTGCAGATTCTTTAATGATTGAGGTTCACCCTAACCCAGCGAAAGCACTCTCAGATGGACCTCAGTCTCTAACACTGGAAGGATTTGAACAGTTAATGCTCGAATTGGCTCCCTTGGGCAAATTCTTTGGTCGTTGGACTCAAAACAATAGTGCTACCGCAACTTTGCCTAAGTTTGCTCCCAGAATTTCCTCCACTGCAGGCGTTTGAACAAGTTAATCGTTTTTGGAACTAACTGCCAAGAAGGAGAAAGAAACCTCAGATGAATACAGTATCCCAAGTTTTCAATACAACCTCTCGTTTTTTATCTCCCTTCCTTGGGAATTCTGACAAAACCGTAGTTGTGGGCAACCACAATTTGACAATAGACGAAGTAGTCAGCGTAGCGCGTTATGGGGCACAAGTACGCATAACCGATAACCATGATGTTTTGCGAGGTATCCAAGCATCCTGTGACTACATTCAGAATGCTGTGGAAACGGGAACACCTATTTACGGCGTGACAAGTGGCTTTGGCGGTATGGCTCATGTTGTGATCTCCGGTGAACAAGCAGCCAATCTACAGAACAACATGATGTGGTTTCTCAAGTCAGGAGCAGGACAAAGAATACCGCTAGCTGATGTCCGCGCTGCTATGCTCTTGCGAATCAACTCACACTTGCATGGTGCATCTGGCATCCGCCTCGAACTGATCCAGCGCATGGAGACGTTCTTGAATGCTGGTGTCACACCTTATGTCTATGAATTTGGTTCCATTGGTGCCAGTGGCGATTTAGTACCATTGTCCTACATCACTGGAGCGCTGATTGGTCACGATCTCAGCTTTAAAGTTGACTTCCAAGGCGAAGAAATGGATGCACCAACAGCGCTGTGCAAGCTGGGTTTAGAGCCTATGCAACTACTTGCTAAAGAAGCGTTGGCGATGACGAATGGCACTTCAGTTATGACAGGCATCGCCGCCAACTGTGTGTACGACACCAAAATTCTGTTATCCCTAGCAATGGGGGCACATGCCTTAGCTATCCAAGGTTTGAATGGCACGAATCAATCATTCCACCCATTTATCCATCAGCTCAAACCACATTCCGGTCAAAAATGGGCTGCCAAGCAAATGCTGAACTTGCTTGCAGGTTCACGACTTATACGTGATGAGTTAGATGGTTCTCACAACTATCGCGATAAGCATCTGATTCAGGATCGTTATTCGCTGCGTTGTCTGCCACAATATATGGGTCCGGTTGTCGATGGCATTGAGCAGATTCAAAGACAAATTGAGGTGGAAATTAACTCTGCCACAGACAACCCACTGATTGATGTCGAAAATCAAGCAAGCTTACATGGCGGCAATTTCTTGGGACAGTATGTTGGCGTAGGAATGGATCAACTGCGCTACTACATTGGGTTGTTGGCGAAACACTTGGATGTACAAATAGCCTTGCTCGTAGCGGCGGAATTTAACAACGGACTCCCACCATGTTTAGTCGGTAACCGAGAACGTACTGTCAACATGGGGCTAAAGGGTTTGCAAGTAGCTGGAAACTCCATAATGCCGCTGCTTACTTTCTATGGCAATTCGATCACGGATAGATTTCCTACCCATGCAGAACAATTTAACCAAAATATTAACAGCCAAGGTTTTGCTTCCGCAAATTTAGCGCGGCGCTCAGTTGAAATCTTTCAACAATATATGGCGATCGCTCTGATGTTTGGAGTCCAAGCAGTTGACTTGCGGACATATATCATGGCTGGTGATTACGATGCCCGTGCTTGTCTGTCACCTGCAACTGCACAGTTGTACACAGCAGTGCGTGAGATCGTCGGACAGCCACCGACAAAGAGCCAACCATACATCTGGAATGATTGCGAGCAATCTTTAGACAAGCATATTGCACTGATTGCCGCTGATATTGCTTCTGGTGGTGGGATTGTGCAAGCAGTGAACGATATTTTGTCCAGCTTGAAGTGAGTCTTCAAAGATTATGAATATTGCACAAAATGTCGAGCGTGGTCGGAGATTTTTTCCTAATAAAACTGCCTTAATTTTTGAGGAGAAATCTTGGACTTACAAAGATGTTGATGACATGGCGAACCGCGTTGCCAATGCCTTGCGAGGCTTGGGTATTGAACGCGGACACCGAGTGGCATTGTTTCTGCCAAATATTCCGGAATTTATCATTTCTTATCTTGGAATTTTAAAAATTGGTGCCATAGTAGTCTCATTAAATGTTATGCTAAAAAAGAATGAGGTAAAATTCATTCTTGATGACTGCTCTGCAAAAGCACTAATTACAATAGATTCCCTGATTGAAAATGTACCGGATACAGAATTACCTGAACTCCAACATATTTTGATTGCATCAGGTGAAGCTAAAAAGGGAATCAGTCTACAACAGTTCATGTTGAATGCTTCACCTAATGCACGAGCGGTTGAAATGAACCGCAACGACCCAGCGACAATCATATATACATCAGGCACAACAGGCTTTCCCAAGGGGGCGACGCTTTCGCATGGTAATGTGATTTCCAACGTTTACGCTGCCAACCATTGTTATCGCACTCAGCCTGAAGATCGATTACTGCTTTTCCTACCCTTATTCCATTGCTTTGGTCAAAACGCGATTCTCAACGCTGGACTCAACGCCTGTGCAACTATAGTTCTGCAACGCCGTTTTGAGCCAGAACAAGTACTCAAAACCATCGTTACTCATGGTGTGACCTTGTTTTTTGGCGTGCCGACAGTTTTCATCAAACTGCTCAATCTGAACATATCTAGTGATCACCTATCAAGCGTGCGCTATTACTTTACAGCCGCAGTAACCATGCCTCGGGAAGTGATTCAAAGATGGCAGTCAAAGCATGGTATGGTCATTCACGAAGGATACGGTCTAACTGAAACTTCCCCCTTTTCCACCTATAACCACGACTTGAAATACAAACTCGGTTCAATTGGTAGTCCAATTGAAAATGTAGAAGTGAAGATTGTCAATCTTGATGGTGAGTCAGTACAACCAGGGGAAGTGGGTGAGATAGTTGTTCGCGGTCCGAACGTCATGCTTGGTTATTGGAATCGCCCTGAGGAAACTGCTCAAGTTATCAAAAATGGTTGGTTTCATACTGGGGACATTGGACGGATGGATGAAGACGGCTACTTCTATATAGTTGACCGCTTGAAAGACATGATTAATGTCTCTGGCTTTAAAGTATATCCGACTGAAGTAGAAAATGTGATTTATCAACATCCAGCCGTTGCTGAATGTGCCGTTTATGGTGTCCCAGATCAAGTCAAAGGTGAACGAGTCTTTGCCAATATCCTCCTAAAAACAGGCTTTGCAGTGACACAAGAGGAAATCATTGCCTTCTGCTCCCAGAGAATAGCGACATACAAAGTTCCTCATACTATCAAATTCATCGACTCGCTACCAAAAAACGCCACTGGCAAAGTACTCAAGAGGCTCCTACAGCAGCAAGAGCTAGCAGTTGTGTCCCAAAGATTTGAGCATTTGTCCATACACGCATTGCAAAGTTAAAGCTAATTATGAACATTCAATCTCACACAAAAGCTGGCAACATAGCCCAACAGGTCAAGCTCAACACCAATGTCGAGTTTGCGCCTTTATCTGATACCAAGTTTATACCGAATTTCAACAACCAGCAATCTGGGTCACTGACTGTTGCCGAGATGGTAGTCAAGATGTTGGAAGATATGGGAGTGACCCATGCATTTGGTGTTTCAGGAGGCGGAATTGCACCGCTGTGGACAACACTGGAGCGTAGTCCGCTCCAAGTGCTTCACTTCCGCCATGAAGCAGGAGCAGCCTTTGCTGCTGTCGAGTCGTACTTTGCAAATGGTCGCCCTGTTGTCGTGTTCACGACAACAGGACCTGGTCTCACCAATGCACTGACTGGGATGTTTGCGGCTCGCGGAGAAGGGGCAAAGGTGATTTTTCTGTCGGCTTCCACCCCAGCACCGCAACGCGGAAGATCGGCTATCCAAGAAACTAGCGCCTATACAATGCCTATCTCCGGTATCTTTACCCCAGGTCCGCTATTCCATTATGCTAATAGCTTAGAGAGTGACGCTGAACTGCCAGAGATTGCACGCAGGCTAGCTCTGGGTCTGGCACAACCAGGAGGTTTTGTCGCCCATATTAGTATCCCAACGAGCATTCAGAGCAGCCCCAGCAAGGTATCAGTACCACAAGTGCTTTTATCTCGAACTATCCCAACAGCGAATGAGAAAGCGATCGCCGAATGTGTGAAGTTACTCTCTGAGGGACCATTTGCGATTTGGGTTGGCTTTGGTGCTAGGCATGCTGCCCATGAGATACGCCAACTTGCCGAAAGGACAGGAGCAGTGGTAATGTGTTCACCGCGTGGCAAGGGCATTTTTCCTGAGGATCATCCTCAGTTTGTCGGTGTCACAGGCTTTGCCGGACATCTGTCAGTCCTAACCTATATGCAGGAGCAAAGTCCTCTACGCGTGCTAGTTCTGGGAACACGCTTGAGCGAACCCACTTGTTTTTGGCGTCCGGTCATGATTCCAAAAAGAGGGTTTATTCATGTTGACATCGACCCGGAAGTCCCAGGAGCCGCCTATCCATCAGCCGAGACGTTTGCTATCCAGTCTGATGTAGGAATGTTTGTCAGGGCATTGTTGGAGCATCTGCCAAAACATCTTGAGCGCTCGACAGTCTTGTCACTACCTCGTCCATACGACCAAGGCATCAATCCCGACATAGACACTCCAGTGCGACCGGAAGTGCTGATGGATGCAATTCAACATGCGATCGTAGAAGATAGCGATGCACTAGTTATGGCAGAGTCGGGTAACTCATTTGCTTGGGCTACTCATATGCTGCGATTTGCCAAACCAGGACGTTTCCGCATTAGTACCGGGTTTGGTGCTATGGGTCATACTGTAACAGGTCTCGTGGGTGCTGCCCTCGGACGCAATGGCAAGGCTGTTGCGATCGTTGGTGATGGGGCAATGCTGATGAACTCTGAAGTGAGTACTGCTGTGAAATACGAAATTCCTGCTGTCTGGATTGTACTCAACGACGCTCGCTACAATATGTGTGATCAGGGGAATATGGCACAGGGACTCAAGGGAGCCGATACAAAAATTCCACGTACTGATTTTGTTAAATTTGCAACAAGTATGGGAGCTGACGGTATCTGCGTTGAGAGGGAGTCTGACCTAGAAGCAGCGTTGGCAAAGGCACTTGCCTCCAGAACCCCGTTCGTTATTGACGTAATTATTGACCCGACCAGACCTGCACCCATCGGTGGTCGCATTCAAGGTTTAATCTCGCAAAGAACCAAAGAAGTACAAATTTAAGTCTATAGGACTTACGCATTGACAGGAAATACCAAATATGAGCTATGGGTTTGAGGCATTCAAATCTGATTTTCCGATAATCTTGAGCGCGATTGCGCGGAGCGCACTGCCCCTTGGGCAATCGCCATCCATCTGGCGGTAATTCTCAAAAGTCTGGAACGACGAAATCACATTATACACATGATGTCTTTTTTGTACAGTGCGTAAGTCCTAGTTTAATAAATAGGAGTTTTATCGTGAGCTTGCAACCAGTAGGTATTCGTTCAATTGCAGTCAGCTTTCCCAGCATCATCCGCACCAACGAGTATTATAGAGAGAATTACCCCAAATTAGTTGCTGAAGCTGAGGAAAAAACCTTATCTAGGGTATTTTCTACGTCTAACCCCAATTCCCTAAATGAATTTGACTTAGAGATGGCACCCTATTTGTCTGATCCATTTCGCGGTACTGTTGAGCGACGGGTGTTTGGTCCGGGTGAGACATCGCTAACGCTATCTTATAGCGCTGCCAAAAATGCCCTCGACGCAGCAAAGCTTTTGCCGCACGAGATCGATCTGATGCTCGTTGCTACCATCCATCCTGAGCAAATCGTACCTGGCAATGCTGCCTTTTTAGCTAGTGAACTCGGATTGCAGGGCGCTGCCTGGAATATTGATTCCACCTGCTCGAATGCTATAGTTGCACTTCAGACTGCCTCTGGACTGGTACGTGCTGGAGAGTACCGGAATATTTTGGTGGTAGTTTGCACTAACTACTCCAAGTTTACAGATGAGAATGATACCCTCGCGTTTTTGTCAGGTGATGGGGCAGGAGCTTTTGTGGTTAACAAACTCAAAGCTAATCAAGGAGTACTCGGTACAAAAATTATTAACACTGCCTCGACTTGTGGGACTTTCTTTAATGAACTAACGACGGATGCCCAAGGCAATCCACAGATGCTTATCCGGGCAGCTAAAGGCACGGGCAAGGTAGTCAGTGAAACCGCTGCCCAGTTCTTGCGGCAGTGCTGCTCAGGAGCTTTGGAAGCTGCGGGCGTCACCCTCGATGAGATTAACTTTTTTGCTTTCAATACACCCACTGCCTGGTACGCAAGCCTCTGTGCCCGTGCATTGGAAATCGATCCAGCGCGCACGATTAACCTTCATGATCGCTATGCAAATATTGGACCTATGCTTCCCCTCGCCAATCTGTATCACGGTGCAGAATTAGGCAGGATTCGAGAAAACGATTTAGTTCTGGTTTATGCCATTGGTTCAGTATCTAACGCAGGGGCAAGTGTGATGCGCTGGGGCGATGTGGCACTAGGTCCGGCTCCTTCTCTCCCAGTCAGCATGAAATCGCAGGAGGATAAAGTCTTCACTCTGCCTTAGGTACTGTCAAGTCAATGCCAACTTTTTGAAGAGGTTTGACGGTGTTCTTAACTTAACATGACATTACGTTTAGATATGTCATTTCCGCCTGCGTTTGTTGACAATCAACTGTCAACAAACGAAAGTTTCAAAAAACTTGTATCCAGGATAAAGAACTAGCGAAGGAAAAACAAATGACTAGCACGATTGAGAAAATTAAACAGCCAAAGTCTACTCAGCGGAAAATAGAAGAGAATCAAAAGGTAACAAATCTTGCCACCAGTTGGTACATTGCTATGCCCTCCAAAGCTTTGGGTAAAAAGCCAAAAAAAATTGAGTTATTTGGTCAATCTTTGGTTGCTTGGCGAGATGAAAAGGATCACCCGGTGATCATGGAACCTTACTGCTCACACTTGGGTGCAAGTTTGGCGATGGGTAAAGTAGTAGACGGTTGTATTCAATGTCCTTTTCATCACTGGCGCTTTGATGGCTCAGGACAATGTGTTTCCGCACCCGCAGTAGACCGCATTCCCCCAACGGCTCATCAGGCTACTTATCCCACCATTGAAAAATATGGTTATATCTGGGTGTGGTATGGTTCTGAAGCTCCTCTGTTCCCTTTGCCCAAGTGTTCAGCAGCTGAAAGCGAGAGTCATAAATATATGCCTCTACGCTTTACATACAACACCAAGACAACAGTGCGAATGTTGGTTGAAAACGCATGCGACTACTATCATGTAATCACATTACACGGTCAAAAGATTTCTGGCTCCATTCAACTCTCCTTGTTTGATGATGAGCACACAGCACAACAGAAAGAATCACCTATTAATCAAGAAGTTTGGGAAGCCTTACAACAGAAAAAAGCACCTGTTCCAGAAGCAGCCTGGTTTGGAGCCTTAATTCAATACCCACTCCAAAGCTATGTAGGACGACTAGGTCTAGTTGCTGATGCTTTGGGGTTAGGTGCTAAAGCCTTTACACAGCGAGTAGATTCTTGGCCTGGCGGAAATAGGGTAACCAATTTTACAGATGTTGAAGAGAGACTCACGGTACTATTTGGCGCAACTCCAGTCGCTGACAACAAGACAATCGCACATTTTTTGGTAATGATCAGGAAAACTGGCAATTTCTGGTTGGATTTACTTTATTTACTACTTTTTGGCTGGCAAAGCAGAATTGCATTTGGTAAGGAGGACATACCAGTATTCAATCAACTGAACACAGATGCAGGCAGGGCTTATGTCAAGCACGACCGAGGAATATTAAAGTTCAGAGAATTCTATCAACGTTGGGTGAATAAGGTCGAGTGACATGGAACAAAAACTAGGACTTGCACACTTAAGTTCTGATTGGCAATAAAGCAAAGGTCTCAAGAGTGGAAGACACAGGAACACGGGGATGCTCGAATGCTCTTAATCCGCAAAATGGATAGCTAATAGTTAATAGCGATGGATCGTTAGCAATTAGTAACAATCATGTTTTTGTTCACGAATTATTGAGGATTGCTATATCAAAATGGAAAGATGTGGCATGAGCTAAAGCCGCTCAACACCTAAATGATTAAAACTTGTCTGGTAAGTAGGTCAACTAAAAAAAACGTAAGATATACCATTTTCATATGAAGATGCATAGAAACAACCGCATCGCCGTTAACTGTCCTCGCCGCAGGTTTAGGGAGGTTTGGAGGGGTCAAAATAATGTGCAGCCTCACATAGAATTGGTATTAACACCTTTCCATTGAATTAAGTCATTCACTCGGTTCAATAAGTGTCTCGAAAACCAATGGTGCCGCAAACAAGTTTGGGATAAACAATGCAAGGTCTAATGATCAAAGAGAAGCTTAAACAAATTGACAGTGGACTGATTGAGCTACTAGGCAAAAGAATTGCTGTCTTGGCAGAATCAGAACTCCCTTGCCTAGATGAACCATTAGACAAAATTATACCGCTCCTTGCCCAGGCTGGTGTTCCAGAGTTTGTTTGGAAAAACGTAGTCATCAGTTGTGCAGCTGCTGTTGCCAATCATTCTTCTTCGTCAACTAATACTCAGCCGCGAAAAGTTACTATCATTGGCGGGCGCGGTATAATGGGGCGCTTTTTCACTTCTCGGTTTTCTGCAGCAGGACACAAAGTTAATATTCTCGAACACGATGACTGGAATCGTGCAGATAAACTGCTGGCTGATGTGGATCTAGTATTAGTTTGCGTTCCCATTGAACATACGCTAGATGTCATTCAAAAAGCAGCTTTGTATCTGGAGCCAACTACAGCGCTAGCTGATATCACCAGCATTAAAACTCCTGTAGTACAAGCAATGCTTGAACACCATACAGGACCTGTACTAAGCTTACATCCGATGTTTGGTTCTAGCATCAAATCGTTTTTGTCACAAAACGTTATTGTTTGTCCAGGTCGTCAGTTTGAGGCATTCCAATGGCTCCTAGAAATGATTAAAGGCGAGGGTGGCAAAGTGATTGTATGCACACCTTCAGAACATGACCAGATGATGGTTGTTATTCAAGCTGTCCGGCACTTTTGTGCGTTTAGTCTTGGTGTGTTCTTGGCGGAAGAAGGAATTGACATAAGTCGCAGCTTGGAGTTTTCTAGCCCACCCTACCGCATTGAACTCGACATGGTTAGCCGTCTGTTTAATCAAGATGCATCCTTGCATATGAACCTTATATCAGGTTCTGAAGAACGTCGTCAGGCTATTAGCAGGTTAGCAAATACCTACAGCCACTTGGCACACCTGGTGATGCACAAAGACCAAGCTGGTTTAAAACGTGAGTTTGAAAAAGCCCACAGCGTTTTTAGACCAGAAGCTGGCCGTGCTGTCAAGGAAAGCGATCGCATTATCGACTACCTGAGCATACTCCTAGCGGCTAGCGAGGTCGAACAGATTTAGCTAACTTTTGCAAAGAAGTACTTTAAATATTTGTCTCATACACTTGTGTAAAGGACTTGATCATGCAGTGGAAAGTTCGAGCAATTCGCGGTGCCACAACCGCCTCAGAAAATTCTATCGCAGCAATTCGAGACGCGGTCAATTAACTTCTAGACGCACTGGAAGCACACAATCAAATAGAATCTAGCGAAATCATCAGTGTCATCTTCTCTGCCACTCGCGATTTAGATGCCGTTTTCCCTGCGCAAATCGCTCGCGATCGCCCTCATTGGAAGAATGTCCCTTTATTAGATGTGCAACATATGCATGTGGAAGGTAGTCTAGAGCGCTGCATTCGCTTATTGATACAATTCAACACTCCTAACCCTGACATCAAGATTTATCATCCCTATCTGCGCGGAGCCAAAAATTTGAGACCTGATTGGAGTTTGTCTGGTGTCAGCCGACAATTGCAGCCTATGGTGAAATCAGGAGGAAGGTCAAAGTAATGGTCATATCAGTTGCACACTTGGGAGCACCAGGCACTTATACAGAAGCTGCAACCATAGCTTATGTTAAGCAGTTAGAGGCACAAGCGGAACAACAAGCGCTGTTACGTCCTTATTCCAGTATTGCCAAAACGCTACAAGCACTCGCACAAGGTCTAGCCGATTTGGCAGTTGTACCTGTGGAAAATTCTGTTGAAGGTAGTGTCTCTATGACACTAGATACGCTGTGGCAGTTGGATCAACTACAAATTCAACACGCTATAGTCTTACCAATTTCTCATGCCCTGATCTCATGTGCGACATCCCTAGCAAACATCCGCACCGTCTATTCTCATCCCCAAGCCTTGGCTCAATGTCAAAAGTGGCTTTTGCAATTTCTCCCGGAAGTTTAGTTAATTCCCACCAACGCGACTACCGAGGGGCTACAGTATTTGGAACAAGACAAGACCGCCGGTGCGATCGCTTCCACTAGAGCCGCCCAACTCTACAATCTACCAGTTGTGGCTTGCCCAATTAATGATTATCCCGACAATTACACCCGTTTTTGGGTGCTAGGTTTACAACCCTCCACTGGCGGAAGTAATATCTCCCTTGCTTTTAGCGTTCCCGCCAATGTTCCTGGTGCACTCGCCAAACCGCTTTCTTGTTTTGCGAGTCGGGGTATAAATCTTAGCCGGATAGAATCTCGTCCAACTAAGCGATCGCTCGGCGAGTATCTTTTCTTCATTGACGTGGAAGCTGATGTTAAGCAAGCTTCTGTGCAATCTGCGCTGCAAGAACTAGTACTTCAAGGCGTAAATTCGGTTAGGGTGTAAATATAGACTTTTAAGGGGAAGCGTTTGGCAGTATAACCCTATCTAAACTTACGCCGCACTGTACTAGCAACATGTACAAAAACGCTCAAGATTTTTGGCAGCTATTCGATCACTTCAGTATCTCTGCCTGACCAAATTAAGTCGAAAGTCCACAGTCTAGTGTCTAGTGTGTGAAATCTGTTTATATCAAAATGGAGGATTTTGGCATGGAGTGGAAAGTTCAGGCAATTCGTGGAGCAATAACTGCTTCAGTTTTACAGTTTAGATTACACAGGACTTACGCAACTGGCACATTTTTCTTCAAACTTTCACACGGATAGAATTTGGCTATAACGTTTATAAATCCATGCTTATGAGCATTTACTCAATTTGAAATATATGTGCCAGTTGACCTTATATTGTGACGCTTGCGTAAGTCCTATTACAGTTTGGTATGAGTACAGAAGAGTTTGAAAAATTTAAACGAGTTTTTGTAAAGCTATTTAGACCCTAAGTTGACCAATAAGCACTGGGTGCACTTGGTGCAAGGAGAGAAGACCTACTAGCTTGATGTACGGGGTGAAGTGCTTAAAAGTTGTAACCAACACCAAGCACTAGCCCAACATCAGTTTGATCAAGGAAACCAACGTTTAGACCTGCAGTGGCGGTGAACTCACGTGATAAGGGCACATCCACACCACCAGTCAGAAGAAAGCCGACGCTGCTATCTCCACTTGTGGAAATTGCTGCTCCTGCGCCAACGTAAGGAATAAAATTTATTTGTTCTTCTTCAAAGTCTGTGACTGGTTTAACTGGAAAGTCAAATGTTACAGGCAGAAGAAAAACAGCATTATCGCTAAATACAGCAGCAGGGCGAAAAGAAAAGTTTTTTGTTATACCAATTTTGCTAAAGATAGTGAAGGCATTGTCAGCTAGAGCAGTATCGCCGCCACTGAATCCAAAATTTGGACCAATTCCGATATAGTTACGAGTTCCTCTAACGGGTAACAGTTCTGATGCTCCGTTTCGTATTCGTGGCGTAGGCGCTGGCGCTGGTGTTAAAGTTGGCGCTGGCGCTGGTGTTAAAGTTGGCGCTGGTGTTAAAGTCGGCGCGGGTGATGGTGTTAAAGTTGGCGCGGGTGATGGTGTTAAAGTTGGCGCGGGTGATGGTGTTAAAGTTGGCGCGGGTGATGGTGTTAAAGTTGGCGCTGGCGCTGGTGTTAAAGTTGGCGCGGGTGATGGTGTTAAAGTTGGCGCTGGCGCTGGTGTTAAAGTCGGCGCGGGTGATGGTGTTAAAGTTGGCGCGGGTGATGGTGTTAAAGTTGGCGCGGGTGATGGTGTTAAAGTCGGCGTTGGCGCTGGTGTTAAAGTCGGCGTTGGCGCTGGTGTTGGGCTGAGCGGATTTTCTGGAGGTGTTGGGCTGAGGGGGTTTTCTGGAGGTGTTGGACTAGGTGTCTGATTTTGTGAAGGTGTTGGGGTTGGGCTGACGGGATTTTCTGGAGGTGTTGGACTGAGCGGATTTTCTGGAGGTGTTGGACTAGGTGTCTGATTTTGTGAAGGTGTTGGGGTTGGGCTGACGGGATTTTCTGGAGGTGTTTGGCTGATCGGATTTTTTGCAGGTGGTAAGGTTGATGGTGTTGTTGGCGATCGATTAACAGCCGAAGGTTGCGCTAAGGATGGTTGTAGAGAAATAGCTAAACTCGTAATACCTAGTAAAGAAGTTTTAGACAAAACTAATCTCAGCTTTGTAAGTAACTTTTGATTCATTTCTCACTCCTCTAAATATCAACACACACCGAAGACATAAATAGACCGATCACTGACTGGTACTTGAAGCTAGAAGGTAGACAGCCTAAAAGTATAAGCAAATAAAGCTTGTAAAATCGGTTTTGGAGTGTTGCAGGTCGCCGAATGATGGGTTTATAAGCATTGCGGCAGCACTTAACACACTCTACATAATCTCATGTTTTTTAGCTTGAACTACTTATGTTTAGTTTTCTTTTAAGTAAAAAATACTAAAAATATAACGTAATAAGTCCAATTTAAAGTTTCTGATTTTATCATACATTTTTGCCAAAAGAAATTTACAATATTCATTTGGCTTGATTATTATGCTTTTCCTAGTTGATAGAAAATTTTTCCTAAGCAGTGTGATTATTTAAACACTGGCTCTGACAAAATATGCTGAAATAATATAAGATGAAAAATTATTGACAGCTTAAAACCTTATTACTTCCTTGCAATTTTCCCCGCTGCCAAATTCCACTATAACGCAAGCCGTCTTTAGATATCCAAGTACCTTGACCATCAAATTGGTTGTTTTTGAATTCTCCTATATATTGACAACCATTTTTGAAAGTAAATTTACCTGTACCTTGAAAAGAATTTTTATCAAACTGACCTACGTAACGCTCACCATTTCCACGTACCAAGTTTCCACAACCGCTATATACTCCATTTTTTAGTTCTCCATCATATCGAGAATATCCACCAAACTTGCGATCGGGAAAGATAATGATTCCTTTGCCTGTCAGTGGTGAATTCTTTGGGAAACCATAAACTTTGGCTGAACCAATTTTCCTATCGGGCGTACTTGGTAGAGGTGGTATTGGTGTTTCTGGGCAAACCAGTTGCACGTCATATGTGGCTTGTGGCGAATCAGGTGTGGTTTGTGGCGAGTCAGGTGTGGGTTGTTTGGAATCAGCGACGGTTTTTTGTGAATCGGGTGTGGGTTGTTTGGAATCAGCGACGGGTTTTTCTAAATCGGGTGTGGGTTGTCTCCAAAAACTCATAAATAACAATCCCACTCCGATTAGCACACCCACGCCAACTCCAGTACCAATTAATACTTTTTGGTAAAGTTTCAATTCTCGTCGTGTTGGGGTTGGTAATGGCGGTACCGGTAGTGGCGATGGCGAGGGTAATGAAGATGGTCTTAGCGCTTGCAACGCCTCGGATGCTGTTTGATAACGTTTATTGAAGTTATGGCACACCATTTTATCTAATACATCTGCCAGTCTAGGGCTAACCGAAGCCCGATTTCGCCAAATGACTTCCAAAGTTTCGGAGTTTTTTGGCAGTTCTTGAGGTCTGATCCCAGTTAAAGCATAAATTCCCAGCATCCCCACTGCATAAACATCGCTGCTTAACTTGGGATACCCATTCAATTGTTCGCTGGGCATATAGCCATAAGTACCAACAATAACGGAGACGTTTGTTTGCCCTTGAGCATTCACTACTAATGCGCTAATTTGCTTGACAGCGCCAAAGTCTATCAATACTATCTTGCCGTCTGTCTTGCGCCGCATTAAATTTTGTGGTTTGATGTCTCGGTGAATGATATTTTTATTGTGAACAAATGTAAGAACTTCTAAAATTTCCTGTAATAGCTGTGTAACTTCAGCTTCATTTAACCTCTTAGCAGGAAAAATTTCCCCACTTAAATCGTGCCCATCTATAAATTTTTGTACTAGATAAAATTCGCCGTTTTCTTCAAAGTGGGCGAAAAGTCGGGGAATTTGACTGCACTCATTGCCTAAGCTATATAAAACTTTTGCTTCTCTGTCAAATAACACTCTGGCAAGTTGCAAATCTTCTGGATTTTGCATTTGCTTGAGGTTTTTTACAACACACAGAGGATGATCAGGTAAATCTAAATCTTCAGCTAAATAAGTAACTCCAAAGCTACCACTTCCTAAGAGTCTGACAATTTTGTAGCGTTGGCGGAGAATTTGACCGAGGAGCATTACTATTTAACCAAAAACAAAATGAATTCTCTTAAATTTTGGCACATACAACCTAATAGCCCAACTCCTTTGTTTGTGCAAGTGAACACAGAGAGTTTTTCACCTGCTTGGCAAAACGAATTGTATAACTGTATAATGACACCCCAGTAAGCACGGATACTGTTAGCGTCGAATCCATAAGATGCGATGATCTCTTCTTTTTTTATAACACTCCATTCCTTCGTGTGGAAAAGCAATAGGCTACTGCCTTTAAGTACGATAGCTTACAATTAGATGGTACGGGTACTGAAAGTTCCCGCTCCGAAAAACCTACACAGAGCTAGGCAAACCTAGCCATCTTGGAGCAGAAAAACTAATTGCCGCACAGAAATATAACCAGCAAATTGCTGTTTTAATCAAGAGTTTTGTCGCGCCTTCTAATGTTTCCGAGTTTCATATAGCGCTATGACAATTTTTGAACTACCGACTTATTTTACGTCTGAAGCAGCCACAACGAATTCTCTATTTAGCAGTCCCATTGGACATTTATGAAGATTTTTTTTCTGAAGAACTCCCTCAGCTTAGTCTAAAGGAATATCAGATCAAGGTTTTGGTATTCGATCCTGAACTGGAGGTCATCACACAGTGGATAAACTAAACCAGTACTGTCAAGCAATCAAGCAAATTTTGACGCGCTATAGTCAGATCAAGCCTTCCTTTGGCGAGATTGAGCGCTATACTGCATTTGATACTGAGCAAGATCACTATCAGGTGATTAGCGTTGGCTGGGAAAATCGTCGTCGCGTTTATGGATGCTTAATCCACATTGATATCAAAAGCGACAAAATTTGGATTCAGTACGATGGCACTGAAGATGGAATCGCTAATGAGTTAGTGGAGTTAGGCGTTCCCAAAGACAACATTGTTCTGGCATATAAATCTCCGTTTATGCGTAAATATACTGATTTTGCAGTGGGATAAAATTATGAAAGTTTAGTATTTTAAAATAATATAAATATGGAAAGAAATATGGAAAAACAAACAATTCATGTTATCGGAGGTGGACTAGCTGGGACAGAAGCAGCTTGGCAAATTGCCTCTGTTGGAATATCGGTCGTTCTGTGGGAAATGCGCCCAAATCGCTTCGGTGGTGCACATCACACGGAACATTTAGCGGAATTAGTGTGTAGCAATTCTTTTGGGGCAATGGCAAGCGATCGCGCCGCTGGTCTTTTGCATGAAGAACTACGCCAACTCAATTCTATTGTGATCTCAAAAGCCGATGAACACGCGGTTCCTGCTGGTGGAGCACTTGCAGTCGATAGAGGACAATTTAGTCAGGATTTGACGCAAACTCTCGCTCAGCATCCTCTGATTGAACTGCGTCGAGAGGCATTACGTGTTATCCCAGAAGGAATTGTCGTTTTGGCAACTGGTCCTTTAACAAGTCCGGAATTGGCAGAAGATTTACGCCGTTTCACAGGGATGGAATACCTCAGCTTTTTCGATGCCGCAAGCCCAATCATTGTCGGAGAATCGATTAACCACGATATTGCTTTTCTCGCCTCTCGTTACGACAAGGGTGAAGCTGCATATTTAAACTGCCCGATGAATAAAGAGCAGTACTTGCAGTTTTGGCAAGAACTGCGTACTGCTGAACAAGTAGAATTGAAGGATTTTGAACGGGAAACGGCGAAATTTTTTGAAGCCTGTTTACCAATTGAGGAACTCGCACGCCGAGGGGAAGACACGATGCGTTATGGTCCTCTTAAGCCAGTCGGGTTATCGGATAGTCGGACTGGAGAACGCCCTTATGCTGTGATACAGTTGCGGCAAGAAGACAAAGCAGGTCAACTTTGGAATATGGTAGGATTCCAAACAAATCTGCGTTGGGGTGAGCAAAAGCGTATTTTCCAAATGATCCCTGGTTTGGAAAATGCTGAGTTCGTGCGGTTGGGAGTCATGCACCGCAACACCTTTCTCAACGCGCCTGTGCTGATGCAGCCTAATTTGCAATTTATCAACCGTCCAACGTTGCTAGCTGCTGGACAGTTAATTGGAACTGAAGGATATACTGCAGCCGCCGCCGGTGGTTGGTTGGCGGGAACGAATGCAGCGCGGCTAGCTTTGGGGAAAGAACCTTTGACTCTACCCAAGACGACGATGATGGGGTCACTGTTTGAGTTTATCAGTTCCGCTTCGCCTAAGCATTTTCAACCGATGCCTCCTAATTTTGGGGTATTACCAGAATTGGGTCAGAAAATCAAAAATAAACAAGAGCGTTACGGACGTTATCGCGATCGCGCTTTGGCTGACTTGAAGGAATTGATAAACAGTGTTCAGCAGTAAAGTGCTGAGTCAGGGACTGAGGAAGTGTTAGCGCAGCGTTAACGAAGTGGACCGTAGGTCGCCGTAGGCTGGGAGTGAGGGAGGGAGTGTTAGCGCAGCGAGCCGTAGGCTGGGAGTGAGGGAGAGACTTCTAATTCTAAATTCTGAATTTTGAATTTTGAATTTTGAATTTTGTTAGCGCAGCGGGACGCAGTCCATTTTGAATTGTCTTGTCCCCTTGTCCTTCATCAAGACTCAGAACTCAGGACTATTTTGATATCCTTCGCTGGTCTATAATTGTTTCGTCATTGGTTGTAGCTATTCCGTGTATACCGATCGCTGCGATCGTTATACCAATGAAGCCCCAAGTCCCATTTGTGAATGCATTCATCCGATGAACGAAACTACGATGATAGGCAAGATCCAACTGTCTATTATTGGTTCTTCCATCCCTAGCTAACTTGTCCACATATCTTTCCGTTCTTTGTAACTCCGTATACTCAGTGTTAAACGAGTAAAGCGATGATCCCGCTATCAATAAACCTGGAATAACCAAGGCAATAAAGAGAATTGCTCTGCCTATGCTCATACAACCTCGTTAGGCAATATATTTGAGTTAATGCTGACATGGCGAGCATTTATTGATAGTATCTGGCGAACAAATTAGAAAAATCGTCCACTCTGAGGTGAAAGAAAATTCCGGGAATAATACCCTGGGAAATCTAATATCAAGGGCATAAAAGCTCACCTTCCAGAACATCAGGGAAAAATGAGCAGCGATTTTTTCTTATATTTTGCTGCACATTATGCATCTATCGCAATCCTAAATCATAAGCCCTGCGGGCAGGCTTTGCGCTTACGTGAGAAACAAGATCCCCGACTTCGTAAAAGAAGTCGGGGATCTGTGGCTTTCAATTTTCACAAATCAAATTGGTGTGTTTGCAACCCAAGCAGCAGTCTAATACTATTTCACGAAATTCCTAATACAAATGATTGGTCTCTAATTCTTTCTCCCTGCTCCCTGCTCCCCATTTGTATCAACCTTAAAGTGAAACGGTATAACAATCTGGTGTAGCGGACGGAATAAAGATCTTGGTGGCAAATCAAAGCTATGCTATAATTAATTGCAGTAGCGAACTTTGATGTTTACTACTTTAAGGGCGCGTGGCTCAGTGGATAGAGCAACAGGTTCCGGTCCTGTGGGTCGGGGGTTCAAATCCCTCCGCGCTCGTTTTATGTAGATTGCCAAATTATTTGACAAGTAATTTGTCGGATATATAGGAATCCGGTTTAATTTGGTGAGACCAGTGCTGCAGGAGGGTTTCCCGACCTAGGCATCTGGCGTATGCGCAAAGCGCACGCCCAGAGGTCTAAAGCGCAGCGGAACCGGAGGTTCTCCCCGATAGCCGTAAGGCGTGGCGTTAGCCATAGGGTTAATTGACTCGTGCAGGTAGGGAACGCTTAACAGGGAACAGGGAACAGAAAGTGTACCTAGCTTCGTCAAAAGTCAAATATGAGTCCTATAATATTAGAAATATTTACTGATATCAAATTTATCTATCGGTTCAGTTATAATATTGCTTCTTCCAATTAGCTGACTTAAAACTAAAATACCTGCTTGGTGAAAATTATCACCTCCATTTGATGCTGAGTAATACTCTAAAATATAAGGATTAATATTGTTTTCAAAAAAATCAATGGCAGTTTTTAAGACACAAGCTTCAGTATCAATTCCACAAATAAAGACTGTATGAATATCCCTTTTTTTAAGAAATCTAAGAGTTTCTTCATTGCAGCCAGTGTATATAGTTTTATTAAAAACAACCTTAGCAAATGGTTCAATTTCATCAACAAGTTTGCGCTCTGTGTCTGAAAAAAATTTGTTCCAATTTAGATATCTTACATAAGGACTATCAAAGGTATTGAGAAATCTTGTGAAGATAACGTACTCAAATATCTTTTGCTCTAATAGAGACTTAATCCGTTGTATAACATGACTTGTATTTTGAGTTATGAATCCGTTTTGAAGATCAATGACAAATAGGCATAAGTTCATATTGTTAAACCTGAGAAAATCTTGGAATTATATAGGAATCCGGTTTGATTTCTGAATTGACTCGTAGAGGTAGGGAACGCTTAACAGGGAACAGGGAACAGGGAACAGGGAAGAAGCAATAAAAGATCTACCTAGCTTCGTCAAAAATCAAATATGAGTCCTATTCCTATATATGCAATTTGGTATTAGCGCACGGTTGCCAGTGCTCAACGCCCTGGTGGGAACAGCCACGCCTGACGGAAGAGCGCCAGTTCCCAGGGTGTGGAAAACCCTTACACCGTTCGGCTGAGCGCTCGCCTTGGCGTTGCCCTTACACGCCTACACCCCTGTATTTGTTCAGAGTATACCCTAAATATTTTCTGGAAAGACTGCTATCGTACTTGTAGCTAATATACAGTCATTTATTACACAACCATTCATTATGAGCTTTAAAGAACTTATTGGGCAGCTACCCAAGATTGCTAATGTTCTTGGTCAACTTCGCACACAAGCTCAGAACTATCCAAATCTTATTGAAGAATTACAGAAATGGGGACTAGATCCGACTCAGCCTCCAGAAAAACCGGATGCTATTTATGCTTGGAGTATCGTCAAGTATTATGACGAGTCTCAACAAATGCAGCCGATGATAAATTTGTTGGGCGAAGACGAGATAAAAAAGACTTTTGTTGAAAACTTTAACGCTAATGATTTACAAAATTTTTTAAAATCAGCAAAAGATTTTATTGTTCGTAAGGGGTTGTGGGCTGAATTCAAAGAAGAAGAAGTTTACTTGAGAGCAGAGATTCAGAATTTTTATCGTATCTACACTAAAGTTGCAAAATGGACTAGACCTCCTCTAGAAGTTTTGAAGGATTCAAAATTTCCTGATTTGCCAGAATATTCGCCTTATCCAAAAGAGTTTCAAGCATTAATACAGAAAAAAATACAGTCATTTCGCGGTCGGGAATTTGTTTTTCAGAAAATACAACAGTTTATTTCCCGTAACTCTAACGGTTATTTTACTATCGTGGGAGATGCAGGGATGGGAAAAAGCGCGATCGCCGCTAAGTTTATTTGGAATCATAAATTTCCTTGCTATTTCAATATTCGTGCTGAGGGTCGCAATAGACCTGAGTTGTTTTTGGAAAGTATTCGTCAACAGCTAATTAATCGTTATTGGTTGCAGAATGCTAAGGATGATAATTTACAAACTTTGCTTCAAAAAGTCAGCGATAATCTGTTAGATGACGAACGCCTTGTGATTGTGGTTGATGCGCTTGATGAGGTAGAGCAAGAAGACCGAGATAAAAATATTTTAAATTTACCGACGACACTCCCCAATAAAGTTTTTTTCTTGTTGACGAGACGACCTTATGTTGCAGATAACAAGCGCTTGTACACTCAAAAAGTTCCTGAGGAGGAGTTAGATTTAAGATGTCAGGAATATGGAGATTTGAGCCGTCAGGATATTGAAAATTATATTTGGTTCTGTATCCAAGAAAATCCCAAAACTGAAGATAGTCTCAGGAAATGGATTGAGGAGCGTAAAATAGCTGCTTTCACTTTCGTTGAACAGGTAGCTGACAAAAGTGAAAATAACTTTATGTATTTGTCTTATCTCTTACCTGGAATTGCTAAGGGAGAATACAATGACCTTTCTTTAGAAAAATTTCCCAAAGGTCTTCAGGAATACTATCGAACCCATTGGGTGAGGATGGGTATGGATACAGAACCTCAGGAAAATATTGTAATTATTCTATTTATTTTAGTGGAAATTAGTACGCCGATTCCTTGTGAGATGATGGCAGAAATTGCCAACCAGGATGAATATGAGGTGGAAAAAATTTTGGATCAGTGGGTTGAGTATTTGAAAGACCAGAAAATAGCTCAAGAAACCTGCTATAGCATCTACCATACAAGTTTCCTTGAATTCCTGAAAGGGAAACGGGAACTGAAGAAAACCCGGAAACTATTTGACGAAGTTAACCAAAACATTGCTGAATATTTTACAAGGAAGATGGCGTAAGATGGGGAAACTTGCCCAGAAATTAGCTGCACAACCTCTGTGGTTCCAGAACGCCTATCTAAGTAGTTTTGTAAAAAGTCAAGTGGAGTCGGGGAATTTTGCAGAGTGCTACCAAACTTTGACTGATTTCGACTATTTAGAAGCCAAGATTAAGCGTCCTGAATTTGGAGTGCAAGCGCTGATTGTAGATTACGATTTGATTGACTCGTCAAAGGTGGCAACTCACTCAGACGATAACTCCCATGAAGTAGGAACGCTGAAACGGATTCAAGGAGCGCTGCGTCTATCAGCGCATATTTTAGCTAAGGATCACACGCAACTGGCAGGGCAATTATTAGGGCGGTTGCTGTCTTTTCCACAACCTGGGATTCAGGCATTATTAGCACAGGCAAAGCAGTGGCAAGATGATCCTTGGTTGCGTCCCCTGACACCTAGCTTAACTCCTCCCGGTGGGCGTTTGCTTCGTACTCTCACAGGTCATAGCTTCTGGGTAAACGCAGTCGCCGTCACCCCAGACGGCAAGCTGGTGATTTCTGGATCCGCTGACAAGACACTCAAAGTCTGGGACTTAATAGATGGCAAAGAAGTTTTCATACTCAACGCTCACAGCGATTCGGTAAACGCAGTCGCCGTCACCCCAGACGGCAAGCGGGTGATTTCTGCTTCCAATGATAAAACTCTTAAAGTCTGGGACTTGGCTGATGGCAAAGAAGTTTTCACACTCAATGCTCATAGCGACTCGGTAAGGGCAGTTGTCCTTACCCCAGACGGCAAGCGGGTGATTTCTGCTTCCAATGATAAAACTCTTAAAGTCTGGGACTTAGTAGATGGCAAAGAAGTTTTCACACTCAATGCTCATAGCGACTCGGTAAACGCAGTTGCCCTCACCCCAGATGGCAAGCGGATGATTTCTGGTTCATCTGATAAAACACTCAAAGTCTGGGACTTCATAGATGGCAAACAAGTTCTGACACTCAACGGTCATAGCGACTCGGTAAGGGCAGTTGCCGTCACTTCAGACGGCAAGCGGGTGATTTCTGCTTCATCTGACAACACTCTCAAAATTTGGGACTTAGCAGATGGCAAAGAAGTTTTCATACTCAACGCTCATAGCAACTGGGTAAATGCAGTCGTCGTCACTCCAGATGGCAAGCAGATAATTTCTGCTTCGCGTGACAGCACTCTCAAACTTTGGGACTTGGCTAATGGCAAAGAATTTTTCACTCTCAACGCTCATAGCAACTGGGTAAACGCAGTCGCCGTCACTCCAGACGGCAAGCGGGTAATTTCTGCTTCATCTGATAAAACACTCAAAGTCTGGGATTTAGTAGATGGCAAAGAAGTTTTCACACTCAACGCTCATAGCAACTGGATAAACGCAGTTGCCATCACCCCAGACGGCAAGCGGGTGATTTCTGCTTCCTCTGACAAGACACTCAAAGTCTGGGACTCGGCTAATGGCAAAGAAGTTTTCATACTCAACGCTCATAGCGACTGGGTAAGGGCAGTCGCCGTCACTCCAGATGGCAAGCGGATGATTTCTGCTTCGCGTGACAGCACTCTCAAAATTTGGGATTTAGTAGATGGCAAAGAAGTTTTCACACTCAACGCTCATAGCAACTGGGTAAATGCAGTTGCCATCACTTTAGACGGCAAGCGGGTGATTTCTGCTTCTGCTGACAAGACACTCAAAATTTGGGACTCGGCTAATGGCAAAGAAGTTTTCACACTGAATGCTCATAGCAACTGGGTAAACGCAGTCGCCGTCACTCCAGATGGCAAGCGAGTGATTTCTGCTTCATCTGACAACACACTCAAAGTCTGGGATTTGGCAGATGGCAAAGAAGTTTTCACGCTCAACGCTCATAGCAACTGGGTAAACGCAGTTGTCATCACCCCAGACGGCAAGCGGGTGATTTCTGCTTCATCTGACAGCACTCTCAAAGTTTGGGACTTGGCTGATGGCAAAGAAGTTTTCACACTCAACGCTCATAGCAACTGGGTAACGGCAGTTGCCCTCACTCCAAACGGCAAGCAGGTGATTTCTGCTTCGCGTGACAGCACTCTCAAAGTTTGGGACTTGGCTGATGGCAAAGTTATTACCAATTTTACTGCTGATAGTCCACTATGGTGTTGTGCTGTTGCACCGGATGGAATGACAATTATGGCAGGAGATGCTTCAGGACAGATTCATTTCTTACAGTTAGAAGCAGGTTTATGAACATCACACCTCGCCCCCCAACCGCTTCCCAAAAAGAATTTCAGCAACTTATCCACGAAGGGAGCAGCAATTTTGTTGGTCGTGAATTTGCCTTTGCTGCTATTACCGACTTCCTCAACCACCAACGCTGTGGTTACTTTACCATTGTGGGCACACCTGGCAGTGGCAAAAGTGCCATCCTCGCCAAGTATGTGATGGAAAATCCTTCTGTTGTTTATTACAGTGCGGAAGTTGAAGGAAAAAATTGTGCGCAGGAATTTCTCATAACTGTTTGCACTCAGTTAATGGGGGAAATGGGGGATACAAATGTGTCGCTTCCTGAGAACGCTACTGAGGGAAGTTGGTTTTTCTCACTTTTACTTCAGAAAGTCAGCGATTTACTAGAACCAGATCAGCGTTTGATTATTGCGATTGATGGGTGCGACTGCATCGACCTCAACAACCAATCCCCAGACTCAAATCTATTTTACCTTCCTAGATATCTCCCAGAGCGAGTTTATTTTCTCCTCACCCGTCGCCCCTTCAAGAGCGAAAAATCTGGTTTATTAATCGAAACCCCTGCTCAAATTTTGGATTTAGAAGCATATTCCGAACAAAACCGAGAAGATGTGCAGACATACATACAACAATATATTTCACTCACACCCTCCTTTTTAAACAACGCTGGCTGGATAACCAATTGTAGAGACGTTACATGTAACGTCTCTACAAGCTGCCAACAGCTAACAGTCAAGAGCGAAAACAATTTCATGTATCTCTACCACATCTTAAAAGCAATCTCCCAAGGCTTTTATCCCGATAGCCCAAGCGTGGCGTTAGCCATACCCTTCCAATTTGAACCACTCCCTCCAGGGTTAGAAGCGTATTACAAAAATCATTACCAGCGTATCAAGGGTAAAGGTTTATCTCCAGTTGGATTAGCTGTATTAAAATGTCTAGCACAGCTTGTGCGATCGCTTTCAGTAGAATTAATCGCCCAAATAGTTGATGAAGATGAATACGAAGTAGAAAAAGTGCTGGAAAATTGGCTGGAATTCTTATATCAGGAAATCACAGAAGAAGAAACTTTTTATAGTTTCTATCATACCAGCTTTGCGAACTGGTTAGGCAAGGAATTAAATTTAGCTTAGACTAAGTATTTTGGAGAGTTGATTTATGTTAGGTTTAGAGAGAATTACCTTCGATGCCCGCATCATGGCTGGACAAGCTTGTATTCGCGGAATGAGAATTCCTGTTTCGTTAATTGTCAATTTGGTGGCAAATGGGAAACCCGTACAGGAAATTTTAGAAGAATACCCTGACTTAGAACCAGAGGATATTCGCCAATCTCTCCTTTATGCTGCCTGGTTGACTCAAGAGCGGGTTTATTCTTTCACAAATGCTGAAAAACAAGCATCATGAAATTTTTAGCAGATATGGGAATTTCGCTACGCACAGTAGCTTGGTTGCGCGATGCTGGCTATGATGTTGTGCATCTGCGCGATCAGGGTTTGCAAAGGCTACCGGATGAGGAGATTTTAATTAAAGCACGTACAGAAGTACGAATTCTGTTAACAGTGGATTTAGATTTTGCTCAACTATTAGCCGTGAGTGGAGAAGCTTTGCCAAGTGTAATTTTATTTAGGTTAGGAAATGAAAACTATCAGGGAATTAATAAACGTTTAACAGAGGTATTGAGTCAATGTCAGCAAGATTTAGAACAAGGTGTCATTATTTCTGTTACTAACGAGACATTTCGGATCAGACGGTTGCCGATATGAGTCATGCTTATCCCCTAGTACCTTTGGGTGAAGTTTTAATACCTATAAGTCGTCCATAATTGTAAATATATGTTTACAATCAGTAATACACATGCATCAAGTGGCACAGCCGGGGGTGCTATTGAATCAATTTTTAGTTTGCGGATTGGGGAGTTTAGGTCAACATTGTGTTGTCGCCCTCAAACAGTTTGAAGTCAGCGTCATTGCTATTGATAAAAAGCCGCCTGAAGACTGGGAAATTCCTCACGTTGAGAATTTATTGGATACCTTAGTCATTGGTGATTGTCGTCAAATCAGTGTTCTACAGCAAACTAAAATTCAGCAGTGTCGAGCTGCCATTATAGTCACTAATAATGAGCAAGTGAATGCAGAGACAGCTTTAGCGGTGCGCAAGCTTAATCCCAAAACCCGCTTGGTTGTTAGTTCATCTCAAAAAAATCTCAATCAATTATTGAGTCAACATTTAGGAAATTTTGTTGCCTTTGAACCAACTGAGTTGCCTGCGCTAGCTTTTGCCCTTGCTGCTCTTGGAACAGAGACACTAGCATTATTTCATTTAGAAGGACAGTGGCTGCAAGTTGTCAAACGTACTATATCACCAACAGACCGTTGGTTCAACAACTGTCTGTTGCACGAACTGAATAATCACAAGCGTCAAATTCTCTATTACACATCTAATGCAACTTCTTCATTCAAAGCCTTCCATGAATGGGATTTAGATACACGTCTTCTGCCGGGAGATACAATTGTTTATATTAAGCCAGTCAAAACAACTTCCACTGATTCTAAAAAACTGGTAAGAAATACTTGGTATAATCCCCGACACTTCTTAACAAGACTCAAACACTTCAACTGGTTCACTATTAAGCGGCAATTTTTGACATTTTTACGTAAATCTGATGAGAATGGATTTAAGCAGGTAGGCATTATCTGTGCAGTGATTGTAAGTTTTTTATTGATATTGGGAACAGTTTTGTATCGATTGAGCTATCCCAAAATTGGCTTGATAGATGCCTTTTTGACCTCAACCATGCTACTTCTAGGGGGATTTGGTGATTTGTTTGGTGGGTTCAATTTCACACTTCCTGTTCCCTTTTGGTTGCGGTTGATTAGCTTGGGAATGACAATTACTGGTACAGTTCTAGTAGGAATACTCTACAGTTTCTTGACAGAAAGGCTTTTAGCTGCTAGATTTCACTTAAATAAGCGACGTCCACCTGTTCCTCAAAAAGATCATGTCGTCGTGGTGGGACTTGGTCGCACAGGTGTGGGAATCGCAGAGATTTTACAAGAATTTAACCAACCAATTGTTGGCTTCAGCATAAACACAGACTTTGACACCACAATTCTACCAGAGATGCCCCTCATAACTGGTTCCCTAAAAAAGTCTCTTTCTAAGGCAAATCTTCAAACAGCAAAAAGTGTCGTTGTGGTGACTGATGATGAGATGCTGAATTTGGAAGTCAGCTTAATGGCTTATGATGCAAATCCAGAAAGCAATTTGGTTCTCCGCAGTACAGGTCTTAGCTTAAGTGACAATTTAACCGAACTCTTGCCGAATGCTCAAGTGTTGTGTGTCAATGCTGTAGTTGCTGAAGCTTTTGCTGGTGCAGCATTTGGGGAAAAAATTATGAATTTGTTTCGTATTGAGCACAAAACTATTTTGGTCACAGAATACCAAATTGAAGCTGGTGATACGCTTAATGGCTTACTGCTATCTGAAGTCACCTATGGCTATGGAGTTATTCCAATTCTTTACCAAAAAGAAACAGAAATACCTAAGCTTATGCCTTCTGAGGATATTAGTTTAGTTGTGGGCGATCGCATGGTAGTGTTAGCAACAAGCGATGGTCTACAGCGGATTGAGCAGGGAGCAGCGATCGCCTCAAAAACCTGGCAAGTACATATTACAAAAGCTTTGACAGAGGAGGCAGAGTTTGAAGGAGCAAATGTTATTGTTCGCATTTCAGGATGCAGTCTCAACACAGCTAGAACAGTGATGAAAAATTTACCAGAAACATTACATTTCCCACTTTATAAACATCAAGCTCAGCGACTTATTATAGAACTAGCTAAAGCTCAAGTTAAAGCCCACTTGCTTAGGACAAATCATCCTTAGTTATTTTACTAGTTATCAGTTATCAGTTATCAGTTCAGAACTTACGCACTGAAAACCCGAAACCTCGATCCCCCCTAGCCCCCCTTAAAAAGGGGGGAATCTTAAAAGTCCCCTTTTTAAGGGGGTTGGGGGATCTCTTTTGTGTAAGTCTTACAGTTGTTAGTGTTGACTGTTCCCTGTTCCCTGTTCCCTATTCCCTAATTTAATTTCAACCAATCCTTAATCTCGTCAATTAACCAATGGCGTTCCACAGTTGCTAAAGGACTAGAGGTGAGCTTCTGTTTATTAGAATATTCAATTGTCACACCGCGAGGTGCAGAACCCTGTTGAACTATCTCTTCATACACTCTACAAATCAGTGGAGTTTTTCCTCGATACCGCCAATAACATAAACCAAATAACTTCCAGCGGATTTCAAAATGTTCACGGTAAAAGTACATATCTGTATGTCTAAAAGCAGGTAGAACTGTTGCTTGGAATAGGACAAACAGTAATACTAAAAGAGGCATAATATACAATATCGAATGGTAGACAAGTCCTGTTGAAAGTAAATTAAACCATTGTGGAATTTGCCAGACAAAAGGAATAATTAAGCCTATAAGATAGAATATTTTGAACGTTTTCCTTCCGCGTCTAGGAATTTTAATTTCTATTTTGTGAGCAGACTTTTTGATTTGAACCAGACTACCTGTGGGCTTACGGCTAGTGAGTGGTGGCGTGAGTGCGTGTCTATTCTTGAGCGTGTCTAGAGCTTGGCGTGCAGAACTCAGTCGCTCTGTAACATTTGGTTCTGTCAGTTTACCAATCCAATTCACAAAACCCAAATCGACACTTACTCTATCAGCAAATTGAATGCGGGAGTTCTGGTATGGTAAATCAGCAGGAGGCGTTCCGGTGAGGAGATGAATCAAGGTTGTACCAACAGCATACAAGTCAGAAGCGGGAACAGCACGACCTGCAAACTGTTCCATTGGCACATAGCCGTAGGTTCCTACAACTGTGAAGGTGGCACCTTCCAACACCGCTTGATCTTGCACTGCGCCAAAGTCAACCAGGTAAACGCGCTCATCCTCACCCCAAATTAAATTGCTGGGTTTGATATCTCTGTGCAACACAGGAGGGTTGAGTTCGTGTAGGTAAACAAGAATGCTCAAAATTTCTGTTGCGATCTTTTCCACCTGTGACTCAGAAAACCGATGCCCTTGATTCAGCAGTTGCTGGAATGATGCTCCGGGAACGTAACTGTGCACTAACCCAAACCAGGGAAATCTCGAATCAGGTTGCTTTTCCAAAACAAAGTCATCCCGATACTTGGGAATTCGGGGATGATTGAGATTTTTCAGCACCTGAGCTTCACGTTCAAACAGCTTATGTTCATCCCACTGCATCTGCGAACTCAGAGCGAGCAGTTTGACAACCACTTGTTCTTGAGGCTGTGTACACAAATCTACTGCTAACCAAGTTTGACGACTAGCATCTTGCCCTAATTTTTCTTTAAGTTGATAACGAGACTCTTGGGAAGTCGCTTCCCGAATGCAAAGAACTTGTCCACCTTCTGCCATAACCAAAAGCCCAAAATCTAAAGTCCCAACCAATCCTTGATTTCATCTACGAGCCAACGGCATACCTCATGATAAAGAGGTGGCTTCAATCTTCCAAATGAATACTCTTCGACACCAACAGCCAAAGTTACCTCAGGAATTTTCTTGTTACCATAGCCGCCAGAGTCACTTTTAAAAACATTATCAATCTCTAAGACATTTCCTCGCTGTCGTTTGATGCAAAAACCCAGTACTTTCACCTCAATTTCAAATTGCTGATGATCGAAGTTGATATTGGTTTCCACAAACACAGGTAATAGAAACCAAGCCCCCAATACAAGACTACCTGCCAACCAAAACAAATAAACCCAACCACTGATAATCATCGACAGCAAAAATAACCAAAGTCCCAACCCCGTCAGTACAAGCCAATTTGTTGGGGTAGATATTACCTTGTACCAAGGGACATGAAGTTGAATCTGCAAGCGCCTTGGTGATTTGTCCAGCCAAATGCAACTTTCAGGGAGTCGTTGACTAGCAATTTTGATCGCATTTTGATTAGCCCTAAGAGTGTCAAGTGCTTGTTGAGCGCTACTAAAGCGTCTTTCCAAATTAGGTTCAGTCAGTTGCTCTAACCAACGGACAAACCCAGGATTGAGCCTGACAAGGTGAGCAAACTGCAAGCGAGAATCTTTTTGAGGCAAATCTGCTGGAGAAATACCTGTCAGCAAATGAATCAATGTTGCTCCCAAAGCATAGAGATCAGATGCTGGGGTTGCTCTTCCGCCGAACTGTTCTAGTGGTGCATAGCCATAAGTTCCCACGACTGTAAAAGTAGCACCTTCTCTTGCAGCACGGTCTTGTACTGCACCAAAATCAACCAAATAAATACGAGAATCTTTACCCACTAGCACATTGCTAGGCTTAACGTCCCGATGCAGCACAGGAGGACTCAAACCATGCAAATAAATCAAAATTTTTAGGATCGCAGTAGCAATTTTGCGAACTTCTGGTTCTGCAAATACTTGACCTTTTGTGAGTAATTGCTTGAGTGATGTACCGGGAATATATTCTTGAACTAACCCAAAGTAGAGTAACTGGTCGTCAAAGCAAAAATAATTACGATAGTCAGGAATACGAGGATGGTTCAGCTGTTTCAATACCTGTGCTTCTCGCTCAAATAATTTCAAGCTTTCCCACTGCATCTGGTCGCTAAAGGTCAACAGTTTCACCACAATATCGTCTTGTGTTGACAAATCAAGTGCTAACCAAGTTTGACGACCTGCACCTTCACCCAGTTTTTCTTTCAGTTGATAGCGATTATGTATAACCTGTTGCGTTTGCAGCATCGTGTCGCTATTCCTCAACACTTCTGTTGTACTAAAATAACACTCTTAACCCTAAACACAACAAGGCAATCCCTGTTGAAGGGAAGTATTTCAATTTCTATAGTAATAAAATTAATATACAAAACGAAACAACCGTATTCCGGATGTCCTGAGCAAAGTTTTGGTAGACACACCTGATACAAGGCACTTGGGTCACTACCTAATTATACTAGAGAGCAATTTATCTTGCGTTTGGTTTTTTCAGACTTGTCTGTGGTGGACAAGTACAATTATTTCCAGGATTAGTAGGATTAGATGCTTGGGAACCGCTAATATTAATATCACGGAACTGTACTACGACAGAGTTAAAAAGGGGGTAAAATAGCCCACTGAATAATAAGATTCCCGACAACTCTTGCGAAGTCGGGAATTTGAGCAGGCACTTTCACACAAATCAAATAGGATTGCTATAGTTGGGTACTGTAAGCACTATAACCATAGGCTAGAGTTTCTTTCATCGCAGCCGACGGCTTAAGACTTCTGTTAATTGAATTAGCAAAGGGTATCTGGATTCCTTTGATGGTTTCTGGTAAAATCGCGTATTCTTGTGTTGGTTCCACAGTGTATTGTGGACACTTGCCTTTCATTCCAGAATTCGTTAACATTGCATCTATTTCTGCAGATGAATATTGCTTGAGATAAACTGAGTTTTGTTTTGGGTTAAGCCTTCTGACTAAATTATGAATTATATGAGAAGGACAAGACTTGTTGTGGAAAGAATGATTGAAGACAAAAGTTCCACCTGGCTTGAGTACACGAGATACTTCAACCAAGAGGTTTCTAATCTGTGCTTCTGGTATATGCATAAAAACACAGTTAGAAATTATCAAATCTACAGAATTATCTTCTAAAGGCAGTAATTCAGCAGAAGCACAAATAATGTAAAACTCTGCTCCTGGGAAAAAATCATATTCTTGCTTACACTTGAGTAAGCGTCGCAATAAAGACTCCGAGATATCAATGCCATAATATTTTTGACACCTCAAATTTTTGTCCTTTGAAAGAAACAAAGGAATTCGACCATAGCCACAGCCAATTTCCAGAATAGAATCAACAGACTTATTGATAGGAAACTTATTCCAAGTTCCTCCAGGTCTTCCGGTTAAAAGAGTGTAATCTTGTTTAAGTGGCGATGTTTCTTCTGCTTGTTCAATTTTTTGAGAACCGTAGTACGTCTTACCAATTTCGTCCCATCTTTGTTTTTGTTCCGTACTGTTTAACTGTTCATAATCGTTAGGAAAATAGATGCCATCCCGAAGTTGAAAGTCATTCAAACTGATTTTGGCGTTGAGTGATGTGCTCATGAGATTATTCCTGCTCAAGTCCTTAATATGTTTCTGGTTATACTCTGAAGTTCATCTAAACTTCAAGTCCTCTTACTTATCGTTTTTACTTTTATTTATACATAGAAAAAAATTTCTTCTATTCCAAAGTCTTACATAACCGAGGGGAGGGGAAAGGGTAAGGAGGCAGGGGGAAAGGGATATAAGCCTCGCGCTTGATGCCTGGGTGAGGCACTAGCTCCTATCTTAATTGTGGATCACGCGTTAAACAGAAGATTTTTAAGGGCACGTAGTGCCCTTAAAAATCAGCGCCCATGCTTGAAACCCCTATTTTTAATTTAGTGGTTTGCTTTCCCCTTGCCCCTTTCCCCTTTCCCCCTTTTCCCTCTTTTTCATGGTTAAACAGTTATGTTTTTTGCGGGTGCTTCACCGTAAAGATATTTATCGCTATTTTCCATAAGTTGCGAAATCACTTTCTTGGGGCGGTTTCTCCGGAACATCGCCAGGGTAAGCCAGAGGCGAGAGGCGATCGCCTCTCGCCCCTGATTTTTCATGTCAGTTTCTATGCAAATAGCCTGATCAGAAAATTCCTTGAAGGCTAATGCACAAATAACTCACTACCTCTAGACATTTAGAAATACCTCGTTAGTCTGAGCAAATCCAATATTATAAAAACTTATAATAACTTCGATAAAAAGTGAATACATAAAGATCGCAACTTATGACTCGACTGACAAATGAGTGAGAAATATCTGCTCAAACTGTATATTACAGGATACACGCCCAGGTCCCAACGAGCGATATCCAATTTGATTCAGTTGTGCGAGTCACATCTGCGGAATAAACATGAGATAGTAATTATAGATGTGCTGGAGCAACCCCAGGTTGCTGAAGCTGAGAAAATTTTAGTAACCCCAACTTTAATTAAGGAATTTCCCTTACCAAAAGTACGAATTATCGGTGATTTATCAAATACACACACAGTTTTGTTTGGGCTTAATATTCCCCATAAGCAGTAAAATACATTAAGAATACTAATTAGTTGTATTGATTTTTTTTATATAAAAGTTTAAATTTCACCAAATGAATCAAGAAAAAGAACAAGATTTGGTTGAGAAGCTTGTAACTGGAATTCCTGGCTTTGACATATTATCTGAGGGCGGATTACCCAAGTCACGAGTCACGTTAGTAGTTGGTACCGCAGGTAGTGGTAAGACTGTATTTGCATCTCAGTACCTTGCAGAGGGAATTAAACGGGGCGAAAATGGGGTGTTTGTGACTTTTGAAGAATCTCCCCAGCGTATACGAAAAAATATGCGAGGCTTTGGCTGGGATATCCGCAAATGGGAGGAGGAAGGGAAATGGGCGTTTGTTGATGCTTCTCGCCAACCTGGAGAAAAGCCTTTGGTGAGTGGAGAATACGACTTCGATTCTCTGATTGCTCGGATTCAGTATGCCATCAATCAGGTGGGTGCAGTGCGAGTCTCAATGGATTGCTTGGGAGCAATGTTTACTTATTTGCCTGATAAAGCTCAAGTCCGCAATGACTTATTCATGATTGGTTCAGTCTTGGAACAAATTGAAAGTACGGTAGTTGTAACATCTGAACGCAATCAAGAGTACGGTGATATTAGCACCTACGGTGTTGAGGAGTTTGTTGCTGATAATGTGATTATCCTGCGGAATGTGATATTCCAACAGAAGCGCCGACGAACTATAGAAATTCTTAAGTATAGAGGTAGTCCTCACAAGCAGGGAGAAATTCCTTTTTCAATTGTTCCTGACAAAGGAATTGTGATTCTTCCCCTGTTTAGAACGGAAACAGCAGAAGAAAGCACAACTGATATCCGTATAACTTCTGGCGTTACCGAACTGGATGCTATGTGTGACAGTGGTTTTTTTCAAAATTCTATTATTCTTGTGTCAGGAGCTACAGGTACAGGCAAAACTTTGGTATCAACTCAGTTTATTGCAGCGGGGGCTAATAATAACGAACGTTGCTTATTGTTTGCTTTTGAGGAAAACCGAGAACTGATTTTGAGAAATGCGCTGGGGTGGAGTGTTGACTTTCGACAGATGGAACGGGACGGGCAATTGAAATTTGTGTGTCGCAACCCAGAAGCACATCCACTAGAGTATCACTTGATCAAAATGCAAGAAATGATTGAGGAATTTCAACCTCATCGGGTAGCAATTGATAGTCTTTCAGCATTAGAGTGGGCTTCTAATACAGAAGGATTTCGGCAATTTCTTATTGGTCTTAATTCAATGATTAGAGAACGTAAAATGACGGCACTGTACACTTCCACAACTCCGATGAGTCTTGTTAGTAGTACCTCCACTTCCGAAAATCATATCTCTATTACTACTGATGTCATTATATTACTACGATATGTTGAAGTTTATGGGGAAATTCGCAGAGGAATAGCAGTGATAAAAATGCGCGGCTCACAGCACGATAAACAAATCCGAGAGTTTACAATTGACAATAGGGGTATGCACATTGGCAAACCATTTCGCAACATCACTGGCATTTTGATTGGTAATCCTATGTCTGGTTTTTACAAACCAAAATGATTAAAACAGTTATCAGTTATCAGTTATCAGTTATCACTGTTAAGCGTTAAGCGTTAAGCGTTAAGCGTTCACTGCTGAATACCTCTTTTTCTCCTCTTTCTACAGGAAGAGTAATAAACATAAGTCTTTGGGTGATATTGTGCAGCACCATTAGCGATTAATATTAAATTATATTAATCCTCAATTTACGAAAACTAGTTATAAAGTGGATAACAAATGTACCATATTATTTTTATTAAACTCGCCCCAATCTAGAGAAAATATCCTCGCTGTGATGAATGGGGCTGGTTTTGCAGTCGATGATAAGTGTATAGCAACAAAAGTTGATTACCTGACTTATCTCAATGGTGCTTGGGATGCGATCGTTGCCGAAGACAGTTTAAAAGATTTAGACGCCTTGGAAGCATTGCAAGAAATGCACGCGCAAAAGTTGAACATCCCTTTTGTGATTATTAATGGTACGGATAGCGCATTTATTGCCGTAAGATGTATTAAGGCAGGGGCAATAGATTACCTTTCCAAGGATGAACTGGCACGGCTTCCTGAAGTTATAAAACAGGCTCTTGCGGAAAAAACACAACCGTCCCAATTGTATAAGCAAGATTTAGAACAACAGCTACAACAACAGACACTAGAACTCGGTAAGCAAAAAGAGCACTCCCAACAAGTCGAAGCAACACTGCAAAAGGTTGAGCTACAGTTGCAAACGCTGATTACCAAAAATGCTGACGGTATAGTGGTTGTAGATCGAGGTGGTGTTGTGCGTTTTATTAACCCAGCAGCACTAAACCTTTTTGCCTGCAAGCAAGAAGAACTCTTAGGTGAGTTGTTTGGCTTTCCTGTTGTTGGTGGGGATAATACAGAGGTCGATATTTACCCATATACATGTAACACAGAACGCACCGCAGCAAAGGATAGTCTCGAAAAAATTGCCCAAATGCGCGTGGTAGAAATTGAGTGGCAAGGAGAAACTGCTTATCTTGTTTCTTTAAGAGATATCACAGAACGCAGGCGAGCTGAACAAGAGCGGAATAAACTTTTGGAAGAGGCTCAAGCAGCAAATCGCATAAAAGATGAGTTTCTTGCTGTCCTCTCGCATGAATTGCGAACACCTTTAAATCCAATACTCGGGTGGGTGAAACTTTTACGCAGTGGTAAGCTTGATGATAACAGGAAAAAGCAGGCACTGGAAACTATTGAGCGTAACACAAGCTTACAGGTGCAACTTATTAATGACTTGCTGAGTGTATCTAAAATTTTACGTGGTAAGCTAACTCTTAATCCAATTGCTGTTAACCTGCAAACTGTAATTACTAAAGCTATAGAAAGTGTAGATCTTGCGGCTCAAGCTAAGTCAATTGAGATATTGACTGTATTTGATGCTAATCTGGGACTAGTTTTTGGTGATTCCAAACGATTGCAGCAAGTTATCTGGAATCTTCTTTCTAACGCGGTGAAATTTACGCCATCAAATGGACAAGTGACAGTTCAGTTAGAAAAGGTTGGCTTATACGCTCAAGTTCAAGTTATTGATACAGGCAAAGGTATAAAACCAGAATTTTTACCTTATATATTTGATTACTTCCGTCAACAAGATAGTGGTTATACCAGAAAATTTGGAGGTTTGGGGTTAGGGCTTTCTCTTGTGCGCCACTTAGTTGAATTACACGGCGGAACTATTAAAGCTGAAAGTTTTGGTGAGGGAAAGGGAGCAACTTTTAGTGTTAGGCTTCCCTTGATGCTTGATCCTGCGATCACAACTGGTGGTGAGACTCGAAAAGATAATAACAGTCCAGATTTACATGGTGTGCGGGTACTGGTTGTGGATGATGAACCAGACAACCGCGATTTTTTGGCTTTTCTACTAGAAGCTTATGGGGCTTCTGTACGTGCAGCCGCCTCAGGATATGAAGCGCTTTCATCATTGGTTGAAGAACAGCCAGATTTGCTGGTGAGTGATATTAAAATGCCAGAAATGGATGGTTATATGCTGATTCGTCAAATCAGATCTTTGCCAGCTGAACGAGGAGGACAAATTCCGGCGATCGCCCTCACTGCTTACCCCGGGCAGACTCCTCAACAGCAAGCTAATGGTACTGGTTTTACGCTTCATTTTCCCAAGCCAATTGAACCAGTTCTCTTGGCGACAGCGATCGCAAATTTGGTTGAGAAATAAGAAGGTGAGAAGAGATTTTGGCGTAGGGAAACCCAACAAAGAATAGTTGAGTGCAAATGTACTATTTCTTTCGTTGAGTCCAACGCCAAGTGAACCAGCCAAAAAACAAAGTGGCTGCAACACTCCAAAACAAGCATGTCACTATGGGATGTAGTGGTTTGTTGAGAGATATTGTGATTGGTTTGTCGATGTGTTGAGTGACAACGCCAGAATCGTATAATTTTCTCTTTTGATGACATCAATCTGTTAAAGCGACAAACAATCTGTTAACCGACATCCGGTCAGCTCCACGTTGGGAACACCGGGAAGGTTTTTCGCCTCCTGACACCCCTGCACTATCGCTGCGAACTCGGCCCAAGTGAGAAAACTCCCAAAAAAAACTATCTCCTGTTGCTGGTTCAACAAGACCATACAGATAAAAATTTTTTCGTTGCCAACCAACAATACCTTCAGGTTTAACCCTGTATAGTGACTTTTTATTTGTTGCAGTGCCAAATTAATGTCATCAAGAGTGTAAAGCTTGAACTCAAAGAGCGTTAAGCGTAAGAACTAGCACAGAGAACTTACAACTCTTCCTTATTTCATCTATTTCACCAAATTCATCCTTGATTGCGCGAACGGTGAGTACCTTAATACCTTATTTTGGTTTTCTTTTTTGTTTAAGTCCCGCTAAGTCATATAACGACCAGCGTTGAGGTGAATCGTCTGCCCTGTGATGTATCCACACTCGATTAGCAGTCGTGCGACTTGTCCGACCTCATCCGGATAACCGAGGCGACCCATGGGTAAGCTCTCCAATGGAGGTAAGTCCATAGCCGCGACCATGTCGGTTTCAATCAACGCGGGTGCTATAGCGTTGGCCGTGATCCCGCTGTCCCGCAATGACGCCGCATAGTGGTGCATCATGCCGATCAGTGCCGCCTTGGAACTGGCGTAAGCAGTGGAGATCATCCCGCCGGTCATTGCAGCCAGTGAAGAAAGGTAGATCAACCGTCCGAACCCTTGCTTGCTCATCTCGGGTATTACTGCCTGAGTCAGTGCGAAGGCAGCTCTCACGTTGATGGAAAAGGTTTGGTCGAAATCTTCGAGACTGTTCTCGAATACTTCAGTCTTTCGCCCGACACCAGCATTGTTGACTAAGATGGTAATCGGTCCCAATGCCTCATACGCCTGTCGCACCAACGCTGTCACGCTCGCTGAATCGGAGATGTCGGCCTGCACGATTGTGGCCCGGACACCTGCCAAGCGAACAGCTTCTGCCGCTTGTTCGGCTGCATCGCGTCCTTCACGATAGTTGATCGTGACGTCACAACCTGCCGCAGCGATCGCAACGGCGATCGCTGCACCGATACCCCGGTTACCGCCCGTTACCAGAGCGTGTTGATGTCGACTGGCCTTTTGCTGCGTCATTGTGTCAATGCTTCCTCAAAATCATGGTATGGTTGTGTTCTTAGTTCAATGTGTTTATTAAGGCATCTAGACTGTCAAAATGTGCCCTAAGTGAACGAGAGGCGCTCCTCTCGCCACCATGATGACTCGATTACCATGCTGGCTGAAGAGTCGCGCGGTTGTGTTGCAAAAATTTTCATACCCGTTACCTATAGCGTGCTAACAGGTAATTTTTCTTGTCTAAGCTGCTACTTGTAGTGTGCTTCTGATTTTTTGCAACACAACCCGGACGGAAGCGTCCGGCTGCGGTTACGGTGGCCGCCCCATTCCTACCGCACCCGCTCGAACACGATGACGATCTTCGTCCCGTCAGGACGGGTGAAGTTCTCGGTCATCCGACCCCCCTCGACCACGATGCGCAGGTCCTTGCGGGTCCGCACGTCGCCGATCCAGTTCGGGAAGGTCGACCCCTCGACGCGATCGCCAGTGAACTCGCCATTCTCATCGACCGTGTACGTGCCGAACATGCCGATGTTCTTCGCCATCGCGATGCGGTTCTCTTCGTCCGTGCCTTGGCCGCGCACGTCGGACTTGAAACGGGGCACGTCGCCGTCGGTCAGGACCTCGACGTAATGCATGTCGGGCGCGAAGATCAGCAGCCCGCTCGGATGCTTGCCGTAGGCGGGCTCGTTGCCGCTTGGCTTCTCGATCTCTGCCGACACCATTCGCCAGGTGCCAACGACTTTGTTGCGGGGGGCTGCTTCGGCTGCACTGCTCATTAGTAACACTCCGATCAGGATGGGGACAAGGGCTCGACGGATCAGCAAGGGCGATCTCCTTCGTTTCAGGTCATGTACCAGCCGGCGTCGACGTGGAGTTTCCATTCAATTAATTTCCTCTATCTCATACCGCTTTATCTGCGTTAGTAGATGCGGAAAGCTCTTTCCCCGCCGTGAACTCCTGATGCAGCGTCTCCAGCTTCTTGCCCACGTATTCGTCGGCGATGGAGCCCAGCAGCGCATGACCGGGTGGGTTCGGGTCTGCCAGGATGGTGAGTATGGCTTTTGCCCCCTTTGTCAGGTCGCCGCTGAAAGGCATCGGTTGCTCGTTTCGCCCCTTTCGCAACGCATCGTAGTCGCGGATAGTGGCTGGAGCCTGCCGTTGTGACCGCCCGAACCAGTCGGTCTTGAATACGCCAGGCTCGACTGCGGTGACCAGGATGCCGAAGCTCTTGACCTCTTGACTCAAGACCTCCGTAACCGCTTCCATCGCAAATTTCGTGGCGTTATAAATGCCAACCATAGGAAACGTGACGAGACCGCCCATTGAAGTGATGTTCAGGATGCGACCCGCACGCCGCTTTCGCATATAGGGCAAAACCGCCTGGAGCATGGCGATACATCCAAACACATTGACCTCAAACTGCTGCCGGATCTCATCGAGCGGAGCTTCTTCGATGGTTGACCAAAGCCCGTAACCCGCGTTGTTGACCAGCACGTTGATCGCACCCACGTTAGCCTCGACCTCAGCGACGAGGTCTGCCATGCGTACGGTGTCCCGCACATCCAGAATGCGTCCGAACGCATGACCGGGTTTAGTCGCTTCAAACTTGGCAACGGCCTCCTCGCTGCGGACTGTACCGACAACTCGCCAACCTTGATGCAGCGCCTCTTCCGCCAGGGCTTTCCCTAGACCAGAACTTACGCCCGTGATCAGAATTGTGTTTTCTTTCATTCTGTCCTTCCCTTCTAAACTCGATTGCAAGCTAGTTAAGACTCCGGAAATTTTGTGTGAAGTGAGTTTTGGAACACGGCACAAAACTTAAATAGTACGCGCCGTATCTGTAACCAAGTCAGTCTGACGCGCAGCATATTTAAATGCACACTTGGTCAGTTCGGCGACCAGAAGCCAGAGTTTATCTCACCCGTTGCCAAACGATAACGATTGGTGGACTAGCCGGATCATTCAAGTGCTCAATCATTTTGTCTCCCTTAACAAAAGTGTGCATTTGCTTCCTCTTTACTGGACTCAACAAACTCGGTTTTCGTTCATGCGTCTCGTGCTTCTGCATCTTCAGGTGCGAAACCTCTGATCTTCATTCAAGGTAACGCGCAAGTCATTGCTCGTAGCAGCCCAATCCTTCCTATTTCCTGCCTAATCCTCTCGCTTGCGGAATTTTAAGCTATGCTTTAATTGTTGTCACTGTCTTGTTCATACAGAATGAAGAGATGCTCATAAGGCAGTCCGAAGCAGAAGCCGTTGGCGATATTGCACATATTGCCGCGCTACGCCAGAACCTCATTGCCAAAATTTCCCGCTGGACAGAATCTGAACCGGACAAACTGACCGCAGTTCCTGGACTAGTGCTGTACAAACGTCCGCAGCCGACTGTTGAGACCTGCGAATTTCACCTTCCGGGCCTCGCCCTGATTGTCCAGGGAAGCAAGAAAGTTCAACTTGGAGGAGAAAGCTACACATATGATGAGTCGCATTTCCTGCTCACAACCGTAGATCTCCCGACAATAAACCAGGTAGTGAAGGCCACCAGAAGCCGACCATATCTTTCAGCCGTATTGAGACTAAATCTCCAAGCGGCAAGACAGCTCATTCTTGATTACGACTTGGACACTATGAGATCGATGTCGGTCATGCGCGCTATCGGTACAGGACCTGCTACCGGGAAGGTGTTCGATGCCTTCATACGAATGCTTGATTTGTTGGACCAGCCACAAGATATTCCGATCCTCGCTCCCCTAATTGAGCGGGAGCTGTTGTATCGGCTGTTGACAAGCGAAGAGGGAAAACGCCTACGGGCAGTTGTCTCATCCGGATCCCAAAGCAGCCGTATAGCGAAAGCCGTCGCTTGGTTCAAGGAAAACTACCGGGAACCTTTAAGGGTTAAGGAACTCGCGCAAAGTGTTCACATGGGAGTTTCCACATTTCATCACCACTTTCGAGCGATGACAGCGCTAAGTCCGTTGCAGTATCAAAAGCAACTCCGTCTCCACGAAGCACGGCGTCTGATGCTGTTAGAGGAATTCGATGTTGCTTCTGCCGCCGCAAACGTGGGCTACGAGAGCTCAACACAGTTCAGCCGAGAGTACAGCCGACTATTCGGGCAGTCAGCCTCAAGCGATATCAAGCTTTTCAGGATTAGTCACAAGTTATAAAGTAAACGAATTTTGTCACTACGTCTTTAAGTAGAAATGTCGGTTAACAGATTGTTGAATAGCAAATTGTGTCCGAAGGACATATGCGTGCAATACATGGTTGTAGAGACGTTGCATGCAACGTCTCTACATTGATCGCGGTGGTGTATGTGATTTAAAAGATAACCGCTATAAACTTTCCAAACATTTTTCTATAGCAGTCCTATTTCATTTGTGAAAAAACAAAGTACATTCTTCTTCCCTGTTCCCTGTTAAGCGTTCCCTACCTCAACGAGTAATTTCACAACTCCTGCACGGATTGCTATAGAGCACAAAATTTACCACTTCTGACTCAGCAAGACTTCAAATTCTGTTTTTAAAGCCTTAATATCCGCGATTCTTGCTACTAACAAGTTATTACTACCTGCATCCACAAGACGTGAGTTCCAATAACAGATACTCTCTGAATTCTTCATCCAAAACGAAATCACTGTATCTACAACTTCATCTATATTCCAGCCCCACTTTGGTGGCAATGGTTCTACAGATTTGATGATCGCATCAAGCGTACACTTATGAGTTCCCACATATTCCACCGCTTGATGCTGTGGTTTGTGTAAATTGTGCTGTTGATGACTAAAAAAATCTAAAACTGGAGAAACGCCTACAATATCAAAAGTGTATTTCATTCTACTTCTCCAAATTATGACGTGAATTTTCTTCAAACCAGAGTTGCTAAAAAGTTTAATGTCTTAAAAATCTCTTGAGTCTCACCAGAAAAAACTTCCAATCCTCCTATCTTATAGGTAATAAAATCCCAAAAACTAGCACTCTAGTCTTGAGAGTGCTAGGCTTTCTCCCCAAAAAGAGTTAGCAGTAAAAAACGTTGAGTGCTAAAAGTTGTCCCAAGAAAATTAGCAGTGAAGTGCATTGAGTGCTAAAGTTTATAGAGGTCTTGATATGAAAATATTATAAAATTTATTTAAAAAAAACGGATGTTTGTTACTATTAATAATTATTTAATATTGTCTGTAACAAGTTTTCAGGGTGAAATAGCAGCTTTGTCTGCTGCCTGTTTGTGGGCGCTGGCATCAGTATTGTATGGGCGCTTGGGAGAACGTATCCCGCCATTGCAACTCAACTTGATCAAAGGGATAATTGCGATCGCCTTCCTATTGCTCACCATCGTTATCCGTGGCGAATTGTTTCCTAGTATTCCACCCCTGTCTGTGTATCTCATCCTCCTGAGTGGTTTTGTAGGCATTTGTTTAGGCGATACAGCTTTTTTGGCAGCTATAAATTTTATCGGCGCACGTCGTGTCTTACTGATTGGAACTCTTGCCCCACCGATAACGGCAATACTGGCGTTGATTTTTCTTCAAGAGCAGTTAAATGTGAGTGCTTGGTGCGGTATTTTGCTGACTGTTTTGGGTGTTGCTTGGGTTGTTACCGAAAGAGTCCCCAGTACAAGTGAGAATTCCTCAACGCACCTGTGGCAAGGAATATGTTTTGCTTTGTTGGCGGCGATCGCAAATGCGACAGGGGGTGTCCTTTCGCGTGCAGCTTTGGCAAACACGAGTATCAGCCCCTTGTGGGCAGCTTTGTTGCGATTGACAGCAGCCGTGTTGATGCTTTTGATTTGGATACTTTGCCGCAAGCAACAAGTCAGCAGCGTTCAGTTAAAAATATTACAAGAACCTCGATTTATTCTCGTGGCTATCTTAGCTTCCTTTTGTGGCACTTACTTAGGAATTTGGTTGCAACAGACAGCAATTAAACTTATACCTGCGGGAATTTCCTTCACTTTGTTGCAGACGAGTCCATTATTTGTCATCCCCATTGCGATCGCGATGAAAGAGAAAGTCAGCGTCAGGGCGATCGCTGGTGTTATAGTTGCGATCGCAGGGATTGGATTGTTGTTTTACCTGAAGTAATGTTTTAGTTATGCTAAATTGTGCGCCAGAAACACACAACCAAAGAGCAAAGATTAGTCAAGTGATCACGGATGCTTTCGGTAGAACACAAGAAGCATCACTTGTAGATAAAATCCGCAACTCTGCGAATTTCATACCTGAATTATCCCTTGTCGCGCTAGAAAATGGGGATGTACTGGGACACATTCTTTTTAGCCGCATTTTCATTAAAGCATCAGAGCAAATTCCAGCGCTAGCACTAGCACCCTTAGCCGTAACACCACAACGCCAGCGCCAAGGTATCGGTAGCCAGTTGGTGCAAGTAGGTTTATCGAAATGTCGTGAGTCAGATTATTCTGTTGTTGTCGTTGTTGGCGAACCGCACTATTACAGACGTTTTGGTTTTCAAAAGGCGAGTCAATTTGGCTTGCACTCATCGTTACCAATTCCTGATGAGGCATTTATGGTGTTAGAACTCAAGCCGAATGCTTTGATGAATATTAATGGGAACGTGTCCTATCCAGCTTACTTTAATGAGGTTTGAAAAATAAAAATCTGGTTTTATTTGGTGAAATTACTTGTGTAGAGAGCGATCGCTTAACGCTTAACAGGAAAAAAGGCTCTTTGAGGTGTACGAAGCTTCGCAAAAATCAAATAGTAGTCCTATATAATTTTCCAAGTTGTCAGACTTCCGACTCTTGTCAGTTTCCTATATAGCAGTCCTAAATGAGATTGTAAATTGTCCCATGAGGACGCTTAACAAGGAACAGGAATTGTTTATAAATGATTTAGGATTGCTATATCACTGTTACTAAGATTCTTCTCGCCAAAAAACACAGCGCTTTTGGTGTTCGGAAAACATCGGAGAGAGTGAATGCAAATCTTCCATAGGTAGTGAAGATTTACAATAGAAAGGAAATTTTGGTTGTCTGGAAGTGTAATCAAAAAATATTGCCAATCTATCGTCAGCTACAGGTACTTTTCCCCGATGAAAGACGCTAGCTGTGCCTGCAATAACTACCGTACCAGCTAAGCCTGTACAAGATTTGCAATTTGATGGAGATACAAATCGTTGTATAGATTCATCTTTAATGTAGCCAGACTTATATCCTAATGAATGAGCAACTTTTGAAGTGATATCTTTTGGAATATATTGAAATGGACCTGCATCATCATTTATGTCATTTAGATATATAATGACTTTGAATAATTTTCGGTCTTCCGTGTCCATGTGCCATAACCTTGATTTCCTCTGTACTTTATTGACAAGGTCTCTACGAAAATAAGCACCATGATAAGCTACAGGTAGACCAAAATAATTCTCAGCAATATTGAGTAAACGTTGTTCTAATCCCCAAAGAAAAATTTCTGGATATTCCATTATTTGCTGGGAAGTTGCATGAATAACAAATTCATTTTCATCACCACAAAGGACTCTTGGGATTTTTGGCATTAAGTTTTTTGCGGCTTGCAGCGTTTCTGGAGTAGAAGGAATCGAAAGTTCTTCTAACGAAGTGATAAAAACTCCCTCAGTATTAAGAGTCTCTACTATAGCCCTGTCAGTGCTCGAAAGGATCGGCAGATGACTCATGTGTTTTGCTAATGCTGCTTGATAAGCAAACTCAGCAGGAGTTTTTATCAGTGAGATTTCGTAAATATTCTTTAAGAATTGGTTACGTACCTGTGTTGCAAGTGTCTTCATATTGTCATCTCTTTGACAAAGATAGATCTGAGTATTATAAGTAAACCTACTGTTGATGTCTATTTTTTTGTTTTTGTAGTAACATTCTTTAGATGAACTTCACATAAAATCGGTGACAAGATGACTGTGCTTTACTTTTTCTGAATATTCATCCAAAAAAACCAACTTTCTGGGTGATTTTTTGTGAAAAAGCTTAAATTCAATTTCAGAAATTGACTTGATGATAGACATAGATAAGTCATTCGCAATGGGTATAAGTCCCAGGATTACTTAGTTGTATATAGCAAATATCAAGCAAATAATATTATGTTCTTAAAAGTCTCAATTATTACTAATATTTTTGCCACAAATAGTTAGATCATGAGACCAGCAACAGCTTATACTATCGCTTTGGAATAGCAGACATGAGTATAGAGGAGGTTCGGTGATGGTGCGGCGAATGATCGCGATTATTCTGGTGTGGCTATTAACTGCGTGTACCACGAGTGTTCTCGCACCAACTACCCAGTTAGTGGAAAAAGCAATTGCATTTGAATTACAGCAAACCCAACAGCAACTCAACCAACAATTAGGTTTAGATTTTCAGGGATTTGAAATCAATCGGCTATCAATTACTCAGCGAAAAGCTTTAACAGTTGATAATTTACCCACATACCGCGTTAAGGGAAACTACAACCTTACGTTCAAACTTCCAAAACGAAAATTGACACAACCTCAAAAACCTTTTGAGGTTTACCTGCAACTCCAGAAAGAAGGTAAAACTTGGCGCTTACTGGTTCCTGAAGATCATGGCAAGGATTCTAAACAAGTTTGGCGCAGTTATTCTATCTAATCTGTGTGTAACTCTAAAAACCATCACAAGCATTTGTGCGTGTCTGTTAACCCTTCGCCAAGATTGAGATCATATCTTTTGAACACAAGACAGTATGTATTCTAACTTCTTTATAGGTTCCAGTTTTGGAATTATGGTTCTAGTGCTGCTGGGTTTTAGTGTATTGCAATGGTTCCATATTCCTACTGGCAACTTTCTTGACTGGGTGATTGGAGGAGCAAATTTTTGGTGGTTGTTGGTGATTGTGACTGTACCGTGGAATGTTCATTTTCAGGCAAAAGAAGTCTTGGCAGAAGGGGCACAATCAACTGAAAAAGGAATTCCAGTGGATGAGAAACAACTGGAGTACGTTAAAGTTTTGGCACAGCGATCGCTTATCGTTGCTCTTGCCTTACACTTATTTTCAGCTATTGCTCTTTACCTTCTCGCCGCCACTGGTATTAGTGCAGTCGGCTATATTAGTTCTGGTGCTGCTTTGTTATTAACTGGATTACGTCCAGCCATCAGTGCTTATGAGTACTTGTATGCAAGATTGGTTATGATTCGCCAAGAATGGAAGTATCCACGTGAAGATGTTGTTGAACTTCGCTCCCGTTTCAACACTCTAGAAGAAACCGTCAAGCGTTTAGAAGAACAACTTAATCCAGAACAGCCCTACTCCTTAGCCGCAAATCAGCAAACTTATATAGAAGACACGCGTAAAGAATTAGCCAAAATTGCCGCTGGTGTAGAAGAATTACGTGCCACAAATAAAACAGAACATGAACGTCTGGCAAAAGAAGCACGGGGGGCGATCGCTCAACTTTCTACAGATGGGCAATTTTTGGATCATGTGCGCGAAATTATTCGTTTTTTCAAAACAGCGTGATACGCGCGTTGCATTCATACAGAGAATTTTTCTTCTCTCTTTCTCTGCGCTCTGGTGCGCCCACCGCGAACTTTGCGGGAGGAACATCCACACCGCAAATTCGCTCTGGTGCAGTTTTTTTTTCTTTGTTCGCGTAAGCGTGTCCCCTTGAAACATACGCAACTTAGTATGAATAACCTACACCGACTCTCCCAGTACGATGTAGGCTTCTGGCTTCAAAATCGCAGCAAAAAATAAAGCTTATCTTGCTGCGATTTTGAGATCACTGACGTGTCGCTTCCAGTAGACGAGAGAAATAAAAGCGAGTTCGAGTCATAGATTGACGTTGAACAGAAAAACCATTCTTTGCCAAAATTTTCACCACATCAGCTTCACGATGCAGATAAGCGCGAGTCGCTTTACTAGCACCTGGAAAGAAACTGCCTATCTTCTTTAATAAACTGAGGGCGAAAGTTTTCGGTGCAAAACTGAGAATAATCCGTGACTGCGCTGAAGAACAGAGGTGAGAAATCATCTCATCTGCCTTTTGCTGAGGGTAGTGAATCAGAACATCCAAGCAAATCACCGTATGGTAGCTACCACTAATCGTTTCTAAATCCTGTACAGCAAATGTTGGATTTTCTGCATTTGCGAGAATTTCTAAAGCTTTTTCCTTAGCTTCTCCTACCATTTTTTCTGAAATATCGCTGGCATAGACTTTTGCTCCAGCTTCCGCAAGTGGTATGCTGAGACTACCTGTGCCACATCCAGCATCGCAGATAGATAGCCCTGGTAAATTGTTATCAGCTTTAAGCCAACTGAGTACTGTCTCTACAGTTTGCTGGTGCCCAGTACGGATATCCAGCTGGACTTTGTTGACTTCGCCATCACCGTAGATACGTCTCCAACGGTCGAAGCCTGTAGAATTGAAATATTCTTTAACAATCGTCTTATCATCTGTTACGTTCATAAAACTCAATATCTATCCATTCCAAAGCTAAAAAGTACCATGTAAGGAACCACCAGAAATATTTTTGCGCCTGGTGTACCTTGGGGCAAAATCTTAAGAGAACAACCTCTGCCATGAAAGTTCTTGTGTAGATTCGTCCAAATGCCAACGCAATAATTGACTAGCACAAGCGCCAGAGAGAATTGCAGACAAGCCGATACCTTCGGTAAGCTCCGCTAACGCACTTCGTGGTGCAATTGTTGAGAGTGCGATCGCCCTGTCTACATCACATATTCCCCACTTCACCAAATTTTGCGCACCTACCAATAAAGGTAAAGTCGTTCCTGATAAAGTTCCATCTGCAAGTCTTGCAGTTTTGTTCTTCACTGAAATCTGGCGATTATCCCAAGGATACACCCCATCGGGCAATCCTAGAGGGGCAAGGGCATCACTCACAAGGAAAAGTTTTTGTTTGCCTATCTCCCCTTCTTTCTGCTGAGAAACAGGAGTGCTGGCGCGTAGTAGAATTTGCAGCATTGTTGGTGAGACGTGTTCACCATCCGCAATAAAACCACACATAACATGAGGATGGACAATTGCCGCCCCTAACAATCCGCTTTCGCGGTGGTGTAATGGTGGCATAGCATTAAAAGCATGAGTCACCATTGTTGCACCTAGTTCAAAAGCACGTTGCGCTTCTGCTGCTGTCGCTTGGGAATGTCCTAAACTCACAGTGATACCCAAAGAACGTAAATATGGAATCACCTCACCCGTTGGATCTAACTCTGGCGCTAGCGTCATGACTTTCACAAGATGAGCGTAATTTCCCAAAACCCTCTTTACTTCCTCAAGATTAAGTGGTTTTAGGTATTCTGGGGAGTGTGCACCACGCTTTTGAAAATTTAAAAATGGTCCTTCTAGATGCACTCCCAAAATTTTCGCATAACTTGTTTGCGCACCTTCCCTTCCTCCCCGAACTTCAGGCGGGATAGAGGGGGGGTTGAAGTTCATACAATCAGCAATCACAGAAAGCGCACGCTGAATATTGTCTACCGAAGTTGTCACCAGGGTAGGTAAAAAAGCATCTACCCCCTCATACCATAAATAACGACAAATATCTAGCAATTTGTGAGAGTTTTCTGTTGATAAATCAGGAAACGCCAATCCCAACGCGCCGTTAATCTGTAAATCTACACCACCCAGTGAAATCCAGTCGCCACCAATATCCAACACCCGTAAGTCAACTGGCGGAACACGTTTAAGGACTTTAGACATTGGCAGGATTTGTTCAACTATACCCTGCGGGTTAACTGAGAGAATCTGCAAATCTGTGTAACCAGGTATTCTAGCATTGATAATATCTACAGGAGTACCTGGCAAGCTGTGTGTTGCTTCGATCATTACATCAGCACAAAGATAATGAAATCTGACCTGATTTTAGAGGTAAGAGGCGACGATGAATCAAAAATCATAACAATTAGGGGTGTAAGAGTGTAGGGGTGTAAGGGTATAAGGGTGTGTTAGCGCAGCGAGCCGTAGGCTGGGTGTAGGGAATAAAAATATAAATGCATTTCCCCTACACCCGTGATCCCCTACTCCCATATCCCCCTAGTTCTGGTCAGCAGATACACACAGAGTGAGATGATTGTTAATCGGAAAGTCAAATTCCAATTTTGAATTTTGAATTTTGTTCGCGTAGCGTGTCCGAAGGACATATTTTGAATTGCTTATGGCTCCTCTTGTCGGCATCATTATGGGTAGCGATTCGGATTTACCAACCATGCAAGGTGCGATCGCAGTTTGTGAAGAGTTTGGCGTTGATACCGAGGTAGCAATTATCAGTGCTCATCGCACTCCGGAACGGATGGTGGAATATGCCAAATCTGCTCACCAAAGAGGTATTAAGGTGATTATCGCTGGGGCGGGTGGAGCAGCTCATCTTCCGGGAATGGTAGCATCTTTAACTCCTCTGCCTGTTATTGGTGTTCCTGTTTCTAGCCGTCACTTGCAAGGAGTTGATTCATTGTATTCTATAGTACAAATGCCAGCAGGTATACCAGTAGCAACTGTTGCTATTGGCAATGCTAAAAATGCTGGACTTTTGGCGGTACAAATTATTGCAACTCATCAAAGCGAATTACTAGAAAAGGTGCTGCAGTATCGTCAAACCTTGTCTGAATCAGTGATCGCAAAGCAAGCAAAACTAGAAGAACTTGGTTACGAGCAATATTTAAAACAAATGCCATGATGAGAGTCAACAATTAGGGGTGTAAGGGTGTAAGGGTGTGATTGGTGGGGGCAATAGGGCGGTCATTTGCGTTTCGGTAGAGTTGTTGAAGGCATTTTTACAAATCTTTATATAACTGGATTTATTTCCGCCTGTCTACTAAAAAAATAAAAAAATAGATGATATAGGACTCTTCCAAAGATTTTTGCGAAGCTTGCTACACCTTTATTCCTTCTTCCCTGTCCCCTGTTCCCTGTTAAGCGTTCCCTGTTAAGCGTGATTCACAAAAATCAAGTCGGATTGCTATATATCTACACAATTATCAAAAATGGACAACAAAATCTCAATGAAATTTATATTATAATTTTGCCTTACTAAAATTTTAGTAACTTTCCACACTGAATATGAGCATCAAAAATTGCTCAAATCAACTTACTATAGACAAAATTATTGGTGCCGAGGGACAAAAACAAGTGTTAAAGAAACTTGTGATGATTGGGGCTATGACCCTGCTGCTTCTTGGTGTACCTGTGATGGGCAATGCCTTCGCTGCACCCGTTGATGTCAACGCAGCGATAACTAATGCTCAAACAGCAGCCGATACAGCGTTTATGCTGATTTGCGCGGCATTAGTGCTGCTGATGACTCCCGGACTGGCGTTTTTCTACGGTGGATTTGTGCGATCGCGCAACATCCTCAATACTCTGATGATGAGCTTTGTGCTCATGGCAATTGTGGGAGTAACTTGGATTCTGTGGGGGTATAGTCTCGCCTTTGCTCCAGGTAACCCCATTATTGGTGGACTGGAATGGTTAGGTTTGAATAATGTCGGATATGAGGTAACTGATTATCTCAAGGGGTCAAATCCTGCTGATGTAGTTTCCTACGCTCCGACTATTCCCCACCAGGCATTCATGATTTACCAAGCCATGTTTGCCATTATCACCCCAGCACTGATTAGTGGTGCGATCGCAGAGCGGATGAGCTTTACTGCTTACTCTTTGTTTGTGCTCTTGTGGTCAACTTTTATTTACGCTCCCCTCGCGCACATGGTATGGGCGAAAGGTGGATTGTTGGGATTATACGGTGGCTTGGGTGCTCTCGACTTTGCTGGTGGTACAGTCGTCCACATCAGTTCTGGTGTTTCTGCTCTTGTAGCGGCGATCGTCCTCAAACCTCGCAAAACCTATCCTGAGCGTCTCAGCCCTCCTCACAACGTTCCTTTCATTTTGCTGGGAGCAGGCTTGCTGTGGTTTGGCTGGTTCGGCTTCAACGCTGGCAGTGCTTTGGCTTCTGGTGCGTTGGCAACAGCCGCTTTTGTTGCCACCAACACAGGTGCAGCAGCGGCGGCTTTAACCTGGCTGATCCTAGAAAAGGTATTGCGCGGCAAACCAACAGCAGTTGGGGCCGCGACAGGAGCAGTTGCAGGCTTAGTGGGCATCACCCCAGCCGCAGGATTCGTCACACCGCTGGCAGCAATTTTAATCGGTAGCATTACCAGTGTTGTTTGCTTCTATGCAGTTAACCTCAAACACAAGTTACTAGTTGATGATGCCTTGGATACATTTCCCGTGCATGGCATAGGCGGTACAGTAGGAGCGATTCTCACAGGCATCTTTGCAACCACGACAGTTAACTCAGCAGGGAAAAATGGCTTGTTGTATGGTAATCCATCTCAAGTGATTACACAAATAGCAGCAATTGCCATTGCGTATGTCGTTGCTGCTGTTGGTACTTGGATCATTCTGAAAATCCTAGCTGTCACAGTTGGTTTGCGGGTGAGGGAAGAAGCTGAACTGCAAGGCATGGATATCAATGAACATGGCGAAGAAGGTTACAATGAGGAGTTTGGAGAGCGCATCAATTTCAGCAACAAGTAGTGGAGATTTTTTTCTCTACTAATCAATGTTGTTTTTATATTGGCGTTAAGCGTAGCTCTGCCGTAGGCAATCGCTTTACGCTCCTGCACTCCTGACTCTGTGCAGAGTCCCCCAGCTTGACTCGGTTGACACTCTTCAAGGCGATCGCTTTACGTTATCGCCCTGCTTTTTTCTTTCGTCTGCTGTTCTACTTTAAAACTATATAGTCAAATAAAATTGCAAGCACATAAAAAATAATCTTACCCAAAAGCACAAACAGACTCTTGGCGTCTTTGCCTCTTTGCGCGAGAAAATAAAAAATAGTAACTTTTAGATGAAACAGAAAAAACAATGGATACCAAAGCTTTTAAACGTTCGCTCCAACAATCAGAAAATTACCATCGTAAAGGATTTGGTCACCAAGCAGAAATAGCTACTCAGTTGCAGTCTGAGTATCAAAGCAGTTTAATTCAAGAAATTCGCAATAACAACTATACTCTGCAAAGAGGAGACGTCACCATTCATTTAGCACAAGCCTTTGGCTTTTGTTGGGGTGTAGAACGTGCTGTAGCTATGGCTTATGAAACCCGCAAACATTTCCCCACTGAACGCATTTGGATTACGAATGAGATTATTCACAATCCTTCTGTGAATCAGCGGATGCAGGAAATGGAAGTAGGATTTATCCCTGTTGAGGGAGGTCAAAAAGACTTTTCTGTTGTCGATTCTGGTGATGTCGTCATTTTACCTGCTTTCGGGGCAAGTGTGCAAGAAATGCAGTTGCTTAACGAGAAAAGTTGCAAAATTGTTGATACAACTTGCCCTTGGGTTTCTAAAGTTTGGAATGCTGTTGAAAAACATAAAAAAGTCGATTACACATCAATTATTCACGGTAAATATAAACACGAAGAAACTGTTGCAACAAGTTCCTTTGCCGGGAAATATCTGATTGTGCTGAATATGCAGCAAGCAGAATACGTTGCTAACTACATTTTGAATGGTGGAAATCGGGAAGAATTCTTGGCAAAATTCAGTAAAGCTTGCTCTGTTGGATTTGATCCTGATAAAGATTTGGAACGGGTTGGTATCGCTAACCAAACCACAATGCTCAAAAGTGAAACCGAGCAAATGGGGAAACTCTTTGAGCGGACGATGATGACAAAGTATGGTCCCACTGAGTTAAATCAGCATTTCCAAAGCTTCAACACCATTTGTGACGCCACCCAAGAACGCCAAGATGCAATGTTGGATTTAGTGGAACGAAATCTAGATTTGATGATAGTCATTGGTGGGTTTAATTCATCAAATACAACACAGTTGCAACAGATTGCACTAGAGCGAGGAATTCCTTCTTATCATATCGATAGAGAAGTGCGGATTCTGTCAGGAAATCGCATTGAGCATCGGGAATTAAATGGAGATTTGAAGATTACAGAAAACTGGTTACCAGATGGAGAAATTGTTGTCGGAATTACTTCTGGTGCTTCTACACCGGATATAGTTGTGGAAGATGTGATTGAGAAGATTCTGGAATTGAAGGCGACTGCGGTGGTGGTTTAAGAATAATTCCCTGCTTGTGGGAAGGAAGAGCAGCAATCAAGCAGTCAGAAAAACACTTTAATCTGTGATTTGGGTCAGTATTGATTGTGACTACAGTCAGTGCTGACTACACTTATACTTTGGTAAATATTCAAAGTACTTTATCAGGAAGCTTTTACCCATGACCAATTCTCCACACAGGTCAAAGGCTCAAAATTCCCTTTCGCAGCTGATACCCAGAAGAAGTACTGTAAAAGGCTTTTGTCTTATATTGCTTGCTTTCGGACTCACTTCTAGTATATTCATCGCAACCGCCTATTGGGAGTCACCATACAAGAACGACGCAGGTAAACCTCTATGCGAGGAAAATCTCCCTTGGAAAGATTACTTGATCTGTAGAGTTGCAAATTCAAAAGTATTACAGCAAGTTCAGAACTTTAGTGTTCTTTTTGCTGCGTGGTTATTTATTTTTGATACATTTGAACGCAAGAAACAGGCATACCGCGAGGCATGGAGTTTGATAGATGGAGCTAGAGAGTCTGAAACAAGCGGAGCAAGGATTTTGGCTCTTAATGAGCTACATGAAGATAAGGTCTCTCTGAGAGGACTTGATGCCGAGGGTGCAGATATGGTCGGGATTAACTTGAAAGGAGCTTTTTTGGAAAATGCTAATCTTCGAGGCTCTCTACTTCAACGTTGCAACTTAATAGGTGCTAAACTTCAAGAATCTGAACTTCAAGATTCTCAACTTCAAGAAGCAAAGCTACGCAGAGCCGATCTACGAATGGCTTATCTCCAAAGGGCTAACTTAGAGAAAGCTGAGCTTCAAGGCGCAAAACTTGGTGGAGCAGTTCTTAGGCAAGCAATCTTAGCAGAAGCTCAACTTCAAGAAGCTGATCTATCAGGTGCTGACTTTCGAGGTGCTAATTTGTGGCGAGCCGAGCTTAAGGAAGCCGATGTAGAGCATGCCAACTTTGCAGGTGCAAAAAAACTTGATATAAATCAAGTTAAGAAAGCTAAAAATTGGGAAAAGGCTACATATGGAAAAGACTTTGCACCAGAACTAGGCGAGTTGTTGTCGCGAGAGGAATATACTGACGAATTTGTAATGAAAGACAAAAGAAAAACTTCAGCAGAAAATGAGTTATTTAAACGTTTAGTCAACATCTTGATTTCTACTGAGTCTGTTGAAAGAAAAGAACGTTTAATGCTACAGAATAAGCTTGATAAAGCAATGGAGTTACTCAGTGGTGAGAAAACCGTTTCAACACAAGATACAATTTCTGCAGAATTAATTGTTAGAGATGTTGTAGAAGAGTTGCTTCAGAAAAACTCAGATGACAATAATAGAGATTTAGATGAAAAACTCAGGAATCAGTTACAGGCTTTTCAAGATACTGCTGATATAGCAATACAGAATGTTGACAAGCGACAGAAATTTGAGAGTATTGCCAGTGAGTGGTTAAAACTTAAGTGTCAAAGCTTGAAAGATTGTGGAATAAAAGCTATTCTCACTAAAAAACCTGAGATCAAAGAGGCGGGAGGTCTTCTGTATCCACCTGAGAAAATCAATCAACTTAGCGAGGATATTGAAAGATTGTTAAATCTTTTGGTAGAAAGTCTCTCTGCACACCAGAATCTTTCTATTTCAGAGGCAATGAAGCTTAAACTGCCTAGTTCTGTATACTTAGACATATTTAGGGTAATTTGGGAGGAGATAATTCCAAGATGTCTAGATAGTGAGTCTGAGCAGATATCTGATGAAGTGTTAGAGCGGCTGAAAATATACTTTTTGCTTCTTAGGGATGAACTCAAAAAAATTAAATCACTTTGATAACTTACCTACTTTCTACTCTCCAACTAATCTCCTATAAATTCTAGACTGCTCTAGGTCAAAAATTGACATTTTAGCTCTGGAGATTGGGTATCTGGAAGAAATTTCATCCTTTTCCCAGTTTCCAGAACAAAAAATGTCCTTTTAGAATCGTGTAAAGTATAAATATAGAGTCAATCAGCTATTGGTCAACTCTTCTACTAGACCTCTCCAAAAATGGCTATGAAACCTTTACTCCTAACTTGCACATTTTAGAACCGTTATACAGTAAGGCATTGAGAAACATCATAAAAATGTGCTTGTTTCATATTTTGCGGGAGCGTTAATCGCGCCCGTGAGAGGCTCAGATCTTGCATCTCCACCTGATCACACCTTGAACTGAAGTTCAAGGCTAATAGCTTAAGTCCGTTAAAACGGAACGGCACATGCTTCAAGTCGGGAAACCCGGACGCCAGATACCTACGGAGGGAGACCCTCCTGCAGTACTGGCTCCCCAACGCAGTGCCTCCTCAAAGACTTATCCAGTCCGTTTTAACGGACTTGAACTTTGAGCCAAGAAATTTATTTCTTGGCGGACGAAAATAATGGTGCAAGATCTGAGCGCCCGACTAGCCGCGTTTTTTCGCCGCTAGCAACAAATAAAACTTGTACATTTTTCAAAGGAGGGCTAAAAGCTTTGCTATATAAGGCTTATAAAATGTGCAAGTTAGGAGTTTACCGCGCTTGCACTAACAATCATTTTTGGAGGGGTCTACTGGACATGCACACTGATGCCAAAGCTCTGGGTTCTCAGCCATTAAATCAGGAAACTCCTCCAGAATCTTACAAACCCTTGTACGGTGGGTTATAGCCTGATCGGGATATTTCTTTATAGTCTCCTTGATCTTAATCAGAATTAAGCGCAGAGCATCGATATCTTTTTTTTCCAGAGCATCGCCAATCTGAACATCTAAAGGCAATTCCTCATCAAAATCAAAATTACTCATACATTCTTTCCTTTGCTATAAAAAAAGCTACTTTTGCTGAGACATCCATTGAACTGTTTTTTCAAGTCCAATCGTTGGCGCTCTAGTAACATTAAGCACAAAAGATTCTCAGAAATCGGGACACTTTATACTGACTTTGCAAATATGCTCTAGGTGTTTGTCAATGCTTCATCAAGAACTCAAGCAAATCGTTGCTTTCCTAAAAGCAGATGCACCAAGTTGTGATTTATCTGCAACAAACCACCTCAGATCTCCTGTGGCACAGCACCTTTACTTAGGAAAGAATCCTTCGGACAGAGGAATTGTAACAAGATTATAACGACAATCTAAAATAATCCAGTTGTTTTATTGATACATTTTCTAGTGTTAATGCATACAATAGATAAAAAGTCAACAAAAAAAACCTGGGCACAAGCTCTTGCCCAACCCGCAAAAGAATTCCCTCTCACCCAATTGCAAATCCTTTCTGGCACAATACCTGAAGGCTTACAGGGCACACTGTACCGCAATGGTCCGGCAAGGTTAGAACGCGGCGGTATGAACATGGGACACTGGTTTGATGGCGATGGCGCGATTCTTGCCGTACATTTCAACTCTCCTTATGAAGAGGGGAAAAAGGAGGGTGCAACAGCAGTTTACCGCTACGTACAAACTGATGAATATAAAGAAGAAGCAGCAGCAGGACAACTGCTTTACGGCAATTATGGAATGACTGCACCAGGGGCATTTTGGAACAGATGGTTGAAACCAGTTAAGAATTCTGCCAATACTTCTGTGCTGGCGTTACCAGATAAATTACTTGCACTGTGGGAAGGCGGTAACCCTCATGCCCTCGACTTGCAAATGCTCCACACTTTGGGCAAAGATGATTTAGGAGCATTGAAGAATGGATTGCCTTATTCTGCCCATCCTAAAATTGAGCAAAAATCTGGCTCAATTTTTAACTTTGGTATCTCCATAGGATTAAATGGGATACTGAATATATATAAGAGCGATTTTACGGGTAAAATTCAACAAAAAACATCGTTTGAACTTGATGGTTTCCCGTTAATACATGATTTTGTTCTCGCTGGGCAATATCTAGTATTTTTCGTTTCTCCGTTGCGGTTAAATGCCCTAGCAGTATTAACTGGATTTAGCAGCTATAGTAATTCTTTTGAATGGAAGCCGCAACTGGGTACTCAGGTTCTGGTGTTTGACTGTGAAACTCTGTCTCTGGTAAGTCGTGGTGAAACCGAACCTTGGTTTCAGTGGCATTTTGGTAATGGGTATGTGGATGATAGTGGATTGATAGTAGTCGATGTCGTGCGTTATGAAGACTTTCAAATCAACGAGTATCTAAGGCAAGTCGCAACAGGTCAGACTCACACTCCTGCTGTAAGTACTTTGTGGCGAATACATATTGAACCGAGTACAGCTAAAGTCAAGGGAATTGAGGAAATTGTAGATCGCCACTGTGAATTTCCAGTTGTACCACCGCAAGAGACGGGACAATACAGTAACCAAACTTATCTCGTCGTACATCGCCAAGGGGCTTGTGCGAGCAAAGAAATATTTGGGGCGATCGCCCGTTTCGATCACAAAACCGATACCCTCACAATTGCTGACTGTGGCGAAAACCGCTATCCAAGTGAACCCATTTATGCTCAAAATCCCCAAAATCCTGAGCAAGGATGGATCATCACAGTTGTGTATGATGGCAATTCTGATTGTAGTGAAGTTTGGGTTTACGATGCAGATAGGTTAGATGATTCACCTGTGTGCAGATTGGCATTACCTGGCGTGATTCCCCACAGTTTCCACGGTACTTGGAAACCTGCTCATATCGACTCAGTTTGAACTTCGGCAATCGGGGAACTCTTAACACCTTTATTCCTTCTTCGGTGTTAAGAATTTTTTTTAAAAATAATTATTGAAATTAGGGAGTTTATAGCCTGTGATTCAACCAGAGGTAGCATCTTACGGTTCTTGGAGATCACCGATCACAACAGACTTAATTACTGCACGTACAATTGGATTGGGGCAAATTGTTATTGATGGCGAAGACATTTATTGGAGTGAGTTACGACCGTCCGAGCAAGGCAGAACTGTGGTAGTGAGACGGAGTGCCAATAATCAAATTCAGGATGTCACTCCTGCGCCCTTCAATGTGCGTACCCGTGTTCATGAATATGGCGGTAACTCTTTTTTCGTTGTTGATGACACTGTTTACTTTAGCAACTTTGCCGACCAACGTCTCTATCGTCAGGAGATTAATACTGAACCGCAAGCCATCACACCCCTAGTTGCTGTGCGCTATGCAGACGGAATTTTTGACCGTCAACGCCACCGAATTATTTGTGTATCTGAGGATCACACCATTCCTGACCGTGAGCCAATCAACACACTGGTGAGTCTAGGATTAGAAGGAGATAGCAAACCGTTAGTATCTGGAAACGACTTTTACGCCTCACCCCGTCTTAGCCCTGATGGCTCTCGCTTGGCTTGGCTGGCTTGGAACCATCCAAATATGCCTTGGGATGGTACTCAACTATGGGTGGGGGAACTTCTAGCAGATGGCTGTTTAGGTAATACTCAACAAATTGCTGGTGGTTTCAATGAATCCATATTTCAGCCGGAGTGGTCTAGTGATGGCAAATTGTACTTTATCAGTGACCGTACTGGTTGGTGGAATCTTTACCGTTGGCAAGATGGAGAAATACAAGCTTTGACACAAATGAAGGCAGAGTTTGGTCGTCCCCAGTGGCTTTTAGGTATGTCAACTTATGCTTTCGAGTCAGCTAACCGCATTATCTGCACATATACCCAACAAGGTACTTGGCACTTAGCGAGTCTTGACACAACAACAACTCAATTGAAACCGCTGCCAACACCATATACGGAAATTAGTGGTATTCAGGCAACCTTAGGACGAGTTGTTTTCCGAGCAAGTTCTCCGACTGAGTTATCCGCTATTGTGCAACTTGATTTGGCTACCGAAAAACTGGAAGTGTTACGCCCTTCTAATGATGTAACAATTGATCCTGGTTATCTTTCCCTGCCTCAGCCAATTGAGTACCCGACAGCTAACGGTCAAACCGCCTATGCTATATTTTACCGACCTCAAAACCTTGATTGCACTGCTCCTGAAACTGAGAAACCTCCTCTGATTGTCAAAAGCCACGGTGGGCCAACCGCAGCTGCTTCTAGTAACCTGAGCTTTAGTATTCAGTACTGGACTAGCCGGGGTATAGCGGTTCTAGATGTAAATTATGGTGGTAGCACAGGTTATGGACGAGAGTATCGTCAAAGATTAGATGGTCAGTGGGGAATTGTTGATGTAGATGATTGCGTCTTTGGTGCGCGTTACCTAGTAGAACAAGGGATAGTTGACGGCGAGCGTTTGGCAATTTCCGGTGGCAGTGCTGGTGGTTATACAACGCTTTGTGCCTTGACTTTCCGTAATACCTTCAAAGCCGGTGCCAGCTACTACGGAGTCAGTGACCTAGAAGCTTTAGCACGGGATACACACAAATTTGAATCGCGATACTTGGAGCGTTTAATTGGTGCTTACCCACAACAGCGTCAGATTTATCAACAACGCTCGCCAATCAATTTTACTGACCGTCTTGCCTGCCCTGTAATTTTTTTTCAGGGACTAGAAGATCAAGTCGTTCCACCAAGCCAAACACAAGCAATGGTTACAGCCTTGCAGGCTAAAGGTCTGCCAGTGGCTTATGTTCCCTTTGAAGGTGAACAACATGGCTTCCGCAAAGCCGAAAACATCAAAAAATCACTAGAAGCGGAACTCTACTTTTATTCACGTATTTTCGGCTTTGAACTGACTGAATTAATCGAATCGGTAATTATTGAAAATACTCGATTCTAATATCTTAAGTTGGCGTAGATGGGGTACAGCCCAGAGGTAGAGTCGAGGGGAATGGCAACATTTCCCTCCATTCGTGAGAGGTTAAGGTCTGACACCATTTATCAATAAGCAATAATACTTAAAATATGGCAAAAAATTGAGGAGAAAGAGTTTGAGGAGATTTTAAAACTTCAACTTCTTGTCCTGGACGATAGATTTCTACTTCCTGTTTTTGCTGGTTAATCAACCAACCAAGCTGACAACCATTTTCGATATATTCTTGCATCAAAAGTTAAACAAGAACTCAGAAGTCCATTCTGACTTCTGAGTTCTTTAGGACTTACGCACGCGCTACTTTAAAAGAGCCGGTTGCGATTGCTTCCCTATGCCTAACGGCACGCTGCGCGTTAGCGTAGCGTCTCCGCAGGAGATGCGGTCGCAATGAGTATAGTTACGTTGTTCGTGCGTAAGTCCTATTCTTGTTAACGTAGCCGTCCTGAGCGCAAAATACTGATAATTAACCACAGCCCCAATAAACTAGCAGTAGCAAACAACACATTGCTCAATAACAACAACTGAGATGTCCTCGCGTTGCTAGAGATAATTGCTGCACCCATAATCAGTGAACCCACTAAGATGCTAAAAGAAAGACGATTTGCAGCATCATCTGTTGTTCGGCGTAAGCTATCTAAACCACGCAGTGAGATATTCCACTGTAATGTTTCCGAGGTAATTCGCTCTAGCAGAAACTCTAGGAGTCGAGGAGATTGTAAAGAAAGACTTTTGACATCCAAAGCTGTTCTAAGGAGCGATCGCACGGGATTGTCACCAAGCAACTGTTGGCGAAACACATCTGTCAGCAATGGCTGAATTTCATCGAGAAAGTTCAACTCTGGGTTAAATCCTCGTGCCACTCCCTCTAAGTTAGCCAGGGTTTTGGCATATAAACCCATGTTACTGGGCAAGCGAATTTTGTTGTTACGAGCGACTTGCAAAAGTTCGTAGATGATTTGACTGAAATTAATTTGCGATACGCTCAAGTTGTAATACTTTCGCAGCATTCGGTCATAATCATTTTCCAGTTTAACCATAATCACTGGCTGTGTAGACTCCGCCAGCTGCAAAGTTAACTGAGCACACCGCTGAGCATCTAGATCTACAATTGCCAACAACATTTCTATCAATATGCCTTGTGTACGGGGATCAAGCCGTCCCACCATGCCACAGTCCAACAGAGCAACGCGACCATCTTTTAGATAAAATAAGTTACCAGGATGGGGATCAGCGTGGAAAAAGCCATCAATATACAGTTGCTGAAAGAAAGCTCGGAATAGTAATGTAGTAATTTCTTTACGTTTTTCGGCTGGATCTTTGCCATTGTTGTCACTCTCAAGATCTGCGTCTAACAGAGGACCTCCGTTGAGCCACTCCATCACGAGTAATTTTGGTGTCGTCAAATCCCAGAAAATTTCGGCAACAACTAATTGTGTGGGATCAAACCAGCGACTCTGGGATAAATTGCGTCGTAACTGATCGGTGAAACTTGCTTCCCGTGTAAAATCTAATTCATCTTCTAAGGCTTTGGTAAATTCTTCGGCGATCGCTTTGATTTCATAATTTTGCCCAAATTCGGTACGAGCCACTAAATCGGCTATACCTTGAATTAAGGCGATATCCTGGGGAACAGTGATATCAATTCCTGGACGTTGCACCTTGAGAGCGACTTCCCGCCCATCTACGAGTGTGGCTTTGTGTGTCTGGGCAATCGAGCCTGCTGCGACTGCGATCGCATTTATTGTAGCGAAGGTTTCTTCTAAAGGACGTTTGAGCTGTTTGCGAATGACGACTTCTACATCTGCCCAAGGAACTGGTGGTACTTCATCTTGTAGTGTTGACAATTCCTCTATGTATGCTCCGCTCAGCAAGTCTGGACGGGTAGACATTAACTGACCTAGCTTGATGTAGACTGGTCCTAAGTCTACCAAGATGTTCTTTAAAACAGCAGGTGGGGGTAGCTGGGGTTCATCGGCTTTTCCTCCAGTCAGCAGTCGTCGCATATAGTCCCAACCATTACGAAGCAGGACTTCAATGATTTCTCTTTGACGAGGAACAGTTTGGGTGAGGAACATAGTTTTATTGAGCCGCAAAGATCACAAAAAAATACAAAGCAAACAGAGGGGTTATAGAGGTAAGCAGCAGGGAATGATGATACACCTGAAGCCGTTGGTACTGCTGTTGGTTTTAAGGGTTTGGCTTGCTCTAGTGCAATCCTTAAATCTTGATAAAGATGATTTGACAGCTTCTATAAAACTGCGTTCGCTCAGCATCCGCCTAACGTAATTTGAACAGGAATCCCCACCGTGTAATAAACGATGGGGACACGAAAATCCTTTACGAGGAGAAATCTGCTTTTGATAGGCAATAATGCTGTTTATTGCCATGCTTTTGGCTAGAGGCTGATAACGACTAATTTGCATAATTGTTCAAATGAAATAACAGACACAAATGTTATACTGGTTGATACACCTCATGCGCCTCTGCCAGGGGTTTTAAGTTTTAAAGCAAGTTAGAAAATCGCGCATCACTTTGTAAGGTTTTGAGGACTTGCTTAATTTCTTGGGTACGGTCTTTTTTGACAATCAGGGTAACGTTGCGATCGCGCACAATCACCACATCTTCTAACCCAATTGTAACAATGACATCCTCCTCATTTGTGGAATAGACTATAGCTCCCTGTGTGTCCAGTCCGATATGAGTCGCAAATTCAACATTGGGGATGCCTTCTTTTTTCAGTAAACGCTCGATCGCATTCCAATCTCCCAAATCATCCCAGCCAAATTCTGCGGGTAAGACATAAGCAATATCTGTCTTTTCCATCAAAGCATAGTCTATACTTTTCTTAGGGAGATCCTGGTAGATATCAGGACCGAACTTTTCTATCGGTTCGATAATTTCTGGAGCGTGTCTGTGCAGTTCCTTGAGAACAACACCTACTCGAAAAACAAACATCCCGCTATTCCAGCTAAAACGTCCTGTAGAGAGAAAGTTTTCAGCCGTTTGACGGTCAGGCTTTTCAGTAAACCGGTTGACGTGATAAGCTGGCAACTCCTTAAAACTGCCAATCTTTTCCCCTTGTTCGATATAGCCGTAACCAGTTGATGGAAAGGCAGGCTTAATCCCGAGTGTGACAATTGCTGCCTGGGTAGCTGCAAGCTGAATTGCCGCATCTATTGTACATAGAAATGCTTCTTGGTCGGCTATCCAATGGTCAGCGGGGAAAAAACCGATAATAGCGTCGTCTCCATAACGTCTTTGAATTTCCAAACTTGTCCAGGCAACCGCTGCAGCGGTGTCCCTTCCCTGCAACTCAACAAGTAGGTTATCTGATGGCAACTCGGGTAGTTGTTCTGTAACTCCTTGAGCTATCTGACCAGAAGTAATAACCCACAGGTTATCCCAACCACCTGCAAGTGTCAATAGTCGGTCAGCCGTTGCTTGTAGGAGGCTTCTGTCAGTACCATCAAGATTCAAAAATTGCTTGGGTCGATTTTGACGACTCAAGGGCCAAAAACGCTCACCTTTCCCACCAGCAAGGATTACAGGGAACAAAGTTCTAGTCATTGGGTCAGAGTAACTTACTAAAGAATACTACAAGTGTACTGTGACAAATAAAAGTAATGAAGTATAAATATACTTGGATCAAGTCAGAGGAAATGACACAAATAGACACCATAAAAAGCGAATGGTAAAGGTATAGAGCGACTCTGGGGGACTTACCGTAGGATAGCTAGGATGAGGTTAGATGATAAATTTACACTCTTACTCAAACTTCGAGTAAGGTAGTTCACCGGCAAGATTTTTAAGTTGCATTAACATTACGTTTAGGGAGTGGATGAGTGGGGAAAGTATTGTGGTCAAGCAAATAGCAAGTCAAAAACACCAGAGCAGCTCAAATAAATTACAACAATCCTCAAATGGGGTAACACTCACAAACCAAAAAAGTATTTCTCGTAAATTCGTATCTTCGGGTTCTGTTCCCAGCCAGCTGTATCATCGGCTGGGGTTAGCCATGCCTCGATGGCTTTTTTGGGTATTGACAATTGTTGTAGGAATGACCTTGTCGGGTTTGCTGGTATCGAGTTTGGCACTTTGGACTCCACTGTGGAGTGACATTGATCGAACAGATGAAGAAGTAGGATTGGGTGGGAAAGACCAAAAAATACCTCTACCAGGGGAGCTGTGGAGTAACATTTCACAATATCACCTCACTCGACCAATGAATATTTTGGTCATGGGTATTGAGCCAGTACCTGGCAGTGTAGATGGAACTCCCGAAAGTTTTGCAGGTCATAGCGATACGATACTGCTGATACGACTCGATCCAAGCAACAAAACAATCCGGGTACTTTCTATCCCTAAAGATACCATGACAGCTATTCCAGGAAAAGGATTAACTAAGGTATCTGATGCCAACGCGCAAGGAGGTAAAGTTTTAGCAGCGCGGGTTGTCAGTCGTACTCTCAGTAATGCACCTATTGACCGCTATATTCGTATTTCTACCAGTGGGTTACGACGCCTAGTGGATCAGTTGGGTGGAGTAGAGGTTTTTGTTCCTAAACCAATGGTTAACAAAGATCCTGCAACACGATTTTCGATTAACTTAGTCAACGGCTGGCAAACACTCAATGGTGAACAGGCAGAACAGTTTGTGCGGTTTCGCGAACCAGGTATGGGCGATTTGGAAAGAGTCCAGCGACAGCAAGCACTTTTGGTGGGATTGCGCGATCGCCTAAACAGTCCTACTGTTTTACCCAAATTGCCTCAGATCATCCGCGTTATGGGAAGGCACTTCGACACTAACCTCAAGCTGGAAGAAATGATGGCAATAGTGAACTTTACTTTGAATATAGAGCGAGATAATTACCAGATGACCATATTACCTGGAATTTTCAGCCGTCTGAGCCAAGATCCGAGTAGCTATTGGTTGGATCTGACTGGGCGAGTTGACTTGCTACAAGATTACGCTGGGGTGACAATAGGGGGTGTGTCCTCAAGTGTCAAACCGCCCGCTAGCCTGAAAATTGCCATTCAGAATGCTTCTAGAAAACCTCAACTAACTCAAAAAGTTATCAATAATCTTAAACAGCAAGGATTTACAAAAGTTTACGCTATACCAGATTGGTCTGATAACCGAAGCGAAACTAAGATTATTGTCCAAAAAGGCAACCGACAAGCAGGAGAACAATTACAAAAAATCTTAGGTTTGGGTCAGGTTGAAGTGTCCGCGACGGGCGATCTAGAATCTGATATCACAATCCGGATTGGTAAGGATTGGAAGTAGTTATTAATCATAAGTCATTTGTCCTTTGTTGGGGACAAATGATTTTTGACAAAAGACCAAGCACAACATGATGAAACAAATCCTACTTCGTATATTGGGATTAATTATGATTTGGGTTCTTGCCTGGTTATGGGTGCTGCTTTACGCTAGTCCAGCTTATGGTTAACTGATGGGCAAGTGCTTCACAATTATAAAATAAATCGAAGCTGCTAGGTGTACACTCAGAATAGGATACCCAATCTAATTGGCTAATCAAGTATAAAGATAAATTATAGGTTTTTAGCAATTAATGATTTTTAAATTAAATAAAATAATAACAGTAAAATCTATAAGAAATCAAGAGTAGAATATGAAAATTTCGTTTTTAAACAAAAATTCAGGATTCATCGGACAAAAAATTCAACAATACTTACAGGCTGGTAACAAACGGTTCCTGAGTACACCAGAAAGAGCACTATTAGAAGCTTACGAGGCTGCTCAAAGAATTAGAAATATTGAGATCGATCAGTTTAATGGTAAAAAAATTACACCTTATTTAAGCAACTACACTGACAGTGTCAGGGCTTATTGGCAGGTTTCTCTTAACAAGAACTTAATGATTATCAAGGCAAAATTAGCAGAGTTCCGTTTAAGTTCTTCTCTGTTGAATATGTCAAGTTCTGCTTTTTTAGAGAAACTAACTTTTATTGATGAGGTGAGCCTCAAATATAATTTAGAACAAGAATTAAATCAGGACGGGATAACACCAGTCTCTCAACCATTAGAAATTAACCGTGACGAAGTTAATAACCAGTCAGATTCATCTGGTGTAAACAATATAAAAGGTGACCCTCTTTTTAATAAAACAGGTATATTTCCTAGATCAATTGGAAGAACATTAAATAGAATTAAAGCAGATTTTTCGCCGGAAGCAGAACAACAATATATTAGAAATTTTCAAAGTTCTAGAAAGAGAACAAGAAGTGCTGTCAGATTTTTGGTAATCCTAGTTATTGTGCCGCTCTTAACTCAGTATCTCTCTAAACAATTCTTAGTTAGTCCAATTGTAGAGCGGATAAGAGGCGAAAATCTAAGTCACGTTTTCCTCAACTATGAAATGGAAGAAGAAGCTTTGACAGAGTTAAAAACTTTTGAAGAAAAATTAAAGTTTCAGAGCCTAATTAGTAAAGCACCACCACTTTCTTCAGAAGCCGTAGAGGAAAAAGTAAAAAATAAAGTCCACGAAATTGCTGAAGAATTTAAAGAGAAAGGCAATAGCGCTATTAGCAATGTTTTTGCTGATTTGCTGTCACTTGTAGCTTTTGCATTCGTAATTGTTACAAGCAAAAGAGAAATTGCAATTGTGAAATCTTTCATGGATGATGTTATCTATGGTTTGAGTGACAGTGCTAAAGCTTTCTTGATTATTTTATTCACAGATATATTTGTCGGATTTCACTCACCACATGGTTGGGAGGTGATTCTTGAAGCATTTGCGGAACATTTAGGGCTTCCAGCACAAAAAAGCGCAATATCTCTTTTTATTGCCACTTTTCCTGTGATTTTGGACACTATTTTTAAATACTGGATATTCCGCTATCTGAGTAAATTGTCTCCTTCAGCCTTGGCGACAATGAAAGAAATGAACGAGTAATAAGCTGTGATTATGTAATTTTTCATACTTATGTATGAGGATGTTCCTTAGTTCTGGTAAGTTAATCCAAACCGAATTATCTTCAGTAACTAGTATAGATGACAACTGTTCTGGGGGATTTATGGTTGCTGACTTATCTCGTTCCATTTGCGTGTATGCAACGGAAAAGCACTATAAGTGCGCGTGCAGCAAAGCAGCAGCGCTAGCCCCGGAGGGGCGCTACGCAAACGCTATCGCCAAAAAAAATTCTGATATTCCTCTAAATTTGTGTTAAATAAGTTATTGATTTAGAGGATATTCTATGCATTTTGATTTAGTAGAAACAATAAAGTCTTTAGGCTACTTTGGAGTATGGGCAATTGTATTTGCAGAGTCTGGGTTACTGATTGGCTTTTTTCTACCTGGAGATAGTTTGCTATTTACTGCTGGATTTATAGCATCTGTTCCGCAATCACCGCTTAATATCTGGATTCTCATCATTGGCGCTTTTCTTGCTGCAGTACTTGGTGATAATGTCGGTTATGCGACTGGATACAAATTTGGTCGTAGGCTCTTTCAAAAAGAAGATTCATGGTTATTTCATAAAAAACATTTGATCTCAACAACCAAATTTTATCAAAAACATGGTAAAAAAACGCTTATCTTAGCTCGATTTGTTCCAATTGTGCGGACTTTCGCGCCCATTATTGCTGGCGTTGGTAGCATGGATTATCGCACATTTATGTCCTATAACTTGATTGGTGGGTTTCTTTGGACATTCGGCATCACTCTGTTAGGATTTTTCTTAGGAAAATCTCTACCAGCTGAACAGCTAGATAAGTATTTGTTACCCATTATTGGATTAATTATTGTTGTTTCTTTATTGCCATCAATTCTTCATCTTATTAAAGAAAACAAGAATAAATGACGGAGAAGGTTTAGAGGATGTTTGAGAAGTATAAAATATTTTGGTCGAGCCCCTCTTTGTCCCCCCCTTAAAAAGCTATCCATTACCCGCATCTTTCTCAACATTTATACAACTTATACCATTTCTTTGTGAGGATGCGCCAAATTTTCTTGACTTCTTCTTTCTTTGTGTGCTTTGCGCCCTACCCTGCGGGAAGCCGCTGCGCGTCTACGCGGTTCGTTCCTCATATAATTGGGCGCATGTTCATACAGAATTGGTATTAGTTAAAATATGCCAAAAACATTGATAGGTATAGTTTTTGAGAGAAGAGAATATTTGCGGGTAATAGTGGATCATGGAAAAATGGGCTTCAGTTGAATTAAAACAGGCAGATTTAGGAGACACAAGACGAAACAAGCGTCTAGTAAGGATCGTAGAAGATTTGGCAGTACAACCAAGCAGTAGCGTACCTCAAGCCTGTGGAAACATAGCCGCAACCAGCGCAGCATACGATTTTTGGAACTCACCCTACTTTCAGCCAGATGATATACCTAACGCCCATGTAAAAAGCACAGTTGCTCGAATCAAAGAACATGATGTGGTGTTGATGATTCAGGACACGACGAGTATATAGGACTCCTATTTGATTTTTGAAAAAACTCCGTACATCCCAAGAGTGGGGAAATCAAAGGTAGTGTGTCGAATAAACCACTCAAACATCCACTTCAAATGCGAGAATTTTGGAATCAAGGCGCAGAAACGTCGAACCCATGTTTTAGCTTGCAACCAAATATCCTCAATTGGATTTTGTTCTGGACAATTGGGAGCAAAGCGAACGCAGTATATTTGCCATTGGTTGGTCGGTAGTCCTTGATTAATCTCATCCAAAAAACCTCGAACTTGTTTGGAACGGTGATACATCGCACCATCCCAAAAAATCAGTAATCTCTGGTTGGGGGACTGTGTTAGAAGATAGCGTAGATAATCAATAGTCGAATCTGAGTTTCCTGCATCGTAGGCTTTGAGCAATAATTATCCTGTAATATAGTCTACTGCCCCATAGTAAGTTTGTTTATTTCGCTCATTTACAACTGGAACCGCAATTTCTGAGTCTGTTTTCCCCCAGACATAGCCGCTTAAGTCTCCCCACATTAAATGGCACTCATCAATTAATAGTACTCTTAGCTTTCGTGTTTGGATTTTGTAGCGGTGGTTTGCCAACAATGACTGAATCTCTTTTTTTTTCTGCAACAGCTTCTGCATCGGCTTTCGGATTTAGCTTTGTTGTTTTCTTCCAACTGATGTCAGCTGCATCGAACAAGTCATAGTAACTTTGTTTTGACTCATAAACCAGGTCGTATTCAAAAGCTAACTTATACTCTAGTTCTCCAAGCTCCCAACAGTCCTTGGTTTGCAACCATCTCAATACTTCTTCTCGTTGTTCGCTACTCAAGTAGCTTTTCTTCCCTTTGTAGTTTAACCGTAGTCCATCAACTCCATCTTGCTCATAGGCTTGTTTCCAACCTGTTATCGAGCCTAAAGACACATCTAAAATAGTTTGGATTTCTTCGTACAAGTAATCTTGGTAAACCAACTTGACCGCCAAGGCTTTTCTTGCCTCACGGGCATCACGACAACCTGCGATAAAATCCTGTAACTCCGCGATACGCTTTGCGTCAAGCCTCCGGCTTATCGCAGTTGCCACTACAGGGCGTGTTGCCGTTTGTAGATCCTGATTGGTCATTGTCTACTCTTACACTTGTACACTTATCCGTATTTTCTCGTGATTTTTTTCAAAAATCAAATAGGATTTTTATATTAGGAATTATTGTCTTCAATCATCGCTACTTAAATCTTTCTTTAGATTTATTTGCCTGTTATTAAAAGTCATACATAAGTCTGAATCGATGTAAATTTTTTTGTGTTGATGAATACAAATCCTAAATGGTAATTTTCTGTCTTATCAACGAAAAACTAGTAATTATCCCCATAATCCGATGTGGTTGTGGGGTTTTGTTTTTGGTAGACAAGCACCTCATTCCGTAGCCAAGCCTTATCCAATAAATAGTTCTTCCAGGATGAGCTAGTATGGGTTTGTTTTTAGCGGTGCGGTAGTCACGGCTGTTTTTGGGTATAGACGCGTTGCAGGCAATTTTAGCAGGTATATCCCAAAACTAACTAATCAACGGTTACTTAGTAGGATTTAAGAGGTTACCAACCTTGGAAACCTTTGTAATATTTTATATTGTAGTTAAACAAATAACCCCAGAAATGAAACAGTAGCCTGTCATGCTGTAGGTAAATCAATAAGACATCACTCATCCTACACTCGGTTTTTTACGAATAGGAAATTAACTGCAATGGTACATAATTTGCTGAATTACGTGGTTATCACTTAACAGTTAAAGGACTGCAAACTAAACGTGACAAATTGTTAGAAGAATGGGCAACCACTATTAATCCAGGTGTAGCTGAAATGACGATTGGGACAGGTATGTGTTCAAATAAGAAATTTCCGACTAATCTTCAGTCCCTCCAAGGGCTGCGAGTACTTGTTGTAGACGATAATGTCGATTTGTGCGAATTGCTCGCAGTGTTACTGCAACCCTATGGTGTCCAGGTGCAAACAGCATTTTTAACCCAGCAAGCTTTGAAAATATTTGTGGAATGGCAACCTGATGTCCTCGTAAGTGACATTGCCCTGCCAAAGGAGGATGGCTATTCGCTGATTCAACAAGTGAGAACCAAAACAGGAGAGCAAGGGAAAGTGGTGCTAGCCATTGCTGTGACAGACTATATCAATGAAAGGATGCTTCAACGTGCTCTGTGTGTTGGCTTTGACCTGTGGTTCACCAAACCCCTGGATTTTGATGAGTTCGTTGTTATGCTTGCCTGTTTAGCGATGACACAACTGGTTTTGGCTCATGCCTCTAGACATGGTGAGCTAAGTCTCGAAAAGCAGTTAGAACTCGAATTCCAAAGTTAGTATCACCATTTTTGAAAAACTTTCAACAAATCAATGTCATTTGATTCTGGGGATTTTGAAAAAATGTCATTTACTATCAAGTCTGCACACTCCATTTTTGGTGACACTCAAGTTGCTAATGCAGTTCCAGCTATTGTTGAATCATTCAATCAACTCAGTATTAAGGAGCAGTTGGTTTTACTTTGGTTCATCGGTGAGATGTTAAGGAAATTACGTTGATGACTATTTCAAATACGACGATGAACACTCAAATTTGAAATCAAACCACAACCACAACCCCAGACATCATCACGGACTTCCAAGCTTGGTGCGACTAGTACAGCACGGCGGAAATAGAGTTACCATTAAGCAGCCAAAACCTTGCCCTTATAAGTCCACTTAAATGGTTTCGCCATAGTGCGATTAAAGTAGTTGATGAAATCTTCGATGCGGGTTTTGAGATTATCTTTGCTATAAAAGCTCGCACGCTTTAGCAATTTACGTACAAGGATACTAAACCAAATCTCAATTTGGTTTAGCCAAGAGGAATGTTTAGGCGTGTTTCATAGAATCAAGCTGACTTAATCCAGTTAAATTGATATCTTGCGGATTTTTCAAAACGGTAAACTGTGGATGATTGATATCCATACAGCAATAAAAAACGTTGACGTATTGGTCAACACAGTTCTTTGTAACGAGCGATTCCTACAATAGACAAGGGTTTTACAAAAAACGACGTGAGTAATATTGGGACAACAATTACAAATCTCCGATGTAACCCCTAGTAGCAGATCTGGGGGTTTTTAATTGTAAGCTGTGACGGTTCCTGTGGCGGCTGTTGTGGACGGGCGCGGTCGGGGCAACTTGGTTGCCCGAATGTCCATAAGCGTGGCCGTAGGGGGCGCTCCAATAGAAAAAGGTTGATGTATTGGTCAACACAGTTTATTGTAACTTAAATTCCTGCTTTAGAAAGGGGTTTACAAATACGACACTAGTAATATTGGAACGAATACAAGTAATTCGACATAATCCCCTAGTAACAGGTCTGGGGATTTTTTTTATTGTAAGCAGTGGACAAGGTTATGACGTGGTTGACGTATTGGTCAACACAGTTTATTGTAACTTAAATCCTGCAATAGACAAGGGTCTTACAAGAAACAACACCTATAGTATTGGAACATATGGGACGTTAATTCGGTATAAACCCTCAGACCGTCACTGGGGGTTTTTAATGAACAACTGTGGATCAGGTTGTGGCGTGGTTGAGGTATTGGTCAACACAGTTATTTGTAACTTCAACTCATGCTTGAGAAAGGGGTTTTCTAAAAACCCGATAGCTATAGTATTGGAGAAACCAAATGTTTAACAATAACTTGACAGAAACCCTCGGAGCGGCACTGGGGGTTTTTAATTAAGAACTGTGGATCAGGTTATGGCGTGGTTGAGGTATTGGTCAACACAGTTATTTGTAACTTCAACTCATGCTTGAGAAAGGGGTTTTCTAAAAACCCGATAGCTATAGTATTGGAGAAACCAAATGTTTAACAATAACTTGACAGAAACCCTCGGAGCGCCACTGAGGGTTTTTTATTAAAAAGTATGGATAGGGTTATGGCGTGGTTGACGTATTAAAAAACCGACAGCCAGCTAAGGAGGTCGGATTTTTTTAATTAGGTAAGATAAAATGCCCTCCAGATAGTTTTGGAGGGTACAGAATTAGCTACCATCTTTGAAAAATGGGGGCTTTTTTCTACCAGCTATTTGTAATAGTAATTAGATCAAGTTTCCTTTAATTCCCTCAAAAGATTGGGATTTGATTAAGAATTTTTGTGCTGGCAAATACACTCGACTAATTAGCCACCGTCTGATCTAAAAAAAACTAACAGCCAGCTATGGTGGTCGTTTTTGAAGTTGAAAATTTCCGGGGTGTGGCGTGATCGCTCCAACCGGAAGGAGGGCATCTTTCAACGTAGGTGTTTTGTGCAATGTTCATCAAAAAGCCCCTCTATAATAGACTGCAACACCTTCAAAATTTCTTTCAGGTACGTTAGTTTATTTTGCAAATATCCCATTAGAGGCGTCTATAAGCCTCATCACAACTAATGTTGTGAAACGCTTACTGTGTTGGTTTTGCGCTCTGAGAGTAGCGGGTGTGGTGGCGGGAATGGGCGGCGGTAGAATATTTGAAAATAAAAACGATAGTGTGTAGTCTTCTCGGTTGAAGAATAATTTTTATACCATAAAACGGTTTTTTTAGCATTTTTTTTTAGAATAATTATATGGAAACAGATTTACATTTAAAATCAAATAAACTATTAAGTTCTGTTGTCGTTAGACCTGATTTTAGTAGCTTTAACCCGATCAATTCATTCCCAGCTAGGTCACCCGCCAAGACTGGTGGTCTAGAAAATAAGCAACTAGGCGCTGGCTCTCAAGTAGGTCTGTTGTTTATCAGTGTTTTGTTAGGCATCGTTGTATTAGTACTCGTTACTATGCTGATGCAACAGATGCCATACCCTAGTTAAAGCAAGTTGAATTTTTGCCGTGTTTACGGACGATCTACCGAATTGGTAGATTGGCTTTTTACGAATAGGAAATTAATTGCAATGGTACATAATTTTACTGAATTACGTGGTTATCACTTAACAGTCAAAACACCGCAAACTAAGTGTGGAAAATTGTTAGAAGAGTTGGCAGCCACTATTAATCCTGGTGTACCACCTAGACACCATATCTCTCCTAGGTGACTCCTGACAGATTGCCAAAACTTAGGTGGGTGAGGGTCAGTTAACAATAGCGCGTCGTCGCCGAGCCACCCTTCATAACTCATAATCACCTGCATCTCGATGTGTTTATGGGTGATTTTGGTGTCTGAGAACATTTTTCATCTAAAAAAAAATTGATTTCAAATCTCATATTTGAAAATGACTGAAATGAACCAAGTATTTATACTTGGATCGATTTCAGCCATCAGACAATCGCTGAAACCCTGATTATCTCCTTCAAAAATTGCTTTTAATAGAAGCATTTAGCAATAGTTGAAAGTCAAAATCTGCTCCAAAAAATCGAGTCGTCGGGTTTTTGGAGCAAAATTTTTGTAGTACACACAGCCTGAAACATTTATGGAGAGCTTTTTGAAATGTACTACAAAAATATCGGGCGCAAATTTTGCTTACTCTGGGGATATAGATCCTGCGCCCGATATTTTTTTGTAACTTTAGCTACACTTTTTTTGAGTTGACGATAGCAGACGCGGGAGCGAAGCGACCGCGCGGTGGCGGTGCTAATGTTCGGAGTTCGGTGGAATGTTCGGAGTCGCGCGGGTCAGACGGAAGAATCAGCTTTTGAGATGAGGCAAATGCTAGCGTGCAAATTTGCAAGCACAGGTGATATCAAATCCGTTTATATCGGAATTTTTCCTCCTTCCTCTCTCTCTCTGTGTCCTCTGCGCCTCTGCGGTTTTTTTATCACTCAGATGCTACCGGATTTGATATGACACCCCAAATTTGATTGATAAGGTAAATCTCAAAGAAGTTAGGCGTTCACACAAGTTTAACTTATAAATTTTGGCGGTGACGCCCGACCAGAGGGAGGGCGTCTATCAACGTGGATGATAGCGGCGCTTGGATGGGGCTGGAAAGCGACCTTTTTGAAAAATGGTATGTTTCTCAATAAACCTACAGCTTATACCATTTCACGAAATCCCTGATACAAATGATTGGTTTCTAATTCTTTCCCCCTGCTCCGGTGCTCCCTGCTCCCCATTTGTATCAACCTTAAAGTGAAACGGTATTAGTCATTCGCGCTCCAACATCAATAAGTCTTCAGAAACTACACAAAAGCTGATAGCGTCAAACAAAGAAGAGTCTTTTTGTGGATGTGACAGCTTGAAAACGCGCTCTAACTATTGGCAGCTTCTACCGTATATTCGACCCCAATGGCAAACTATCGTTAAGGGGTTCATTGGCATTTTAGGATATGTCCTGGCAACTTTGTCACTTCTGACATATGTGCGTCGATTTGCAACTGTCTTTGGTGGGGGGGATTTGAAGGCGATCGCCCTACAACTTGCCATCATCGCAGCAGTCTTTCTCGTACGAGGCTTTTTTCAGTCCGTGCAAGATATCTACATGGCAAAAGCAGCACTGCGAGTTGCTTTTAACCTCCGTAAAAAAGTTTACTCACATTTGCAAAAGCTCAATCTCAGCTATTTTGAAACTGCCAAGTCAGGTGATTTATCTTACCGCCTCACTGAAGATATCGACCGAGTTGGGGAAGTTGTGCACAAAGTCTTCCACGACTTTATCCCCTGCATTTTGCAGCTAGTAGCAATTCCCATTTACATGATTTCTCTGAATTGGCAACTGACATTAGCCATAGTCATCGTTGCACCGTTAATGGGTATTTTAATTGGTTGGTTTGGTGAACGGTTACGCCGATTCTCTCTTAAAAGTCAAAATCGCATCTCAGACTTATCAGCAATACTCACCGAAGTTGTTAGTGGTATCCGCATAGTACAAGCTTTTGCTGCAGAAAACTACGAAACTGCCAGGTTTAGTCGGGAAGCAGAACGCACAATGAGCGCGAAATACTCAGTGGAACGGCTCAAAGCAATTCAAATTCCTATTGTAGGATTCTTAGAAGCTGTGAGTGCTTTAACACTACTATTCGTTGGCGCGGCGCAAATTGCGAATGATAACTTGACGGTGGCAGAGTTTTTCAGCTACCTGACTGCAGCAGCGTTGTTAATTGATCCTATCGGTCACGTTACGAACAACTACAATGAGTTTAAGCAAGGTGAGGCCTCTGTTGACCGAGTTTTTGAATTGTTGGCAGTTCAGCCAACTGTGGTAGAAAAATTAGATGCTCTTTTGCTTCCCCAAGTGACTGGTAAGGTGGAATATAGTCGTGTGTCTTTTGCTTACAAACCAGGTGAACCTGTCTTAAAAGATATCAGTTTGTTGGCACAGCCGGGAGAAGCGATCGCTCTTGTCGGTGCTTCGGGTGCAGGTAAAACGACTTTTGTCAATCTTCTCCCCCGCTTTTATGATGCAACTGCTGGTGAGATCTTCATTGACGGCGTTAATATTCGGGATGTTACGCTTGACAGCTTGCGGCGACAGATTGGAATTGTTCCTCAAGAAACTATCATGTTTTCTGGAACAATTGCCCAAAATATCGCTTTCGGGCAAGATTCTTTTGAGATGGAAGCGGTAGAGAAAGCGGCTTCAATTGCTAATGCTCACCAGTTTATTACGCAACTTCCAGATGGTTATCACACATGGGTGGGAGAAAGGGGGGTAAATTTATCTGGTGGACAACGACAAAGAATTGCTATTGCACGTGCTGTTTTATTAAACCCCAGAATTCTGATTTTAGATGAAGCCACATCTGCTTTAGATTCAGAGTCGGAAGCTTTGGTACAGGAAGCACTGGAACGATTGATGGAGGGGCGAACTGTGTTTATTATTGCTCATCGTTTGAGTACAGTCAGGCGGTGCGATCGCATTTTAGTTCTCGAACGCGGGCAAATTGTCGAATCAGGAACTCATGAAGAATTGTTAACGCTTGGGCGTCGCTATGCTAGATTCTACGCGCAGCAGTTTAGTTGAAGTCACTCGCGCTCGTCGCAAAGCGACGAGCGCGTCTCCGTTTGGCGCAGCCGTGCCGCAGGCTCAGGAGATACGCTAAAATTCAAAATTCACGCATCACCGTTCGCGCAGCGTGCCCGTAAGCGCAAGCGCACGCGACTTGGGCGAACGCGCAGCGTGTCCGTAAGGACTTACAAGAACGAAATAAGCGCCCCATCCTCTCTAACCTGAGAGATAGCGGCAGTATTGAGCAAGATGCCGATTTGGTGCTAATGCTTTACCGAGATGATTCTTACAACAATGATACGCAAGATAGAGGAATTGCCGAATTGATCGTTGCAAAGCATCGTAATGATCCAACTGGCACTGTCAAGTTGCTTTTTGACTCGCACCTTACGATACTAGTTTAGAAATTTCTTTCCGTAAAAGTGGCGCGATACCACGAAGTGGTTGCCAAGGGCATCGCACTTTGATCTAAAATCATCTATCACTTGCCGTAGACGTGATAATGGTACAACTGATCCTGGTACCAGTACACACAGATGGTACTTGTTTTCAACCTGTGGCACTATTGAAACTGACAGTTGCAGTAGAAAGGACGATCTTGATGAGCACCAGACAGATTGCGCTTGTCGCAGGTTCGACAGGCATTGTGGGCAAGAACCTTTGCGACCACCTTGTAAGGACGAGCGATTGGACGGTGTACGGGCTAGCCCGCAACCCATCGACAGAGCAAGGAATCCTTCCCGTTTCGGCAAATCTGCTCGACCGTGACGAACTGAAGTCGGCACTGGTCCAAATCGATGTGACGCACGTTTTTTTCTGTACCTGGTCTCGTCAGGCTACCGAGCAAGAGAACTGCGATGTCAATGGTGCGATGCTTCGCAACCTGCTTGAGGCGTTGGATGAGGCACCCAGGCTTACTCACGTTGCGCTTGTAACCGGCACGAAGAATTATCTAGGCTCGTTCGAGACCTATGGACAAAGCAGGTTGGACACGCCGTTTCGGGAGGAGCAGCCTCGTGTCCCTGGTCTGAACTTCTACTACGTGCTGGAAGATATTCTGTTTGAAAAGGCAGCACAGCGAGGCTTTAAGTGGAGTGTTCACAGGCCATCAACGATCATTGGCTACGCACTCGGCAACGCGATGAACATGGGCGTCACACTTTCAGTGTACGCGACTATCTGCCGCGAAACCGGACGCCCCTTTGTCTTTCCCGGCTCGTCCCAGCAGTACAACAGCTTGGTCGATGTTACCGACGCACGTCTGCTCGCACGGCATATCGAGTGGGCTTCGATTACGCCTGAAGCCGCCAACCAGGCTTTCAACATCGTCAATGGTGATATCTTCCGCTGGCGCTGGCTGTGGCCACAGCTCGCGGCATTCTTTGGCATTGAGGCCGCACCTTACCCTGGGTATGCGACTCCTTTGGCTGAACAGATGAGAGAGGCTGAACCAGTGTGGGATGGTATTGTTGTTCAACACGGTCTCAAGCCGCATTTGTTGACCCAACTTGCCTCTTGGTGGCATACTGATGCAGATTTGGACCGGGAAATCGAATGCCTCAACGATATGTCTAAGAGCAGGGGCTTTGGATTTCTCGATTATCAAAAAACGCTGCTGTCCTTCCTTGATCTCTTCGAGAGATTACGCCACGAGAATATCATTCCTTGAAAGCAGCAATTCATCACTTAAGTGGTATGAACAATTGTGTATGTAAGTCGCAGTTCCTGAGTTTGCAGACTGTTCCTTAAGTACAGAATTTGTCGGACAACTCATCAGGTGGCGTTTTGGCTATTTTCATCCCTTAATCCAACATTCCACCCAATGTGTTGGAGACATGCTTCTGGCGTTGATGACGATTACTGTCGTAGATGGACAAAGTGCGGGCATCGGCGTGACGGCTGAGGGCTTGGGCACCGCGCGTATCACCATCAGATGAATTGAGGTAGCTGGTTATCGCGCTATGTCTAATCTGGTGAGGCGACATAACTTTAGTAATACGAAGTTGCCAAAGATAGTATTGTTACATTTCGTTATATTGAACACAACCAGGAAAATCCGACTTCTCCTTTGACAGTGGTTGGATTGTTCATCAACCACTGACACTGCTCAATCAAAACGGTCTCTAAAGAATCGAGGGTATCAAACACTTCATTGGCTAATCGTTCTCTAAGTAATGGCCAGATACACTCGGTAAGGCGCTGTTCTGGGCTCAAACTTCTCTCAAAATTCAAAAAAAAGATTCTTTAATTTTGAACTTTGTGCAGGAAGGTGGGTTAGTGTGATTGTCTGCTACGAGCATCTAGGAGAACGGATAACAGACGAAATCCAAGCTTTTTCTGAGCAATGGAAGCTTTTCGAGATGTGACAGGGGTGACTGATGTGGAGATATTTACCAACCCTTTTACCGACCCGAAAAAGTGTCTTATATCGTGTCCGGTTAAAGACTTATCATTAAGGCTGTAAGGGAGCAGGGGGTAGGGAGCACCGGAGAAAGAGTTTTCAGGTTTTGGCACAGATGCACCGAATTATAACTAATTAGGCGGACATGGTATTACCCATATAGATTTGAGGCTTTCAGGTGGATGGAATAACAGCCCCATAAAATGGGGACTTCGACCTGTCCTAATTTGGTGACTACTAGACTTAGTTTCTCGTTCCTTTCCAGAGGCAAGGAACGAGAGAATCTCTGATTTTGTGAGTCAGCACGGCGCAGGAGACGGGCGTTCTCGATAGCCCTCCGGGAACGCCTGTCGCCTGAGGCCACATTCTAAGAAAGCGGGAGGATCACGGGCGTGTGTCAGTAGGAAAATCCTGGCAGTCTTCTATCGAATTTTCATAACGACTTGGTAGTAGAGATGTGGAAACAGCCGATTGTGAACTGTCTTCGGATATTCCTGTCCAAGGTGTGGTAGGAGTCTCTATCTCTTCTAAAGAAAAACTCCCTACTGAGTTGTGTTGAAGCAAACTTCGTTCGCTGTGTTGACTACTCAACAAAGCGAGCGCATCTAAAGCCTGGGATGCAGATTGATAACGTTGTTGGAAGTCTTCCCGCACCATTTTAGTAAGAATATTTGACAACGAGTGGCTGACGTATGCCTTATCAACCCATTTCAATTCTCCATTGGCATCTCTTTCTATTTCGTGGGGAGCCATGCCAGTCAAGGCTTTGATGCCAATCATGCCGACTGCATAGATATCACTACTATATTGTGGACGTCCGTAGCATTGCTCACTTGGTGCATAACCCCGAGTGCCAATTCCAATGGTGAAGGCAGTTTGCTCTGAATGATCCAGGACTTGTGTTGTAACTTCTTTAACGGCACCAAAGTCAATCAGAACCAGTTTGCCGTCTGAGTCTCGTCGTATGATGTTACTGGGCTTAATGTCTCGGTGAATAACGTTATTGTTGTGAACAAATGCCAATGTTTCTAATAAATCCTGTAAAATCTCGATAACTCGTGTTTCTAGAAGCCGTTGACCTGGCAACATTTCCTGGCTAAGAGCATGACCAATTATATATTCTTGAACTAGGTAAAATTCTTCATCTTCTTCAAAATAAGCTAAAAGTTGTGGTATTTGTTTGTAAATTCCCAGTTTTTGTAGGCTTTGAGCTTCGGAACTAAACAAACGTCTAGCGATCGCCAACTGCTCTGGTTTGCTGTTAGCTGGTTTTAACTGCTTGACAACACACAAAGGGTTATCTGGAAGTTTGGTATCTTCAGCAATGTAAGTTTCGCTAAATCCACCTGAACCAAGAACTTTGACAATTTTGTAGCGTCCATCCAAGATTTTTCCTGATACTGCCATCTCCCTTTTCTGTAACAAATCTTTCAAGTCATCCTGCTGGCTAAGGATTTCTTGAACAACACGGTGAGAGGAATATTTTTGGAAAATATCGAGTAATTGGCTTTTCCTGATAATTTCTCTTGCTGCTTCTGTTCCCAGGTAACCGAGTCCAATCATGGCGATCGCCACCACCGGTACCGCAGTCGGCAAGATGAGTAAATTGTAGACAAAGGTGAGATAGCTAATACCTCCCCAAGTTATAGCGAGGGCGATACTAATGACAAATCTAGTTATACCTCTTTTTCTTAAGGTAATAATAACTGCACATCCACTCACTAAACAAAGCACAAATAAACCACGGATGAATGGATTCTCAATTGCTTCGCTGATTGCTTTATCTTGCATTAAAGTTGCGATCGCGTTGGCGTGAACCTCCACCCCTGACATTCGCTCTGGATACAACCAATTGCCCATAGCCGGGACTGAATGATAATCGTCCCCCTTGTCTGACTTAGCTGTTGCTCCAATTAGCACAATTTTGTCTTTAAAAAGCTTGCGCTGCTGCAAATTGTTCCAGTTTTCTGGATCGAGTACGTACCAAAAGGGAACTTGGTCAAATGTCTCTGCTGGCCCGTAAAAATGTATGCGATCGCCCTTGGGTGGAGGATAATTTACTTCGGCTGCTCTTAATGCTGCTTCATCAAAAGAGAGCATCTTCACTGTTAAAGTATCTTCTTTATCGATGACCTTGGGGTACTCATTAGCCAGTTTGTGAATTCTGCCATCTATCTCTAGAGGGAAATTAACAGAGCCAATTGCCACAGATCCAATGCGAAACATTTGCCGGGGCTGTGTCAATTGCATGACAGGACCTTGAGGTGTTTGAGACTCTTCGTAGAGTTCAGCCAGAGTCACTTTACTTCCATAGCGTTGCAGCGACTGTCGCAACTTTTGATCATCTTCAACACCGTAACTACTTGGCGTACTAAAAACTACATCTAACGCAACAGAACGTGCCCCTGCCTTGATTAACTTCTCAATCACTTGAGCATATGCAGCACGTTTAAAGGGAAAAGCTTGGAGTGGTTCAAAGAAACTATATTTTTGTGGATCTGCTTTATAGTATTGCTCGCCAAGTGATATGGACTGTTCATCTATTGCCAAAATCACAATATCTTTCGGAGGGGTTTGTGGTTTTCGTAATAGATAAAATGTACTTTGAGCTTGGCTCTCCATGAAATTAGCCAAGTTCACATTCGAAGCTGCCAGGAGTGTAGCACCCACTGCGCAAACACCAGCAAGTAAATGACCCAAACGAGCTAATCGCTTTGATCGACGTGCTGATACCGTCAAAGTTGCTTTTGTAGAATTCTTTGACGGTCGATTGGCAGCAGAGACGTTTTTTTTGGTTAATGTTGTAGGTTCTGGTGCCATATCAGACTGCTAATTTAATTACGTTCAACATTTTTTATCTATTGACAGAGTCTTGAAGTGCAACACACCTGAAATGAAAATCTTATAGATTTGTAAACAATTCTGTTTTCTTCTCCAAATTTCTGTGAGTGAAGCAGCCACCATTAGTGGTAGTTGTTGCGGTAGATGCACTCTCAGGCGGCTCCTCAAAAATTGTGAGTTCACAGTGGCTAAGAATTGTTTTAGTGATCAATAGGTTAGATATAGTAAATTTTAGCACCATAACCGTACTCTTAGTTTACCTTACTCTACTCAGAATTCGGAATATCTCCTGCCCAGACACTGCTTTGTATTTCCTCCACCAGAGGCTTTGCATAGCTCCATAACTCCTTAGCAGCAGTTCAACTGGCAGTCCACCACCTGCTACGAATGAAAAAACACCTTTTTCTCTTACACCCCTAAACCCTTCGGCCACGCCTTACGGTGAGTCCAGCGCTGCGGGAGGGTCTCCCTCCGGAGCCACTTCTGTGCGGGGGTTCCCCCCGTTGAAGAATGTGGCGTCAGGCGACTGGCGAACCCGGAGGGCTATCGGGGAGAACCTCCGGTTCCGCTGCGCTTTAGACCTCTGGGCGTGCGCTTTGCGCATACGCCAGTCGCCGTGAGAGCAGGAGACCCCTTGGGGTTCGCCAGTCGCCTGCGAACCCCAAGGGCAGTGGCTCCCCTACACCCCTACACCCCTACACCCTTACACCCTTACACCCCTGTGTTTCTTCACAGAGGTTACGCCAGCACAAAGCGGTCTGGACGATGCGGGCAGTCTGCTCCTTGGTAAGCGACCTAATTCTTAAACTTTTCGATACCTCTTTAGGAGTAAACTTGACTGGTATAGACTCAAGAATGCTGTTACGTAGTCAATTTTATTGGTAGATTTTGATTATAGCGGCACGCTTACCAGCCAATAGAGAAAAAAGTTAACACTACTAAACAGGAGGACAGCGACTACTAAAATGCTTCCGTCGATTTTTTCTATGCGAGAGGTTAGATAAAAGCTAGATATGACAATATATAATTTATAGATACGACCAAATTTAATATTTTCTAATTCCTGCTATCATCTATTGTTAAATCTAAATTGCTTATATATTATTAGGTGTAACTTTACTATGGGTTTTACGATGAATCGTCTGTCTATTTTTGTAGACGGAAACAATATGTTCTATGCTCAACAAAAAAATGGCTGGTTTTTTGACCCACGAAGAGTCTTAGAATACTTTAGGCACGAACAATCAGAGACAACATTAATCAATGCTTTTTGGTACACTGGCTTAAAAGATCTACAAGATCAGCGAGGATTTAGAGATGCTCTCATTAGTTTAGGTTATACAGTTAGGACAAAAATTTTAAAAGAATATTATGATGATTCATCTGGTCGTTACTCACAAAAAGCTAATTTAGATATAGAAATTGTTGTAGATATGTTTAATACAGTAGATCAGTACGACCGAGTTGTTTTATTTAGTGGAGATGGAGATTTTGAAAGAGCAATAGAACTGTTACGCGGGAAAAATACGCATATTACAGTAGTATCAACAGAAGGAATGATAGCCAGAGAACTACGTAACGCTACTGATAGATATATAGATTTAAATGATATTCGGGACAGAATAGAAAAAGTAGATTCTCAGTTACCTTAGCAATAATTTACAAGAGGAATAGCAAAGAAACTAAGGTAAAAAGTATTTTAAGTCACAAGTAAGAAGTCAACAACAAGCTGCAAATGAACACGACACAAGAGAGAATCATCATATTTGACACGACACTTCGAGACGGTGAACAGTGTCCAGGAGCAACACTGAACATAGATGAAAAACTGACTATCGCTAAGCAACTGGCACGTCTGGGTGTGGATGTGATAGAAGCAGGCTTTGCCTTTGCCAGCCCTGGAGATTTTGAGGCTGTGACTAAGATTGCTCAACTTGTGGGGACACAAGATGGTCCTGTGATTTGTAGTTTAGCAAGAGCGCGACACGAAGATATTAAAACTGCAGCCCAAGCAATCAAGCCAGCCGCCAAAGGAAGAATTCATACCTTTATTGCAACAAGCGATATTCACCTCAAGTACAAACTGAAAAAGACAAAATCAGAAGTTATAGCAATTGCTGAAGAAATGGTGGCTTATGCCAAAACATTCACTGATGATGTAGAATTTTCTCCGGAAGATGCAGGACGATCTGAGCCAGAATTCCTCTATCAAGTTTTAGAGCGAGCGATCGCCGCAGGAGCAACAACAGTTAATATTCCTGACACAGTAGGTTACACCACACCGAGTGAATTTGGCGCACTGATTAAAGGGATTAAAGAAAACGTACCTAACATTGATCAAGCAATTATTTCTGTTCATGGACATAATGATTTAGGAATGGCCGTCGCTAACTTCTTAGAAGCTGTGAAAAATGGTGCCAGACAGTTAGAATGTACTATCAACGGTATTGGTGAACGTGCAGGAAATGCAGCATTAGAAGAACTGGTGATGGCTTTGCACGTCCGTCGGCAATATTTCAACCCCTTCTTTGGACGTTCAATTGATTCGGAAGAACCATTAACAAATATTGACACCAGACAAATTTACAAAACATCCCGTCTGGTTTCTAACTTGACAGGAATGCTCGTTCAACCGAATAAAGCAATTGTGGGTGCGAATGCTTTTGCTCACGAGTCTGGAATTCATCAAGACGGTGTGCTAAAAAATAAGCTCACCTATGAAATTATGGATGCCCAACTCGTTGGCTTGACAGAAAATCAAATTGTCTTGGGCAAACATTCAGGGAGAAATGCTTTCCGGACACGCTTGAGAGAATTAGGCTATGAACTGACAGAAACTGAATTAAATAAAGCGTTCGTCAGGTTTAAAGAAGTCGCAGACAAAAAGAAAGAAATTTCTGATTGGGACTTGGAAGCAATTGTTATTGATGAAATCCAACAAGCTCCAGATTTATTCCGTGTAGAATTAGTGCAAGTTTCCTGTGGTAGTAATGCTCGTCCCACTGCAACAGTTACACTGCGGACTCCAGAAGGCGAAGAATTAATTGATGCTGCGATCGGTACAGGACCAGTAGATGCAGTTTATAAAGCTATCAATCGTGTTGTCAACGTACCGAACCAGTTAATTGAGTTTTCTGTACAATCAGTCACAGCGGGTATTGATGCAATTGGTGAAGTCACTATCCGTCTTAAGCATGAGGGTAGAGTGTTTTCCGGTCATGCAGCAAACACAGATATCATCGTAGCATCCGCTCAAGCTTACGTGAATGCATTGAATAGACTGTATGCATCCTTGCAAAATAAACAACAGCAAGTTGCTGTAAAGAATGTGTCGTGAACTAGGGGTGTAAGGGTGTAGGGGATGAGCCTTATTCTCGTTACCAGGCTGAGCCTGGTAACGAGGGTTGGGAGCCTCTGCCTCCTTAGTCGGAGCTAAATAACAATAGTGCAGGATCTCAGTTATGATGACTTTTGCAAGAAGTCTATTTAACGAGGATCATCCTCTGTAAAAGTGTAAGGTTGAGGTTCTCTCAAACGCTTTTCGATTTCCTCCCGTCGATATTTAGCAAGTTCTTGGTAAATTTTTTTCCGAGCTAAATTCACGCTACCAATTGGTTCATGTTCAGGTAAAGTATGCCAAGGGTTAAAAGATAAACCCTCATCCAATCGTTTTCGCTCATCAAAGTCAAACTTTTGGCTAGGAATTTTGATAGTAGCTACCTTGATGAAAGGTGAATCTTCCTCTTTCCACTCCTGCATTGGATTTTCAATAGAAGTTTTTTCTTCATCTACATAAAGCTGAATGAAAAAGTCAAAAAAAGCATCCTGACCTTCCTGAGTCAGATATTTGACTGCAGCTTCACGTAGATAATTATCAGACTCTGGAATTGAGTCAGAAACTGCTTCTATTTGTTGAGGTTTGACAGAGAACTTGATAGCTTGAGAACCTAATTTGTATGGTGTCGTACTCCAGTACTGAATAAAAAGTGGATTGCTGATTTTTTTACTAGCCATTTCCTGGAGTATTGCAAAAGAAGGTTGCATGGCTTGTGTTAATTCTGGATCAGCTTGTCCACCTCCTACTTTGGCAAGATCAACATATCCTTGCACATCTCGAACGAAAAAGACTGGATGATTGAGAAGAATAAAATCCTGAGTTTTTTCTTCATCATCAACAACTTTTTCGCCCTCAACACTCATTAACTTTATTGCCAAGCCATGAGCATTAGGTTGTTTATCTGAAACTAACTTACCCCGCTTTTCTGCTTCTGCAGCATTGGAAAAACGAACCCAGATGGGATAGGTTTGAACTGTTGCGAACACGCCAACTTTTAGTGCAGCAGGAATGTCATTCTCGACGATAAATTCTCCCCAAACTAACGCATGGCTTTTTGGGTGTAGTTGGCGTAAATCTGGTCCTTTTTCTTGCTGAGTTTTTAAGCTATTAGCTAAAACCGCATCTGTGATTGTCTCTTGCTCTGAAGCAGATAATTTTGAAATGGTCATACTTTCTTCCTCTCAATGTGTGCAATGAACGTGATCTTAAAGTTCAAACAACTCCTCAAGTCCTGTATAAAGAGCAAGAGGAAGGATTTCGCATTCCAACACTCCAACTTGTACCATTGACAAACTGTGCAACTGCACCATTCACAGCTTCCAAACTGCGTGCTTCAAACAACGCTGATAGAACGAAACATGGCTGATACCCGAATGTTCTCATGCCACAACACCGCAAATATACCTTAAAGAAGAACGCAGAATACAGAAGTGATTCTAAATGATTCCTTATAAAAAAGCTCCCAGACTTCTCATCAGAAGTCCAGGAGCTTAATTTTTCAATTCTCATAAATTACGCAGTTTGGGGAGTGTCAAAAGCTTGTGCAATTGCAGTTTGACACTCTGCGACTGTTGCGCGTTCTCGCATAGAATTCACTAAGGCTTGATATGCCGACCAGTTTTCTTGCAAAAGGGTTTTGGCTTGGAGTGTACAAAAGCGCTGTTTCTGGTCACCTAACGACTCAGAAAAACCCAAATTTGTCAAGACCATTAAGAGCTTACTTCTGTCATCAGCTCCCCCCTCTGAGTTTTCGTAAACCAATGTTTCAGCCGCAATACCAGCCATCCAAATGGTACAGTAACGATCTAGTTTTTGAGCACTGATTGTACCCCGTTCTAGTTGGGATGCTAATTCCCCATCATCAAAACTCACACCACCTTGTCCTGGTTGTTTTTGTTTGACTGCTTCCCAGGCACTGAGGGTATAGTTCATCACTGGAATTTCTAAGAGATAAGCAACGAGAAAATGTCCAGCTTCGTGGTGAATGATGCGTTCTCTGTGTTCTGGGGAAAAACCAGCTATCCAGTCTATAAGTAAACTACCACCCTTACCTTGTAAACTAAATGAATCAAGAGTTGCTATTCCCAAAACGGTAAAGGTTAGTGTAGCCGGGATTGTGGGTGATATGTGCAACAACGGTCCCAGGAGGCTAGACATCGTCATGATAAAGACAGATATTGCTATTAAGTTTAGAGATATTTTGCTCATGGTTCAGCTTAATCTTTCTTAACTCTTTTTTAATTATGAATCGATATGAGCTGAGCAGGAAATACTACTTATTACAGAAAAACAACCCCTGCGATCGCAATGACTATAGTTAGGTCGTTCGTGTATAATATCGTGTCCGGTTAAAGACTTATCATTAAGGCTGTAAGGGAGCAGGGGGTAGGGAGCACCGCAGAAAGAGTTTTCAGGTTTTGGCACAGATGCACCAAATTATAACTAATTAGGCGGACATGGTATAAGTCCTGCTTGTTTACAAGCCTGCCCAAGCTTCCTGCTGGTGCGGTTTTAAAATCGGTATTATGACCAAAACAAATTTTGTAGTTTTGTTCGCGTAGCGTCTTTGAAGAACATACTTTAAATTTTGAATTGCTTATCATGGGGCTGGACGAATCTAGAATGTCCGGAGATACCATGCCAAAACGGATAATTATAGGATTAAATACTTGGTTCCAAAGAGATACAATCGTACGTAATCTAGAGATTTTTCAAGACTTTATTGTCATCTCTCTTTGTCTTGGTTTGTTCTGTGTGATGCTTTTACGATTGGGAGATATGTTCTTCTCTTTTTTGCATCCACTAGATTTACGGCAAGTTACATCTGATATTCTGTTTATTTTGATTCTGGTAGAGTTGTTTAGACTGTTAATTGATTACTTGCAAGACCAACGAATATCCGTAATAGCAGCAGTAGAAATTACTATTGTTTCTGCTTTGCGAGAAGTTATTTTACGCGGTGTTCTCGAAATTCCTCGTGACCAAATCTTTGGAATATCTTTATTTCTGATAGTCTTAGGCATAATTCTTGTGGTTTTACCTTGGATGTCTAACTTTTTTGAACACGTTAAAGTTGCTAACAACAACAAAATAGAAGAGAAGCCCACAAGCTAAAATCTCAAGAGGCAGTTTGCACACTTGGAAACTTTGAGGTTGTCTGAAATAAGCAATATAGCAGCCTCGTCTTGTTGCTAATCGATAATTTTCACAACTCAAAAAGAAGTGCTATGGCTGCTTTACTCATTCAAAAACGACTGTTTTATTACCATACACTAATATACGATTCTGTAAATGTAGACGCACTGCTCTTGCTAAAACAACTCGCTCTAAATCCTTTCCTTTTCTAATCAAATCCTCAACTTCATCACGATGACTGACTCGTACCACATCTTGCTCAATAATTGGTCCTGCATCTAAATGATCAGTGACATAATGAGAGGTTGCGCCGATAATTTTTACACCTCTTTCAAAAGCTTTGTGATAGGGATTTGCTCCAACAAAAGCTGGTAAAAAGGAATGATGAATATTAATAATTTGTGGAAATTTTGCGATAAATTCTCCACTAACAATTTGCATATATTTTGCTAATACAACTAAATCTATTTTGTACTGCTGTAGTAATTCTAGTTGCTTGGCTTCCTGTTCCTGTTTGTTTTCCTTGATGATGGGGATGTGGTGATAGTCGATATCAAACTGTTCTGCTACTACTTTTAAATCAGGATGATTGCTGATAATGACAGGTATCTGTGCAGCAAATTCTTTTGCACGTTGTCGCCAAATTAAATCAAATAAACAATGGTCTTGACGACTCACCCAAATGGCAATACGCCGGACAGTATCAGAAAAGTGCAATTCCCATTTAGCTTGCAGTGGTTGAGCAATGGCACTGAATGCTGGTGCTATTAAGTCACGCGGCAAATTAAACCCATCTAACTGCCACTCAATACGAGTGAGAAATAACCCTGCTGTAAAGTCTGTATGCTGATCAGCATGGATAATATTACCACCATTAGCGTAGATGAAGTTGGCAATTTTTGCGACCAATCCTCTTTGGTCGGGACAGGAAATGAGTAGTGTTGCTGTTGGACTTATCATGAACACATTATAAAGACTAACAAATTTTTGAAAATGACCTTTTCCGTATAATTACTCTTGAAAAAGGATTTTTATATACATTATTAATGTAAGAGAACTTTCTAATCTTATAGTAGGTTTTATGCAAAGTGAATAACTTCTCTTTTTTGTTTTGTCTAGAATAGAGTTGAGTCGTACTTTAAGCTAGACGTTATACGAAAGAATAAAAAAAATACATGATATATCTGAACTAGGGTCTTGTTATAAACGTGAGGCAAGATTTCTACTGTACTTGGTTTTATTTAAAACTATATTATGACACAAATGCTTATTACTTACCTTGCAATTATAGTCTACTTAATCATGGCTTCCTGTTTATTTAATCAATGGGTGGTATTTTTTATAGCAGATGAAGACATGGATTCAGATCAGCGCTTCTATTCTACTATCGTTTTGGTTGTAGCTACTATCTTGTGGCCAATCATTGTTCCTTTAGCTTACTTGGAATTACTGAAGTTCCATAAAAAGCATAAAAATCTCATCGATTTACTGATAAACGTACCTAAAGGTGGTAGTTATGACGAGTGAAGTTTGTTGAAAATAAACTATACCATCACCTCAAATAAGAAAAGCTGTTATTTGCTGTTTGCTGGAGTTGGTTTATCAGTATTGGGAGTGGGTTTTTTTCCATTATCTATAGATGTCTCACTACTAGGAGTGGGCTTTTTGCTATCATCTATCGGTTTAGCAGTATTGGGAGTGGGTTTTTTGCCATCATCTATAGATTTCTCACTACTAGGAGTGGGTTTTTTACCATCATTTATCGGTTTATCAGTATTGGGAGCGGGCTTTTTGCCATCATTTATCGGTTTCTCACTACTAGGAGTGGGCTTTTTGCCATCATCTATAGATTTCTCACTACTAGGAGTGGGTTTTTTGCCATCATCTATCGGTTTATCAGTATTGGGAGTGGGTTTTTTGCCATCATCTATCGGTTGTTTCCACTCTGACAGTTCTCGATTAACTGCATTTTCAAAATCCGTAGATACTAATAGCACATCAGTATTGCCACCTGGTTTTGTAGAAGGATCAGCTTGAGCATACAGGAAACGGCGGTTAAAGTCAGGCTTACCCAAAATCAACTGATGTGTTTTCTGATTTTTTAGTTTGACATCGATAGTTGTTTGCGGCTGATCTAAGCCGAATTCTGCAAGCTGGTTGGGTGAGGCGGATACAATGCGATCGCTCTTTCCCTCCACTAGCAAATTCATCAAATAACCTACAATAGCACTACTTGCTCGGGCAGTTTCGGGAGATTTCATCATCCACTTGGGTTCTTCAGACTTGTCAGTACGTTCCAGATTTAAAGTCTGATTTTGAGTTTTGACTGTCAAAGATTGCACGTCATCCTCTTTGAATGAGAAGATTTTTTGCTGCTGCTTGACTTCCTTTGGTTCAGGTGCATTCTTTATTTCATGGAAGTAGACAAAACCACCTAAACCAAGCGCTAGCAGTACCAGAATTAAAGTTGTTCGTTGTAATTTCATCTGCGTGTCCACCAGAAAATAGCTGCCACCACTAGCCCAATCAAAGGTAAAATTACCAGAGATGATAACTCTAAAAGAAGGGCTTGTACTCCTGTTAGGTTGATGCGACGGTTTATTACTTCTTTTGGACTAATTGAAAGCGGTTGTTGATCCTGCTGACTTAGCCAAGTGACTGAGTTGAGAAACACGTCGCCATTAAGTTGCTTGTCGAACAAGCCATTGATGATAAAATCTGAATTTCCTAACACCACCATTCGTGACTCACCCGAAGTTGATGAGGGAGTCGGGCTGGCTGGAGTTGCAGCAGTTGTGGGTGTAGTGGTGGGAGTTGGGCTGGCTGATTTTTGAGGTGTTGCAGTTGCTGTTGGTGTAATCGTGGGAGTCGGGCTGGCTGGAGTTGCAGCAGTTGTGGGTTTGGCGCTGGGAGTCGGGCTGGCTGGGGTTTGAGGTGTTGCAGCAGTTGTGGGTTTGGCGCTGGGAGTTGGACTGCCTGGGATTTGGGCTGTCGGTGTAGTCGTCGGAGTCGGGCTGGCTGGGGTTTGAGGTGTTGCAGTTGGTGTCGGTGTAAGGGTAGAGTTAGATGTAACTTCAGATTTGGCTGATAGTTTCCTTGTTAATGCTACGCCTAATGTTAGTGGGCCTTTGCGATCGCTCTCGGGATTAAATTGCAAGTTTTCGCTTTGCTGGTCACTTTCTGCCCAGCTATTAGGATAAGCTTTGGTGAGTAACAACGGAGTCGCCTGAATACCAGGTACTGGATTTGTGTCAATCGGTCGTGCTAAGGGATAAAAAGAGATACCATTGCCAAAATCTTTGGTAATCGGGTGTTTTCCGTATTGAGTTACCAAAGGTGCTGCAGGACCTAGTCCAACACTTGCAGAAACATCAACTGCCAAACGATTATCTAATTTTATACCCCACTGGTCAAGCAAGCTTTCGAGTTTGGGGTCTGTATCTGGATCAATCATCAGCAGTACATTTCCACCTCGATTGAGGTAGTCCTGTAGTGCTTTGACTTCGTTCTCAAATAGCGATCGCTTCGGACCTGCAACGACTACAACATTAGCATCTTGAGGAATACTGGACTTTTCTACCAGATTCAGGGCAGAAGTGGTGTAACCTTTGTCGTTTAATGCCTTAATAGCTTGCGATATAACTCCTTCCTCTTTACCAGAAAGTTCGTGTTCGCCATGACCTTGGAGGAGGTAAACTTTAGCAGAGCTTATACTGCTGATTTGTTGCAGACTATTTGTTAATTTTACTTCTGATAAACGTTGCTGCGGACCTACTACCTGAACTAATTGCCGTTTATCGCCAAATTCCAAGTAAACTTCTCCATAGTCTTTGACACCAAACTTACGTGCTAATCCTGGTCTTGCTTGTGGATCTACATACTCAAAACTAAACTTAGAGCTTTGCCGACGATAATTTTCTAGTAAGTCCCTGTCTACGGGGTCTTGATTAACGTCAAACAGCAATATTTTCGCTGGTACTTGTAAGTTGCGTACCAATTCCCGTGACTGGGGTGCAAGGGTAAACAACTTAGTTTCTGTCAAGTCAACTCGTGTATCGTAGCGAGTTCCTAAAAAGTTAATCAATCCTAAAATCGCTAAAACTGCCAAAGTCGCAATCAAAGCATTAGTACTAGCTTGGGTAGAACGTTGTCCCAACCAGTTATTCTGCTTGTTTTGCCATATCAGCCACAATACAATGATGACTGTTCCCAAAATTATCAATGTGAGTTGAATTGGTCCCCAATTATCCGATACCAATCCAGATGTTAAGCCTGCTGCAAAGAGGAACGGACCAAACCAAAATAAGATTTTTAAAGGTTTCTTTTTAGCGAGAAGTTTCATTTTTGGGACTGTACTTGTTACGTTAAATGAACAGTATGGAACAGATCCCTGTTCCCTGTTCCCTTTTCCTATCTATGAACGTTGAAAACGCAATGCATCAATTGATTGAGCAGTAAGAAAGATGCCGAGAAGAATGTAACTGGCAAATAAAATCAGGCTACTCGTATCGAATATACCTTGTACTAAGGTATTGTAATGTTTCAGCAATGATAGATGTCCTAGCGCGTCTCCCATAGAACCACCAATATTTTTGGCAATTAAATCAACGAACAAGAGTAATAACATTAATGCAAATGTGAATACGGCAGACAGAATTGTACTATCTGTCAAAGAAGAAATGAACATTCCCAAAGATAAAATTGCTGCTGCTAGTAAGATGAGTCCTAAATGTCCTAGTAAGGGTATGGCTGGTGGCATTGGTGGACTTGACGCACTCAAAGCAATGGTTTCTAATCCCATGATCGGCACTACCATTGTGATGAAAAATGTCAAAACTCCTAATAATTTACCAACAGCTACTGCCCAGTTTGTCAGTGGTGATGTGGCGAGAAGTTCTAAAGTGCCGCGCTTGCGTTCTTCGGCATAAAGCCCCATAGAAAGAATTGGCAAGACAAACAACAATAGCCATCCCATTCGATCCAAAAATGCCCTGACAAGTTCGTAAGGAACATCTATTGGTGGAACTGGCACTCCAAATTGTTGTCCTTGTAAATCTAATGCAGTGACTGTTTGCAGGATACCTTCTGGTCCCATCAAAATCAGCACCAAAAATAACCCAGATAGAAGCCAAAAAACACCAGCAATTGCATATGCCAAAGGTGATACAAAATAACTCTGTAACTCTCGGCGGTAAATGGCAATAATATTACCCAGTACGACACCCATTTAGGCTGCTTCTCCTTCCTTTGCCTCTGCGATTTCTGTTTCAGTCTCCAAAGTTTTTTCTTCTGTAGTTAGTTGTAAAAATACATCTTCTAGAGTAGCGTTAACACGCCGCATTTCTAGTAAACCGAATCCTGTTCCGATCAACGCCGCTGCAATATCTTTTCCTGGTTCAGTTCCTGGTTGTGATATCACCCGCAGGTATGCTTGGTTTTCCTTTAAGGAGGTATGACTGTGCATTCCCACCGCAGAAATTGATTCGACAAAGTTTACCCCTGCTACATTTTGCAGGACTTGTTTGGCGAGAGCCGCTTCTCCTTCAATTTCTATTTCATATCCAGAACCTTTTGTCAATTGGTTCATGAGATTGTCGGGTGTATCTGTTGCGACAACTTTCCCACCGTTGATGATTGCGACACGGCTACAAGTCATGCTCACTTCTGGCAAAATGTGAGTAGAAATAACGATTGTGTGGCTTCCTGCAAGACTTTTAATTAAATTTCGCACCTCAATGATTTGCCGGGGATCGAGTCCGATTGTGGGTTCATCTAAAATGATGGCTGGTGGATCGTGGACAATTGCTTGAGCAATGCCGACTCTCTGACGATATCCTTTAGAAAGTTTGCGAATAATGACGTGACGCTTTTCTTGCAAATTGCAGCGTTCGATTGCTGCTGTGATTTTGGTGGCGCGATCGCCCGCAGAAACTCCCTTAATCCGCGCCACAAAATACAAAAATCCCTCCACCGTCATCTCTGGATACAACGGCGGCATCTCTGGTAAGTAACCAATCCGTTGCCGCACCGACAGAGAATTGTCATGGACATCAAAGCCAGCAATCCGCGCAGTCCCACTCGTCGCAGGCAAATAACCAGCCAAAATTCGCATGGTTGTGGTTTTGCCAGCACCATTAGGTCCCAAAAACCCCAAAATCTCTCCTGGTTCGACGTCGAAAGTGACATCAGTAATTGCTGAGGTAGAGCCGTATGTTTTACTCAGATGTTCAACTGAAATCATCCGTTTTAGCTACGTGCAAATGGTAATTCATCTTTTACAGTTACCAGTTATCAGTTACCAGTTATCAGTGAGCCAGCGCTGCCGGAAAGTCTCCCTACCTAGGCGACTGCGTATGCGCAAAGCGCACGCCCAAAGGGCTAACGCGTAGCGTCTCCGCAGGAGATACCCGAAGGGTTATCAGGTAGGAAACGGACTCGTCCACCCCTTGTTCACTGTTTACTGTTCACTGTTCACTGTTCACTGTTTTAACAAACCATGATAAATCACCAAAACAGTTCTGAGCGTTGAGTACTGAGCAGCTACTGCATCTTTGAGTGTGGAGTCGGTCAAAAACTTGACAATTATAGGTGAGACATTTTATTTTTAGGGAGTGGGTTGAAATTTTATCGACACCACTCGTCCGATCCTTGAAAACCGCATAACTTCGTTGAGTGGTGTCGATTACGCTTGTAGCAAGGTTTCCAGCTTACGAAATGAGAGTTTTATTGAGAATATTTTTGCCCTTATTGACATTTCAAAAAGTGGTGTCGATTTGGGGGTCTCAAACCCTCTCCTAGTAAGGCTTCTACAAGTGAACTCTTTACAGAACCCTTTCCCTGCAAAGGGATGGAAACACCACCGCAACAGACCCACCAACAGGCCACAGCGTCTTTACAGAACCCTTTCCCTGCAAAGGGATGGAAACAATTTGGCCTCTGCGTCTGGACCTGTGATAGTTATGACTTTACAGAACCCTTTCCCTGCAAAGGGATGGAAACAACTCTGCTCTTTGTTCAGCAGGAGTCATATTTTTGCTTTACAGAACCCTTTCCCTGCAAAGGGATGGAAACCACAGGCTGAAATTTTCTCAACATCCAAACAGCGCTGCTTTACAGAACCCTTTCCCTGCAAAGGGATGGAAACTTGAATATTTCTATTGGTGCAAACCCAGTAGGATCCTTTACAGAACCCTTTCCCTGCAAAGGGATGGAAACGTTGTCTACATTCATTATTTTTTAGTGAATAACCATTCTTTACAGAACCCTTTCCCTGCAAAGGGATGGAAACAATCAGCTGCACTTAACAGAATTACTCTGTTAAAATCCTTTACAGAACCCTTTCCCTGCAAAGGGATGGAAACGCTACCAGATTAGCTAAAGAAGCGTTAGAGCGGATAGACTTTACAAAACCCTTTCCCTGCAAAGGGATGGAAACGTAAGAGCACTCATTTCTTCGACAATCTGACGTGTGCTTTACAATACTTATTCCCCGTAAGGGGATGAAAACGACTTATGCCGCTAATTCCATTGTTAAAACTCACCACTCAAACTGAGATCTTGCACTTGTGCCAACAACCGCCTAGGGTTTAAACCCCAGTCTCATAGTAAAAGTCGTCTAAAGACGACTGTATAAGCTTTTGAGTCTACTAAAGTAGACTTTAACTGTGAGCCTGGGAATTGATTCCCAGGCGGACGAGGTTATGTTCTTGAGAATGGTGCAAGATCTCAGCGTTTTTGATAATACCAATTTGAAAAAAGAATGCGACAGATACACACTCCCAACCCCAAGTTTCGTCTCGGCTTTCTTCCGGATTGAATTTTGTTCGCGTAGCGTGTCCGCAGGACATATTTTGAATTTTGAATTGGTATAAGCTCTTCCCCCAACGGGGATCAAAACCTTAATCAGTGTCAAAAAGTTACATAGGTGTGCTTGTGTAAACGCAGTTGTAAAGTTATTTATGATTGTGATAATTCAAAATTTGTTTATTAGTCACTAAATGGTCAACTCTACCGTCGTTGCCACACTTACAATTTATGTCAACCCTACAATTGGCAATGATGCCAATGCTGGGACACGGTTAAATCCCTATAAAACTATTACCCGTGCCCTGAAGGTAACCACAACACCCAAAGTCATTCAGCTAGCCTGTGGAAGTTACAGTGCTGCTAGTGGTGAAATATTTCCACTGGTGATTCCAGTCGGTGTGATGCTAATCGGTCATGAAGCAACCAAAGGTCAAGGAATTGTGATTTTGGGTAGTGGAAAGTATGAAAGCGAAAGTTTTGGGATACAAAATATTACGCTGGTATTACTAAATTATGCTCAATTGATGGGCATCACTGTCGTAAATCCTACAAAAAAAGGAACTGGTGTCTGGATTGAATCCACTTCCCCAACTTTGGCTAATAATACTTTTACCAAATGCGGTCGGGAAGCTGTGTTTGTCAGTGGTAGTGCCGAACCACTGATTCAGGACAATGTATTTCTGCAAAACGGTGTCAGTGGATTGGTTATGGCAGGCGATAGCAAAGGGGAAGTGCTAAACAATCTTTTTCAAAAAAATCTTTTGGGGATAGCTATTAGTGATAACGCTGTAAACAATGTTTTAAATAATACTTTTTATGATAACAGAAATGCGATCGCTCTTTCGCGAAATGCTCGTCCTATCCTGCGAAATAATCTGATCGAAAACAACATTCAAACTGGCTTGTTGGTGAACGGGAATGCCGCTCCCGACCTAGGCAGTACTCAAAACCCCGGTGGTAATATTTTTCGTAACAACGGACAGTTTGATATCCAAAATGCAACCTCTGCCCACTTACTTTCTGTTGGTAATAATTTAAACTCTACAAAAAGTAAGGGAATGATAGAGTTTATTAATCCAACAGAAGATATTGTTCCAGTATCAGTTAACACAGATTTTTCTGACATGACTGGGCACTGGGCAATAGCCTTTGTAGAAGTTTTACATAAAAATAATTTGATGAACGGCTTTCCTGATGGCACTTTTCGACCTAAAGCGCCTATCACTCGTGCTGAGTATGCCGATGTTATTGCTAGGAGCTTTCAGCTACCTCCCGGAAAAAAGATACGCAAATTTACAGATGTCAAACGAGGTTTTTGGGCATCGTCAGCTATTGAACGTGCTGCTAGTATGGAGTTTATCAGTGCATTTCCGGATGGGACGTTTCGACCAATGCAAAATTTAACAAGGATTCAAACAATAGTCTCTCTGGTGAATGGACTCAAATTGAGTGGGGGCAATCCAAATATTTTAGGTCTGTTTGGCGATAGCGCCCAAATTCCTAGTGCTGCAACAAATGCGGTAGCAGTTGCGACGGAAAATTTATTGATAGTCAATTATCCTGACATAAAACTATTAGAACCACTCAGGGACATCACCCGCGCTGAAGTGGCAGCTTGCATCTATCAGGCATTAGTAACTAGTGGGAAGCAAAAGCCAATTTCTTCTCCCTACATTGTCAATCCTAACGTGGAGATTGCCTCCGACACGGAGGTTATGACACACTGGGCAGCAGGATTTATCCAAGCATTGCTCAGGATGGGTTTGACTCACGGTTTTGCCTATGAGACTTTTGAACCAGATAAACCAATCACTCGCGCCCAGTATGCAGCTTTAGTTGCGGTTTGCTTCAACCCAACTGCCAAACATCCTGCAACTGAGTTTACGGATGTGCCAAAGGATTTTTGGGCATATAATGCCATCAAAATTGCTGCGCAGGCGGGCTTTGTTGGTGGATTTCGCGATCGCACCTTCCGTCCTGAGCAAAATGTTCTCCGATTACAGGTAATCGTCTCTCTGGTGAATGGACTTGGTCTGAAAGCCGCTGATAACAACAGCTTACTTGGCTTGAGCGATCATAACATAATTCCTAGCTATGCTCGTTCAGCAGTTGCGACTGCCACCCAAAACAAAATTGTTGTGAATTATCCCGATTCTAAACAATTCCACCCAAATCGAGAGGCGACACGGGGGGAAGTGGCTGCTATGGTTTATCAAGCATTAGTGGCAGTGAGGCAAACTCCCAGCATTAATTCACCTTATATCTTTTCCCATTCTTGATTTCAAAAGTAAAATGAATACCACTTCCCCTCTATACTTGGAAGCACTGACCAAAAAAACTATCGATCAAAACAACATAGGCTGTATGGGATGGGAGCAAGATGTGTACCTGCCTGAAGCCGAGAGTCAGATGTTCACACCAAACCCAGACACATCTGCTGACTTGGCAATAGCCCTGCTAACTCATTATAGTTTCGACCTCGGTGGTTATAACGCCAGTGAGATAGTGGGTCTTTGGCAAAAGCAATACCCAGGGAACTGGCTACACATGGCAGTGATTGAAGCACTTTATCAGGGTCGTTACAAAGCTGTTTCAGTGCAGCAAATATTAACGTGTTGGCAGCGACGCGGACAAGCAATTTTTCACTTTAACATGGAATTTGAGCGCTTAATTTGCAGCAAATTTCCACAAAGCCTAACGGCACTTCCCCCAATTTCTTCACCTTTTGTAGAAACAACAACAGTTGTTGAGGACACTTCGCCCTCGGAATTTGCCCCGCCAGCCCGCTCAACTGTGGACACTGGAACACCCAAATGGCTTCCCTTGAAGAAAACGTCCGTAGACAAGCAGACATCAGAACACGGGGATACAGGAAAATCACCACCACACCCCATCTCACCCCAACAGCAGTCATCTCAACGCAGAGAACCGGATCAGGCGAAAACCTCCTCTATGGAAACCCCCAGTTCCGCATCTGCTAACCAAAATGATCAGGATAACTTTCTTCCTGGGGCTACCAACAATCCCCCAATTGAGCAATTCACCCCGCAAACAAGCGCAGGATCAGAGTCATTTACATCAAAACTCAAAGCAATTTCTAGTGAAAAGCCGCAGCTTTCTGGAAAACTACTCCCCAGACGTTCACACAGTTTTATGTCACAAGAAATAGGATAGGAGATGATTATAGCTATAGCCGTAGCCAGGTAGATTAGGACATGAACTAATGAGAAAATACGGACATCACGAGATTTTCAACCCTGTTCCCTGTTCCCTATTCCCTATTCCCTGCTATATTAGTAACACTTCCACGTATGTTTAAAATTATATAAAATTATATGAATCCTGCACGTATCCTCCAGCCTGGTACTAATGATACGTAAGCGCAAATATTTTGAATTACCATTAGCGCCAGCAGACATTCTCGCCGAATTTGATTGTACTTATGAACGTAAGCGATTAGATTTGCCAAGGTATCAGGGAAGTATTAAATGTATGGAGAGAGAAACTTCTTCCATCAACCCAGAAGCAAAATGTTCAACAGTGAACAGTGAACTGATAACTGTTCACTGTTTACTGTTTACTGATAACTGTTCACTGATTCAATTCACCGGCTCAACCACAGCTTTCAAACCATTGTTATTCAGTATTTTTATCATGCTATCTGCATTATTGCGGGTGTTGAAGACACCAATTTGCATCACTCCCTTACCGCGCCAAACAGTGGGAAAAGCATTAGGAGCAAGGAATTTGACTAACTCTTGGTCTTTTTCATTTTGGACTTCCACCACAACTCGGTAACGTAAATTCATTTGACTGTCTCCCGCTGGCGATGGGGATGAACTGTCAACATACGCTGTTGTTGAAGATCTTTGAGGTACTGCCACTTTTCGCATATTACTAGTATTGCCCAAAGGGATATTGGTATTGGGAACGGGCAAAAGAGCTGCTTCACCGACAGGCGCAGCTTCTAGTCTTGGCAATCTAGACTGTCCTTGAGTCTGTACTTTTTGTACGGGTGCTGGTGCAACTTGGTTAGAGGAAGTTGCATTAAGTTGTGGTACTTGACGCCCAGATGGAGAGAGGGGAGGACGCGCAGTCATCTGTGGTAAATTTACTCCATCTTGACTTTCCTGTTCCCTGTTAAGCGTTAAGAGTTCCCTGTTCCCTATTCCCTGTGTCCCTGTATCAACAGTGTTACTTGCTGTTTGGGGTGCAGTGAATTCTACACTCCCAGGAGAAATGCGTACGTAATTTGCTTGTCGTGATGTATTAGATGTATTTGCTAATGGTTCAATTGACTTTGTTGGCGCAACTTGCCGACTTGGTAGTGTCTGAGTTGGAGATTGTCCGCCATACCTTGTTAAGCTATTAGCAGTTGGCAAGCCAGGATTTTGAGCGTAAAGCTGTTTTTGATTGGTTGCAGTTGCAGAAAGTGGAGAATTAGCAGGTCTTAATGGTTGTAGTTGATTGTTCAATCCTGCTGAAACATTGTTAGAAGATGTGGGCAGAGGAAGACGGGGTGACGCACTCAGGTTTGCAGGAGAGTTCCCACGCGCCAATGTTGTCCCCATTCCTGCGTCTGCAACTGCTGTTGTTCCAGTCAAGTCTACCTTGCCATTGATGCGGTTGTTGGCAAGGCTGTTGCCAGAAACAGGAAAGATTTGCTTGGAGGCGCTGGCGTTAATGTCGTAGCGAGCATTGTTGCGAAACTGATTACCACCTGGTTCAGAGGCGGTGCCTAAATTGGGCATGGCTTGAGAAATGGCTACCAACCCATCTTCTTTGCTACCTTGAATAAGATTGTTCCGTAGTATTGGGCGAGCATTGGCTTGTACTACAATGCCACTTCTATTGTCTTGAATAGAATTGCTAACTACGATTGGCTGAGCATTTTGGGTAATATTAATACCAAAGCCCGTTTGTTGAAACACATTTTCCCGCACCTCGGCTTGGGAATTTCCAGAGACGGTGATTCCATTCGCTCCATTTTGATAAAAGAAATTGTTGCGAATGTTAGGGGTACTGTTACCAGTAACCGCAATTCCATCTTGGGTACTACCAGTAAAGGTATTTTCCACAATCACTGGATTACTGTATTCAATCCATAAACCGTAACCACGAGGGTTAGGATTAGTCACTGTTACGCCAGTCAACTTGGCTTGGTTCGCGCCGACAATAGTGACGTTTTTACCACCAAAGGTACGACTAAGGTAAGTATCTCCTCCTTTGATCACAATACCACGACCTTTACTGCCAGAGTCCCCTTGAATAGAAATGTTTGGTTTGAGTATCAAAGGAAAATTCTCTCCAGTTTCAGCACTGTAAGTGCCATTTGAGAGCATAATGATTGTGTTGGGACCAGCAATTCGTAGCGCTTGGCTGATGGTTTTAAAAGGAGTAGCTTCACTGCCATTGTTTACCTTGTCATCTCCAACACTTGGGTTGACAAAAAGGACGTTAACCTGAGACATTGTTTTGACATCCAGCTGTTTCCCATCTGTTGTTCTGGGTATTTGAGCAATGGCAACATCAAGGTTTGCGCCAAGCATTGCCATGTATGCCATTCCCATGCCAGTGGTGAAACATAAAATTAAGAAACGAAACACCGATAATATTATTTGATTGAGGAAAAAATATGGTTTGTCATCCTTGGCAACTCGCTTTTTTGGCAGGTTGTTTACGATATAAGATTTAGAAAAAACGCGGGGGTGAATCACTTTTACGGCACTCCTTCAACCAAAAAACTTTTTATACTTTTGTAGATGTCGTAAATCAAGTCGATAAAGTTACTCACATATTGACTACTTCGCTCTTTTTGATACACATTTAAGTTAGTTAAGAATCAATAGAGATACGGAGCACATTGCCAATATGAAAGAGGCTGACTGTTACGATGAAAGCACTAACGGGGTTGTTGTAATGGTCGAGCCATACAGCCAAACAGAGCAAATACAGCAAGTTATTTACCGCATTTTAGATGCAAATTTAGATCGCGCTCGTGAAGGTTTGCGAATCATTGAGGAATGGTGTCGCTTTGGGTTGAACAACGCCCAATTGGCTGCCCAATGCAAAAAAGAGCGACAAGAAATAGCTGTTTGGCATACTGCTGAACTGCGGGCGGCGCGAAATACGCCTGGAGATCCTGGAACTGACTTAACTCATCCTCAAGAAGAGCAACGTACGAGCATCAAATCTTTGTTGCAAGCTAACTTCTGCCGAGTGCAAGAAGCCCTGCGGGTGTTGGAAGAATACAGTAAGCTTTACAACCCAAACATGGGCAAAGCTTGTAAGCAGATGCGTTATCGCATTTATACCTTGGAAAGTACTTTGATGGGACGTCATCGACAGCAACTGCTGTTGCGATCGCGTCTGTATCTTGTCACCTCCCCTGGTGATCGGTTGGTGGAAACTGTCGAATCTGCCCTCAAAGGAGGATTAACACTCGTACAGTATCGGGACAAAACAGCCGATGATACTGTGCGCTTACAACAAGCGAAAAAGCTGCGGCAACTTTGCCATGATTACGGTGCTATTTTTGTTGTCAATGATCGCTTAGATTTAGCTCTAGCGGTAGATGCTGATGGGGTACATTTAGGACAACAAGATTTGCCTATCGCTATTGCCCGAGAATTACTTGGTCCTCATCGTTTGATCGGTCGTTCCACCACAAAAGCGGCAGAAATGCAAGCAGCGATCGCTGAGGGTGCAGATTATGTTGGCGTGGGACCAGTTTACGAAACTCCAACAAAAGAGGGGAAAGCAGCAGCTGGCTTAGAGTACGTCAGCTATGCGGCTAAAAATTGTTCAATACCTTGGTTTGCCATTGGGGGAATAGATCCAAATAACGTGAATGAGGTGATCAATGCAGGAGCAAATCGTGTCGCCGTGGTGCGTAGTCTGATGCAAGCCGAACAACCTACCTTAGTGACACAATTTTTCCTCTCACAGCTAATCGGTCGGATGAAACCAGAACTTGGTATGTCTTATGTCTGATAATATTACACTACTTGTCAATGGGGAAACTCGTAGCTGTTTACCGCAAACACCTTTACCCGACTTACTTCAGCAACAGGGTTTCAATCCTCGCTTGGTAGCAGTAGAGTATAACGGCGAAATTTTACACCGTCAGTTTTGGTCAGACACAAAAGTACAGCAGGGCGATCGCTTGGAAATAGTAACCATAGTTGGTGGTGGTTAAGTTGACAAACACTCGTAGCGAGACTCAGGAATGTAAATTGAGCGGTGTAAGGTTTTGCATTGAACTAATTGTTTCCCTCTACGACCGAGTTGTTCGCGCAGCTTTTGGTCTTGACACAACCGTTTGAAAGCATGAAAAACTTCATAACCGGAATTGGGATTCACTAGTATGCCATTTTCCTCGTGATGAACTGTATCCACTACACTCCCCAAGCCAGAAGCAATCACAGGTTTCCCAAAATAACCTGCTTCTAAACAGACGATACCAAAACCCCCAACTCTGGGGGTTTTATCATCTCCCTGAGTCAGCATTGCAAGTATGTCAGATGCTGCATAGTATGCGCTTAATTCTTGGTCAGGCACATATCCAGTAAAATGAACTCGCTTGTGCACCCGCAAACGACGGGCTAAATTTTTCAGTGCAGACTCATAAGGACCTTGTCCACACAGTATGTAGTGGACATCCATCCCAAAAGTCAGTAGGAGTGTTAAATTCTCAATCACGCGATCAAAACCTTTACGTTTGTGCACCCGTCCGACTGAGAGAATCACAACTGCTGTTTCTGGAATGCTATATCCATTGCGCACCCGCACACGTAAATCATCCAGATTTTCTTGATAAGATGAAACACCAAATTTTTCTACTCTCACAGCGGGATTGATAACATGAGTTGGTGTCGCAACATGGAAATGAACTCTCAGGTAATCTTGAGTATAGGAACTGTTACAAACAATTCCTTGCGCTCGTTTTAACGTCCATTCAAACAGATAACGCAGTATGGGGTTACTTGAGAGTCCAAGAATATCCTTTCCGTGTAAGTAGATAAAAAACCGGATGGGTAGGAGATAACTTAATAGCAGAATAGAAAGAAAATGGTAGCCATGACCCCACTCAATATAGCGATAATGATAGCGGAAATAAAGTTTTATGGCTAGCACAAATGACCAAAAAGAATTGAGGAAAGCTTGCAGTATACTCTCCACAAAACTACCATGCCAGTATCGAGAAATAGGCCAGCGGTATACTGGAAACTTTTGCGCTTTATCAAATAGCTTATCTCCCGAACAACTAGCCGTCAAAACAATGACTCGCTCTGGGTCTTGCAAGCAACGATTATAGATATACTCTTCAATTCCACCTTCTTTTGGTTGGAAGCTACGAGATATGACTAGGATATCCGGGTATGACATAGTTTTGTCTCGGATTGTTGCTCTTATGCGTGAAATGTTTTCCATCAGATGATCACTAAACGTTAAAATCGCAGCACATTTTTACATTAAGTTTCACAGCCTTTGTCATTCATACTTTTAACTAAACTGAAGAAATTCAGATGAATTTGTTCCAGGTCTATTTTATCTAACAAATATCTGACATTTTTTCTTGCATGGTAGAGCCGATAAATAGTTATTTATCATTAATCATTGAAATAATAACTTTGAATGATTAATGATAAATGACTCTTACATATAATTTTATTTTGAACATTTTTTATATCTAGAAAGCTTAATTTGGCGAAAATAATTCGCTAACTTTTTTTTCAATTTCAAGTTTTTAGATGAATATTTTATTTGTATCATACATACTGTTTTTTGTATATACGAATTGAGAAAATTTTGAGACAGAAGTGAAAGTAAAGATGAAGATGAAATAAGTTCTACACCTGCTAAGTACGTAAAATGGAAAAACGTAAAATGTCTTGGTTTTCCGGGTATGCTCTATGCCGGCGGCACGGCTCGTTCACGCTTTGGGTTTACGTAATAACATTTTACATTTGATGTTTTTTCAAAATTAAATATTTGATACATATATATATTAAATAATTCCATGTTTATACTGAAAATTATAGCCGTCAAATGAGTCCTATTAAGACTTTGAAATTTAGCTACTTTTAGTAGAATATCTGAAGAACACCCAAAATGTTATGCCAAAATGCCGAAAAGCTATTTTGATTAATTATATTTTTCAAAAAAATAAAACTATTTATGATCTCTACTCACAAACATGTTTAGTTATAAAATATACAAACTATAGGTTTTTTTTGAAATTTTCAATAATGATGAGAAACCTAAGAAAATTATTTTTTAAAATTAAAAGTAAGTAAAAACAAAAACTTGTGCACAGACCAATTTTGGCACAACAAAGAGGGAATTGGCTTTGTGAATATTGAACTTAGAAGTTTCAATAACTTGTCAGGTACGGTTATCTACTCCAGAAATCCGCCCAAAGCATGCTGCCCGTGCAACACAGTAGACGGTAAATTGGAAATGTAGTCTGTACTGGCGCAAAGAGTGCCAAGGACTGTTTAAGACTACGGGCTGGCGTTATTGAACAAGCACAAAACTCCAACCAGCATAGGGAGAAAAGATAACCAATACTGTTTTTCAAGCCACTGTGTCGTCATGCGTAAAAAACTACAACAAGCTACCAAACCCCTTTTAAAATCTCTGCTCCTGCTATGCCTTGTTTTTACATTGGCATTTAGTCACTCCGATGGAGCGCTAGCCGCCAGTGGGGGTAGAATCGGCGGTGGTTCCTTTAGAATGCCCTCATCAAGCCGTCCCTACTCCTCTCCTCGCACCTACGCACCAGGTGGAGGTTATGGCGGAGGTTACTATGCTCCCTATCCTGGTGGAGGTTTTGGCTTTCCCTTCCTGCTTCCGTTTTGGGGTATTGGGGGAGGATTTGGTGGTTTATTTAGCATTTTAATTTTTATTGCGATCGCCAACTTCCTGCTACAAACCTTCCGTCGCGTTGCTTCTGGTAACGCTTCTGGTGATAGTGAAGTCAGCTACAACAGCAACCCTTCTGTTTCCGTAACTCGTTTACAAGTTGGCTTGTTAGGTAGCGCCCGTAATTTGCAAACCGAACTCAACCAGATTGCTGAAACTGCTGATACGAACTCCCCAGAAGGTAGAGCAGAAATTCTGCAAGAAGCCAGCCTAGCTTTGCTACGCCATCCGGAATATTGGGTTTACGCTGGTGGTGGTACCGAACAAGCGCGTTTAAACGCAGCTGAAGCTCAATTCAACCGTTTCTCATTGGCAGAACGCAGCAAATTTACAGGAGAAACTCTTTCTAATGTGAACAACCAGCTCAAAGCAACTGCTCCCAAAGATGCTTTACCTGCTGCTGGTGAACTCGACAATCCAACCCGTCTGATCACTGAAGGACCTGGAGAATATATTATCGTTACTTTACTAGCTGCAACCTTGGGTAAACTCCAGCTAGGCGACATTAACAGCGCTGACGATTTGCGTCAAGCTCTACGTCAATTTGGTAGTATTCCTGGAGAGCAACTGCTTGCTATAGAAGTTCTTTGGACTCCACAAGCTGAAGGTGATACTCTCACCTCTGATGATGTCCTCGCGGAGTATCCAGATTTGAAATTAGTTTAAAGCGTTGTGTAGTAAAAGAATAACTTTTCTGGGGTGGGTGAGATGCTCACCCCTGTTTTTTTTGTTTTATAGCAGTCGCCACAATTGTTAGGATATTTTTCTGTTCCCTGTTCCCTGTTCCCTGTTACTGTACGTTCGCTCATTTTTAACCGCAAGATTTAATTTACGCCCCACAGGGCTTGTAATCCTGGCGATGCAATGGATTCAGGCATTTTTATTCGCACGGGGCTTTTGGTCATTTTATGATTTGTCCTATGCCTGCGCCCAATTGCTCACCTCTGGAAGCCTTCTGTGATGGTCACAAATTTTACTAAAAAATAATGGTTCACGTAAAAATCCCCGTTTTCCTTTTACATTAAGGCTTTAATTCCCCTTCGGCTCTCAAAATAAGCGAACGCACAGCTGTTAAGCGTTCCCTGTTCCCTAAAAACCCTTTTAAGATTTCAAACAGACCAACTTGACACCACTCGAAACCCGCATATCCTCAATCCGCCATCCGGTTCGTTCCAGCTACGACTAGCGCTACAGCAAAGCGCAGAACTAAAACTCCAAGAACCACCACGAAGCACACGACGATTATCGTCGCCACCAACTTCCCAAACTGATCCATCTGTGGGTGCGCCATCGTAATTTTTGTGCCAAGGATCAGCACACCACTCCCAAACTAACCCATGCATATCGTATAAGCCAAAGGCATTTGCCACCTGAAAACTACCTACAGGTGTTGTTTCTTTTGGGTTTTTGGGTTTTTGTTCCCAAGTCTGAGTCTCCTGACTACAGTTTGCTAATTCAGTCGTAATTGTTTCGCCAAAATGGAAGGGTGTCGATGTTCGGGCACGACAAGCATACTCCCATTCGGCTTCACTGGGTAAGCGATATAGTCGTCCAGTTTTTGCAAACAGCCTGGTACAGAATTCTATTGCTTCGTGCCAAGAAATATTTTCAACTGGTCGATTCGCACCTTTAAATTTTGATGGATAAGGATTTAAAGATTGTTTGACTTTAGGTAAAGCTGCGACTGCTTTCCATTGTGCTTGGGTGACGGGAAACTTCCCCATAAAAAAGGGTTTGATACTCACTTGATGTTGTGGACGTTCATCTGCATCCCCTTCATTGTCTTTTGAACCCATCATAAAAGTATCGCCAGGAATTCCTACCATTTCCAACGTCACTTCGTTCCCCAAGTTTTCTGCATAAAACTTTGCACTCCGACACTCACGGCTGATTTCATCACCTTGTGCGTCTACTGTCACCACATCAAAATTAAAGGTCTGTAAGGAGTCGAGTTCTGAAGAAGCTTTTATTTCAGAAATTGGCGTTGTGACTTTGTATTTTTCAAATGGTAACGATTTCGCTTGAGGAATTGCCACAATTGGTTGTGCAAAAAATTTTGTTGCATTCAATTCTTGCAAAACTTCTGTTGCTGATTGATACCTATCTTTTGCCAAATGTTTCAGCAACTTATCCAGAATTTCCCTCAAGTCATTGCTAATAGTAACCCCTTTTTCCTGTAAATACTCTCGCCATAACCATTCACCATTCATGGGGTTGTAAAGAGTATCTTGAATCTGTCCTCCATCAGGATTTTGTATAGGCAAACATTGAGTCATAAGACGCGCACAAGTGACTCCTAAAGCGTATAAATCACTAGCCTGACAAGCAAATCCAGCCATTTGCTCACTAGGTGCATAACCGATTGTATATAGCACTGTAGCTTGTCTTGATAAACTGGTTTGTGTCACCTGCTTAGCACCACCAAAGTCAATTAAAACGAGTTTGCCATCAGTTTGGCGGCGAATAATATTTTCTGGTTTAATATCCCGATGAATAACGTTACGCTCGTGAATGAATTGGAGAACAGGTAATAAATCTTCTAAAAGATCTCGAATTTTTTCTTCACTAAAAGGTTGTTGCTGGAGTTCTTGTAATAGAGTTTGCCCTTGAATAAATTCTTGCACCAGATAGAGACTAGAACCTTGTTCAAAGTAAGCAAGTAATCTGGGAATTTGCCAGTGATTTTCTCCCAGTTCATAAAGTCGCTTCGCTTCTTCCTTAAACAATTGTGCAGCTTTTGTACGTTCTGAAGTCCCCTGAATTTGTGGGAAGAACTGTTTGATGACGCATGGAGCATCTAGTCTATCAACGTCTTCGGTTGCATATGTTCTGCTAAACCCACCCTCGCCTAACAATTCCAACACACGGTAGCGGTTTCTAAGGAAGTTGCCAAAGTTATTTTGTCCACAGCTGGTGCAAAATCTATTGCTGTCAGGGTTGAAGGGATTGGAGCAACTGGGATTTTGACAAATTTGCATAGTGAGCCATGTATCGCATCTTGTCCAAAGTTGGCTCTAACTTGAGCTGTTCAAATACAGAAATGTATCTTGACACAAACATTTCTGACTGTCTGCTCACACCCACAACACCAAGCACACAGATAAAAAAGTTCTGCGCATCTGCCTATGTAGGGTGAAAAGTTTCTAAGTTAGAAGTTTATAAATATAAGTATGTATGCACGCAAGGATTCCCATTATATAAAATAATATTATGATAAAACTCCTAATATTGTCAAGTAGTTTGGTAAATGGATCGGGATCATGACCAATAACTAATAACTAATGACCAATGACTAATGACTAATGACTATTTATTCTTTGTCCTGACGCACGAATTAACTCAGCTATAAGAGCGACAATCCCAGAGACTAAAATCAAGATCACACTCAGAGCATTAATATCTGGTTTGACTCCTGTTCTGATGCGGCTAAAAATTTCCATAGGTAAAGTGTTGGAACCACTACCAGCAGTGAAACTGGCAATGAGAAAGTCGTCTAAGCTGAGGACAAAGGCTAGTAAACAACCAGCGACAACACCAGGTATTAACTGAGGTAACAAGACTTTGATGAAGGCTTGCACTGGTGTTGCTCCGAGATCCAGTGCTGCTTCTTCTAAATGGGGATCTAAATGAGTTAGTTGAGAAGATACAACAAGACAAACATAGGCAAGACAAAAGACGACATGAGCCGCAACGATTGTCCAGATGCTTAAGGGAATGGCAAACGCTGCTAGAAAAACTAGGGTAGCTACTGCGATCGCAATATCAGGAATAATCAATGGTAAGTAAGAAACACCGCGATACAAACTCTTACCCAAGAACTGATAACGCGCCAACCCCACTGCCATCAACGTTCCTAGTATTGCAGAAATCCCTACTGCACAAAAGGCTACTATCAAACTGTTTTCTAAAGCCGATAAAATCCGCTCATCGCTAAACAACTTGCTATACCATTCCAAAGTCAACCCTTGCCAACGTGCACTGTAGGGCGACTGGTTGAAACTATAAAACGCCAGTACCACTATAGGTAGGTACATGAAAACAAACATGAGCATTGAGAAAACCGCTTGCCATGTCAAGACACGCGGTTTCTGACGAGATACATTTATCTTCATGTTTTGTTCTTTTTATTTCGCATTATTATACCATCTTTTGAGACTATGACAGAATGCGATTTCGCAGCTAGCCACTGGAAAAATCCTGTACGACGCAAATCCTGTTCCTAGGTTCATCACAGGTGTGTCGCTTCAAAAACTGCTCAGTCATTGAATCCTACACTTCTACTACGACATAAGAGCTGATCGCGAAAAGTTAAGTTACTGGTACTTTTTCGTACAAATGATTGTCGGCGAAACAACAAGGTAATGAAAGTTATGAGTTGCAAGCCATGATATTAGAGTCATTTTTGTTACTAACTTACGATTCTCTTCAGCATTTAATCTTTCTATTCTTTTTAGTATCCTTACATACTCAGTAAAAAAAAAACTTACTTGATGCTAGCGCTAGCACACAGAAAAATTTTTTATAAGTGTAATATAACGGATAACACTTTAGTATTATTTATAACTGAAAGATATAATATTTTTACTTACTTACGTTAGTACATATGTTCATGTTGTTTCCGTCAACTTAAGTGTTTCATCTTCTCAAGCAGTAATTTTTAATGCTACATTTTCAGTATCGGAAACAAAGACATCGGTTTCCAGATAACTCAACTAAGTTCAAGGAAAAAAGTCATGAATCCACTTTTCACTGAAATTGCAGCATCTCAAGCAACCAGCGTTGTCGGCGGTTACGCTGCTAGTAGCACAGAACCCACCACTTACAGCAACACAGCTACCCTAGGAGGTACTGTTGCGGCTAGCACAGATGTGCCCACCGGCACCTACTCTACTGCTCTCAATGGAAGCGTAGAAGCAAATGACCAGAATACTACTTCGTCATTAAATATTAGCGCAGTAATTAACTACGCTGACAGCTAGTTCTTAAAACAGCTAACTTGTTAACTGGTGTTGCATCGCCAAAGCATGTTCCTATCGTTGCTCGGGGCTATACAGCAACGATAGGAGCATATCAATCAACACAAAAGGCGTGGGCAAGAATGGTTTGCAGGCAATGCTAGTGCATAATCTTACCGCGCCCTTTCTCCAGATCACTCAAATCAATTTAATTAACACTAATTAGTTCAAGGAAAAAAGTCATGAATCCACTTTTCACTGAAATTGCAGCATCTCAAGCAACCAGCGTTGTCGGCGGTTTCGCTGCTAAGAGCACAGAATCTACCACTTACAGCAACGCAGCTACCCTAGGAGGTACTGTTGCAGCTAGCACAGGAGTGGAAAGCGGTACTTACTCTACTGATCTCAATGGAAGCGTAGAAGCAGATGACCAGAAGACTACCTCGTCATTAAATATTAGTGCAGCAATTAACTACTGAACTATAACAAAGCTGACAGCTAGTTCTAACAGCTAGCTTGTTAACTGGTGTTGCATCGCCAATGCAAGTTCCTATCGTTGCTCGGGGCTATACAGCAACGATAGGAGCATATCAATCGACACAAAGGGCGTGGGCAAGAATAGTTTGCAGGCAATGCTAGTGCATAATTTTACCACGCTCTTTTTCCAAATCACTCAAATCAATTCAATTAACACTAAATTAGTTCAAGGAAAAAAGTCATGAATCCACTTTTCACTGAAATTGCAGCATCTCAAGCAACCAGCGTTGTTGGCGGTTTCAGCAACACAGCTACCGTAGAAGGTACTGTTGCGGCTAGCACAGAAGTGCCCACTGGCACCTACTCTACTGATATCAATGGAAGCGTAGAAGCAGATGACCAGAAGACTACCTCCTCATTAAATATCAGCGCAGCAATTAACTACGCTGACAGCTAGTTCTTAAAACAGCTAACTTGTTAACTGGTGTTGCATTGACCCTATTCCTATCGTTGCTCGGGGCTATACAGCAACGATAGGAGCATATCAATCGACACAAAGGGCGTGGGCAAGAATGGTTTGCAGGCAATGCTAGTACAAAATTTTACCACACCCTTTGTCTGATTTTCCAGATCACTCAAATCAATTCAATTAACACTAAATTAGTTCAAGGAAAAAAGTCATGAATCCACTTTTCACTGAAATTGCAGCATCTCAAGCAACCAGCGTTGTTGGTGGTTTCAGCAACACAGCTACCGTAGAAGGTACTGTTGCGGCTAGCACAGAAGTGCCCACTGGCACCTACTCTACTGATATCAATGGAAGCGTAGAAGCAGATGACCAGAAGACTACCTCCTCATTAAATATCAGCGCAGCAATTAACTACGCTGACAGCTAGTTCTTAAAACAGCTAACTTGTTAACTGGTGTTGCATTGACCCTATTCCTATCGTTGCTCGGGGCTATACAGCAACGATAGGAGCATATCAATCGACACAAAGGGCGTGGGCAAGAATGGTTTGCAGGCAATGCTAGTACAAAATTTTACCACACCCTTTGTCTGATTTTCCAGATCACTCAAATCAATTCAATTAACACTAATTAGTTCGAGGAAAAAGTCATGAATCCACTTTTCACTGAAATTACAGCATCTCAAGCAACCAGCGTTGTTGGCGGTTTCAGCAACACAGCTACCGTAGAAGGTACTGTTGCGGCTAGCACAGGAGTGGATAGCGGCACCTACTCTACTGATCTCAATGGAAGCGCATCAGTAAGTGACACGGAGGCTAAGTCGTCATTAACAATTTCGGCACAAGTTAACTACAACAACTGAACTATAGCAAAGCTGATAGCTAGTTCTTAAAACACTCACAAGTTTACTGGTGTTGCATTGTTGCTTTATATTCCTATTGTTGCTCGGGGCTATACAGCAACGATAGGAGCATATCAATCAACACAAAGGGCGTGGGCAAGAATGGTTTGCAGGCTAATGCTAGTGCATAATTTTACCACACCCTTTGTCTGATTTTTGGCGCTGAGTCGCGTATTCCTGACCACACCTCTGAAGAAACACAGGGGTGTAGGGGTGTAGGGGTGTAGGGGTGTAGGGCTGTGGGGGTTTAGGGGTGTAGGGGAAAAAGAGTGTTCTTTTATTCATAACGGATGGCGCGCGATACGCCTTTGGCGTCTGCGCCCTGCGCAATCGCCGCCTGTGGGGCGCTTTCAAGAAACATTCTAAGGGAGTGAGGGATAGTGTTGAGTGTTCTACTGATTTCAAACACAGGAGACGTACAGACAAGCATTTCTTTATGAAATACGCTCATATCTTACAATACAGTGAAGAAGATTGCGGTGCTGCTTGTCTAGCTTCTATCGCTAGACATCATGGACGTACTTTCACGCTGAATCATATCCGTGAGGCAGTCGGTACTGGACAATTAGGCACAACTTTATTAGGGCTGAAACGAGGAGCAGAAACACTCGGGTTTAAAGCTCGCCATGTCAGAACTTCGGCAGAATTGTTAAATCGGATGAATGAAGCGCCCTTACCAGCAATTATTCACTGGAAAGGGTGTCATTGGGTTGTTTTATACGGCAAGAAAGGCAACAAATGTGTCGTCGCTGATCCAGCAGTAGGAATCCGTTATCTTTCTAAAAAAGATTTAGCAGAGGCTTGGACGGATTGGTTGATGCTTTTGGTAGAGCCAGATCCAGTTCGCTTTTTAGAGCAAAAAAACGATCAGGTTGGAGGTTTTTGGCGTTTTTTCCGACGTGTCTGGATTTTTCGCGGAATTTTAGCGCAAGCTTTGCCGTTAAATTTCCTACTGGGATTACTCTCTTTAGCTTCCCCTTTTCTGCTGCAACTCCTAACTGATGATGTGCTGGTGCGTGGTGATACGAGGCTACTGACGACTGTGGCGATCGCCGTCGTAGTCATGAATTTGATTGCTAGCAGTCTTTCCTGGGTGCAGTCTAACTTAATCGCTCACTTTGCCCAACGTCTACAACTAGGACTAGTCCTAGAATTTGGAAGAGCTATTCTGCGATTACCTCTTTCTTACTACGAATCTCGACGTAGCGGGGAAATTGTGAGTCGGTTGCGAGACATCAACGAGATTAATCAGTTAGTTGCTCAAGTTGTTATCTCTCTGCCCAGTAGATTTTTTATTGCGATCATTTCTTTGAGTTTGATGGTTTTCTATAGCTGGAAACTAACGATAGTAGCGATGTTCGTCTCTGTGGTGATGACTTTATCTACGATAGTATTTCAGCCTAGTTTACGGCAAAAAACTCGTGAACTTTTGGTCACAGAAGCAGAAACACAAGGTATTTTAGTAGAAACATTTAAAGGCGCACTCACTCTCAAAAGTACCACAGCCGCACCCCAATTTTGGGATGAATTTCAAACCCGATTTAGCCATCTGGCTAACGTCACACTCCGGACTATTCAGATTAGCATTATCAACAATAGCTTCTCTAGTTTGGTTTCTGCTATTGGCAGCATTGTTTTACTATGGTTTGGCGGTAATTTGGTGAGTAACCCAGCGGAGAATTTAAGTATCGGGCAATTGCTAGCATTTAACTCGATGAATGCTAATTTCCTGGGCTTAATTAGTACTATCATTAATTTTGTTGATCGATTTACCCGTGCCAAAACTGCCACACAACGCCTGACAGAAGTTATAGATGCAACCCCAGAACATAGTGAAGATGACGCCAAAAAGCCATTTGCTCGAATACAACCAAATGCCGATATTATTTGTCGTCAAGTTAACTTTCACTATGCAGGTCGGCTTGACTTATTAGAAGACTTTTCGATAACAATTCCGGGTGGAAAAGTTGTTGCCTTGATTGGTAAATCCGGCTGTGGTAAAAGCACTTTAGCTAAAGTCATTGCTGGATTGTATCCACTGCAATCAGGAAATATTCGTATTGGACTGTATAACTTAGATGACCTCCCTCTTGATTGTCTGCGTCAACAGGTGGTTTTAGTTCCTCAAGACGCTCACTTTTGGAGTCGTTCCATTCTTGAAAACTTTCGCATAGGAAGACCACAATTAACTTTTGAGGAGATTGTGCAAGCTTGCCAAATTGCAGAAGCCGATGATTTTATTAGTAATTTACCCGAGAAATATCAAACGATTTTAGGTGAATTTGGCGCAAATATTTCTGGTGGACAACGTCAACGACTAGCAATAGCACGAGCTATAGCCACAGATCCAGCAATCCTCATTTTAGATGAATCTACCTCTGGACTTGATCCAGTGAGCGAGAACCTTGTGCTGGATAAACTGTTTCAACACCGTCACGGTAAAACTACGATTTTGATTACCCATCGTCCCAAAGTTATTAATCGTGCTGATTGGGTTGTAATGTTAGATCAAGGCAGATTAAAACTTCAAGGAACTCTTTCAGATTTACGATCAAAAGAAGGAGACCATTTGGACTTTTTGATAGTTTAGTTAATGGCTAATGACTCAAAAAAGAGATTTAGAAACTCAAGTAGCAATTAACAATTAAAAATTAGTCATTATGCATACACATAATCAAAAACTTCTACCATCACATCAAATTACCTCAGTTGAAAGTGATGGGTTTCTCCCTCCTATTAGTCCTTGGACATCTTTAGCTGGAGTATTTCTTGTTGGAACTGTCGCTACTATATTTAGCCTTGCCTCCTCTATAAAATACAATGTCACAGTGAAAGCTAGTGCTAATGTGCGCCCCACAGGAGACCTCCGGCTAGTACAACCAGAAATAGAAGGAACTGTTAAAGAAATTTTTGTCAAAGAAAATCAAATGGTCAAGCAGGGAGATGCGATCGCTGTTTTGAATGATGATCAACTGCAAATCAAAAAGAGCCAGATCAAAGGCAATATTGAGCAGAGCAAGTTACAGCTTATTCAAATGTATGCTCAAATCAAAAGTTTAGATGTTCAGGTTAGTGCTGAAAAGCAAGTCATAGAACAGACCATTTCTTCTGCAAAAGCGGAATTGGCACGTAGTCAACGGGAATATCAAGAACGACAAATCACAACGACAAGCGACTCACTAGGTGCAGAAGCAAATTTGCAGAAAGCAGAAGCAGACTTGCAAAAAGCCAAGGTAGATTTAGACTTTGCTATGGTAGATAGCGATCGCTATCAGCAGTTGTCAGAAACTGGAGCAATTGGTCGGCGTGATTTTGAACAGAAAAAACTAGTTGTTGAACAAACAAAATTAATACTACAAGGTCAACAAAAAGCCATTGATATCGCCAAAGCCAAAGTTAAATCAGCTAAAGCTGCTGTTAATCCCAGCAACGCAACGGTTGAGATGGCAAAAAAACGCGTTGAGCAAGAAATTGCTAAAGGTCAAGCAACTATCGCAACTTTACTCAAAGAAAAAGAAGCTTTAATTCAGCGGCGTTCTGAAACACAAAACCAAATCAACCAATCTCGAAAAGACCTGCAACAACTTGATACTCAACTCAAAAGTAGCATCATTCGTGCCACCAGTAACGGCATTATTCTTAAGCTCAATGTCTATAACCCAGGTCAAGTTGTCCGTACTAGCGAACCTATTGCCCAAATTGTTCCTCTTAATGCTCCTCTACTCATTAAAGTCATAATTCCTTCTGCTGATGTAAAAAAAGTCGCAGTTGCTCAAAAAGTGCAATTGCGAGTTGATGCATGTCCCTATCCTGATTACGGCACTCTTAAAGGTACTGTTAGCACCATTTCTCCAGACGCCATAACATCTGGTAGCAATTCTGGTACAGGAACCACTGGTTCTTCAACTGCTGGTACTAGCAACTTTGAAGTCACAGTAAAACCAGAAACACTTTCTTTCGGACATGGTGAATACAAATGTCATCTTCAAGCTGGGATGTCTGCGACAGCTGATATTATTTCTAGAGAAGAGACAGCTCTGCAATATTTGTTGAGAAAGGCAAGATTAATAACGAATTTGTGAGTAGCTACAGGAATCCGGTTTGATTTGGTGAGATCAGTGCTGCAGGAGGGTTTCCCGACAGAGGCATCTGGCGGAGCGCGTTAGCTCCGGCCCCCTTAGGGGCTAGCGGAACCGGAGGTTCTCCCCAATAGCCGTAAGGCGTGGCGTTAGCCATAGGGTGAACAACTCGTCAGGGCAGGGAACGCTTAACGCTTAACAGGGAAAAAGCAATAAAGGTATACTGAGTTTTTTTCAAAAATCAAATAGGAGTCCTATATAGCAATCCTAAATGATAATCAAAATATTAGGGAGGGGAGAACCGAGCTTAGCTCAGCTCTCCCCTCTCTTGCATAATTATCATTCTTATATCTAATTATTTCCATATGATGTGTTTAATCACACTAAATAGTAAGTGCGAATAGTAACCTAGAACAAATCAATTTTTAGCCGCTACCACAAAAACATCACACAGGGCTTCTCTATGATAACCAAAGACGAATTTCTAGAAGTAATTTCTGTTAGTGCCTATACTCTGGGAGTATTTGCAGTAAGCATTGGTGGCGCAGCACTGGTGACATCTGCAACTAGTACTGCATTGATTTCAGTGGGTCATGCACTAGAATCACAACGTCCAGCGATCCACAAACTTATGGTTTTTAGCTGTGCAAGCGACAGTGGTGGTGTACTGATGGTTGTTGGAGGATTAGTGATCGCCCGTTTGCGAAAACCCCCAACTCCAACCACACCACCACCAATCAAGCCCCCATTGGTGATTCCCATTGCGTGCGGCAGCTGCAAGTATTTTTCGGGAGAGATGCTCCTCCCTTGTGCGGTGCACCCTGAATTGAAGGAAAATTGTAGCGACAGAGAGCCAAGCTAGCTGGTATGCAAGTTTTCCAATATTTCGATAAATCGGTCTAACGCTTCCTTGGCCAATACTTTTCAGTTAAAGGGCAAAGGAGAAATACAAACAAGCATATCTGTATGAAACACACTTGGTATGAAACACACTTGCGTTTTACTATTCAGCATCAGTGGGTGGATACAGATAGAGTGACCAAAAGTCTGCATCATCGCTTTTGGTCACTATAGCGTATTAACCTTTAGCAGTTCTTTTCTTTCAATGAGCGTACTAAAGTCATTGCTTTACGTTTGGCTTTGGTGACAACCCCAAGAAGGCTACAACAGGACAGTAAAGCCAGAGTAGTAGAAGGTTCTGGTACTACAACTCTAGCCCGATTCCTCTTAACTTCTACTAAAGCGACATTTGTTTCGTTGGCAAAATAACGTTGCACAGAACCCTGAATGGAAGCTGTCGCAGATTCTTGATTTCCCCCAAAATTAGACGTGGTGACTGGATTATTCAAACTCACATTGTCGCTTTTTTGAAATGCGATAAAATCGTTATCACCTAGAGTCTCTACATTTCCTGTTAAGTCGAAGAAATCTAAGATACTGTTATTCGTGGTGTCGATCAATGCGAAAGATATATCTCCGGCTGCTCTTGCATTTTCTGCTGGTGGATTATCTATTGATGTTTTCAGGTTTAAATTTGTTGTAAAGTCAACAGACCATTGTGTATTTGCATCTACAACAAAATTACCGATAACTGTAGCCTGAGTATTTGCTTGTCCTAAATAATCTCTACCTTCTCCCAAAGCTTGGCTCAAAGAAAAATTGGATGCTTCTGGTGGAGTAGGACCAGTTACAAAAGTTGCTGTTGCTTGAGATAAAGCTTTCACCATACCACCCTTGCCAATGGCAAGGCTATTGCCGTTAACATCAGTTGCTATTGCCAAAGGTTTTTGACTAAAGTTAGTAAAATCGAAGTCACCTTGAGAGTAAGCAAAAGTAGCAGCTTGACTAGGTGCTGTTGCTAAGGCAGAACCAGCTATGAATGGCGTAACGAACAGCACACGCCGAACAAAACGCAAATGTTGTTTCATACAATTCCTTGTCTAAACTTGGTCATTAGGTTGGGTGACTTGGCGTATAAAAATCCCTAAGCAGCATAAATCTGCTTTGAAAATTCAAAGCGTCAAATCTGCTATGTCTGCAGTTATTCTTTTATTGGGTAGATAAAGTAACTTATTTGCACCAAAATGGCAGTAATTAACCCTATGGTCTGGGATGGTATGGCTCTTATTTTGTATTTTGCATTTCAAGTAATAATCTTAACAGAGAAAGCTAAGTATTTAGTGATTTTTTTTGTAAAGTGACAATAAAATTTTTTGTACTAAAACTTCGTGAAAACACGAATAAAATTTCTGAGTTATTGTTTACGAAAAAACATTAGGGAATAATGAACGCAGGTACTGCTAGAGTTCAGCCACACTAAGTTTGTTTTTCAAGTAGTTCCTCTGCTCGACTAAGTCCGCTATGGCAGGCTTAGTCAGCAGTTCTTATTCAGTATGCTCAAGTAAAATTAGCCGCATCTGAATAAGAAGCTGTTGCGCTTTTAACTTGCATATTGTTTTGGTTTAGTCAATCATTGAAACCCTCTTCCCTTCTGCCTTCTGCCGTCTGCCTTCTGCCTTGCTGTTGTGCATTTTTAATGCACAACAGCTTATTGTCGCTTTTTGTTTTGATTTATGTTTCCTCAGTTAGTAGTATCAATTTCTCTAGCTAACTGAGGTGTTGAGAGTTACGCCGCTGCTACTAAGCCATTATGCTTGAGCAAAGCTTCAGTACTGGGTTCACGACCCCTGAACGACTTAAACACGTCCATTGGATGCTTACTACCACCAAGAGCCAGTACTGTATCACGATAACGCTTACCTGTAGCTTTTAGAGCACTTTCATTATCTAAGCCAGCTTCTTCAAATGCGGCAAAAGCGTCAGCACTTAACACTTCCGCCCATTTATAACTGTAGTAACCAGCAGCATATCCACCAGAAAAAATGTGTCCGAAAGCACATAGAAATGAATCTTCTGGTAGTGGTGGCAAAACAGTAGTGGTTTTGGCAAGGCGCGATCGCACATCTTTTGGAGTCTCGCCGCCATCAGGACGATAGCGGTGGTGCAGTTCTATGTCAAGGCTGCTAAAGTGGATTTGTCGCAATGTACCACTACCACTCATGTAGTTCTTTGCCGCCAGTAACTTTTGGTAATAATGTTCCGGTAGAGGTTCACCAGTTTGGTAATGTTTTGCCATACCAAACAAAGTTGGTCTGTCGTAGCACCAGTTTTCCATAAACTGGCTGGGTAATTCCACTGCATCCCACTCAACGTTATTGATGCCTGCAGCTGCAGCATAGTCTACTTTGGTCAGCATATGATGCAAGCCATGACCAAACTCGTGGAACAAAGTCTCGACTTCATTGAAAGTCATGAGGCTAGGCTGATCACCAATTGGCGGAGTTTGGTTACACACCAAATACGCCACAGGTAAGCGGGTAGTGGTTACTCCATTTTTTGTAACTTTGCCACGGTTAATACAAACATCCATCCAAGCACCGCCACGCTTTTCTTGTGGACGGCTGTAGGGATCAAGGTAGAAGTAGGCAATTGGCTGACCTGTTTCGTTAGCAATTTGGAAGTAACGCACATCCTCATGCCAAACTGGGGCTTGCCCATCATTCGGGCTAATAGTGATGCCAAATAGTCGCTGCACTAGTCCAAACAAGCCATCCAGCACTTGAGGAAGTGGGAAATAAGGGCGTAATTCTTCAGCCGTGAAAGCAAATTTTTCTTCTCGTTGACGTTCTGCCCAAAAACTGATGTCCCAGTGCTGCAAATCGTTTGCTTCTGGTGCACCCTTAGATGCAGCAAAGGCTTTGAGTTCTTCCAATTCCTTAATAGCAGCATCATAACTAGCACGACGCATTTCTTCTAATAAGGACTCAACTGCTTGAACATTAGGAGCCATTTTACTGGCTAAGCTTAATTCAGCATATGTTTCAAAGCCAAGTAATTTTGCTAGTTCTTGACGCAACTCCAAAATGCGTTTAATCAACGGGTTGTTATCCAACTCTCCTGAAGAAGCACGGCTAATAAAGGCTCTGTATAGTTTTTCCCGCAAATTCCGTCGGGTGCTATGCTGCATGAAAGGACCATAACTGGGCGAGTCTAAAGTGATGCGCCAAGGACCATTTTCTCTTGTCGCATTTTCTTCGCCCGCAGCTTGTGCTGCTTGTGCGGCTAAACTCACTAAACTGGGAGGTAAACCCTCGATTTGTTCTGGATTTGTCAAAGTCATACTAAACGCTTTGGTTGCATCTAGCAGATGGTTGGAAAACTTGGTAGACAGTTCTGCCAACTCCATCTGAATGGCATTAAAACGTTCCTTTGCTTCGCCCTGCAAGCCAACACCAGAAAGTTCCGCATCTCGGATAGCTGCTTCTACAATACGCTGTTGAGACTCCTCAAGTTTTGCCCAAGTATCACTAGCACGCAATGCCTTAAAAGCATTATAAATTGGTTGGCTTTGACCGAGCTTGTTGGAAAATTGCACGACGTGCGGCTGTACGCTTTCGTATGCTTCGCGAAGTTCAGAACTATTTTTCACACCCATCAAATGGTTTACAATTCCCCAACTCCAATTGAGGCGTTCTGTCAGCTTTTCCAGAGGTTCTACTAAACCGTTCCAAGTAGGTTTTACATGAGCTTCTAAAGTCGTAAGTTCCTGATCGATTTCTGCGAGCAGTTGATTAAATGCTGGTACAACAGACTCTGCTGAAATCTCCCCAAAGGAAGGCAAACCAGAGCCTTTCAGTAAAGGATTCTTGGAAATAATGGTATTTGTACTCATAGTTTTGTCTGAGGAGCGGGTCAATACGCAGTAAAAAGCGATTTTTCTTTATATATCATCTAATGTAGCAATAGCTTTCTCTATTGCAGATTCTTCGCAAGTAAAAGTAGTAACAACCGTACTGACATTATAATTTGGGCAGTGAGATTTATCAGCAAATCAACAAAGGGCACGGTCGGATTGCAGTAACCAACCAAACACCTTATTGACTAGGTGCTACGACCACTCCGGCTTGGAAAACTCGCCCAATCACCTCTTCAACTGCTGGTTCTGTCACTGTCAAATCTACAATCTCCAAATCTGCTAAAATCTTCGCGACAGTGCGAGTGAGTGCCTCTTGTGGTACCATAAAACACACGGAACGTCCTTCTATTTGTCGTACATCACCGTATAACATCAGTTTTTCTTTGGGCAACTCATGGGTTAATTCCAAATGAACTTCCCGGTAAGGGGCAAAACGTTCCTGCAAACCATCTAAACTACCGTCATAGATCAAATGTCCTTGGTGAATCAGCAGTACCCGCTGACACAAAGCGGTGATATCTGCCATGTAATGGCTTGTTAATAGCACTGTCGCCTGATATCGTTGATTATAATCGCGTAAGAAATCACGCACTCCCACCTGAGCATTCACATCTAACCCTAGTGTTGGTTCATCTAAAAACAGGACTTGTGGACGGTGTAAAAGTGCTGCTAACAATTCCGCCTTCATTCGTTCACCTAAAGACAGCTTCCGCACGGGTTGCGTTAGTTTTCCGGACAGCGACAGCATCTCGGTTAATTCCCCCACCCGGTGGCGGAACTCTTTGTCAGATATGTTGTAAACAGCAGCATTAATCTTGAGAGAATCTAGAGCAGGCAAGTCCCATAGTAGTTGCTGTTTTTGCCCCATCACCAGGGTAATTTTTTGCAAAAACCCTTCCTGGCGACGAAACGGAACGTGTCCAGCCACTCTGATTTGACCAATAGATGGATGAATCAGCCCTGTGAGCATTTTCAATGTCGTGGTTTTACCAGCGCCATTTGGTCCCAAAAAGCCCACCACCTCACCAGGTGCAATTTCAAAGGAAACATCTTCAACTGCTTTGATTTGTCGGTAAGTGCGGCGGAAAAAGTGGGTAAGTGTCCCGACAATACCTGGTTCCTTAACAGCGACTGGATATAATTTGCTCAGATTTTGGACTGATATTATACTATAGTCGCTTGCACTTGTGTCACGGTATACGGGAGATTCTGGAGACATAAGCCGTCATATAGGGACGATTTGTCTTTAAGTGTAACATTTTTGTAAGTTGCGAAATGGGAAAGAATAGCTTCAATTTCGGTTACTGCTTTGTCTCCAATTTAAGATCTCAAATATATTTTCACATTGGTCTTTATCAAATCTTGCCTTAATTTCGGGAGTTGCGATGCCAAGACTATGCCCCTGAATGTATTCGACCCCAAGTTCAACCACCAGTTCTCTCAATGAAAAGTTGCTGCACTCATCAAATCCTTCAAGGATTGTAAAACAGTTAAAATCGTACTTGAGATTAACAAGATATTCTATAATACTTCTTCCTAGTTTTTTTTCAAAGTGAAGGATCTCTCTGTCAACCTTCACATATGTAGGATCGACCTCTTCTAACCTAGAAATGGAAGCATTGCCGACTCCAAAGTCATCAACAGCAAACTTGACGTCGTAATTCTTCCTGTATTTTCTTGCTATACTTCTAAAGCTTTCTAAACCTTTTCCTTCATTATCAACAATTGATGGGAGGAGAGTTTTTTCCGAAATCTCAAGCATCAGTTTATTCCCTGAGATTAGCTTCTGCTTTCTGATAAATTTTCTTAAGAAACTTTCATATCAGCGCGAAGAATACTTGAAGGATAAACATTAATTGAAAGCATTTTTTTATCATCATACCTCTCTGCTTTTGCCTTTTGTGTAGCTTGCTTGTAAGTCTTAAGTGCCGTTTCTAAAATATAAAGATCCAGTTCTGTTTGGAAACGTACTCCCCACATCTCGGCTATTTAAAACAACGGAGCCGGAGCACGACCAGTCTGTGGGTCACGTGCTAACGCCTCACTGCCCTCCGGGCATGTACGGCCTATCGCCTATTTTTCTAGCACAGCACTGTGGAACATCAAAATAGGGCGCGTTTGGTAAGTGAAACGCGCCCTACGTGTCATATATTACCTATTTCTCTATCAACCTGGGGGCCATGCCATCTGGCGTCCACCCAAAATATGCAGATGCAAGTGGTAAACAGTTTGACCCCCATCAGAACCTGTGTTGATGACAACGCGATAGCCATTTGCAAGTCCTGCTTGTTCGGCAACTCGCTTGGCTGTTAAAAGAAGATGTCCAAGGAGAGCATCATCACCAGATTCGGCATCAGCGAGTCTGGGTATAGGTTTTTTGGGAATGACAAGAATGTGGACGGGGGCTTGGGAATTGATGTCTCTAAATGCCAGCGCTAAGTCATCTTCATAAATTATGTCAGCTGGAATTTCTCGACGAATGATTTTGCTGAAAATCGTCTCTGTGGTTTCACTCATAATCGATTTACTTGTTCATCTGCTAGAGATTCTATAGGTTTAGTGTTCTTAATGAAATATTCAGCACATGCTTGTCAGATCTGGTAGTGGATCAATTGTCCGGTATTCACGCTGTAAAATTGCGTAAAGTCTTTATCGCTTCGCTCCTGGGTGTAGGGGTGTGGGGGTGTAGGGGAGCCAGTACTGATAGCGTAGCGTGGCACTTTGTGCCATAGGAGGGTTTCCCTCACTTGGTATCTGGCGTGTGTAGGGGAAAGACTTGAAAATGTACACCCCGCCCTAAGAGTGCAATGGGGTTTAAAACCCCACCGTCTTTTACGGGAGCCAGTACTTGATGAGGGTCTCCCTCACGCTTGTTCTGGTGAGACAGCGCGAATGACGGCTCTCCCGCTCTCGGGCGTGACTGCGCTCTTCGCAGCGGAACCGGAGGTTCTCCCCGATAGCCCTCCGGGTTCCCCAGTCGCCTGACGCCACATTCTTCAACGGGGGGAACCCCCGCACAGAAGTGGCTCCGGAGGGAGACCCTCCCGCAGCGCTGGACTCACCGTAAGGCGTGACCGTTCCCACTAGGGCGTTGTCAACAAGACGGTTGCGGTCTAAAACCCCAACCGATTGCTCCCCCCCTACACCCTTACACCCTTACACCCTTACACCCCTTCTTCTTTATTCGATCACAAACCCAAGTCAGTCAAAGTTAAGTTATCATAACTATATTTTTAATGCATGACTTTACAAAATTGGAAACGTAAGCGCGGCGTTGCACTGACTAATAAGGGTTTACAAAAACTTCAGGACGCAAAGCGTAAGTCAGAAACAAAGGAAAATTTTGGCAACAGCTACACTCTTGAAGAAATGAGCACACTTTCTGGGTTATATTCCAGTACAATCTCAAAAGTACTCAATCGGGAAGCAGGGGTTGATAAAAAAAGTATTGAAAAGCTTTTTTCAGTTTTTAGCGTAAAAATAGACAAAATTGACTATTTAAACTCAAAAAATCATTTAGATTGGGGTGATGCTACTTTTACATCAGTTTTTTATGGACGTACAGAGGAGCTTACCACGCTACAGGAATGGATTCTTGATGAGCGCTGCCGATTGGTATCACTATTAGGAATGGGTGGTATTGGCAAAACTGCTCTGTCTGTCAAGCTTGCTCAACAGATTCAGGAAGACTTTGAGTATGTTATCTGGCGATCGCTACGAGAAGCCCCACCTGTTAATACTATTGTTGCTAACCTGATCCAAGTTTTATCTGATCAGCAGGAAACAGAAAATAACTTACCAGAAAATTTAAGTGAAAAAATATCACGATTAGTCTATTTTTTACAAAATAATCGCTGTTTGGTGATACTTGATAATGTAGAGTCAATTCTCCGCAGTGGAAGTCGAGCTGGACAATATCGAGAAGGATATGAAGGGTATGGTGAGCTTTTCAGACAGGTAGGAGAAGCAAGTCACCAAAGCTGCTTAGTGCTGACTAGTCGGGAAATACCTAAAGAAGTGGCATTACTCAAAGGACAAAAATTACCCGTTCGCTGCCTACAATTAAGTGGTTTAAAGGTGGACGAAGGTCAGGAAATTTTTAAAGTTAAGGGGCTATCTGCAGCAGAGGAAGAATGGAAAGCAATAATTAAACTTTATACAGGGAATCCATTGGCTTTAAAGATAGTTGCTACGACAATTGTTGATGTCTTTGATGGTAATGTCACTGAATTTTTGCAACAGAATACAGGTGTTTTTGGCGATATTCGTGATATTCTAGACCAGCAGTTTGAGCGCTTGTCAGATTTAGAAAAAGAAATAATGTATTGGCTAGTGATTAATCGTGAGCCAGTTTCGCTATCACAATTGCGAGAAGACATTGTATTACCAATACCACCACAAAAATTACTGGAGGCTTTAGAATCTCTGGTTAGGCGATCGCTAATCGAGAAGGCTACCCTGCGGAAAGAGTTTCGCTCTATGTCTACGCTAGTTGAGAAAAGTCCAGCAACTTTCACTCTACAACCTATCGTTATGGAGTATGTCACTCAGGTATTGATAGAGTTGGTTTGTGGAGAAATTGAAACTCACAATATCGATTTGTTCAGGTCTCATGCTTTGATGAAGGCGACGGCGAAGGACTATGTGAGGGAAACTCAAATTCGCCTTATCCTCCAACCAGTTATAAATGGGCTGCTCACTGTTTTTAGAACCAATAAAAATCTTGTAAATCAGTTAACACAAATTCTAGCAAGGCAGCGAGAAGAATCTCCGCTAGAACCAGGGTATACGGCTGGAAATGTTCTCAATTTGCTTTGTCATTTGGAAACTGATCTAAGTGGTTATGATTTTTCTTATTTAACTGTTTGGCAAGCAGACTTACGGTGTATAAAATTGTACAATACCAATTTTGCTCATGCTAATCTAACTAAATCTGTTTTTGCTGAAACCTTCGGCGGTGTCCTGTCGGTCGCCTTTAGTCCTGATGGTAAACTTTTGGCTATGGGTGATACCAATGGAGAGATTCGCTTGTGGCAAGTTGCGGATGAGAAACACATCCTTACCTGCAAGGATCACACCAATTGGGTCGTATCACTCGCCTTCAGTTCTGATGGTAGTACCCTTGCTAGCAGTAGTACTGACTATACTGTGAAGCTGTGGGATGTCAGTACAGGTCAATGCCTTCAAACTTTGCAGGGACATGATAATGTCTGGTCAGTTGCCTTTAGTCCTGATGGAAAGATGCTGGCGAGTGGCAGTAAGGACCAGACGGTTCGGCTTTGGAGTGTCAGCACAGGTGAATGCCTTCAAACTTTGCAGGGACATTCCAATTGGGTACTATCAATTGCCTTTAGTCCTGATGGTCAGACGCTGGTGAGTAGCAGTGGAGACCACACCATCAGGTTGTGGGATGTTAATACAGGTGAATGCAAAAAAACTTTCCGGGGACATTGTGGTGGGGTACGGTCAATCTCCCTCAGTCCGGATGGTCAGACTCTGGCGAGTGGTAGTGAAGACCAAACGGTGAGGTTATGGGATGTTAGTACAGGTGAATGCCTCAAAATTTTCCAAGGACATTCCAATCGCGTTATGTCGGTTGCCTTCAGATCGCAAGGTGATATCCTAGCAAGTGGCAGTTTTGACCAGACGGTGAAGTTATGGGATGTTAGCACTGGTGAGTGCAAAAGAACTTTTCAGGGACATTCCAATTTTGTTTGGTCAATTGCCTTCAGAACGCAAGGTGATATCGTGGCAAGTGGTAGTTATGACCAGACGGTGAAGTTATGGGATGTTAGCACTAGTGAATGCAGAAGAACTTTTCAGGGATATTCCAACCAAGTAACATCAGTCGCCTTTAGCCTGGATAGCCAAATGCTGACAAGTGGCAGTGTAGATCACACAGTGAAGTTGTGGGATGTTAACACTGGTGAATGCAAAAGAACTTGTCGGGGACATTCTAATTGGGTATATTCAGTTGCCTTTAGCCCACAAGGTAATACCCTAGTCAGTTGTAGTGGAGACAAAACAGCGAAGCTATGGAGTGTCAGCACAGGTCTTGCCTTAAGAACTTTACACGGACATAGTGCTCGGATATGGTCAACGAGTTTCAGTCCTAACGGTCAGACGCTGGTGAGTGGCAGTGAAGACCAAACAGTGAGGTTGTGGGATGTCACCACAGGTAAATGCCTCAGAACTTTTCAGGGACATACTGATGCGGTCTGGTCAGTTGCCTTCAGTCCTCAAGGCACGACCTTAGTTAGTGGTGCTTGGGACAAAACGATCAGGTTGTGGGATGTCACCACAGGTAAATGCCTCAGAATTTTCCATGGACATATAAATTGGGTTTGGTCAGTTGCCTTTAGTCCTGATGGTGACACTGTGGCGAGTGCCAGTATAGATCACACAGTCAGGTTATGGAGTGCCAGCACAGGAGAATGCCTCAAAACTTTGCAGGGACATACAAATTGGGTACGATCAGTTGCCTTTAGTCCTGATGGTCAGATGCTAGCCAGTGGCAGTCATGACTCTACAGTCAAGTTATGGGATGTCAGCACAGGTCAGTGCAAAAGAACTTTACAGGGACATACAAGTTGGGTCTGGTCAACTGCCTTTAGTCCTGATCGTCAGACTCTGGCCAGTGGTAGCGAAGATGAGACAATTAAGCTTTGGCATTTAAGAACAGGCGAGTGCTTTAAAACTCTCAAAGCAGAAAAACCTTATGTGCGCATGAACATCACGGGGGTTACAGGTTTAACTGAAGCAACTATTGCTACATTGAAAGCTCTGGGGGCAGTTGATTGAAAAAGCCCCCATATCAAGCGCGTGGCCAAAGCTGAGGAAAAAGGTCACAATCTATAGAATCACCAGCGTGAAGGCGATGAATTGAGTTAACTTCTTTGACGCCAATCTTGTTGATATGAGTGATAAACGTATCGGGGCGAGGATCGTAAGTAACACCATCACCAGCCCAACGGGTTACCAGGGCGCGACGTCGTGTACTAGTAGATGCATTGCCTGATGAAGCATGAATCGTGAGCGCATGATGCACTAAGCAGTCACCCGGAGCCATATTCCAAGAAAGCAATTCCAGCGATGCTGAGTGAGCTACTGCTTCCGCAAGGGCATCTTTTTGACGGAGCCACTTGCGCCATTGGTGCGAACCTTTGATGTACTGCACCCCACCAGTTTCTTTGGTAACAGGATCGAGCGCTACCCAGAGCGAACACATATTCCAGCCTTGTAAGGGCCAATCAGGGTGGTCGTTATGCCACAGAATAGGTTTTATATACCCAGGCTCTTTGACTAGCAGGTGGTCAAATAAAAAGTGGACTTTTTCTGCTTTGAGTATTTGTGCCGCGATTGCAGCTACAGGAGATTCAAAGACAAAAGCACGAAAATCGGAATTTCTAGTCCACATGAAAACATCCAGATGTAAGCGACCTCCCTGCGTCAGGTTTGTAGCTATTGGACCAGGGTTGGTCATATTCCAGTCAACTGCGGACCGGAGACGTTCCAACCATACATCTTCAAACAGACCTCTCAAGCAAACAACACCATCTTGTTCAAAAGCTTCAATTTCTTGATTCGTGATTTTCGGTATTTTTGCTGAACTCATTTCCGTTTCTTTTAAAGTAAGTATCCAACTCAGCTAGAGATCATTTCTGATTTCAAAGTCGTAATTGTCCTCTTTAGGACATTGACCTAAGTGAAGTTCCTCTTAAGGAGGAACTTCACTTAGATCAACTGTGAGCCATTAAACGGATGGAAAACCGGAATCTATCAGAAAGAGCCTAACTGAGTGAGCAATCCAGGCTCGAATTCATTGACTAAAATGCCATCCAAATCAACTTCCATGATATTCAAAACTTTGAACAAGTCTTCGACGTTGTTCTCAATCAGGCAGCGGGTGAAATCTTGCTGCAAAGATTGTTGTTCGATACTTGTAGTCGTTGTAGTTGTCATTGTATTCTCCTTGTAGTTGTCTCGGACAGTATGGTTAAAGGTACCTCAGACAAGTTGTCCTAGGTTTTCGGGTCATTTTGTCGGCAGGTGACAATATCAAACTCACCCACAAGCATGTGTATGTAACTTTAAGGGTTCCAACACATTCTGAAGTTCTTCCTCTGATATACAGCCCTCCTTAGATGATCTGAAATACAGCAGTGCAGTTTCGTAACAAGCTGCACCTACGCGGACACGCTTTTGGGGAGCAAGCCCTGCAACCATCTCCACCATCTCCTTCACATGCTCTACATCACTACCCACACTACTGTGTACACGCAAACAGCGAGTAGCTTGCATGCCTGAAGGAAGTAGAGCTTCCACTACCTGGATATACTTCTCTGTGATGCCTAACGCTAGGCGTTCCATCGTATAGGAGTAGCCGACGCAACTAATCGGATCGGTCGCCTGCACACTCTGGGTAAAATAATTTACTAAAGACTTCGCTGCTGGAGGAAGGAGCGCTTTCACCACAGCAAGGGCATCATATCCCATTGACTGGATATCAAGCAGGGCGAGTTGGTCATGACCCAGTTCCTCTCTAACTTTCTGTGCAGCCCACTGCGCCAAACTCTCACAACCCACTGCTACAAAGCGCTTTCGCGCTTCCTCCATCAGGCGTGGAGTCGAGTGAGTCAGATGGTAAGAACTTGCGAGTTGCCATACCCAACGTCTGGGGGTTAAGACAGGTGGTCTGCGCTCGGACTTCACTGTGTACCACGCATATGCGATCGCCTTATCTAAAAGCTTCTGGGTTTTAGCTATGCTGTCTGCGTCAATCATTTTTGGGGTCAAGGAATCGCCGCTCCCAGTAGAAGCGGGTCGATGCACCAAAGCGCGGTTGGCAGTATCCACCGCTACTTCGTTAGGCATAATACACCCCGATTCAGTATCAATGAAAAACTCATTATGCATGGTTCGTTTTGCACTCTCTCTCATATGTTTAAGCATCTTAACCAGTGCCTCTGCTACCAAAAGATATGCAGATGCCTTGTTATGAGATGGTTTTTTGGGTAAATTCAACTGTTCATGCCGTATTCGCTTTTAGATGCTTCAATTTCGCATCCATAACCGGTAAAGTAAATCCTCAAATTTGATTATTTTATTATTCTTTTTTAAAAGAATAACATCATAACGACATGATCCGACAAGTTAAGGAGATACAAAAAATAAAATGCCCCTCAACTAGCATGAGTAGGATTGCTTAAATGCTTCAAAATTGAGCTATTTAAGTTAACTCCTAACTTGCACATTTTAGAACCGTTATACAGTAAGGCTTTGAGAAATCTTATAAAAATGTGCTTGTTTCATATTTTGCGGGAGCGTTAATCGCGCCCGTTGGGCGCTCACATCTTGCA